>JGI24185J35167_1000544_pt1 | contig 17002 bp, 14 predicted proteins | sample YNPBryunderm2012_FD_35167 | JGI IMG/M metagenome (IMG submission 35167) | reverse complement strand
TGCCCTTGGTAGTANTCAGTACATAAGAACCCGACCTAAGGGTGCCGGAGTAGACCCGCACGAAGGTCAGACGGCCCACATAGGGATCGGCCATGATCTTGAAGGCCAGCGCAGCCAGAGGGCCGTTGGGGTCGGCGGGACGCTCAACTTCCTCACCGCTCTCGGTCTTTCCTCTAACAGGAGGGATGTCCAGCGGCGAGGGCAGGTAGTCCACCACCCCATCCAGCAGTAGCTGCACCCCCTTGTTCTTGAGGGCTGAGCCTAGGAAGACCGGGAAGATCTCCATAGCAAGGGTGCCCTTGCGAATGGCCTGGATGAGCTCCTCTTCGGTGGGCTTCTCCCCCTCAAGGAACTTCATCATGATGTTTTCGTCGTAATCGGCGGCCACTTCTACTAGCTTCTCGTAGTACTCAGCGGCCTGATCCTTTAGATCCTCGGGGATTTCGACCACTTTGATGTCGGTGCCGAGGTCGTTGCCGTAGATGTAGGCCTTTTGGCGCAGCACATCCACAATACCCTTGAAGGTGTCCTCGCGGCCGATGGGTAGTTGCATCAGCACCGGCTTAGCCCCCAGCCGCTCCTTCATCGTGTTGACCACCAGCCAGATGTCGGCCCCAGTTTTGTCCATTTTGTTGGCAAAGGCGATGCGGGGAACCCGATATTTGTCAGCCTGACGCCACACCGTCTCAGACTGGGGCTCTACACCCTGCGAAGCATCGAACACCGCTACTGCCCCATCCAGCACCCGCATAGAGCGCTCAACTTCGATGGTGAAGTCCACGTGGCCAGGGGTGTCGATAATGTTGATGCGGTGCTCAATGCCGGTACCGCTGTGCTTCCAATTGGCTGTGGTTACAGCAGCGGTAATGGTGATACCCCGCTCACGCTCCTGCTCCATCCAGTCCATGGTGGCCGCACCCTCATGCACCTCGCCGATTTTGTGAATACGGCCAGTGTAGTAGAGGATGCGCTCAGTAGTGGTGGTTTTACCAGCGTCGATATGGGCCGCAATCCCAATGTTGCGGAAGAGTTTTAGGTTGAAAGCAGTCTTGACGGACATACTTACCACCGGTAGTGGGCATAAGCCCGGTTGGCCTCAGCCATGCGCTCGACATCCTCTTTTTTCTTGACCGCTGCACCCTTGCCTTCCGCAGCGTCCAACAGCTCGGCGGCCAGGCGCTGGGGGGCCTCACGCTCGGCCCGGCTATTGAAGGCGTTGATGATCCAGCGAATAGCTAGGGTCTGCTGACGGCGGGGAGGTACCTCGACAGGCACCTGGTAGTTGGCCCCGCCCACCCGACGGCTGCGCACCTCCACACGGGGGCGTACGTTTTCCAGCGCAGCCTTGAAAACCTTAAGGGGCTCCTGGCCGCTCTTCTCCTGGATGATCTCGCAGGCCTCTTTGAAGATCCGAGCAGCCAGGTTCTTTTTGCCGTCGCGCATCATACGGTTGATAAACGCGGTGACCACCACATCGCCGTAGAGGTGGTCGGGCTCGAGTTGGCGTACTTCAGCTCGTCTCCTTCGTGACATACACTGACCTCACTCCTGCTGCCGCATGCGGCATAAAGCTACTTCTTACCCTTGGCTGCTGCGCCTTTGGCATCGGCCTTGGGGCGCTTGGTGCCATACTTGGAGCGGCTCTTCTTGCGGTCTTTCACACCCTGGGTATCGTAGATACCGCGCACGATATGGTAGCGCACACCTGGCAGATCCTTAACGCGGCCTCCGCGGATCAGTACCACCGAGTGCTCCTGTAGGTTATGACCCTCACCAGGGATATAAGCAGTAACTTCGTACTGGCTTGAAAGGCGCACCCTAGCCACCTTACGCAGCGCCGAGTTGGGTTTCTTGGGGGTCACCGTGCGCACCACAGTGCAGACACCCTTACGGAAGGGACTTCCTTTGAGGGCAGGAACCTTACTCTTCTTGACTACCGGCGTACGGCCTTTGCGGAGGAGTTGGTTGATGGTTGGCAGTGTAATCACATCCTTTCTTTCAACTCGACCTCTCTAAAACGAAACCCCACACAGAGGTCTGCGTGCTTGCGCTGCGCTCGGTGCGGGGTTTCCGTCGAGAAGCGAGCCTGGCCAGCAGCCTAAGCTTCGCCCCTGGATTCTCAAGAATCGCTGTGCGCGACGGCATTCCCGTGAGCGCAACCGGTGTTGCCTCAGAACCGGGGCTGGCCCGAGGCAACGCAACTTTAGGAGTATATATGGCTGTCAGGAGTAAATCAAGGGGACGGCGCAGCAACAAGGCGTTCTTCGGTAGGAGTTCGCGTTAACAAACTGTAACGGGGTACGGCCTGATGCTAACGGTAGGCTGCAATAGTATGAGGGGTGGACCTCGAGGTTCTCCACACCCAGCTTGCCACCTGCCAGGCCTGCCCCCGTCTGGTGGCCTGGCGCGAACAAATCGGGCGAGAAAAACGTGCTGCCTACCGCGACCACACCTACTGGGCCAGACCCGTACCGGGCTTTGGTGATCCTAACGCCAGGATCCTGATTTTCGGGCTGGCTCCTGGTGCCCATGGCTCCAACCGCACTGGACGGCCCTTTACTGGTGATGCCTCCGGCNACTTCTTATACCCAGCACTTTACCGCGCCGGACTCTCCAACCAGCCAACCTCAAGCCATAGGGGGGATGGCCTGAAGCTTTATGGCCTTTACATCACCGCTGCGGTACGCTGCGCTCCACCGCAAAACAAACCCACCCTCCTTGAAATCCGTACTTGCACAAACTGGACCAGGCTAGAGCTGGCCTTTCTGACGCAGCTCAAAGTGTTTCTAGCCCTGGGACAGATTGCCCACCAGGCACTGTTGGACCACCTCGGCCTACCTCGCTCAAAGTACCCATTTGCCCACGGCAGCGAATACGTTTTAGATAGTTAGATAGCTGGTTTCTACTAAGCTCCTACCACGTGAGTCGACAGAACACCAACACCGGCAGGCTGACCACTGCGATGTTCGACGCCATTCTAAGTCGAGCTAAAGCCCTGGCTGAAGTCGGATAAAAAAGCGAGGCCCCTAGGCCTACTAGGTCGCCCACCGCAAACATTGCCTCCCCATCTAACAGAGTAACGCCCTGTAAAGACACCTCCATCAAGTTCTGAGAAGCGCAACAATCGCTCTAGCTTTCCGCCTTCTTGCTGTACAAAAAGTCGTAGAGCAAAGCCGCCAGACCAGCCCCAACCAGCGGGCCAAACCAGTAGACCCAGTGGGCCGTCCACTCACCGCCAACGATGGCGGGACCCAGGACACGGGCAGGGTTCATGGCCGCCCCCGAAACAGCACCCCCGGCTAGGATACCCATCGTGACAGCCAAGCCAATGGCCAGGCCTGCGTAGCTGAAGTTATTGTAGACCGCCGCACCAAAAATCACTGAGACCAGAAAAAAGGTTAGGAATATCTCCATCATGAGGGCCTGGACGGCGGTGTGGTTGGTGCTGGGAAGCGGGGTTCCTTCTGCCACAGCGTTGCTGCCGTACAACGCCCCTATGAAGAAAGCCGCTACCAACCCACCCAAAAACTGGGCTCCCCAGTAGCCCGCCGCAGCCATGGGGGTGATGCGCCCAGTGATGAGCATGGCGAACGTAACGGCGGGGTTGAAATGCCCGCCCGATACAGCCCCCAAGGCCACTACCGAAAGCGCAATGGCTAGGCCGTGGGCCAGGGCGACTATCATCAGATTCTCGCCTTGGACAGCCGCGATGGCTCCAATCCCTATGAAGCAAAGGGCGAATACCCCTAAAAACTCGGCGATAAGCGTGCGTATATTCATATTTTCCTCCAACCCATAACTTACCCCGGATGGTAGAATCTCACAATTAGGCTAGATCTGACACAGCAAACGGCCCCAGATACGTAAGATAAACAGTGTGGCAGCGACTAAGACGTCTTTATAAAGCGTTTATCCCAGCACGGGCTGAACCAGACGACGCCTGGGCCCTGGCTGAGCTTAGCCTCGAGGAGGCCCATCTATATAAGGCCATGGACGTGCGCGACCGGGAGCACGCCGTACAGGTGGCCAAGCGATTGCTGGAACGCTACCCCGATGCTCCTGGCTTCGCTGTACGGGCAGCCCTCCTGCACGATTGCGGCAAAGCCCGGCGCCCCTACCGTCCCCTCGAGCGCATCCTGACCGGACTCATCAGCCTGGATGTTCCTACTGAACCCCTTGAAAAGGGGCTGCGGGGAGCCTGGCAGATTCACCAGCATCATCCCGAGTACGGCGCTAAGCACATCCTCGAGCCCCAGGTGGCCCAGATCGTGCGCGAACACCACAGGCCTGTGAGCCTGTGGGCCAGGCGGCTCTTCGAGGTAGATGAGGAGTTTTAAAAGCGCTCAGTCACGCTCTTCATCTGCAGAAAGTTGAGCAGGTAATCGGGTCCCCCGGCTTTGGTATCAGTGCCTGAGAGGTTGAAGCCGCCAAAGGGTTGTACCCCTACCAGGGCCCCGGTGATCTTGCGGTTGAAGTAGAGGTTGCCCACATGGAACTCACGTCGGGCTCGCTCGAGGTGTTCACGTTTGCGTGAAAAAACCCCCCCCGTCAGGCCATACCGGGTACCGTTGGCCACTTGCAGCGCGGCATCAAAATCGGGCACGCGGATCACCGAGAGCACCGGGCCAAAAATCTCTTCCTGGGCAATTCGCGCATCGGGGGAAACGTCTTCGAAAACAGTAGGCGCGATAAAGTAGCCGCCGCCCTCGAGCCGCCGCCCTCCCAGCACCAGCCTGCCTTCCTGCTGGCCGATCTCGATGTAAGACAACACCTTCTTTTCCTGCTGGGCGCTGGCCACCGGCCCCATGTCGGGGTTCTCCTCGGCAGGCCCCACAATCAGGCTCTCAGTCCGATCCAGCACCTGCTCCATGAGCAGATCGTAGACCCCATCCACCACCACCAGCCGCGAGGCCGCCGAGCACTTCTGCCCCTGGAAGCCAAAGGCGCTCTGCACGGTGGCTTGGGCTGCTGCCGCTAGGTCGGCGCTCTCGTCAACAATCAAGGCGTCCTTGCCGCCCAGCTCTAGAAAAACCCGCTTGATCCAGATCTGCCCTGGCGAAAGGCGAGCTGCGCTTTCGTTGATCTGTAAGCCGACCTCGAGGGAGCCAGTAAAGTTGATAAAGCGGGTGCTGGGGTGCTGCACCAGGTAGGCCCCCACCTCGCTGCCTAGCCCCGGCAAGTAGTTGGCCACCCCCGGTGGAAGACCGGCCTCCTCCAAAACCTCAAAGAGCTTGGCCGCAATCACCACGGTGTCCTCGGCAGGCTTGCAGACCACGCAATTGCCCACCGCAATGGGGGCTACGGTCATGCCGGTCAGGATGGCCAGGGGAAAGTTCCAGGGGGCAATCACCACCCCCACCCCCAGCGGGATGTAAAAGGCCTCGTTGTCCTCGCCCGGATAGGGCACCACCGGGGCTCCGTCTTTGTACTTAAGGGCCGAGAGGGCGTAGTAGCGCATAAAGTCAATGGCCTCGGCCACGTCAGCAGCAGCCTCCATCCAGTTCTTGCCGATCTCATAGACCAGCCAGGCTTCGAGCTCCCGCTGACGGCGCTTCATGATCTGGGCGGCCTTCAGTAAAAGACGGCTGCGGTGCTCTTGGGGCCAGTCGCGCCAGGTTCTGAAGGCCCGCCAGGCCGCGTCCAAGGCAGCCTCGGCCTCGGCAGCACCGGCCTTGGCACTCGTCCCGACGATCTCAGTGGGGTTGGAGGGGTTGGTGGAGGTAATGCTGGCCTGGGTGTGAACCCGCTCACCCCCGATGATGAGAGGGTAGTGGTGGCCAAACTGGGACCGTACCTCAGCCAGGGCCTTGCGCATGGCCTCGAAGGCTTCAGGGCTCTGGAAGGTTTCGATGGGTTCGGGGCGGTAGGGTTCTGTGGTCATGATGGCTCCTTTACACAGCTAACTTCCACACAGTAGGTGCTCACGGGCCAGGTGACCGGCTGCAGGCTGAAAGTGCACAAACGCCTGCTGCGCGGTGAGGCCTGGGGAAAACAGCCTCAACAGATGAACCCGGAGCTGCACACATCGCCAGCATGGTTAACCTTGAATCACGCTCCGCACAACGAAGAGAAGGTTTTCGGGGCGCTCGGCAATGCGGCGAGAAAAGTAGGGATACCAGTCGGTGCCATAAGGAACGTAAGCCCGTACAGTATAGCCCTCAGCGGCCAACTTTTTCTGCTCGCTGCGGCGCACCCCATAAAGCAGTTGAAACTCAAAGCGCTCAGGGCCGATGCCCATCTGCGCCGTCCAGCGCTTCATCTCCTGAATGATCTGGGGGTCGTGGCTGGCAATCGCGGTGTAGAGGCCGTTTTCTAAGGCCTTCTTGCACAGTAGCAAAAACTGTCCATCAATGATGCGCCGCTCCTGAAAGGCCACCTCGGGCGGCTCTTTGTAAGCGCCCTTCACGACACGTACTGGCGTTTTGAGCGGTATCAGGCTTTGCAGGTCCTGTTCACTGCGTTTGAGGTAGCTTTGCAGCACCACCCCCAGGTTTTCAAAACCAGCCTGGTGCAGACGCCGGTAGACCCGCAGGGTTGCATCCACCCGGGGGCTATCTTCCATATCGATCCGCACAAAACACTCCACCTTACGAGCCTCGTTCAGGATCTCGTGCATGAGAGAATAGGCCAGATCCTCAGAGAGATCCAGGCCCAGCTGGGTAAGCTTAACAGCCACATAGCGGGGGTACGGAAGGGCCCCAAGGGCCCGCACCAGCTGTAGCAGTTGGTTTTGAAATCTTCGGGCCTCGACCTCAGAGGTAACCATCTCGCCCAGCAGGTCAAGGATGGCGTGTATCCGCTCGTGCTCGAGGGCCTCTACGGCCTGTAAGGCCTCCTCGAGGGTATCTCCCGCGATAAAACGGCGGGCAAAGTTGCGGCCACGGGTCAGAATCAGATTCTTGATGCGGGGATTCTGGGCCATGCCCAGCACAAACGAGCGATAACTTTGATTGAAGTTCATGTGGGCTCCTCTACACGACAAAGCTGCGCCTGGAGGCTCTGCACCACCAGGTCGCGAAAATAAAGCACATGGGCCTGCGCGGCCTGCCTAGCTAAAACAGGGTTGTGGGCCCTCAAAGCTGACAGGATAGCCCAGTGCTGCTGGCGGGTTCTTGGCTGCTGGGAAAGGGTTTGCTGAAAGGAGCGGATGAGGATTAGGCTCGAGCGTAGATCGGTGTAGATGCGGACCAGAATTTTGTTGTGGGCAGCCTCAACCAAAGCAGTGTGAAAGTTGAAGTCTAGCTGCATCTGCTGGCCATAGGCCTGAGCAGGTAGGGTGTCCAGCTCCAGAAGTAGCCGTTCCAGCCGTTCAAGCTCGGCTTCCGTGGCATTTTGGGCAGCTAGGGCGGCTGCTTCGCCCTCCAGCAAGGCCCGCACCTCATAGACCTCGCGCACCTCGTCCCCTGACAGCACGCGCACCCGGGCACCCCTACCTGGCAGCAGCTCGACCAGTCCTTCCTGAGCTAGGCGCTGCAAGGCCTCACGTACGGGCGTGCGGCTAATGCCGAGCTTTTGCGCCAGACCTGGCTCGGAAATGCGTGCTCCTGGCAGTAAGGAACCTGCCAGAATAGCCCCCCGCAGGTGCACGTAAGCCGCCTCCCGTACCGTATGGGGCCGCTGAAAGTAGGTCATAAAGTGTATACAGTATACAAAACCCCAAAGCCAAACAAAAAGAACGGCCCTGCGGACCGTTCAGACATTTTGTCAAAGCCTTAGAGCAGCAGCCTGCGCAGTGCATCAACCTTGTCGGTATTCTCCCAGGGGAAGCCCTCGCGGCCAAAGTGTCCATAGGCCGAGGTGGGGGTGTAGATGGGACGCCTCAGGTCCAGGCTTTCGATGATGGCCCGCGGGCGGGCATCGAAAAGCTTTTGCGCCACCTCGGTGATCTTCTCATCGGGCACTATACCGGTACCAAAAGTCTCAACCCGCATTCCCACCGGACGGGCCTTGCCAATGGCGTAGGCCAGCTCGATCAGGGCCCGCCGAGCCAAGCCGGCTGCCACGATGTTCTTGGCGATATAGCGGGCGTAGTAGGCTGCCGAGCGGTCTACTTTGGTGGGATCCTTACCGCTAAAGGCCCCACCACCATGAGGAACCGCTCCGCCGTAGGTATCCACGATGATTTTTCGTCCGGTCAGGCCGGTGTCACCGTGCGGTCCGCCGATCACAAACTTTCCCGACGGATTGACCAGGTACTGGGTTTCCTTGCTCAGGTACTGCTCAGGGATGGCCTTCTCGATGACCTTGGTACGAATATCGTGGTGTATTTGTTCGGCTTCCACTTCTTCGGAGTGCTGAGCAGAGACCAAGGCGGTGCGCACATACAGGGGCTTCTGCCCCTCGTAGACCACTGTGACCTGGGCCTTACCATCAGGGCGCAGGTAGGGAATTTCCCCAGTTTTACGAACCTCGGCCAGGCGGCGGGTCAGGCGGTGGGCCAGCCAGATGGGCAGTGGCATCAGCTCAGGGGTTTCGTCGGTGGCGTAGCCAAACATCAGCCCCTGATCACCTGCACCAATCTGGTCGTACTTATCCCTGGAGCCAAGCACCCGCCACTCCCACGACTCGTTGACCCCGCCTGCAATGTCCGGCGACTGCTCATCTATGGCAGTCAACACCGCACACGTATCGCCGTCAAAACCGTATTTGGCCCGGGTATAGCCCACCTCGAGCACGGTCCGACGCACCAGGCGGGGGATATCCACGTAGCTGTCGGTAGTAATCTCACCCGCCACCATCACCAAGCCCGTAGTCACTAGGGTTTCACAAGCCACGCGGGCCTCCGCGTCCTTGGCCAGAATCGCATCCAGCACCGCATCCGAAATGCGATCGGCCAGCTTGTCGGGGTGACCTTCCGTCACCGATTCCGAAGTTACCAGTCGCTGCAACTTTGTCCTCCTTACACACAAGCGGTTGGCCTGCACCAACCGCCAGAGTATAGCACCTCCACACTTTCCGTTCGACGAAGTGGCGGCCACATCTCGTCGGGTTTCTACAAGTAGCGCTCAGCCCATAGCAGCCCGCCTTACCTGCTGACTTCCCCCTAACCCTCCATCAACTCAATTAAGGCCTGCACAACGGAGGCCTCAAGGGTCTGGCCAGCCTGCCTACGCAGCTCGTGCAAGGCCTCCTGATGACTCCAGGCAGCCTTGTAAGGGCGGGCGTGAACCAGTGCGTCGTAGACGTCCACCACCGCAAAAAGACGAGCCTCGAAGGGAATCTCATCGCCCTTCAGGCCAAATGGATAGCCCGATCCGTCTAGCCGCTCGTGGTGGTAACGCACAATATTGCGGGCTGTCTGGGGCAAGAAACCCAGGTTCTCCAGTATACTGAAGCCAATATCGCAGTGGCTTTGCATAATCCACCGCTCGGCATCGGTAAGTGCGCCAGGTTTGAGCAAGATGGCGTCGGGGATGGCCAGCTTACCCAGGTCGTGCAGGTAAGCCCCCATACGCAGCCCCGCAAGATCGGGAAAGGCCAGGCGCTGACCCAAGGCCTCGGTCAGGGCCACCACCCGGTCGGTGTGGCCCCGGGTTTCCAGATCGCGCAGCTCCAGGCCCAGCCCCAAGGCCCGCAGCGCATCCTCACGGGTGCGGGTGATTTCCTCGAGGTGCGCCGCCCGCTCCAGTGCCCGCTCGAGTCGCCGCGCGACCGCTTCCAAAAGTGACAGGTGCTCTTCGGATATGCGAGCCTTATGGCCAAAGCTGGCCAGGGTAAGGGTTCCATACGGTGCTCCCCGCAAAAACAAGGGCGCAGTGAGCAGGGTTCTGAGTTTGTGAAGCATGGGTGAAGGCCAGGCCCCGTCCCAGGTTTGGTAGTCCTCGATGTGCTGGACTTTGCCCGTGGCCAGGGCTTTGCCCATGAAACTGCTGCCCAGCGTCACCGGCATGCTAGCAAATCGCTCAAAGCAGCCCTCTTCATGCCGCTCATGCCCGCGAACAAGCTGCATCAAGCCCAAACCCTTGCTGGCATCTTTGAGTTCTAAGCGGTAGAGACCGCCCGCCGAGAGCCCCGTAAGGTCGATCAGCGTCTCTAAGGCCCGCTGGGCCATGCAGGCCGGCTCATCCAGGCTTTCCAGCTCGGCGGACATCTGCACCAGCCGATGGTAGCGCTCGGTCTCGCGCCGGGCCCGCTCGAGGGCCTGCAGACGAGAAAACATCACCCCGGCCACCCGGGCCAGCGCTTCCAGCGCGTAGCGGTCTTGCGGCCGTAGCTCTCCTCCTGCCCCAGCGGTGTCTACCGACAGTACCCCCACCATCTGACCCTCGGGATCACCCATCGGCACCCCTAGGTAGGCCGCCCTGACCCGATGGCCTGAGGTAAACACAGCGTCGGGGTCAAGGGAAGCATCAGGCAGGTAGAGTGGGCTGCGCTGCTCCAGCACCCGCCAGGCCAACCCCTGGCCCCGCTTATGCCGGGTGCCAGCTGCCTTCTCGGCAGCATGGCCTGCCGCCGCCACTACCTCGAGCATATCCTCCTTGGGCCGGTAAAGCGTTACCAGACTGGCTGAAGCCTTGGTCTGCCCCAAGGCCTCCCTAACGATGAGCTGCAACAACTCCTCAGTGGTTTGCGCTGCTGTAAGGCGCTGGCTGGCCAGGGTTAGGGCCTGTAGGCGAGCCAGCTCGCGCTGCTGATCCGCCTGGGCTTCTAGACGGGCCAACACCTGCCCCACCCCACGGCCAAAGGCCTCCAGCACCGCTGCATCCTCCGGCTCAAAGGAAGCCGGCACGCAAGCCACCAGTACCCCAAACCCCTCGCCATGGGCATCCAGAAGGGGGACTACGGCCGCATACCTCTCCGAAGCCGCGGAAAGCCGAGAGCACAGCCGCAGATCTTCCAAACGCAGCATCCGCACCCGGCGTTCCTCCAAAGCCTGCCAGAACCCCCCTTCTTCCTGAGCCGCCCAAAAGTCTGTTGCTTCCCAGTTCGATGCAGCGCAGAACTCAAGCTGATCCCCCACGCGGCGCAGGGCCAGCACGCGCCCCTCCCCCAAAATTTCTAAAAGCAAATGGGGCAGCGACTTCCAAAGGGTGTCGGCCTCGCGAAAGGTGGACAGCACCCCCAGCACGCGGGCCAGGCTTTCTTCGCGCTCGAGGCGGGCCTGAGTTTTTTCCCGCTCTTTGAGTACCTGCAATACCACACCTAGGCTTAGCCCTAGCTCCTGGGCTAAGGCCGGGGCCTCCTCTGGAAAGGGGGTGGGCTCGAGGCGATCCAGAAGCAGCCAAGCCTCTACCCTACCCTCCAGCGGTACTGGGATGTGCAGCGACCAATGGATGCGCCACAAGGAAGGGCGATCCTGCTCCATTCCGCCGAACTCAGACTGTACCCGGAGCAGCTTGGGGCGGGCCTGTGCAGTCTCTTGTAGGCTGCCTCCGTACCAATACAGCCCGTCTTGCAAGCTCAGGTTATAGGCGGGCGGGGCAGCGTGGTACCCCCGCAAGGCCACTAGACGGTATGCGTCCCCCTCACGCAGCAGGCTCGAGCCAGCCTGAGCCCCCGGAATCAAACGTAAAGCCCCATCCAGAGCGGCTGTGAGTAAGGCTTCCTGGCTGGGGCTGCTTACTAACTCGCGCAGCAGGGCCAGCAGGCCCGGGTATGACCCCTGCATCACCCCGCCAGCTTAAAGGCGAAAGCGTTGTGACAAAAGTTTGTGCATCACTACTCGAGAGCGTTAACCAGCGCAGCAACGCTTTTTCACGATTGAGACACCTTACGGGCAGCAGCCCGTCGCTTAGTCCGCAAAGGGGCTTAGGCCCCTACCCGTAGGAAGCTATCCACGTAGAAAGGTCCTTCCCAGCGCTGGCCACGAGGCTCATTGAGAATGGTAATGCGGTTCTCCAGGCGCGGCTCCCAGGAGGGCTGGGTACGCAGGTACTCAATCAGCACTTCCGCATCGCTGAAACCCGTGTCCACCCGGAAACCCCGGGCGTCCCGCAGCACAGCAAAGCCATCACCACCAGCAGCAACGAAGCTGTTGGTAACCACGCGGTAGGTGGCGTTAGGGTCGAGGGGCTGGAAGCCAGTAGGGGTTTGAACCTGCACCTGGGTGATCCGGCTTCCTGCCGGACGGCCCATATCGAAGGTATAGCGGATGCCCGCCACCCCTGATAGGAAGCGGCCTGCGGTCTGCTCCCACTGGGAGACACCGTTTTCCAGCGCAGCTATTATTTCGCTGCCCTTGAGCTCGAGCACCGTCAGGGTGTTGCCAAAAGGCAGCACCTCAAACACCTGTCCTACCGAGATATTGCCCGCCGGTATGCTGGCCCGAATCCCCCCGCCGTTCTGCAGCGCAATGGTGGCGCCAGCTTGACGGGTTTTCCAGAGCATCGCGTCGGCGATTAGGTTAGCCAGGTTGGTCTCGCGGCGGCGCACGTCGCTGCGTTCACCGTTGAGGGCTACGGCTGCCCTGGAAACCACCTGGGCCCGCAGTGCCGCGATGGGCAGGCTGTAGGCAGCGATGGCGTCGAGGGCGAAGCGGTCTTCAGGCAGGTTGGCGGTCATGGGGATTACCTGGCCCTGGTGGGCCACCAGCTCACCCCGTTCATTGAAGGTAACCTGCAGGCGGCCCACCACCTTGGCCCACTCCCAGGCCTGTACCACCAACACATCTTTGTTCTCGGGGTTCTTGACAATGGTGGGGTAAGCCCCGCCCGGGCGCAGCTCTGGGAAAGGGGTCTGGCCCAGCAGGGTGTGGCTGTGGCCACCCACAATCACCTGCACGCCCGTCACCCTGCGGGCCAGCTCCTGGTCTTGCAGATAGCCCAAGTGGGAGAGCACCACAATGTACTTCACACCTCTGGCCAAGAGCTCCACCACAGCTTGCTGGGTGGCCGCAACCGGGTCGGTGAAGCGAACGTTGGGGCCGGGGTTTGAGAGGATAGAAGTTTCGGGGGTGGTGAGGCCGATGATGCCCACCTGCTGCCCTCCCACACTAACGATCGCGTAGGGCCTAATGCGCCCCGCTAGCTTGGGCTCCCGTGAAACGTCGGTATTGGCCGAGACCACCGGGAAGCGCACCCCGTTCAAAAAGTTAGCCAGCCCATCAGGCCCTAAGTTGTACTCGTGGTTGCCGGGTGCCATAGCCCGGATGCCCATGCGGTGTAAAAAGTGCCGATCAGCCAGCCCCTGGTACTGATTGAAGTAGAGGGTGCCCTGAAACACGTCACCTGCATGCAAAAACAAGGGGTTGGTGGCCGTGCTGCGTAAGCGATCGAAAAACGAAATTACTCGCGCAAAACCACCGAGGCGCTGGTTTGGCTGTCCCCCTAGGGTCAGNCCCCCGGTGGGCTCGAGGCGGGCGTGGGTGTCGTTGATGTGAACGATGGTCATGGTAAAGTTGCCGCCCTGGGCCCGGGTTAGTCCAGCCAGGGCTGCCCCACCAAATAAGCCTGCTTTGAGCACATCTCTACGACGCATGATTCCTCCTCTATAGCAACTGCCATGTTATTCTATACTGCCTTGTCAAGCTCAGGTCATGCGGTTTCATCCTCTACTAAAGAACCCGGTGGACAGGCATCCAAAGAAAAGGTCCACGCTCTTTTTGGCCTACAAAATAGGGGTAGCTGAACCGGCCAACGCACCCCACACCAGCCTCAGAAAAGCTGTCTACAATATGTCCATGCAAAAGATGCTCGGCTTCATCCTGCTTTGGTCTGCTCTGGCCTCTGCTCAGTCCATCCAGCTGGTTCCAATCGCCAACAACCTAAGCCGCCCGCTCTTTCTGACCTATTCACCCGATGGGAGTGGGCGTCTTTTTATCGTCGAGCAAGGCGGTACCATCCGCATCTGGCAGGGCGGACGGCTGCTGGCCGAGCCCTTTCTGGATGTGAGCAACTTGGTCTCTTGCTGTGGTGAGCGAGGCCTGTTGGGGCTGGCCTTCCACCCCGATTTCCGCCAAAACAACCTCTTTTTCATCAACTACACCAACCGTAACGGCCACACTGTAATTGCGCGCTACCGCGCCAACGGCAACCGTGCCGAGACCAACTCCGCCCAAATTCTCCTCACCATCGAACAACCTTATGCTAACCACAACGGCGGTATGATCGCCTTCGGCCCAGATGGCATGCTATACATTGGCGTAGGCGACGGAGGCTCGGGGGGCGATCCCCTCAACGCTGGACAGCGGCTCGATACCTTGCTGGGGAAGATCCTGCGTATCGACGTAAACCGCGGTGAGGGCAACAGGGCTTATGCAATACCTCCCGACAACCCCGTGCTAGCAGGGCGTCGCAGTGAAATCTGGTCGTACGGTTGGCGCAACCCCTGGCGCTTCAGCTTCGACCGCCAGACTGGCGACATGTGGGTTGCCGATGTTGGTCAGAACGCCGTAGAAGAGATAAACCTGCAACCCGCCAGCAGCAAGGGGGGTGAGAACTATGGCTGGCGCATCATGGAAGGTGACCGTTGCTTCAACCCCCCGCAAAACTGCAGACGCGAAGGGCTGATCATGCCTGTGCTGACCTATACCCACGACCAGGGTCGCTCCGTCACTGGGGGCTACCGCTACCGAGGCAACGCCATGCCGGCCTTTAGGGGAGCTTACTTCTATGCCGATTACGTGAGTGGCCGCATCTGGGCTGCTGTGCCCCAGGGCGACCGCTGGCAAAGCCGGGAAGTTCTCAAAACCGAGCTCAACATCAGCTCTTTCGGTGAAGATGAGCAAGGCGAGCTATACGTGATTGATCACCGCGGCACTGTCTACCGCATGACCCAGCGATAAAAGCTGCCTCCTAAACAGGAGGCAGCCTCAGACCAACCCAATCTTAGGGCAGGTAGTAGCCGGGTTTAACCAGATTTCCGGGGCTTCTCGACCCTTTCAGCAGCGATTCCAAATTTACACCAGCACCCACTATACGCACCCAGCCGTACGTCACGCACCCGTGATGCGATCACGCCGCAGCTCAGCTTCAAGCCAAAGCCCCCCATATGCATCAAGGCCCGAGTTCCAGCTGGAGCCCCGCGTAAGCATTTATGTTCAGTGAGGCCGACGGCACAACCACCAAGCAAGCCCGGGCTCAAGCTTGCGCCGACCAAAAAGTTGTCGGTTGGGTTGAGGGCCGTGTGCGGTAGGGGTTAGGAACTGGCTGCCCACTACCCAAAATTCAGGCAGACTTCAGGCTAGCAGTAACGGAAAAGCCATCAGCCCAACGTTTTTCATGCACCTCCTGCTGGTGAAAATGCCACAAACAGACCTCGGCGACCGAGCATAGTGGCAGGCAGCCACAAGGTTTCTTAGGCCACCAAGACCCTGCCTTCATAGAGCTGCCTGAAGGCCCCTGCCGAAGTCGAGGGGGGCACCAGTATGCTAAACACATGGCACGAACCAAGCAGGACATTCTGCAAGAGCTAAAAGAGCATGAGGTGCGCTTTTTGCGCTTACAGTTCACCGATATTCTGGGCATCAACAAGGTGGTTGAGTTACCGGTCAACCAGTTCGAAAAAGCACTGGACGGGGAGATCGTATTTGACGGCTCCTCCATCGAGGGCTTTGGCCGCAATGAGGTGGAAGAAGCGGACATGCTTCTGAGACCGGATTACAACACCTTTGTGATCTATCCGAAGGATTTGGAGCCCAATACCAAAGGCGCTGTGGCTCGTCTAATCTGCGACATTACCTATCCCGACGGCAAACCCTTTGAGGGTGATCCTCGGCAGGTGCTCAAGCGCCAGATTGAGCGCGCCCAAAAAAAAGGCTTTGACAACCTCTATGTGGGCAGTGAGGTAGAGTTTTTCTTGTTTAGCCGCGGCCCTGAGGGCGGCCCAACCACCCACACCTACGACCGAGCGGGCTACTTTGACCTGGCCCCCACCGACAGGGGCGAGGAGGCCCGCCGGGATATGGTGGACACGCTGGTGGTGATGGGTTTACAGCTCGAGGCCGCCCACCATGAGGGTGCCCCTGGTCAGCATGAAATTGACTTCAAGCACACCGGAGCCCTCGAGGCCGCTGACAACCTGACTACTTTTAAATTCGTGGCCAAGCGCATTGCCATCAACCACGGGCTTCATGCCACCTTCATGCCCAAGCCCATCGCTGGCATTAATGGCTCAGGCCTGCACTTCCACCTATCGCTGTTCAAAAATGGTGAGAACGCGTTTTACGAGCCCAGGGGGAAGCTCGAGCTCTGGCCCCATCAGCTATCCGAAACCGCCCTCCAATTCATTGCCGGTCTCTTTGAGCACGCCGAGGGCATGGCCGCCATCACCAACCCGCTGGTCAACTCCTACAAGCGTCTGACCCCTGGTTATGAGGCTCCCACCAGCGTGGCCTGGTCGGTCTCGCACCGTAGCGCCATGATCCGGGTCCCCAAGCGGCGCGGTGTCGGTACCCGGGCTGAGTTTCGCCTCCCCGACCCCTCCTGCAACCCTTACCTGGCCTTGGCAGTGATTTTGGGCGCAGGCCTCGAGGGTATCGAAAACAACCTGACCCCCCCACCCCCCATCGAACGCGATGTATACCAGCTCTCAGTGCGCGACAGGCGCAAGTACCGCGTGAGCGAGATGCCCAGAACCCTGCGCGAGGCCCTCGAGGCCCTGCAAAAGAACCGGGTCATCCGGGCCACGCTGGGGGAGCAGCTATACAAAGACTTCCTGAAGGCCAAGCAGGTGGAATGGAACTCCTACCGGATTGCGGTTCACCAGTGGGAACTCGAGCNCTACCTGGCCGAATACTAGAACCCATCGTGAACCTTGGGTGGGGAGCCCAATGAAAATGCACAACCCCTCATAGCTGTCGGCAAACCCCACCCAAGGTTTCGGGCACAGGGTGCGGCCTCGGGACTCCGGTACCTTGGTACGGTCGAGGCGCAGCTTTCTCCCTTGTAACGGCGCCCCACCAATCGACCAAGATACCCCCCTGTTGCAGTTAGGGCAAAATCGTGTACCCTCAAGATGGCTGGAAAAGGCATCCGCTCACATGTGCTCGGACAACCACAGGTGAGACTCTGAGTGAAGCAAAATAGGGGAACCACTTTTAGGAAGAGGAGGTTCCCCAGATGCA
>JGI24185J35167_1000541_pt1 | contig 17044 bp, 17 predicted proteins | sample YNPBryunderm2012_FD_35167 | JGI IMG/M metagenome (IMG submission 35167) | reverse complement strand
CGATATCTTGTTCGTCCAGCAATCCAGGAACGTACGTAGTTCTGACTTCGTATGGAACTGAATATCGTTTCAAGAGCTTCAAAGTCTCGATGACATTCTCGNACATCTTCTTTGCGAGCTCTTCGTTCAAGCCTGAAACCGTGTGAAACTTTTCCATCCCCGATTTGATGTCGAGCGCAACGTAGTCCAAGAGTCCTTCGGCGAGGAGATCTTCCATCATCNGTGGGTTGCTCCCGTTCGTGTCCAGTTTCACAAGATAGTTGTTGCGCTTCAGCTTGCGAACGAAGCTCAAAAGATCGTCATGTATCGTGGGTTCCCCACCCGTTATCACCACGCGATTGGTGATCTTCCTCTTGCGTATCTCTTCGAATATTTCTTCCTCTCTCGCAATGGCCACTTCTGCCAATACCAATTCCGGGTTGTGGCAGTATGGACAACGGAAATTGCAACCCACGGTGAAAAGGACGATCGAGATCGATTTTGGATAGTCCAAAAGACTTGTCAAAACAGTCCTTGCGAACTTCAAATCCTTAGAGGCCTCCTCAACCTGAATTCCTCCTTCTTTCCGTTGTTCCAGCTCTTGATTGGTCTGTAGTAGCCAACCACTCGGGAATAGATCTCGGCTGGTTTACCACACAACGGACACGTTCCAACCTCTCCGCGCAGATATCCATGGTCCGGACAGACGCTGAAAGTTGGTGTCAAAGTCAAGTAGGGCAGTGTGTAGCGACTGAAGACAGACTTCAGGAGTTCTGGAACAGTTTCGGCCTCGATCGCCTCACCAAGGTAGATGTGCAGCACCGTGCCACCCGTGTAGAGAGACTGAAGCGCATCTTGATGCTCGAGTACGTAGAAGAGGTCGTATTCGCCGTCAACGGGAAGCTGTGTGGAATTGGTGTAGAAAGGTTCGTTCACCCCTCTCGTGTAGATGTCAGGGAAACTCTTTTTGTCTATCCTTGCAAACCTGTAGCTGACGCCCTCGGCGGGTGTGGCTTCGAGGTTGTACAGATTGTTCGTCTCTCTTTGGAACTGCAACAGTTTTTCTCTCATGAACTTCAGAACCTTCATCGCAAACTCCCTACCCTCTTCAGAATCTATTCCGACACCCAGAAAGTTCACGCACGCTTCGTGCATGCCCACCAAACCTATCGTCGAAAAGTGGTTCGACCAATAATTAGCTGTGAGCCTGTGGACGTCGGAAAGGTAGAACCTCGAATAGGGATAGAGTCCTTGATCCGTGAGCTCTTCCAACACCTTTCTCTTGATCTCCAAACTTTGTTTTGCGGTTTCCATGNGTTTGGAGAGCCTTTCGAAGAACTCGTATTCGCTGGACGAGAGATGAGCGATCCTTGGAAGGTTTATCGTGACGACACCGATGCTTCCAGTTAAGGGGTTCGCGCCGAACAATCCTCCACCCTTTCTCACGAGTTCATCCTTCTGAGCTGAAAACTGTGACAACCTTGCCCTGACCGATGTGTTGTCCAAACGCAGCCTGCAACACATGCTTCTGACATCCGAAGGATCCATGTCACTGTTGACGAAATTGGAAAAGTATGGCACACCGTACTTCGCGGTCAGTTCCCACAGGAGTTTGAATTGCTCAAAGTCCCAAGGAAAATCCTTCGTGATGGCGTAGGTCGGTATGGGAAAAGTGAAAATCCTGCCCTGTGCGTCCCCCTCGAGCATCACTTCCCAAAAGGCTCTGTTGAGCATGTTCATTTCGTTTTGAAACTCTCCGTAGGTATGCGCTTGACGGTGTCCTCCAACGATCACCTTTTCTTCACGCATGTGCCTTGGGACAACCAAATCGAAGCTCAAGTTGGTGAATGGCGTTTGAAAGCCTGTTCGCGTTGGGACGTTCAAGTTGAAGACGAACTCTTGGATCGCTTGTTTGACCTCACCGTAGTTCAGACCATCGTAAGCGATGAAGGGGGCGAGCAAGGTGTCGAAGTTCGAAAAAGCTATCGCACCCGCCGCCTCACCTTGCAGAGTGAACATGAAATTGACGACTTGACCGAGGGCGCTTCTGAAGTGCTTGGCTGGCTTGCTGGATATCTTGCCTTCCACACCGGTGAAACCTTTCATGAGCAGATCTTCCAAGCTCCAGCCGACACAGTAAACGGACAAAGAACCAAGATCGTGTACGTGCAGATCCCCGTTCACGTGCGCAGAACTCACTTCCTCGGGATAGATCTCTTCGAGCCAATACCTTGCCACGATGGAGGAGTATACGTAGTGGTTCAAACCTTGTAACGAATAGGACATGTTGGAATTCTCGTAAACCCGCCAGTCGGTTTTCTTCAGATAGTCGTTCACCAAATCGATTGGTCGAAGCATGATGACACCTCCCACCGAAAACCAAGATAGAGTATACACTATATGTAGTATCAATGTCAATAGGAACACTGTATATTGTATATCGTTCACAGAAACGTGACACTTTCTCGGCAGTTCAACCGAGGGTAAAATCGAAGGGTGCCATACGGAGTATACNGAATGAAACGTGGACGATCTGCAAGAATGTGACTCCATCGTGGATGTGTCGAGTAAGATCTGTTGCTCCAAAGGGTTCAGCTGGTAAAATCACCATGGGAGAGTGAGAGGGTGAAGCTGGAAAACCTTTTGCCGAGAGAAGTCGTCGACAAGCTCAGAGAAAGGACGAAATCTTCTGGTCCTTATATACAGGAGCTCTCCGACAGGATGAAGGAAACGGTCGAACTGGTCGGCAAGATTGTCAGCAANAAGTTGCAGGAATCCAAGGATGGTAAGAAGTTTCTACTCATGACCCTCATGGACAGGACCGGAAGCATACGCGCCGTAGACTGGCACAACGCGGAAGAGAACGACGCGAGGCTTGTCGAGGGAGACGTCGTCCTCGCGAGAGGGCGCGTGGTCTTCTTCGAAGGTCACCTTCAGTTGAACGTCGACAAGGAAAAGGATGCCCTCCTGTTGCTCACCGAAGAACAGTACGACTACGAGAGGTTCGTCGAGATAACCAAGAGGGGCATCGACGCCTTGTACCAAAAGCTCGTCGAGTTCATGAACGAAATCCAAGATAAAGAGATCAGGGCATTGCTCGAAGCACTCTTTGTGCAAGATAAGGAGTTCGCCTCGTCGTTCGTCCAAGCTCCCGCTGGTGTGAGCGTTCACCACGCGTACGTCGGGGGTTTACTCGAACACACGGTCGATGTCGCCACCATGTGCAAGAGAGTGAGCAACGTTTACGATTTTCTGGACAAAGATGTGCTCGTCGCAGGAGCCATGCTCCACGACGTGGGTAAGGTGAGGGAATACAAGATAACGAAGAAGGGTTTGGAAGTGACGACCGAGGGAGAGTTGAAAGGTCACATCGCGCTGGGCTTGGAGATACTCCAACAAGCGGCAAGTAAAGTGAGTATAGCCAAAACGAAGCTGTTGCAGTTGGAACACATAGTTCTTTCTCACCACGGTGAGTACGAGTTCGGCTCGCCGGTGCTGCCCAAGACGGCGGAGGCATACGTTGTTCACGCCTTGGAAAACATGGATTCGAAGCTNTCCAGGTTCAGGAGCATAAACGAGAAGCAGAAGAACGGCGGTAAAGTCTGGAGTGAGTTCGACAAACATCTTGGAAGACGTGTTTGGTTGGGAAGGTGGAAGGATGAAGATTAAGTTTGGAACGAGCGGTTGGAGGGCGATCATCAGCGACGAGTTCACATTCAAGAATGTGCGCATCGTGTCACAAGCCATAGCACAGTACGTGAAGAAGACCAACGGCAAGAGGTTGATCGTCGCGCGTGATACGCGTTTCTTGACCGAGCGTTACGCACGCTTGGTTGCGGAAGTGCTGACGGCGAACGGTGTAAAGGTGTTGATGCCCGAAAATCCCACACCAACACCTGTTGTTTCCTTCGCCATACGCCATCACAAGCTCGATGGTGGAATAAACATCACCGCATCGCACAATCCACCGGAGTACTGCGGGATCAAGTTCAACCCAGCGGATGGTAGTCCCGCACCCCCCGAGGTCACCCAACAGATAGAATCGATCATNGCGTCCCTGGAAGAGAGCAAGATTTCTACCATGCCCCTCGTGGAAGCGAACAAGAATGATCTGTTCGAGATCTTCGATCCCAAGCCTGACTATTTGAACGCTTTGGCGAAGATCATCGACTTTGATGCCATAAAGAAGGCAAAGCTGAAAGTCATCGTCGATCTCATGTACGGCACAGCCATGGGATACTTAGACGAACTGTGTTCCAAGCTGNCCACGGAAGTTGAGATCTTCCATAACTACAGAGATCCATACTTTGGGGGGGACAGGCCAGAACCGGANGAAGAGAGGCTCGCACTGCTTGCGAACAGAGTGAGGTCGAAAGGCTGGGACGTGGTGCTCGCCGTGGATGGTGATGCGGACAGGTTCGGTATAGTGGACGATGAGGGTAAATACGTCAAGGCGAACGAGGTCATAGCCCTGCTGGCGCACCATCTTTACAAGAACAAGAACATGAAAGGACCTGTGGCGAGGACCGTTGCCACATCCCACGCTGTGGACGAGGTCGCCAAGTCGTTCAAGGAAAAGGTCGTGGAAACGCCCGTTGGCTTCAAGTTCTTGGCTTCGGTCCTTCTGAACGAGAAGGCCGTCATCGCTGGTGAGGAAAGTGGAGGACTCTCCATAGCGAACCACGTTCCGGAAAAGGANGGAATATTAGCTTGCCTTTTGATCTTGGAGATGATCGCTCGCGAGGGTAAGCCTCTCTCACAGATCAGGAAGGATTTCAGAGAGCGTTATGGTAACTTTCTCAATTCGCGCGTGGACTTTGAACTGTCGAGCGACGAGGAAAAGAAGAAGTTGTTCCAGAAGTTCGAAAACCTNGAGGAGTACTCGAAGGATTTGAGAGTAGTCTCGAGCGACAGGGTGGACGGATTGAGGTACTTCTTCGACAAACCAGGTAGTTGGCTTTTGGTGAGAGTTTCTGGAACAGAACCCGTGATCAGGGTGTACTTCGAAGCCAAGGACGAGTCCACCTACCAGAAGCTGAACATGCTCGTCAGAAAGATCAGCAGGTGAAACGATGACGAAGAAGATAATAATAGTCGAATCACCCGCCAAGGCCAAGACCATCAAAGAGATTCTCGAGGGTGAGTACGAGGTCGTATCCTCGAAGGGACACGTACGTGATCTGCCTGAGAGAGAGTTCGGAGTGGATCTCAAAGACTTTGAGCCAGAGTTTGAGATAATAGAGGGAAAAGAAAAGATCGTCGAAGAGATCAAGGAGAAGGCAAGGGGTAAGGAAGTGTACCTCGCCTCGGATATGGATCGTGAAGGCGAGGCGATCGCATGGCATTTGGCATCCATCCTCAACGTTTTGGATAAAAAGAACAGGATCGTGTTCAGCGAGATAACACCAAAACGATAAGATCTGCCGTCCAATCTCCAAGGCTCATCGACATGAAAAAGGTGTACGCGCAGCACGCGCGCCGCATTCTCGATCGCATCGTCGGCTACAAGATCAGCCCACTCCTGTGGAAACTGTTGAGAACCAATTCCAGTGCAGGTCGAGTGCAATCTGCAGCCTTGAAACTCGTTTGTGAGCGTGAAATACAGCGTCACAGGTTCATTCCAAAGAAGTTTTGGAAGGTGCAAGGTTACATCGGCTCGGTCAGGTTCTATCTGACCCACGTCGATGGTAAAAGGATCGAGATGCAACAGGTGGACGAGGAACTCGCACGACAGATTGAGCGAGAAGTCAAGCAGCTGAAGCTCGTGCAGAGGAAGAACAGGTTGGTGGAAAAAAAGCCGCCACTGCCCTTCATAACCAGCACGCTTCAGCAGGAAGCCGCGAACAAGTTCGGTTTTTCTGTGTCCCGAACGATGCAACTTGCCCAGATGCTGTACGAAGGCGTCGAAACGTCTGAAGGTCACAGGGCGTTCATAACGTACATGAGGACCGATTCGACGCGCATCAGCGATTACGCGAGAGATCAAGCCGAAAAGTTCATCAAGGCTCACTTCGGTGAGCGTTACGTCGGTGAGTTCAGCTCCAAGCAAAAGAAGTCCAACGTTCAGGACGCACACGAGGCCATAAGACCGGTGGACGTCGAGATGACACCGCAGAAGGCTCAGAAACTGTTGGACAGAGATCTCTACAAGCTCTACAAGTTGATCTGGGAGAGGTTCGTTGCCTCGCAGATGGCCGCAGCACTGTACGAAGAAACGATCTACACCTTTGAATCTGGTAAGTACGGTTTCGAGGCAAAACTGGAGAAAAGAATCTTCGATGGCTTCGAAGCGGTTTTGAAAAAAGAATCAGAAGAAGTCGAACCTTTGAAGGGGGAGACCTTCAACGTCACCAGATGGGACATACAGCAGGACGAGACCAAACCGCCCGCAAGGTACACGGAGTCATCGATGGTCAGAGCGCTCGAAGCCAGAGGCATCGGGAGGCCAAGTACCTACGCGACGATCATCTCGACCTTGCTCCAACGAAAGTACGTCGTGAAGAGGTCGAAAGAACTCGTGCCCACGGTCCTCGGTTTCGTCGTCAACTACTACATGGAACAGAGGTTTCCGAAGATAGTGGATCTCGACTTCACCGCGAGAATGGAGGAGGCACTCGACGCGATTGAGAGAGGTGAGAAGGACCACAAGCAAGTGCTCGGTGAATTCTACAAAGAATTCTCAAGTCAACTGACTAAAGCTGAGGAAAAATGGTTATCCATAGACATGAAGACGAACGCGGTCTGTGAGTGCGGTGAGAAGTTCACCCTAAGGGTTGGACGGTACGGACTTTACATGTCTTGTGCATCGTGCGGGAAGACATCATCGATCGATTTGAGCACGCCCGCCGTGATGGACGAGGGTATGATGTATTTCATGGAACAGGAAGAGGCGAAGGCCCACGTTTGTCCAAACTGCGGAGAACCACTCAAACGATACAGTGGGAAATACGGTGCGTACTACCATTGTCAAAAGTGTGGGAAGAATTACAAAGATTTCGCGAGGGGGACCTGTCCCAAGTGTGGTTCCGCTGTGGAGAAAAAGCTCAGCAGGAACAAGAAATACTTCTTCAAGTGCACGAACGATTCGTGCGATTATGTGAGCTGGTCTGAACCGTCCAACGAATCTTGCCCAGAATGCGGTGAAAGGTTACACTATCGAAGGTTTCGCTCTTCGGAAAAACTGTACTGTGAAAAGTGCAAAAAGACCTTTGAAGGGTCCAAGGAGGAGACGAGCGATTGAGAATAGCCGTCTTGATGGGTGGNATNTCAAGAGAACGAGAGATCTCATTGAGAAGCGGCGAAAACGTGGTCAAAGCCCTCAGGAAACTCGGTCATGAAGTTGCGCCGATTGACGTGAAAGAAGACTTCTTTCATGTTTTGCCCACGCTCAAGCAGTTCGATCTGATCTTCATCGNACTTCACGGAAAGTTTGGCGAGGATGGAACCGTTCAAGCTCTGTTGGATTGGCTCGGTGTGCCGTACACGGGTTCTGGGGTACTCGCGAGCGCCCTGTGCTTCGATAAGCTGATGACCTACAGAATTGTCGAAAAGTTCGTCCCAGTTCCCGAGTACACCGTCTTTGACAGACCAACGAGAAACTCTCCGTTCGGTTTCCCCTGCGTTGTGAAACCGCGCAAGGAAGGTTCCAGCATAGGTGTGCACATCTGCGACGATGCGGAAGAACTCGAGCGCAATTTGCAGATGGAGCTCGAGCTTTACGGGGAGATGATACTGCAACGGTACGTTCAAGGTAGGGAACTCACCGTGTCCGTGATCGAGATGGACGGAGAATTGAAGGTACTGCCCATACTCGAGCTCAGACCGAAACGCAGGTTCTACGACTACATCGCCAAATACACACCAAACATGACGGAGTTCGTTCTTCCTGCTCCCCTCACCGAGGAAGANTACAGAACGGTCTGTGAATCCTGCTTGAGGGCTTTCAAAGCGTGCGAGTGCAGAGGTTTTGCAAGGATCGATGGGATCCTGAAGGATGGGACATTTTATTTTTTGGAGATCAACACCATACCGGGTATGACGGACCTGAGTGACATGCCGGCTTCGGCGCGCGCCGCTGGAATGAGTTTTGAGGACCTGATAGACGCTATAGTGAAGACGGTGAAAAGATGAGAGCGAGCGTGGATCTTTCGGTTCTTTCGTTGTNGCTGAGGTTCTGCGACAAGCTGATGGGTTCGTCGGAGTTCAGCTTTGGAAACATCTATTTTTCCTACAGTGAAGGGCTCGTCTTGCGTGCAACGGACGGTTGTCTGCATGGTTGGACGAAGATCGGAGAGTGCGAACCGTTCAATGGAGAGATCGCCATACCGTTGAGGTTGTTGAAGGGCTTCTTGGTGGGGGAAAGCGGTGAGTTTCTGAACTTGGCGTTGACGGAAGATGAGATCGTTCTGAGTTCTGGAAATGAGACTCTCCGAATGAAGCTGACGGGAAAGAGGGAAAAGCAAGTTCCCGTCGAACACGAACCTGTGGCGAAATCAGACCTGCTCGACTTCAATCGGGCNTTGGACTTCGCTACATCNCCGCTCGAAGAAGGGGACTTTGCTCTCTTTGGTTCGTTCCAAGGAGAACTGTTGATGTTCGCATCAACGCGTTCGATGATCTGCCTAACGCGTTTAGTTGGCGAAGCCATGAAACCGTTCGTTTTTTCTTTTCCCTACATGAGCGCTCGACACATCGTCAAAGCACTCGAAGTCTACGCCAAGAACGTCCAACTGAACATCGGGTTGGGCGAAGCACTGTTGATACGCTCCAGCGATTTCACTCTACAGCTGTGCGGGGAGCACGCTTCGTTCGATCCCCGAATCGGTGATTTCCTTCAAAAGAGGGAAGCTTACGTGGTTCCGAGAAATTTTCAGAGGTTCGTCTCCAAGGCTGCATGGCTCATGCCGAGGGAGAGCACCGTCAGAATCGAGTGCGCCAAGAACACCATGAGATTCTTTGGTGCTTACGGCGCGGTGTTGTACAGAGCGATGCTTCCATTCGACTGTCCTCTGAGGTTCGAATTCGAATTCTCTCCACACAAGTTGAGGTCCGCACTCGCACGCATGTCTAACAAGCTTTCGATCGATGTTGGCGATGACTTCGTCAAGATACAGGACAGTGCTGGTAGGGCCGTGGTGGTGAAAAAACTGTGAGCGAAGGTACGTGGAAACGCGCACTGAAAGCGTTTGGTGTTTTCTTGAGGATTTCTACCTTGACCCTTGGTGGTGGCTACGCGATGGTGCCCGTCATGCAATGGGAAGCGGACAGGCTTGGATGGATGAAAAAGGAAGAGTTTCTCAGCTTGCTGTCGGTGGCACAGAGCATCCCAGGTCCGATCGCGTTCAACACGGCCATACTCGTTGGGAAGAAGGTGGCGGGCGTGCTTGGTGCCGTCTTGTCTGGTGTTGCAATCGCTTTGCCGCCGTTCTTCGCGATCGTCGCTGTCGCTGGTCTACTCAGGCCCTTTTTGCACAACGTCTATTTGAGGGCTTTCCTGCTGGGTGTCTACGCCGCGGTAGTCGGGTTGGTCTTCAACGTTCTTATAGGTTTGCTCAAGAGGCAACGTTGGGCGTTGCTGAGAACAATGATCGTCGGTGTAGGAGTCGCGCTTCTTTTGGCCAGTCGAAGCGCGTTGTACGCGGTTTTCGTGGCCAGCATCTGGTTACTCTACGTCTGGGGGAGATGAGCAGATGAACCTGATCAAACTCGTTTTGATCTTCTTGAAGCTTGGTTTTCTCTCCTTTGGCGGCGGATGGGCCGTGGTTGGAATCTTGCAAAGAGAACTCATCTCGGCAGGATTTCTTTCTCCAGCGGAGTTCACCGAGATGGTCTCCGTGGCTCAAATGACACCGGGACCGATCGCTCTGAATCTGGCGACGTACGTTGGATACAAATATTTTGGCTTCTTGGGTGCCTTCCTGAACACATTTTTCTTTCTGTTGGCCCCGGCACTCACGATTATCGTGGTCTTCTCCTTCGGCAAGAGGATCAAACTGAATTCCAACAGATTGTCGCAGGCTCTCATGGGGTTCACAACGATCATGGTGCTCGTCACTCTGATCTCGCTCGCGAGTCCAAGACTCACCGATCCATGGTTCTTCATCATTGCAGTACTCGGTTTCCTTGGCCTCAACAAATTCAAGATACATCCGCTCGTGTTGATGTTCGCATCGGGTTTCGTTGGGGTTCTACTGTACGCCGTTTGGTGAATTGATTCGAACGTTCTGTATCTTTCTGTGCCATGCCGCTTCACGTATCTGTCTCACGCGTTGCACGAACTTTGGATCCTCGTTCGAAAGATCTTCTCCCTTCTCCATCTTCGCNAGTATCCTGTCCAGATCCGCATAATTCAAACCGAGAACGAATTCATCCGTGATACCGGGTATGAGGTCAGGCGTGGGAGCCCTTTCGACGATCTCTGAAGGTATCCTGAGCCATCTTGCGAGTTCAACCACCTGTGTCTTGTAAAGGTGTGCTATCGGTTCAAAATCTGCCGCACTGTCACCCCATTTGACGTACAAACCGCTCATCAACTCGGTTTTGTTCACGCATCCGGCAACCGCATAATTTCTTTTCTCAGCCTCGAAGTAGAGAAGGCACATTCTCAATCTGTGTTTGATCCTGTAGTATGCAAGACCTTTCCTGAAAGTTTCGTTGCCCCTGTCGAGAAGATCATCAATGTACGGATCTTTCGATAAACTCTTCCACTTGCCTTTCACATAACTTTCTTGAACCTTTCTTGGAAACAAGCAAGCGGGAGGGAAAAGTCTGTAGACTCTCAACTTTCTTAGAGCTGGAGTGATGGAAATGACTTCGTGTTCGATTCCGAGTTCTCGGCACAGTTTCAAAGCGAGCCTCTTACTCTCTTTCGCAGAATCGCGATCGGGAAGGATCAACCCCAACACTCGTTCTTTGCCGAGCGCTCTCGTGCACAGACTCACCACCAGTGCGGAATCCACCCCACCGCTGACACCCACAACGACACCATTAAATCCGTTGTTTTGAACAAAGCTCTGAATGAAGTTCTCNATCTCTTCAACCGCTTTCATCACTTCGAACGACACTTGTCAACACCTCCCAATTCCAGTCGACGTTACGATTTCTTTCAGTTGCGAGTTTTGCGAGCGCGTCTGCCNTCTCGTTGCAGGGATCTTTCGAATGCGACTTGGTCTTTTCGAATTCGATGTGAAGGTTCTTCTTCCTCGCAAAATGCACGAATTCTCTGTAGATCTCCGTGAGAAAAGTCTTTGTTTGATACTCACCACTGATCCATTTGTGGAGGTTTTCAAAATCGTGCCTTATGACAAGACGTTTTGCACCCCTTTGCAGCGCATAATTTACAGCGAAGAGCACTGCCAAGATTTCTCCTGCAACGTTTCTCATCTTCGCAAATTCTGGTTCATCGCTCCAGAAGTAGAACTCGTGCAAACCTTCCTGATCGCAAACGACGATTCCCGAACCGCAGACAGCGCCTTTATAGCTTCCATCAACGCAGACGAGGATCGTATCTTTCATAAGATCAGGGCAGCGCCATGCTTCTCCTCTCAGATAAGCGAGTGCGTCCTTCTCAGAAGCGAACGATCGATACTCCGCGTTGGGGAAACCTTCCACCTGTTCTCTTGCGCGCTCCCAGTCCTCGTATATACCAGGATTCCTTCCGCGTTTGACAGCGTAATATTTACCCATGTGGCTCACCTTTGAGCTGGCGATCTGTACGAAAGCCTGAAAGACAGATAAGCAGCAGCAGAAANAATCAGAAGAACGAAAGCAAGCTCCGCAAGATTCATGTTCTGTTTCGTGAAAGGTTCGAGTTTAATGATCGATGCAACGACCAAGCCAAATGTGAAGCTACGGGTCTGGTTTGGAAACTTTTCAACGAGCCAATCCATGAGGAGTGCCATCAGCGCTATGCCGAGGATCACTCCAATCCCAAAAGGAACAACGGTTGCGAGCTCCAGATTCACCAGGGCATCGAGGATATCATCGTAGACACCGAGTATCAGGAGCACAAGGGAACCACTGAGACCTGGAAGGATCATCGCGCATGCGGCGATGATGCCGGTCAACAAAACGTACGCTCCTGAAAGCCGCANGGTGTTAACCAGAAGTTCGAAAATGAGCATCAAAGACACACCGACTGCGAAATGGCGCAGCTTCAAATCTGAGATCTCTCTGCGCAGTTTTGGAATCGAACCCAAAACGAGACCAAAGAAAATGGCATAAGCCATGGCCGGAGATCTTTCGAGCAGNTGTTTCATGGCAGCAGAGCCGACAAATATTGCAGCAAGAATACCGATGCCGAGAGCAACNATGAAAGCAATCTGCTCTCTTTTGAATCTGAACTTCACGAAATTCGCCACGGCATCGATCAGCCGTTCATAGACACCGAGTATGATGGCCATCGTTGCACCGCTCACTCCGGGAACCAGGTTCGCAAGACCTATCAGAAAGCCTCTGAATACGTTCATCACTGGAGAGCCCCCGTATCTTCCATATGTGACAGGATCGTTTTCTCGAGTTGCAGAAATGAAGGATCGAAAAAGTCCATCTTCTTTTTGAGTTCGATGTGATGTACGAACTTCGCCGGTCGGCCTCGCATGACGTAAACGCGTTTCGCCAGGCTCAATGCCTCCCTCATGTCGTGTGTCACCAGAACGTAACTGATGTTTATGTTTTCAAGCAAAATGGAGAGATCGTTGATGAGCTTCACTTTCGTCGGTGTGTCCAGGCTCCTGAAAGGTTCATCCAGCAAAAGTAGCTCCGGTTCGACGATCAAAGCGCGTGCGAGGTTCAACCTCTGCCTCATGCCTCCACTCAGCTGGCTTGGTTTGTAGTGTTCGAAGCCAGCAAGCCCTACCTGTTGAACCGTTCGCTGTATCTTTCTTTCATCGTCACAAACGAGCTCCAGATTTTTACGCACGCTGTACCAGGGTATCAATCTGTCCTCCTGAAAAACGAAACCCAATCGACTGTAGAATCTGTTGATCATTCCGGAGTCTGGCTTTTCCAGATTGGCTATGATCCTGAGCAGGGTCGTTTTCCCACAGCCCGACTGTCCAACGATCGCCACCGCATCGGATTCGAAGATCCTCAGGTCTATTCCACCCAATACAGGTAGCTCTCCATAATTCTTGAAGATTCCTTCCAGCTCAAGAATGCACTTCAAAGCTACCTCGCTCCCAGAGAAGTGAGAATAGTGCTTCCAGAACGAGCCCGAACACCACGGCCACGAGCGTGTAGGAAAAAACCTCTGTCGTGTTCACGTAGAACTTGGCCTGCATGATCTGAACGCCGAGCCCCGTTTCGCCTATGAGATACTCCGCGACGATCGCCACTTTCCACATGCTGCCTATGCTCAACTTCAAGGATGAGAGCAGAAACGGCCAGACGGAACCCATGTAGATTGCCTTGAAGATCTTCCATTTGGCTAATGAGTAAACCTTCGCCATCTCAACGAGTTTCTTGTCCACAACGCGAACGCCTTCGCAAACGTTGAACGTTACGATCGGCAGAAGCGAAACGAAAACTATGAAAACCACACCGCGCCATCCTATGCCCCACGCGAGTATGACGGTCGAAAGCCATGAGACGATCGGAACGGACCTGATGGCCATGTTCAACGGCTGGAGCAAAAGATAGATCCTGTCGGAAAGACCCATCAGGAAACCGAGGACTGTGCCTGCAAAGAGCGCCAACCCCATACCGAAGAAAGCCCTGAGAAAGGTTAAGCCAACCGGTCCGAGCAGTTTGCCTTCGACCAGCAGGCGGTATGAGTGTGACAAAACCTTCTCAGGTCCGGGAAAAACGAGGTCGGACGAGACGAGTTTCGAAACAACGAACCAGGAAGCAAAGAGCAGAACTACTCCAAGGAGGGAGAATTCAAAACGCGAAGAATTTTTCATCTGGTATCGAAGGCATCGCACTCGGATCCACTTGCTGCGTGATCTTCAGATACTGAATCACCTCGGACGCCACGTCGCTCGCACGTTTGTACTCGTACAGCGTTCGAGTGAGAGATTCTTCAATAATTTGTGCCGACATGCCACCGAGGTGTGGAACGGAAAGAGACGCAGCTTCATGCCTGTTCTCCATCGCATACTTGAGTGAATTCTCTATCGCTGTCATAGCCTTGTGTAAAGTGGCCTGGTCCAGGTCTTTTGCAACAAACAGGCCCGTTATTGGGATTCGCGCAGGCAGTTGTGTGTAGCGCGACCAGAGCTCTTGCAGGTCGTATTCCATGCGCGCCTGAGCTTGTTTCAGAGCTAACGTCACGTACGGTTCGGGAAGCACGGCGACCTTAACCTTCCCAGCACCCATCAGCGATACTATCTCAGCAGGTGTGGCGTATCTGATCTTCACATCGACGTCAGGTTTCAGTCCAACTTTCTCGAGCAAGTATCTGATCAGCACGTCACCGGTTTGCCCTTTGCCCTGGGGTGTGTAAATCTCTTGGCCCGACAAAGCCTTCAGGTCCGTCAGATCGAAATCCTTCGTCACAACGTAAAAAGCCTTCCAAAGGATCACTCCGGCGAGTCTCAGGTCAATTCCCTTGCTGTACAGAGATGCACCTATAGAGACCGGCAGAACGATTAGATCAACATTCTTTGCAGCGATCTGCGCACTTACCTGATCGAGTGTTCGCCAAAAGTCAACCTTGAGTTCCACCTCGCTGGTCACTTTTTTCTCCATCAAGCCCACAAAGGCTACCACGGTCGGACCAACAGGTATAAGAACTTTGATCGCGAAGCTGAGACTGATCGAAAGTAACAGCAAAAGGATAAGACATTTTCTCATGTTCCTACCTCCTTCAATAAAGAGGCGAGGAACAAGCCTCGCCTCTTCACTCATTCTTTGGATTCACACTTTGACAGCTTGTGCGAACTTCTTTTTCGATCTGTCCACATAAGTTGTGTGGAGCAGTTCGTGCGAGACGTGGCTGAGTGGATGCTCGAAAAACTCCTCGTAAAGCTTCTTTATCGACGGGTTCTCGTGAGATTTTCTGATCACGCTTCTCTCGTCGATGGTGTATATGGCCTCCATGCGTTTGATCAAGACATCCTTGTCCAAACTCTTGGGTTGGCCTCCACCACCGATGCAACCACCCGGACAGGCCATGATCTCAACGAAGTCGTAGTAGACTTCACCTTTCGTTATTTTGTCGAGCAACTTTCTGACGTTGGCACCACCGTGCGCGACGGCGACCTTCAGTCGCTTTCCATCGAAATCGATCGTGGCTTCCTTTATGCCCTCTAAACCACGAACGTTGGTGAACTCTATCTTCGGTAGCGGTTTGCCGAGTCCNAGCTCGTACGCGGTCCTCAGAGCTGCCTCCATCACACCACCTGTGACGCCGAATATTGCCGCGGCGCCTGTGGATTCACCCAGTGGATCATCGTAGTTTTCTTCTGGGAGGGACGCGTAAGGAATCTTTCTCATCTTTATCAATCTGCCGAGCTCGCGCGTGGTCAGAACGACGTCCACCGCGGGTACACCGTTAACCATGTGTTGAGGCCTGGTGATGTCGTCTTTCTTGGCGGTGCAAGGCATTATGGAGACCACGAAAATCTTTTCCGGAGGAACATTTATTTTCTTCGCAAAGTAAGACTTCAACACGGCACCGAGCATCTGATGTGGAGATTTTGCACTCGAAAGATTCTTCAAGAACTGTGGGTACAACTTCTCCGCCAAGTTGATCCACGCCGGGCAGCAGGAAGTGAACATCGGGAACGGACCACCTTTTTTGAGTCTCTCCAGGAACTCATATCCTTCTTCCATGATCGTCAAGTCCGCTGCGAAGTTCGTGTCGAACACGTAGTCGAACCCGAGTCGCCTCAGTGCGGCGACCATCTTGCCGGTGGAAATGCTGCCCATTTCCATGCCGAACTCCTCACCCAGTGCCACGCGCGTCGCGGGGGCAGTTTGTACGATGAGTACCTTTTCGCGTTTTTCTATTTCTTCGAGGACTCTCCTTATGTTCATGTTTTCCGTGATCGCTCCTACAGGACAGAAGGCGGCACATTGTCCACAACTTATACAATCTGTCTCATAGAGTGGCATATCGAAAGCTGTTTGGGGCAAAGTCTCGTAACCTCTATCGACCATGGAGTAGATGTCCATGCCTTGAAGTTCCGAACAAGCTCTCACACATCTGCCACAAACCACACATTTCTCCAGATCTCTCACCACTGCTGGAGAACTCAGATCCAACGCGATTGTCCTGACTTCGCTGGGGAAGATGTCCTGAACGTCATAGAGGTAGATCAAATCTTGGAACTCACACCTACCGTTGACGTCACAGGTCATGCAATCTTTTGGATGGCGGGACAACAACAAAGCGAGGTTGAACTTGACCGCGTTCGTGACGCGCGAGCTGTTCGTTCTGATCTTCATCCCGTCTTGAACCTTCGTCACACAAGCTGGCTGTAGGTTCTTCGCACCCTCAACCTCTATCACACAAACTCGGCAAGCGCCCGTTGGCTCGAGTCGTGGATGGTTGCACAGCGTTGGCACGTACACACCAGCTTGATTGCACGCCTCAAGAACCGTTACACCAGCCGGCACTTCGTACGCTTTCCCATTGATCTCGACTCTCACACCGGCCACCTTCAACCCTCCCTTCTGCAACGTTGACTCCTTTCAAATTTATTTTATCACAAACATTTCAGGCGGTCACATTCTTCAAATGTTTTTTGGCGAGTTCAACGTAAGATGCGAACGCGTTGGGATCGTTGACGGCCAGCTCGGACAACATCTTTCTGTTGATGCTCACGTTTGCGAGCCTGAGGCCGTGGATCAACTCGCTGTATTTCAATCCATACTTTCTTGCGGCAATGTTTATCCTCGTGATCCAAACATTTCTGAAGTCCCTCTTCTTTATCTTTCGACCAGCGAATGAGTACCATTTAGCCCGGATGTAATGCTGTTTCGCGAGCTTGTATCTTCTGCTGATCGCACCTCTGAACCCCTTAACAGCCTTCAGAATCTTTTTTCTCTTCTTTCTCGCGTGCTTTGATCTTTTGATCCTCATGGTTTACCTCCTTTCTCAGACTCCGAGAAGTCGTTTGAC
>JGI24185J35167_1000537_pt1 | contig 17086 bp, 17 predicted proteins | sample YNPBryunderm2012_FD_35167 | JGI IMG/M metagenome (IMG submission 35167) | reverse complement strand
CAGATTTAACAAATTGTAAAATTGATAGTTCTAATTTATCAGGTGCATCCTTTAAAAATGCTATTCTTAATGGGGCAGACTTTAATTTTTCATTCCTACCAGGTGCAAACTTTTTTAATTCTCAGATGAATAAAGTAAATTTCTTAAATGCAAAAATAACTCTTTGTAATTTTGAAAATGCCAATCTTCAGGAAGCAATTTTTCAAATGGCAGAGGCTTCTCTTGCTAATTTCAAAAATGCAAATTTAAAATTAGCCAATCTAAAACAGGGATATTTTACAGGAGCAGATTTTTCCAATGCTCAAATGAATAGTGTAGAATTTTTTATGTCTGATCTTTCAGGTGCTAAATTTATCGGAACAAATCTTGAAAAAGCTGAATTTATAAGATGTGTTCTTATATCAACAAACTTTTCAAAGGCTAATCTCAAAGATACATTATTTGAAAATAACAACGAATCAAGAGTACAAAGATAAGGTAAAAAATTTTTAAAGCCACATTAATTTGTCAAATTCAGGATTTGGGACTTGTATTTTAATAAATCCCACAGAAGGAGCTCTTTCAATTATATGATTATTCATAAGAATTTCAACAAATAAATATATATTTTCTTCCTCCTTTATTCCAATTTTTTCTAAGGGAATTTCTATTTCAAATATAGAATCTAATGCAACATTTTCAATTTCATAATGTTTTATCCATTCTCCATTTTCTTGTTTTATAATATGCGCAACCTCTTCAGAATATTTCCATAATACTTTTATTCTTACAGGTTCAATAATTTGAATTTGAAAGATGAACTCCTTAAAATCTTCTATTGGACATGAAGGATCGAGTCTGATATAAAGAAACTTTTTGTTAAATCCATAATAAAGCTCTGAAAGTAATCCTTCTGATTTATGCATACTTCCACCAAACCTCTTAAGTATGTACTTACCAGCCTCAAGCCATTCAAAATACCCTGTAACTTTTCCATCAATTTTTGGATAAATAAAGCCTTTAGGCTCAATATCAGGTTTTATCTCTCTTACTTTTTTAATTATTGGAGTATACAAATATGACGGAGGTTCTTTCCCTATTTCTCGATAAACATTGATTAAATGGTGTCTGTATATTTCATCGAAAACATCTTTAGTTTCAGTATAGTGTTCATCTCCGAACCACCAGTTCCAATCACTTCCCTCAGCTATATATATCTCCTCCCAAGCAGTAGATAGGTCTTTAGAAGGATTCTCATTTTGGTATTTAATTAGATCCTGTCTTGTTTGATATAAATAATCCCAAGATAAATTATCCTCCTCATGTCCAATCCAGATAGAAAAATTTGCATTAATCCATGAACCGGGAAAAACTCTTCTTAAGCTTTTTATTGGAGGATTTTCAGATAAATATTCAGAAAAAGTTACTGTTCTTATCTCTCTATCTTCTGATAGAGATTTATATAAAGTTCTTAAAAAATCTAAACCATCTTTTTCATAGTATTCCCAAGCATTTTCTCCGTCAAGAATAACTGGAATGATAANATTGTCTTTATAACTTATTTTTTTTAATCTTCCTATAAAATCATTCACTGCATAGTCATGTTGCCATTTTGAATATACAAATCCAATAAGATCAGAAAGTATTCTATCTCTAAAGAAAATCTTCACTCCATTGAATTCATATACACTGTAAAGTTTTTCTGGAGCTAAAAACCTATCACCTTCTCTTAATTTTTCTCCTAAAGATTTAGATAAAATTTCTTCATCAGTAGCTATCCATGATATTTTTGAATCTTTTATTAATTCTATAATTTCTTCACTTACGGAACCTTCAGAAGGCCATAATCCATCTGGTTTAAATCCAAATATTGCTTCAAAATACTCTATTGCCTTGGTAATTTGCTTTTTTGCATCTTCAGGTGCAATAAATCTATATTTTGGTAATACAACATTTGGCATAGTCTCCTTAGCCTTAAAATTATCATAAATTAATGGTAATATTGGATGATAAAAGGGAGAGACAGAAAGTTCAATTTGGTTTGACAAAGCTANTTTCTTATAANGGGGTATAATTTTTTTTAAAATTTCAATTTGTTTATTTATTAATAAATTTTTCTCCTCTTCAGTATATTCTCTACCCTTCCTTTCTAATTCCTTTAAAAATTTGTCATTTATCCTGTGTAATGGGTCTATCCAGACAAGATTAAATAAAACTTGAAGGTCTCTAAATTCTTGAGTTGTGAATTTTTTAATTGTCTTAGACAAATCTCCATAACTTTTACCTCTTTTATCAAGAAGTTCTCTATATCTGGGGAAGGGATATATCATAGTTTGCCAGTTAGCAAGGAAAAAATTTTCAAGAATAAAAATTTTTTGCTCATCTTTAAGTTCTTCTGCTGGAATTAATGTAATTTCCATAAATAAATCTGTTGCGCCATTTTCATATTCCCTTATCTGTTTAAGAAGAGATGGAACTATATTAAAGGTCACTTTAATATCTGGAAACTCCTCTAATAACAAAAGCATATCAAGATAATCTTTAGTAGCGTGAAGTCTTACCCAAGGTAATATAAATTTATTTTTTAATGGATCAAAATAATAGGGTTGGTGCATATGCCAAAGTATGGCTAAATTAATGCTCATTTCTCACTGTCTTGAAACTGGAAAACCATTTCTCCAGGTTTTATAAGTCCAAATTGTTCTCTGGCATATTTTTCTAAATATTTAGAATCTTTTTTTAAAAGATTTATTTCTTCTCTTATTGACTCATTATTTTTTTTTATTTGATTTATTTCAGTCAAAATTTTTTGCTCATTTTTTTTAAGTTCTCTATATTTTAAATAACCCATTTCACCAAAGAAAAAGTTGTATGCCAGTACTATAAAAAGTAAAAGAAAGAAGATAAGGTATAATCTTGCCCTTATCTTCTTTTCTTTTTTAAGTTGTTCCTTTAGCACATACCTGCTCATTTAAAAACCAAGATTATAAAACGCTGAAATACCCTTAAATTGAGCTATATCTCCTAATTCCTCTTCTATCTGAAGAAGTCTATTGTATTTTGCTATTCTTTCCCCCCTTGAAAGAGAACCTGTTTTTATAAACCCTGTATTAAAAGCTACAGAAAGGTCTGCTATCATAGTATCTTCTGTTTCACCAGAGCGGTGAGATATTACTGTTGTATATTTACTGTTTTTTGAAAGCTCAATTGCTTCTATGGTTTCAGATACTGTACCAATTTGATTCAGTTTAATAAGTATAGAGTTAGCAATTCCTTTTTTTATAGCTTCTTTTATTATTTTTGGATTTGTAACTACAAGGTCATCGGCGACAAGTTGAATTTTTTTACCAAGTCTATTTGTAAAAATCTGCCAGCCATCCCAATCTGCCTCACTCATGCCATCTTCTATTGAAATAATAGGATATTTATCTACTAAGGCTTCATAGTAAGATACCATATCCTCTGAACTAAGCTTTTTACCATCGAAATGGTAAAACCCTTCTTTGTAAAACTCTGATGCTGCTGNATCTAACGCTATATATATATCTTTTTCTGGTTCATATCCAGCTTGTTTTATGGCTTCTAAAATTAATTTTATTGCCTCTTCGTTATTTTCGAGCATCGGTGCAAATCCACCTTCATCCCCAACAGCAGTGCTAAGTCCTCTTTTTTTAAGTATTCCTTTTAAAGTATGGAAGACCTCAACGGAAGATCTTAATGCAATAGAAAATTTTGTAAAACCAATTGGAACAATCATAAACTCTTGAATGTCTAAATTATTGTCAGCATGAACTCCACCGTTAATTATATTCATCATAGGAAGTGGTAGCACCTTAGCATGAGTTCCACCTAAATACCTATAGAGAGGAAGACCAAGTTCTTGGGCTGTAGCTTTACAAACTGCCATAGATACTGCCAGAATAGCATTTGCACCAAGTTTACTTTTATTTTCTGTCCCATCAAGTTCAATTAAAAATTTATCAATTCCTTCTTGGTCAAGGGATTCCATGCCAATTATATTAGGAGCTATTTCATTGGTAATATTTTCTAAAGCTTTCAAAACTCCTTTTCCCATATATCTCTTTGAATCTCCATCTCTTAACTCAAGGGCTTCTCGTGTACCAGTTGAAGCACCAGATGGAACGGTTGCAACACCCCATGCTCCTGAATCAAGTAAAACTTCAACTTGCACTGTTGGATTTCCTCTTGAATCAAGAACCTCCCTTGCGATTATATCAACAATTTCTCCCATAAAATTGCTCCTCCTTTCAATTTTAGATTAATTATAATATCTCAAAAAGAAATATTCAATCAATGCAACAAAAAATATTATTAAAGTTGCAGGCAAAATTTTTTTATAAATCCCCAAAATGTCTGCTTTAAAATAATCCTTTGTTAGAATCAAACAAAGATGTAATGGAGACAGAAGAACTCCAGCATAACCAGATACAAAGGCAATTGAGATTTCATAGGACAAAGTTTCCTTTAAGTGAAGTAAAATAGGAAAAGTGCTTCCAACAAATCCAACACTTATTCCAGTAATTAAACCGACAAAAAATGGAAGGGTGATAAAAATTATCAAATAAGGTATTTGAGCATCGGTTATAGCCTTTGCAATACCATCAACAGCACCTGATAATTGAAGCATTTCCTTAAAAATAATAACTCCAAAAACCAAAACAATAACATCCAATGTAAAACCGTATTTTAATATGGAAAAAGTTTCCTTTAAATTTTTTTTGAAATAAAAGCATAAAAATAAGATGTTTAAAAATAAAGTAATGGAAAGGTCGATTTTAAAGATTATCACAGGTAAAAGCACAAGTAAAATTGGAATAAAACTTAATAATGAATTATAAATATCTTGACTCTTAATTGATTTTTTTTCATTTTTTAGATTTTCCATACTCAATAAAAAGCCTATTGTAAAAAAAATAACCGCAATAGGAAAATTCAAAAGAATCAAATCTCTCAGTGAAACTCCTGAAACTGCCGAGGCAAGCACTATACCGGGATAAAGTGGCAAAATAAGTTCCCAGGGATGTCTGTACCAGTAATTTATAAATGCTTTCTCTTCCTTTGAAATTGGAGTATTCCTTGTTGCTGAATCAACCATCGGAGCTGAAAGATAGGCTCCTCCAAGAGAAGGTAACATTCCAATTATTAAAGGCATAGATATTATTGAAAACTTTTTATTACTAACAAGTGTTTGTGTTGCAGAAGTCATTTTCTGCATTAATCCTGTTTGCCTTAAAGAATATTCGAATGATTTTATTAATGTAAGAGAAAAAAGTAAATTTAAAGTCGTGTGCGAGATTAAGCTATTAAAAAGAGCATGTAAAGTTTTATTAAAATTAAAGGGATATAAAATAACAAACAATAACGCACCAGCAATTAAAGCATATCCGATATTTATTTTCTTGCGAAGTAAAAAGAGAATAAAAATAAAGATAACAAAAATCTTTATTATATCTATCATCTATCTATCTTATGAATTGCTTCTCCATATATATCTCTTACAGCTTCACCAATACATTCAGAAAGTGTTGGATGGGAGTAAATTAAATCCTTAAATTCCTTGCCTTTTAATTTAAATTTTATGGCAATACTAAGTTCATGGATTAACTCCGAAGCCTTTGGTCCAATTATATGGGAACCTAAAATCGTGTCAGTTTCTTCATCTAATATAATTTTTGTAAATCCATCAATCTCTCCAATAGCATGAGCCTTACCAACAGATCTAAAAGCGAATACTCCTTTTTTAATTTTAAATCCTCTTTCAATGGCTTCGGTTTCTTTTAATCCCACAGAGGCGACTTCAGAAACAGAGAAAATTGTTGAAGGTATTACGCTATAATCCATTTTTTCATTGGATCCAATAGCATTCTTGGCAGCAATCTCACCTTCGGTATAAGCTACATGGGCAAGAAGCCATTTACCATTGACATCACCTGCTGCATAGATACCTTCAATGTTGGTTTGCATAGATTCATCTACAAGGATTTCATTTTTCTTGCCAAGTTTTATTTCAGAATCTTTTATACATTCAGTATTGTATGCTCTACCTACAGATACAAGGATAATATCTGATATAACCTTTTTACCATTTGATATTGTTAACTCAATAGAATTTTCAAAAATTTTTAAATCTTCAATCTTAACACCTGTGTAAAACTCTATTTTTCTCTTTTTAAATAGTCTTTCAAGAGTCTTAGAAATCTCCTCATCCTCCATAGGTAAAACTCTTGGCATAAGCTCTATAATTGTTACTCTACTTCCTAATAAATGGAAAATCCATGCAAACTCACAGCCTATTGCACCAGCACCAATAATTGTTATTGATTCAGGTATAGATTTTAGATTCCATATATCATCACTTGAAAGAATCCTTTCCCCGTCGAAATTAAGCATAGGAATCTGAGCAGGTCTTGAACCTGTAGCTATAATAATTCTGTCAGATTGTATTTTCTCATTATTTTGCTTGAGAAAAACTTTTTTAGGATTTATCAATTCTGCTTCGGAATGAATAATTTTTACTCCTCTTTCTTTTAAAAGAATGGTTAGACCCTTTTTTTGAGTCTCAACGACACTATTTTTTCTTTCCATTAAAATTGATAAATCAACTGATACATCCTTAANGGATTTTTGATAAAAATACTGTTTCTTAATTTTATCTAATTGTTCAAGAGAGGCTATAATAGTTTTTGTAGGAATACAACCTCTGTTTAGGCATGTTCCACCAAGTTCATCTTTTTCAATTAATAGAACTTCCGCACCTAACCTTTTTGCAGTAAGAGCAGAAACATAACCTGCAGGTCCGCCACCAATTACTGTTAATTTCATTCCTTTTCTTCTTCAAGATAGCTTTCATATTCCTCATAATCCATCAAGTCATCAACTTCTTGTGGATTATCCATTTCTATAACAGCAATCCAACCTTTTCCATAGGGATCTTCATTAATAATTTCTGGATGATCAATCAATTCTTCATTGACCTGGACAACTACACCACTTACGGGTGCAATCACTGGAGATGAAGTTTTTGTAGATTCAATCTCTGCCATTTCAGAATCAGCATCAACATGACTGTCAACTTCTGGCAATTCAATGTAAATAATATCACCTAAGGATTCTTGCGCATAATCCGTAATTCCTACCTTCACCTTCTTATTTTTTCCAGATAATTTAATCCAGGTATGTTCTTTGTGAAACTTATAATTTTCTAAATTCATTTCCCCTCCAATAAAGTTTTTTATTTTGATTTTTTAATTAGATAAATAGAAATTTGTCAAGCAAAAAATAAAAATACTGCTTTTTTTCAAGTAATTCTTTGNTTTTATCACGAATATCAATAAGCAAATACACTATCTAAGAAAAGATAACTATCTATTCCTAAAATTCGATATAATGACAGAATTAGTTCTCCATATTTTAAAATAAATTTTTTAATCAAAAACCTCGAAATTTTTTCATAATAGCATTGATAAACATAAAATGGCAATATTAAAAAATAATTAAATTAATCGTCCAATCATTTTTATAAATATTTCAAGGAAATTTTTATCATAAGCTCCTTTGTCTTGAACTAAAATTTGTAATGCATTAAAAGGTGTTAGACTATACCTTAACGGTTGTGGAGTTGTCAATACATCATAGGCATCTACGATAGAAATAATCTTACCAAAAATTGATATCTGCTCTCCTTTTAGTTTAAAAGGATAACCTTTTCCATTTAATTTTTCATGATGTTGAGCTATACCTTCAATCACCTTCTCTGGTAAGCCTAATTCTTTAGCAATATTTACAGATTCAATAACATGGGTTTTATATATATTAAATTCTAAATCAGACATTCTCCCAATCTTTGATAAAATTAGAGGGGATATCTTTATTTTACCTATATCATGTAAAGCTGCTGCCATAGCAAGTAATCTCAATGTCTCATGAGGAATGTTTATTTTTAAACCTAATGAAATACTTAATGTCATAACATTTATCGAATGAATGTAACTGTAATTATCATGTTTTTTCATTATGAAAAATTTTTCTAAAATGTCAGATTTTAAAGTGATATAATTAATAATCTCTTCAATTTTGTCTGCTAAAATTAATAACTTATCTCTATTAGTTGGTTCATTGTATATCTGTCTTATTACTAACTTTGTAGTTTCTTTAATAATAGAAGGTTCATTGATTTTTTTCTTTGCTAAATTTAACAGATAATCCTCATAAATATGTAAGTCTTCCTTTGCTATTAAAAGATCTCCCTCAGGGATTTCATTTTTTAAATCAAATGGTTCTTTATTTTTGCCTTGATAAATTAGCCTTAAATTTTTTCCGTCATAAACATATAAATTAAAGTTTATTGGCAATTCTGGATCAAGGCATTCTCTTTCAATTTTAAAATAAAATTCATTTTTAATCGTGTGTCTATCTAACAATCTGTCTATATATTCCTTTGGATTAATTTCAAATATTAAATCTTGAAAATATTTTTTATCTTTGGTTTTTATGTAAACTTTATCAATATTTTTATCTTTTAGGGTTTCCTTTTGAATAGATGAAAATTTTTCTCCTTTCTTTAAAAATTGTCTTATTTCGTCTTCCTCAAAAATGAAAATATCGAATGGAATCTTTATTCCTGCTGGTAGGAGTTCTAATTCTACCTCAATATAATCTGTTATTTCTTTGATTCGTATAGGCATAAAATTTTCTGAATAAAAATATGTAATTTTATTTTATAATAAAAAATTTTTAATTAAAATGCCATAAAATATTGTAATTTAAATATTAAAAAATCAAAAAATATTTTTTGATTTTTTAATTAAAATTTGATAAAATGTAGAATACATCTCAAACTATGATGAACTATTCTGTTTATTGAACACCTGAGATTACATTATTCAAAGGTTGTTGATTTTAAGTTTCTTAAGAAATTGCCTTTTAAATTTTATAACAGAGGAAATCCGCCTGCTGGGACATCCTCTGTTCTTTAAAAAGGCGGTAAAAAAATAACCCAGCCATTTCAGGCTTTAGCCTGAGAAAGGAGGTCTTTTAATGAATGAAAGACCGACTTTATCGGTTGATGTTAGTGTCCTAACCACATATTTCCCTGAAATTGTTCAGTGCCTCAATGCTCCAAATTTTGATAGAAAATGCACAGGCTGCGAATTTAAACAGGAATGCAAAGTTATATCAATTGTTGGATTTATGATTGAAAAAATATTATTTGATATAGCTGTTAAAAATTCTAATAATGATTTGATTAACTAAGTATTATATGGAGAGCCTCTTTTAGAGGCTCTCTCCTCTTTTCAAATATTTCTGGAACAAAGCCTCCCCTTATTAAAAATAAATTGACATAAAGCAACTTTTTTGATATTATCTAAAAAAATTTTTTAAATGATAATTAAAGGGAGATAGCCTGATAAACATGAGGCTTAAAATAAAGTTTAACCATCCCGAAAAAAATTTTATCACCCTACCCTGCCATTACAATGAAATTATTCAGGGATTTATTTATCGGCATCTTGATAGCTGGCTTTCAGAAAAAATACATGAAAAGGGGTTTAAAGACCCTGAGACAGAGCGAAAACTTAAATTTTTCACTTTTTCAAGACTTATTCCAGAAGAAAAAGCATATATCAGGGATGGCAAAATTAATCTATTCGGAACTGTCAAACTTATTGTATCATCACCTATTCAGGATTTTATTCAATCCTTTGCAATGAATTTAATGAAAACTAACACATTAAGACTTGGTAGTGAAGACTTAGTTTTATCATCAGTTGAAGTAGAAGGATTGCCTCAGTATCAGGAAAAAATCTATGTAAGAACACTTTCTCCAATAACAGTTTACAGCACTCTTGAAAGTGCAGATGGAAAAAAGAAAACCTACTATTACAGCCCCTTTGAAAAGGAGTTTGAAGATTTAATCATTAAGAATCTGCAGAGAAAGTTAAGAACATGGGCAGGTTCCACAGTATTTTCAGGCTCTATCAAGCCCTACAAAGTTAGTTCAAAAGACCAGAGAATTGTGATTTATAAAAAAACAGTAATAAAAGGATGGGATGGAGTGTTTGAACTCAATCTGCCTCAGGAGCTTTTTAACATGGCTTTTGAAACAGGTATTGGAGCAAAAAACTCCCTTGGTTTTGGCTGTATTGAGGTATGGAAAGGCAACAAATGGCAAAGGTAAAACTTTATGCCAAACAGGTTCTTAAGTGGCTTGAAGGTCAAAAGGAAGCTGAAAAGATAATCCGTAGAGAAAAGGTGAATTTTCTTCTTTCCTTAACACCTGAGAAATCTCTTGAAATTTACCTCTCTTTAAGTGAGTTAAGCTATAACAAAAGGCGTGAGCCATCTCATTTATTGTTAAAGATGCGCCAATACTTAAAACGCTTGGCAGAGAAAAAAAGGGAGTATAAATGCAAGTAGTTAAGGCAGCAATCCATGTTGCGAAGTGGTTAGAAAAGCAAGGTGTTCGTCATTTCTTTATTGGTGGGATTGCCATACAGTACTGGGCTGAACCGAGAATGACAAGGGATGTAGACATAACTGTCTTAATAGAACCAAAGAATTTTGAGTCATTTTTGAATAAGGCAGTTGAAACCTTTAAGCCACGCATTCCAGATGCTGTTGAATTCGCAGTTAAGCATAGAGTGCTTCTTCTTGAAACCAAAGAAGGGATTCCCATTGATATTTCGCTTGGCATCCCTGGCTATGAAGAAGAAGCTTGGAGGAATAGCATCGAAGTGGAGTTTCCTCCCTTTGGTAAATTGCGTTTGATTTCTGCAGAAGACCTGATTATTTACAAATGTGTTGCTGGTAGAGCAAGAGATGTGGAAGATGTAGTTAATATTCTTGTAAAACAGCAACTGCAACTTGATGTGGAGCGCATAAAATCATGGTTACAGTCTTTTCTTGAAATTATTGAGGAACATGATCCACTATCATTATTTGAAGAAGCCTTTAAACAGGCAAAAATGTTTTTAATGGAAAGAGAGGAACAATGAGGCAAAACATATCAAAATCGCCAATTTGCTTCCACTTTTATGTTTAGGGGAAAAGATAAATGGCTTATGAATTGAATAAAAAATGTAAATGATTAAGATGTTAAAATTTGATAGAATATGATTATTGGAAAGACAGTTGTTGATTCTGAAAAAAACGAAGAAAAATTTTTCAGAATTTCAAAAAGCAAGATTTGAAAGAGGAGAAATAGAATGTTCAAAAGAGAGAGAATAGAAAGTAACAATTATATTCTTAATGGAAAACCTATTATCAAAGCTATACGAATATCTGTTGAATTTATTCTTGAACTCTTTTCAAAGAGATGGGATAACATATTTTATGAATAAAGAAATAAATATTCAAATTTTACCTCGGTATGTTAAAGAAAATAAGGGATACAGGCCATTTCAAAGAGAAATTATAGAAACCGTAAAAAACAGTGATAATAATTTAATTATTGCAGAAGCTCCTGTAGGTGCGGGAAAAAGTTTTGTAATGAGAAAATTACTTGAAGAAAAAATTTTTCAAAGAAGTCCTATTGTTTTTCTTTATCCGACAAAAATTCTTATGGAGGCACAAGTTAGTTCAATCAAAAGAGAACTTAAAGAAAATGTTAGAATTTGGCCATACGAAAAGTTTGAACCACATAAGACAAATTTGTTTTTATATTCCACCGATTCCTTAGTGCAATATATAAAAGAAAATAATCTTGACAAAATCAAAGAAAAAGGAGAATTATTATATAGACTTTTCACTGATATTCAATGGCAAAGTAAAAGTGGAGCAGTAGTTACCTCTCCTGATGTTTTATATCTTCTTGTTAAAGGTTTTTATATTAATTCAAATAAAATATTAAATCATCTTCAGAACTCATTAATTGTTTTTGATGAATTTCATTGCTATTATGGGTTAAATACATTTTCTTTCCTAATAGAAGAGTTACTATTAAAATCAAAGATAGCGAATAAGATAATTCTCTTGTCAGCAACACCAATCTTGTCCGAGGAATTAAATGAGTTAACTACAAAGTATAACCCTATTTTTATAACTTTTGGGAATTCTATAGGCAATGATAAAGATACGTGTTTTAATTACCAATTAAATACAGAAATAATTTCTTTTAAAATTTCGGATTTAAACCAATGTGAGAAATTTTTAATAGAAAAGTTAAAAAACATAAAATTTCCCGCCGCTATAATTTTTGACAGTATTTTTAGACTAAGACATATTGAAAAACGTTTCAAAAATAACAGCAAATTTAATAACATAAGACTTGTAGAATGGAGTGGGATGAAAAAGGATGAAAAGCTTTATTTGGATAATAAAACCCTAGTATTAGGGACTTCTTCAATTGAAGTAGGAATTGATATGAATTTTAAAAGCTTAATTTTTGAAGCCACATATTGGCCTTCTGCAATACAAAGATTAGGAAGAGTTGGGAGAAAGGAAGAAGGAGAAGTCATTATTTTCACAAGAAAAGATTTTAAACCATTTATAAAAAAGAATATTTTTGAAAGGTATGAATTTGAGAACATTTTGAAAGAAGTTTTGAATAATCCTAAAGAAGAGATCGGAGATGATATTTCCTTTAGAGGCCAAAGTTTTAAATTTCTTATATACGATGAAGATTTAAAAGAAAGTTTTATTTATAATGAAAATATTTTTGCAATGTATGAAATAAATGATTTTATTGACGATTGGCAACAGAGGAACGAGAACGAAAAAATAAAAATTTTGAATAATGAGTTTGGTATCGAAAAAGAAAAAGTCAATGATATAATTTTATATGATAAAATTTTGCCATTATGGGGTCTGTTGAAAGGGAAAATCAAAAAAAACTATGAATTTTTATCGGGAAGAGATATAATTTATCCAACACAAGATAGAAAGGAATTGCATATAAAAGGATTTGTGTTTTATAGAGCGTAAACATGGAAATAAATGAAGTAAGAAGAATTTTAAAACCGCAATTTGGATATTTAGCAAAATCTGATGGAGAATTACTTTATTCTCATCATTTTAATGTATGGTCTATTGGCAGAAAGATAGCAGAAATTGTTCCTTCTTTAGACGAAAAAGAAAAATACTTATTTGAAATTGCATGTTTAATCCATGATATTGGAAAAATGAAACGTTCAATACAAGAAGCTTTAAAAAAGGGGAAAGAACTACCAGAGCCACATAAAATAACCTTAGAAGTAGAGGTTAAAGAATATCTTAACAATTCTCAGATAAACTTACCAGAAGAAGATTTGAAATTTATTACAGACATTATAAGAACTCATCATGGAGTTTCAGAGAAAGATTTGGAGGAAATTTCAACATCAGGCGCTCAATTTTTTACTTCGCTTCTTCAAACTTCAGATTGGCTTGCTTCAATGAAATTTATTTCTTTTGATACTTTAAATAAATTACAAGAGATTTATGCAAATATAAAATTTACAGCATTTCAATACTCAAGACACATTTCTCCTTCAGCATTTCTTATAGTAAAACTCGCAGTTAAAAATTACGAAAGATTGGGTTGGAAAATCTTGTGTTTTCCTAAAAATAGTATAGTATTTGTAGGCAGTAAAGATTGTAAGCTTCTAGACAAAACTTCTTTGGTGGAAGAAATCTATAATGGGATAATTAAAAAATCGTTAGAATTGCAAAATCCAATTCCTCAGCGAGCAGATAGAGAAATATTAAGTTTTCCCGCTAGTAATTTTCCTGAAGAATTTTTGGAAGCACATAAAGAAAGAATAGTTGATACTCTTGGGAATATTGACCAAAAAGGTTTTGTATTTTTTAGGTATTATAAGGACATATGCAAAATCAAGGGAATACAAATTAAAAATGAAATAGTAGAGATAATTAACTCAGCTTGTGCTTCAGGTGGACATCTTAAAACAAAAGCAAAAGAAAAATTTAAAGAATTATTCAAAGAAGAAGTATCTAATCCAAAAGAAGTTTTAATAAGAATTTTTGACAAAATAAAATTGAGTGATATTTTGCCGGAGAACTTTTTAAAAGAATTTTCCTTTTTATCAAATAACTTGAAAGATTTAAAACCCGAAAAATTATTTCAAATTTTGAAAAATTTAGCAAAACCTGAAAAAGAAAGTAAAATAAAAGAAACTCTTTTAACATATTTAAATTCTATTATATTAATGGAAGAAGAAATAGATTTTGAAAAACTTGCAAATGAAATTTTTGAAAAATATAAATTATATAAGAAGACCTCCGATGCCGAAAGAGGAGTATGTGAAATTTGTGGTTGTCCTGTTTCATTCAAGATGCAGCCTGCTTTAAATTTGTCTCGCACACCACAAGCTTTTTCTCAGATAAAAGCTAAATATGCTTATAGAGCAATATGTCCTTTATGTATTTATGACAATTTTATATTTAGAAAAAATGTTCCCCAAAATAAAATTCCTATATATGTAAGAATTACAACAAAAGCTCCTGATTTGTTTCTTAATATTGATGAGTTAAAAATATTAATTGATAGAATTGGAAGTGCTTTAGTAAAAGACAATATAAGAAGAATTGTCAAAACAATTGAAGATGAGAAACTTAAGAATATTCCATTTGCAGATATTATTGAAATACCTGTAGGAAATGAGAAAAAAGAAGTTGAAATAGAAACACGAATTGAAGCAAATAATTTATTTTTTGAATTAGAGCAAGTTACACAAAAAGATTATTCTCCAAAGGATATGAAAATAAAATATGAACCTTTGTATCATGTTTTAAAAATGTTAGGTTTTAATGTAGCAATAGGAACAGAAGAGCAAGAAGAGTTATTTGGTGAAAAAATTGAAACTAATGAAGAAGATTATTATAAATCCTTGGCAACAATTATTTTTGCTGCAAGAATTGTGAAAAAAGAGGCAAAGAAATATCTCTATGCGAGAGAATTGATTGAAAAAGAGCCAAGTGTGGCAATAACAATTATAGGAGATTCAATAGAGGATAGAAGAATTTCTGAAGATTTAATAAAATGTTTAATTAAAGGAATGATAAAATCAAAAATTATAATTGCAAGGAGATGATAGGATGAGCGAAATTACTTTTGAAAGTATATTTAAAGATGCCTTTCTTTTAGCAGACAAAGATAAAGGCATTCCTCATTTTTGTGTTGAACCAGAAGAAAGAAAGAAATTTTGGCAAAATTTGACCAAACATTCTGCCTCAAAGCCAATATCTCAAGCACTTAATGCAATAATGTCAAACCGCTCCTTTGATGAAATTATGGAAAGATTTTTGAGAAACCTTACTATTAAAATACCTGAAAACGAGAAAGAATCGTTAAACGAATTTGTTAAAAATGTAAAAGAGATGCTAAAAAAGTATCACGAATTAAGGCAAAAAAATATAAGTGAATTTTTAAAAGCTAAAAATTCTCTGATATCTGCGATTTATATTTTAACAAGATATCCAAATTTAAAGGAGGTGCTTTATGAATAGTTTATTTAATGATATTCAGATTTTACCAAGAGGATTGTATTTACAAATAGGATTTGTTTTAAAGACACTTGATCCAACAATTATTCGTTCAAATGAACCAGAAGAAGTGCTTACTTATTCATATCAGTCTTTAGGCAACAGATTTATTATTCCATGGAGGAAATTCAAGGGAAAACTTAGAAGGCTTGTTATGGAACAACAAAGAAGCTTTAGCATTTCCCCCGATTGCTCACTTAAAAATAATTTATGTATGGCGTGCCCTTCCTGTTTTTTGTTTGGAGGTACAGGAGAAACCTCACAAGCCAATGTGCCATATAATCTTCTTTCACGAATATTAGGTGAAACTTTGATATCTTTACAAGAAGTAAAAGATGTTTTCACATTTACTGCGAATGCAGTTGACGAAATAGATTATACTACTGGCCAAGCTTTGATGACAACAGTTGCTGTTCCACCAGAAACAGAATTCTTAGGAATTGTCACGATTAAAGATCCCACTCCAGAAATTATAGCGATAATAGTTGACAATTTAAAAAGGATAAAAAGAATAGGAGCATCAAATAGGGAATGGGGTAGATGTGAAATTACTATATTAGGTTACAGGTTATCAGATAGAGAAAATGTTTCAGTATATGAGCTTGTTCAGTCTGGGAGTATTGACAATGTTTTCGAAAACCTTAAGTTCCTTGCACTACCTTCTGATATCGAAAGTTGTTTTAAGAAAATTTATGAAGAGATTAAGAACCTATTGAAGAACCTGAAGAAATGAATTATGTATAAGATTTATTTATATCAAATAAAACTTATTGATCCTCTTTTTTATTCCCGAGAGGGATTATCTGCTTCTTTTACGCCTCCATACTTACATGCAACTGCTGTTAATCTTGCTGTTAAAAATGTTTTAAATATTGACTCTCAAAAACAGCCTTACCTTATAAGCGAGGAAAATGGCATATCAAGAGACAATCCAAGATATAAAAATTCTCTCGTTTCTGATGATTTTTACTTCACACCAGCACGAATAGTTACTCCATTAAGATATTTTCCAGAAATTACTAAGGGAGAAAACGATGGATTTATTTTTACTACTAACCCAGGCGAGCCGTTGCAGGCTGGCACATTAAACTACATTCCACCAGAGGCAATTTTTGAAGGTTTTCTTATAGAGAAGAAAACTTACAAATGGCCTAAAATAATTAGAGTTGGAAGTTTCAGAGGAAAAACAATTTTAAAACTAACTGAATTAGAAGTGGTAAGCATATCTGCTTCTAATATGATAGTATCTCATCCTGTAGATCCTTTAGTGACAAATGTTAAGAAAGGAATAGTTATCTCGATGTTCCCATATCCAATCATAGAAAATGCTGAATGCACAGGTGTTATAATAGCAAAATTAAATACTCTTAGATATAAGATAGCTTTTCCGCAGGAATGGGAAATTCCAAACATTAACTATGTCAAAGTAAGCAAAGATACAATAATACTGTAGATGAATGGTTTCAATATCTCCTTAATCTCTTTCATATTGTTATGTCTTTAATAGCTACCCTAATCTGGTATTATTACATATGTCCCCGGGAAGTGTGGCTTATGTCAAGGCAACTTACTCCATGGCAGGATAATCCCTTTATTGAAATTGGAA
>JGI24185J35167_1000534_pt1 | contig 17126 bp, 17 predicted proteins | sample YNPBryunderm2012_FD_35167 | JGI IMG/M metagenome (IMG submission 35167) | reverse complement strand
CTGGAGTTCCTGGCTAAACTACAGGCGGAGTTGGTTCCCCAAGAGTCTCAGATGTGTTGACCGATTACATCATCTAGACAACTTTGAACCGTTTGCCTATAATCTCTAAGGCTGCTGGGAGTTTTCTGCTCCCAAGCAAAAAATGGACCGCTAGCTCAGCTGGTAGAGCAACCGACTTTTAATCGGTTGGTCGTGGGTTCGAGTCCCGCGCGGTCCACCAACAACCCCCAGCAAAATCCGGGGGTTTATCTTTTGCCTGCTGTGTGTTATCTTTATGGATGGTCTTGTTGCTGGACCTACCCGCGCGGACCAGCTCCAATGGCCCCATCGTCTAGCGGCCTAGGACGCCGCCCTCTCACGGCGGTAACAGGGGTTCGAATCCCCTTGGGGTCACCAAAGCGGGCGACTAACTCAGCTGGTAGAGTGCATCCCTTACAAGGATGAAGTCGGGGGTTCGAGTCCCTCGTCGCCCACCAAGTTACGGACGAAGAAGCCCTTTATGCGTAGCCCGCGTAAAGGGCTTTGTTTTGAGTAGCCCCTACAGAATGAAAAATCAAAGTTCTGGGCTTACGCGTGAAGATTCCCGATAGAACGGGTCTCGGCCCCTTCTGCGCGCTTCGTGAAGCTTTGGCCCAAAGCCCTCCTCCTCTACCGCGCCCTGAACCAAACCCTGGTCCTCCTTAGGAAGGTAAAGCCAGAGGCTACCTCATTCCTGGATGAGGTTCTCATCCAGCACTACCGCTTGGGCTCTTCCTGATGGTTTGGATGGGAAGCAGCACATCTCTTTGGCTTCCTGCCCTGGAGGAGAAGCGGCCCGGCTCCATGCCCAAGCTCGGTGTTTTGCCACGGGATCTGGGTCTAGCCGTGTGCTAGAGGTGTCCAGCTTTGGAGGCACGGAGGGCCAGCGGGAGGGGTTGAGCTTGCTGATTGCGGGCGAGCTGCGACTAGATTTGAGCCCTTTGTTATCGCTGCAGGTGGAGGCCGGGTGAGTCTAGTAACTAGGCCTGTGAAGCCAATTATCGCCAGGGAGGAAACTGGCTCGAGGTAAGCACGGTCCCTTGGGGGGAACTGTTGGTCAAGCTGGAACGCGATAGATAAAGCCTTCCTCTTGCCTAGGCTCCCCGCTGGTGCGGGGAGTATAATCAGGGTTAGGTATACCCCTGACCTGATGTGCAGGTCGAGCCCTAGCGTAGAGGTAAGGCTGCCGCAGATGGACAGCGCTCTTTGCGTAGCTAATGGAAGGTGTGCCTGATCGCAGAGGAGTGAGCATGAAGGACCTCGAGGTTCACCCCGATATTGCCAAAGCCTCTACCCTGCCGGCGAGCTTCTACAGCCCGGCCATTTACGAGGCGACCAAAGAGAAGGTTTTCGCTCAGAGCTGGCAGTGGGTGGGCGATACCGATGACCTCAAAGCCCCCGGTACGGTCAAGCCTTTTATCCTACTGGAGGGTTGCCTGGATGAGCCACTGGTGCTCACCCGTGACCACAACGATCAACTGCACCTTTTGTCCAATGTCTGCACCCACCGGGGAATGCTGGTGGCCGAAAGTGGGGGCAACGCCCGCTACCTGCGCTGCCGCTACCATGGGCGACGCTTTGGCCTGGACGGCTGTTTCCAGGCCATGCCAGAGTTTGAAGGCGTAGAGGGCTTTCCCAGTCCCAAGGACGACCTGCCCAAGGTGGCTTTCGACACCTGGGGTAGGGGTAAGTTTCTCTTCGCCAGCTTGAACCCTAAAGTCTCGCTACAAGAGGTGCTACGGCCTGTCGAGGAGCGGGTAGGCTGGATGCCTTTTGAGCAATTCTACTTTGAGCCCTCCCGTGCCCGCGACTATCTGGTGCGGGCCAACTGGGCGCTTTACTGCGACAACTACCTTGAGGGATTTCACATCCCCTACATCCATGCCNCGCTNAANGCNGCTATTGACTANGGCAGCTACACCACCGAGGTNTATGACTGGTGCAACCTCCAGCTCGGTGTGGCAGCGCCNGGTGAGGCCTGTTTCGACCTACCTAAAGACTCACCCGACTATGGCCGNCGCATTGCAGCCTACTATTTTTGGGTNTTTCCCAACCTTATGCTCAACTTTTACCCCTGGGGTCTTTCTGTCAATGTGGTGCGCCCTCTAGGGCCTGAGCTTACCAAGGTCTCGTTTTTGCCTTACATATGGGATGCCAGCAAGCTGGATGCTGGCGCAGGTGCGGCCCTAGACCGGGTGGAGCGTGAGGACGAGGTGGTTGTTGAGGCTGTGCAGAAGGGAGTCAAATCCCGCTTCTACCACCGCGGGCGCTACAGCGTCAAGCGGGAGAAGGGGGTGCATCATTTCCACTGTCTGNTGGCACAAGCCTTAANGTAGGTAGGGGTCCACNGAGAACCACCTGCGTTTGCCTGNCGGCCTGGCTTGAGCAAAACCGAAAGTTCGGTTTCTATGANGATGCTCTGGGTGCTGGGCNAGGGTTTTGCTCTGCACGGGTTGTCACGTAATACGGGGCCATCCTGTTATGATGGGGTAGAATTTGGAGGACGTATGAAGCGAGCGTTGGCTTTATTGGTCTTGGTAGCGGGTTTCACCTTTGCGCAAGTCCCAGCCTACCCCGAGAACACCGTAGGAGTGGGCTTTGGGATTGGGCGCGGGCTGGTGTTGCAGGGCAGTCTGGGCCTGCCCTTCAGTCCATTGGGGATAGATACCGGGCTTGACATAGAGGTTATCGTACCCACCAGCTTTGATAATGTGGAGGTCTGGGCGCTTTTGAAGGCCAATCTGCTGCCCGCCCTCACCGTGGCCGATCTCTCGCTTTCGGCNGGCCTGGGCCTGGATCTAAGCTACAATACTGCGGGCAGTAAGTTTGGTCTGCACCTGGGGCCAATAGCCAGCCTCGAGATTCCCGGGGGAGCCATCTCAGGTTACCTTGCACTAGGTTTTAAGGGGGGCTTTGATCTGGCGTATGGCCTGGGGGGGCGGCTCTACCTCGATCCGGTGGCTCTGGAGGTGAGTATCTCCGACCGCTACAACCTCAAGATCGCGCTGCTGTACCTCTGGTAGCATGGGCTTGGGGTAGTCTTCCTGCTTTTGAGGGTCTGAATACAGCCAAGAACCTCTTGCTCGCGCCAGAATACACCCATGCGTTGGATGCTGGCTCTGGTAGCTCTACTGGGGATCGCCCACGGACATTCGGTTTTCGTGCTCACCCCCCAGGGGTGCCTGCAGGGTGGCCTCAACCAAAAAGCTCAGGTGGCCTATTTTCTGGGTATCCCGTACGCACGAGCCGGGCGTTGGGAGGCGCCAAGACCGGTATTGCGCCTGGAAGGCGTGTTCAACGCTACGCAGCCAGGGCACGCCTGTCCCCAGCGCGGCGTCTTCACCACCCGACTGGGCGGTTACATGCCTCCGCAAAGCGAGGACTGTTTGAACCTGGGGGTCTGGATGCCGCTGGCCCCACCCCCACCGGAGGGCTATCCAGTAATGGTATGGGTTCACGGGGGCAGCTACACCGGGGGCAGCTGGGCCGAGCCGCTCTACGATGGCACCGCGCTGGCCTCCCAGGGCGTGGTGGTGGTGGGCTTCAACTACCGCCTAGGCCCGTTGGGCTGGTTGGCCCTGCCGGAGCTGCGCAGGGAGGACCCCCGTGGCTCTACGGGCAATTATGGGCTTTTGGACATGCTCGAGGCCCTGCGCTGGGTGGCGCGCAACATCGGGGCCTTTGGGGGAAACCCAGACAACATCACCCTCTTTGGACACTCAGCGGGGGGCATGGCGGTTTGCACCCTGCTGGCTGTTGCTGAGGCGCGGGAACTCTTTCACAGGGCCATCATCCAGTCCGGGGGCTGCGAGTACGTGCGAACCTTAGAACAAGGCTTTGCCTGGGGTAAGCGCTGGGCCGCCCAGATGGGCTGTGCCGCGGAGGATCTGGCTTGCTTGCGCCGTATCCCCCTCGAGCGGCTCTTCCCCCCTGAAGACCGCAGCATCGGGGCGCTGCTGCAGCGGGTTGAGGCCGGAGAGTTCGCCGAGGTGCCCTACAAACCCCATCTGGATGGGGTTTGGTTGCACAAAATACCCTTGCAGGCTCTACGGGAAGGCCAGGCAGCAGGCATACCCCTTATTGTGGGTGCCACCACCCAGGAGGCCTGGGGCGAGCGCCTGGTGGGCCCTGCTGACTGGACCGGTTTTACGGAGCGGGTTGAGAGCAAACTGCCGGGGCAAGGGGCGCGGGCCCGGCAACTTTACCAGGCCCGCTATGCCTCTCCTGCCGAAGCCTGGGCCTATTTTCAGACCGACCGCATTCTGCTATGTCCCACACTGGCTGCTGGGATAGCCCAGGCTGAGCACGCTCCCACCTACAGCTACCTGGTAAACTGGGCATCGCCGGTGCTGGAGGTGCTGGGCAGCTTTCATGGCATCGAGCTGCCCCTACTTTTTGGCACCGAGCGCAGCTGGCCCGCACTGCTCCTCTTCCTAAGCGCGGAAGCGATAAATGTCTCCCGGCCCCTAGCCCAGGCGCTCCAGTCGCAGTGGATCAACTTTGCCCGCACCGGTGAGCCTTTTCTACTTGGCTGGCCCGAGAGCAAGAGTGGCTATGCGATGGCTTTTAGCGTTCAGCCTGGCCTGATACCCGACCCTTACCCAGAGCGCTGCGGGTTGTTTCGCTAGACCTCACTGGATACAGAAGGATGCCGCTGCTCAAGGTTTCCGCTACCGACCAGTACCTTATCGCCACCGGTGACACGCCGCTGCTCGAGGTTTGGCGAGCTCTTCCTAATGGGCTTTTTCCGCCGTTTCCCCCAGTGGAACTGCCCGAGGGCCTAGACGGTCTGCTCAAGCGGGGGGGCTTCGCCCAGACCTTTTTCATGGGAGGAGAAGTGCTGGGGCTTACCTTCCGCTCACCTAAAGGGCGCANCATCCGGGCAGGGGGCCTCACGGTAAAAAATGTCCAGGGCTACGACCTGGTGCGCCCCTTTGTGGGCAGTTTTGGGACTATGGGCGATGTATTGGAGGTCATCCTTCGCTTACGCCCAGGGCGGGCCTGGTTGTTTTTGCGGCGCGAGGGTGAGCTGGCCCAGGTTCCTTTCAAGCCACGCTTTTTGTGGCAGGATCGGGGTCATACCTATGGGTTCCACTTTGGACACCCGCTCGAGGTCAGGCGCTTCGCGCAGGCCTTTGGCGGCGAGGGGGTCTGGGAGCCGCTGGACTACACAGGGTTTTTCCCAAACGGTATGGGGGTGGGTCCAGGCAACCTGATTGATATGCGCTTTAGCTGGACCGATGGGGGTGACCGACCCCAGATGCCTGCGGCCTACCGGCGCCTGGCGGACGCACTTTGAGCAGTATGCGATAGAGGTGATCTACCGGCGGGTTCAAAGGCTGTATCCGGCCATCTGTAGCCAGCTGGGGGTTGCTGCAGGCGCTGTAGAACTGGACACGTTATTCTTGGTTACCGCCCTGCTCTGGCAGGAAAAAGCCTTGTGGTAGTACAGCATCAGACGATTGCTTGGTCTGGCATGCTGGACANACCCCATGGTATTCCACCTGAACGCCCTCGAATTTGAAACTGGGGTACCTNCCTCTAACCTCGCTAAGAAGATCGGGCAGCGGATGTGAGATGTCAAAGAACTGTTTGCACTNGCGGCAGACCATGTGCAGGTGCCCATCGAGGTTGGCCTCGTAGCGNAGGGCTTCCCCTGGGCGGGAGAGGGGNACCAGGTGGCCTTCTTTCACCAGCGCATCCAGGGTACGGTATACCGTGCCGAGGCTGATCCGGGGTACTTTTTTGCGCACTTCTGCGTAGACCCAAGCAGCATCAGGGTGGTGNTTCCTGGCGCTGCGAACCACCTCGAGCACAGCCTTGCGCTGCTTGGTTAGACGTTTCATCCCTATGGCTTTCAACAATTCCGACCTACCGACTCAAGTTTACTGCAGAAGCCCGGACTAAAAGTGCGTTGGTGAGCAATCTAAGGCAGTGGCTAGGGGGTTTTTAGTACGCTTAGCAGCTCCCGTCCGCCCTCAGCCAGCAAGTCCTGGGCCAGGTCATGACCCAGCTCAGCGGCCTCTTCAGCCTCGCCCTCGATCTCGGCGCGGATAAGCTCGCGGCCATCGGGCCGGGCGACCACGCCCTCTAAGAGCAAGGTGTCGTCGCTTCCCAGGGTGGCCAGCGCGGCGGCAGCGCACTCGTCGCCGACCCCTAGGGCCCTCAAGAAGGCTCGCTCGGCTGTGACCCGCACGAAGGAGGCCCGGTGGTTGAGGCTGTAGGCCAGTTCCTCGGCCCAGTCGTCGCCTTGGCGCACCTCAAGGCCCAGGGCCCCCTGGCCGGGCGCGGGCAGCATGATTTCGGGATCAATAAGCTGGTCAATGCGGTTTCTCAAATCCAGCCGCATCAGGCTGGCTGCACCGATGATTACNGCGTCGTACTCGCCTGTACCGAGCGCGCTTAGACGTTCGTCTACATCGCCCCCAAGATCGCACAAGCTCAGGTCGGGGCGGTAGGCCAGCAACTGGGCTTTGCGGCGCAGGCTGTTGACCCCTACTGTGGCCCCCTTGGGCAGGTCCTCCAAGCGCTTGGCCGTGCGCCCTACCAGGGCCTCGCGGGGCTCAACCCGCTTTGGGACTGCGACCAGATTGATGCCTGGCACCTCCTGGGTGGGGAGGTGCTTGAGGGAGTACACGGCGATGTCCACTTCCCGCCGGGCCAGGGCCTGCCGCAAGGCTTCTGCTGCACTGCTCTCCGAGGCGTTTTTAGACTGTACGGTGCGTATCTTGAACTCGGTCTCGGGCCAGTTTTCCTTCAGGCGTTCCACTACCCAGCGGGTCTGGGCTTGTGCCAGTAAGCTGGCCCTGGCCCCAATTACAATGACGCGCATAACGCCCAATATATTAGCGGGAAATCGCTGAATGTGAAACGCAGGTTTGCTTCCATGGAAAGCGATGGAAGCAATAGAGGGGCTACTTAGGGGCTTTTGCACACCAGCAGTAGTAGCCCGGGCCGCGCGCAGGACCAGTCGGGTGGGCCTGCTTCCCTCGCAGCAACCAGGGTCGGCTAGGGCTGGCCTCGAGAGCTCTGAAAAACCGGTTCTGTGTCTTAGGGAGAAACTGGAGCGTGGGTCGGTAATACAAACCCCACCTTAGGTTTTGTGTTTGGAACAACTCTAAGCCGACCGGATGCGAGGAGGAAGCTCTAATGAAAGGAAACGCCCTTACTTGTGTAGCCTTCAGCATGCCAATAGCTCAAGCCTGGGATGCGAATGCCGCCTGCTTAGCCCTGGACTGCTTCCAGGCTGCCGTACAACGTCCACCAGGGCTTGGCCCCCTTGGCCAGCACCTGGTTGAGCAGTTGGATATTCTTGACGCCTTGGTCTGCCAGCCATGCCTCGAGGGCCTCGAGCCCTTGCTTGGCATAGATGGGGATACCGTCTTGCCAGGTGGCTCGTCCGCACAGCACACCGCTAAAGGGCACCCCGGCTTCGGCGGCCATCTCCAGCGACTCCCGGAAGACCGCGTCGCTCACCCCTGCCGACAAGTAGATAAAGGGCTTGCCGGCAGCGTTGGCGGCGTCTTTTAGGAACTGCAAAGCCTGGGCACGGGTGTAGGCTGCTTCGCCCTTGAAACCTAGGGTTCCGCTGGTATATGCGATGTTGAAGGGTAGCTCGACCTTGAGCACGTCCACGCCGTAGCGCTCTTGGGAGAACTCTTCCATGTATTTGGCCACGTAGCGGGGCTTGACCTTGGCGAACTCGATCCCGTCGCCGAGTCTGTCGTCATAAGCAATGGGCTCGAGGAAAAAGGGCATCTCTAAGGCTGCACACTCAGCCCCCACCCGCTCGATGAAGGCGTGCTTGATCCGGTTGATTTTGGGGTCGTCCTCGGGGTTGTAGTAAAGCAGGACCTTCACTGCCTGGCCGCCAGCCTCCTGGATGCGCCGCACGCTGAGGTCGGGCAGCAGGTCAGGAAGGCGGCCTGGCGTGCTGCTGTCGTAGCCGGATTTCTCATAGGCCAGCAGAACCCCAGCGTGGGGAGCTTTGTACTTTAGAGCAGGTAGGCCGTACTCTGTATCAATCAGAATGGCTGAGGCGTAGGGGGTGAGGCTTTTGACCACAGCGGTCTTGAACTCGGTCATCTCAGCATCGCTTATCTCCCCACCGCGGGCTTTGCTGAGGGCCTTGCGTAAAGAGCCCCGCTGGTCCATGGCAGCCGCTGCAATAACCCCGCGCTCATCGGCGCAAGCCTGAAGCCGCTCAAACTTACCCTTGCTTAGTCTCATAGTTTTCCTCGCTTTCCAGTCTACCCTAAGGGTCCACAGCCTATGCCATTCCCTCTAAACTGCTGCTGGGCATGGTTGTCTGGGCCTCAGAAGGCCCGCTCGTACTGCACCGGCCAAACCCGGCTGCCCAAAGCCTGGCCCGCCCGATAGGGCCAGTATGGCTCCCGCAGCAAAACCCGGCCCAGCAGCACCAGGTCGGCCTGGTTTTTCTGAAGAATGCCCTCCGCTTGTAAGGGCTCGGTAATGAGGCCCACCGCGCCTGTGGATAAACCTGTGGATAACCGCACCTGGGCAGCGAAGGGTACCTGGTAGCCGGGCCCCACAGGAATTTTTACCCCTGGGATAGCTCCTCCCGAAGAACAGTCCAGCAAATCTACGCCACGCTGACACAACTCGAGCGCAAAGACCAGTGTGTCGGTGATGTCCCAGCCCCCCTCCACCCAGTCGCTGGCCGAGACCCGCACCAACAGCGGCAGCTCGGCGGGCCAGACTTCCCGAACTGCCTCCACCACCTGCAGGGGGAAGCGCATGCGGTTCTCACGGCTACCTCCGTAGCGGTCGGTGCGCTGGTTGGTGAGGGGCGAGAGGAAAGAGTGCAGCAGATAGCCATGAGCCATGTGCAGCTCGAGTACCTGAAAACCGGCCTCGAGGGCCCGCCTTGCAGCCTGCTGGAAGGCCTGGCGTACCTCCTCGAGCCCGGCTTCATCCAGCGCCTGGGGCACCGGCCAGCCCTCTTGAAAGGCGAGGGGGCTGGGAGCTACCGGTGTCCAGCGGTGGAGGGGCCTGCCACCCTGCCAGGGGCTAGCGGTCCCAGCCTTGCGGCCAGCATGGGCGATCTGGATCCCTGGCACAGCACCCGCGCCCTTAATGCGCTCGGCCAACGCTCGCAGGCCAGCGGTGTGCTCGTCCGACCAGATGCCCAGGTCTTCTGGGCTAATGACCCCCCGGGCCTCCACCGCGGTGGCTTCGACGATGATCAGCCCCACACCGCCAATGGCCCGGGTGGGGTAGTGCAGCAGGTGCCAGTCGGTAACGTGTCCGCCCTGGGCTGAGTACTGGCACATGGGCGACANGGCGATGCGGTTTTTGAGGGTTACAGAGCGTAGCCTAAGGGGGCTAAGGAGCAAGCTCATAGCGCGGATTCTACGCCCTGGACTGGCCTGATTTGTGGACTTTGATACATGGCGCTTTTTCTTGGTTCAGTAAGTGATACTGTAGGTGAGATATGGGAGAAAAAGTTATACTAAGTACAAGAATCTCTGGGAGGAGGTGATGTGAGGCCAATAGCTAAAAGCCAACAGCCGCTCGCTGAGCGTTTACGCTGCGGGCTATGGGCTGTACGCTATGGGTTATCCGCTTATGCCCGTGGATTTCACTCTGACAGAAGAACAGAAGGAGCTGCAAAAACTGGCACGGCGCTTTGCTAAAGAGCAGATCGCGCCAATTGCCGCCCTGTACGACGCCAAAGAGGAAGTGCCCTGGGGTGTGGTGGAAAAGCTCTACGAGGTGGGCCTGCTCAACGCCATCATTCCAGNGGAATACGGTGGCTTGGGATTGGGGATGCTCGAGGAGGTCATCATCGGTGAGGAGCTGGCTTGGGGTTGCATGGGCATCTATACCATCCCCATGGCCTCTGACCTAGGTATCACCCCCATCCTGCTGGCCGGAACCCGCGAGCAGAAGCAGCGCTTTTTCAAAAAGCTCACCGAGAAACCGGCCCTGGCAGCTTTTGCCCTCTCGGAACCAGGCAATGGCTCGGATGCCGCCGCATTGCGTACCCGGGCTGTGCGTGATGGCGACCTCTACGTGCTGAACGGCACCAAGACCTGGATCTCCAACGGCGGCGAGGCCGAAATAGTAGTGGTTTTTGCCACTGTTGCCCCAGAGCTGCGCCACAAAGGGGTGGTGGCTTTGGTGGTGGAGAAAGGCACCCCTGGCTTTAGCGCCCACAAACTGCGCGGCAAGATGGGGCAGCGGGCCAGTGGCACTTATGAGCTGGTCTTCGAAGACTGCCGGGTTCCTGTTGAGAACCTGCTGGGGAAGGAGGGGGATGGCTTCAAGATTGCCATGCAAACCCTGGACAAGACCCGCATCCCGGTGGCAGCGGGCAGCGTAGGGGTGGCCCGCAGGGCCCTCGAGGAGGCCACCCGTTACGCCAAGGAGCGCGAGGCTTTTGGCAAGCCCATTGCCGAGTTTCAGGCCATCCAGTTCAAGCTGGCCGAGATGCTGATGGGCCTCGAGACCGCCCGTACCTACACCTACTACGCGGCCTGGCTGGTAGACACCCACCAGCCCCATTCCCACGCGGCAGCTATCGCCAAGGCCTACGCTTCCGAGATGGCCTTCGAGGCCGCCAACCAGGCCATTCAGATTCATGGTGGGTTTGGCTATATGCACGAATACCCAGTGGAGAAGCTCTTGCGCGACGTAAAACTAAACCAGATTTACGAGGGAACCAACGAGATCCAGCGACTGATTATCGCGCGGCACATATTAAGCCAGTAGCTGAGGTGAAGCCAAAGGCAAGTATGGGTAAGGGTTGTTTCGGTTTCGAGAACCTCGAGGGCTATCAGCTTGCTTCAGAGCTGGCTGCCGTCTATGACCTAGCTGGTGCATTCCCAAGCAAAGAGCAGTCTGGTAACACCTCTTCGTCATAAGCTAGAAGCCATCGGCTACTGTTACTGAAGCCTACGGGAGGTAACACATGAAATTCATAGCAGTCATACGACAGGTACCCGACGGCGAGTCCCGCCTCAAGATTGAGGGAGGTAGGGTAGACCTCAGTGGGGTCACCATGATCCTCGACCAGATGGACGAGTGGGCGGTGGAGGAAGTCATCCGACTACAAGAAAAGCACGGCGGCGAGAGTGTGGTGGTGGCGCTGGGCCCCGAGCGCTTCGAGGAGGCCATCCGTACTGCGCTGGCCATGGGCATAGACCGGGCCATTCACCTGGTGGTTGAGGGCTACACCGATCCTATCACCCAGGCCGAGGCCCTGGCCGAGGTCATCCGGGCCGAGGCCCCCACCCTGGTCTTTACTGGGGGGCAGCAGGCCGATTGGGATGCCCAAGCCCTGGGGCCGGCGCTGGCCGAGGCCCTGGGCTGGCCGGTGGTAAGCTGGACCACCATGATTGAACTGGAGGGCCAGACTCACGCTAAAGCCCGCCACGACCTCGATGAGGGCGCCGAGCTGGTGCGGGTGCCGCTGCCCGCTGTCTTCACCAGCCAGCAGGGCCTGAACGAGCCCCGCTACCCCACCCTGCCCGGTATCATGAAGGCTAAGCGTAAGGAGCTGAAAAAGCTGCCCATGAGCGCAGGGAGNAAGGTGGAGATTCTGGANCAGACCATTCAGGANAAGAGCCGCCTAAACAAGTTGCTGGATGCTAAAGACCCCGTGGCCGCCGCCCATGAACTGGTGCGGCTTTTGCACGAGGAAGCTAAGGTGATTTAGGAGGTGAGCGTGATACTCGTAGTCTTGGAACATGACGGACAGCGCCTGCGCAAGGGCGCTTTGGAGGCCATCAGCCGGGCTCGGCAACTCAGCGCTTTGGGGCCTATTGCCGGGGTGGTGATTGGCGAAAACACCCAGGCTGTGGCACAGGAGGCCGCGCAGTACCTGCCCACCGTCTTTGCTGCCGAGGTAGGGGACTACACCGCGGAAAAGTGGGCCGAGGCGGCCTATGTGGCAGTGCAAAAAAGCGGGGCCCGGGTGGTGGTGGCTACCGGAGGGCGGCAGAGCCGTACCTGGACGGCCCGGCTGGCTTACAGAATGAAGGCCGCTCTGATGGAGGATACCCTCGAGACCAGCACTGACGGCCAGCATATCATCGGCAGTCGCTACAGCTTTCTAAACCGCGTTACCGAGAAGCAAAAAGCTGCTCTACCGGTGGTTTTTACCGCAAAACCCAACACCACGCCCCCAGCCGAGCCGTCCGGCAGCGGCACGGTGGAGCTGCTTGAGGTGCCCTTACCCCCAACCGTCGAGGTGCTCGAGCGCTTGAAGGAGCAGAAGAAAGGGGTTTCGCTTACTGAGGCCAGCGTGGTGGTAACGGGTGGGCGTGGGCTAGGCGGCCCCGAGGCCTTTTCGGGGGTGGAGGAGCTGGCAGGTACGCTAGGTGCGGCGGTGGGTGCTACCCGTGCCGTGGTAGATGCGGGCTGGCGGCCCTACAGTGAGCAGGTAGGCCAGACCGGCAAGACCGTGCAGCCCAACCTCTACATCGCCCTGGCGGCTTCGGGGGCGGTGCAGCACCAGGCCGGTATGAACAAGAGCAAGTACATCGTAGCAGTTAATAAGGATGCTGAGGCCCCCATCTTCAAGATTGCCGACTATGGGATTGTAGGGGATGTGCACCAGGTGCTGCCCGCCCTGATTGATGCAGCCAAGAAGCTGAAGGACTAGCGCGCCTCTATAGGGCATGCTGGATCCGTCCTGTTTTGGGGCGTGAGGTTCAAATTAGCAGGGAAGGGTCTTTTGCCTGGGGTAGACTGGTAGCAGGTTTCGTCACCGCTACCCGTTTGCGTTCCTGGGGGTTCTATGCTCGCTACACCGCTAGAAGCAAACAGCATGAGGGAGGTGGGGGTCCTTCTGGAAGAAGGCCGCCGCCTGCAAAGCCGTTTAGCCGAGCTTGGCGCGCAGCTACGACAGGCTGCTGTTGAGCTGGAGCAGGGCCATCCCCCCTCGCCGGAGCTGTTGCTGGCCTAGCTGGGCTCTCGCAAGCCTTTCACGGGCTGCTTGAGCGGGCCCAACACCTTCTGGGAGAGGTACCCATCGAGCCCTTGTTGCCCCGCATACTAGAAGCCCTCGAGGCCCGGCATAAGGTGCTGGAAGGGGCACTTCTACGCCAGAAGGCCTTGGATGTGCTGGAGCGNGTAAGTGGCCTAGTTTACCAGGGTGGCGGAGAGTTTCTGCCCCTATCGAGCGTGCAGTTTGACGCCTTGGGCATGCTGCGCCAGCAAAGAGAGAGGGCCGACCTAGACGAGACGTTTTTGGCTTTGGCCAGCGGCACCCATCCCTATAACCTGCTGCTTAGGCTAGTGGCTGACAAAGGAATGAGTAATGAAGAGTGGGCCAGGGCATACCAGCAGGTGGGCCAAGCGCTCGGTCAGGAACTCGCGGTGGCAGCTGCCCGCGGCCAGATTTGTTTGCCCGAGTAGAGGTACCTCTTAAAGGGGCCTGTGAGCGGTGCGGGGATCCACGCCGCGACTTTTGGCTGGCGGCGTTCCTGCCTGGGTTAGGAGGCTACCTCTTGGCCCTAAGCTCGAGGGCTCTGGCATGGGCCTCCAGGCCTTCTTCGCGGGCTATACGGGCCCCGAGTACAGCTAGGCGTTGACTTGCTTCCTGGCTAAGACCCACTACCGGGATCACCTTGAGGAAATCCCGCAGGCACAGCCCGCCCCCATAGCGGGCTGTGCCGTTTGTGGGCATCACGTGGCTAGGACCCGCGATGTAGTCACCCATGGCCTCGCAGGAATGCTCGCCCAGAAAAACCCCTCCAGCGTTGCGCACCAGCCCCAGCACGGCCAGGGGGTCGTGCACTGAGAGNCAAAGGTGCTCGGGGGCGTATAGGTTGGCCAGCTCAAGGGCCTGCTCCAGGTTTTCTACCTGTACCAGTCCGCTTCGCTCTAGGGCCTGGCGGGCGATGCTGGCCCTNGGCAGGTCAGCCAATTGGCGTTCAAGCTCCTCTTCTACGCGCTCCAGCAGCTCGCGGTAGGACGAGAGCAGCCAGGCTTCGGAGTCGGGGCCGTGTTCGGCCTGGGCCAGCAGGTCGGCGGCCAGCAGCCTGGGGTCGGCAGAGACATCGGCGATGATCAGGGTTTCGGTGGGCCCTGGTAGGCCCTCCATGCCCACAGTTCCATATACCTCGCGCTTGGCCAGTACCACATAGCGGTTGCCGGGGCCCATGATCTTGTCCACCCGGGGTATCGTTTCGGTTCCGTAGGCCAGCGCGGCAATGGCCTGGGCTCCGCCCATGGCGAACAGGCGGTCGGCGCCGGCCACCCAGGCCGCAGCCATAATGCCTGGGTGTACTCGAGGAGGGGAGGCCAGCACAATCTCGCTCACCCCCGCTACTTTGGCAGGAACTGCTGCCATTAGGACGGTAGAAAGCAGCGGTGCTGAGCCNCCCGGCACATATATCCCCACCCGATCCAGCGGGCGCACCAGCTGGCCCAGCACCCCCTCGGCCCCAGCTTCCAGGAACCCGCCCACCGGCTCCCGCCGATAGAAGGCCTCGATGCGCTCTTTAGCGGTCTCGAGGGCGTCGCGCAAATCTGCATCCAGGTTCTCGTAGGCTTCGCGCCAGGCCCGCTTGGGAATTTCCTCCACCATCTGCCCGTCGATCTCCAGGCTGATGCGTTGCAGGGCGGCATCGCCCTCGCGCTCGATCTGGTGCAGGATGGAGCGCACGGTTTCTAACGCATTGCCGTACCCTACGGTCAAGCGACGGTTCTTGAAGTGCTCCCGAATTTCCTCAGGGGTTTTGATCATAAACAGCCCTCTCAAAAGCGCCCCTCTACTGCCATTGGGGAGTGTGGCCTAAATCCAGGCTACCCTTTTAGCTGTACCGCCTGCGCCGCCGCCTTGGGGCCCTGCGTGCCCCCGAAACCGCTCGAGGGCGGCTCGAGCTCGGTAGGACAGCCTCCTGCGGTGCACCACCCTCGAGGCGCTGCACTTCAATCAGGTCAGCCTCGAAGACGTGCTCGCCCACCTTTTGCGTGAGGCGCACAGGATAGCCCTCCTGATCAAAATAAAGCAGGCTAAGGCCTGGGCGCAAACGGTAGACCCGCACNCTTTGCGCTTTCTTCTGGCCTTCTACCCCCAGCTCGATGGTCTGGTCAGGCAGGCGTTCGACATAGGCCCGACCCCCCACCAGGGCAAACTTTTCTACCTGACCCACCTCAATGTTGAGGGCCCCTACGGCCAAAATCAGCGAGAGGGGGTCGTGTGTCTCACTCAGGTAGGGCAAGGCTAGATCTTCCTTGCCTTGGCTGACCACAACCAGGCCATCTTCGCGGGAGAAGGCCACCTCCATCACCCGGGTTCCGTGGCCCTCAACCCGCTCGCGGTAGCGGCGGGGCAGCCCTTGGTGGTCTAGCTCGCTCTCCCAGCGTTGGCGGGTTTTGGGCAACGGTAGCTCTACGTTAGCCTCGAGCACCACCCGCAGGCCATCCCGGCGGGGCTCGAGGGTCAGGCGCTGCTCGCCGGCTGCATGTCCGGCATACCGCAGGCTGTAGCGCAGTGCTTGTGGGATCGCCCGCTCCATCTCTTTCATCCTACCAGCCCTAAGCAGAAATCTGCCCAGTTGGGCTGCTGTTTGCCAGGGCACCTAGCCCACAGGGCCGTTTCAGGATAGGTTGCGTTTTTTGTGTAATCTTTTATAACGTGTACTCAAAATAGTTGTACACATTTTTATGGGTGTTTTCCTGCTTGATATACACCATTCAGATCCACGCTGCCCAAGCCATACTCAAAGCAGGAGGAAGTGTGATGTCTAAACTATCCCCCGAAATGAAACTGGAAGCCGAAAAACTTCGCCGCGAGTGGGAAACCAGCCCCCGCTGGAAGGGTATTCAGCGCGACTATACCGCCGAGGATGTGGTGCGCCTGCGCCCCAGCCTTCTGCCCGAGCAGACCTTAGCTAAAGCGGGAGCCCTTCGGTTGTGGGAGCTCTTGCATACCCGCCCCTATGTGAACACCTTTGGGGCCTATACCGGAGCCCAGGCGGTGCAGATGGTGAAGGCCGGCCTCGAGGCCATCTACCTTTCAGGCTGGCAGGTGGCCGCCGATGCCAACCTGGCCTGGCAAACCTACCCCGACCAGTCGCTCTACCCGGCCAACTCGGTGCCGGCGGTGGTCAAGCGCATCAACAACGCCCTCATGCGGGCCGACCAGATCGAGCGTGCTGAGGGCAAGACGGGTCGCTACTGGTACGCCCCCATCGTGGCCGACGCTGAGGCTGGCTTTGGCGGCCCTCTGAACGCCTTTGAGCTGATGAAAAGCATGATCGAGGCGGGCGCGGCTGCGGTGCACTGGGAAGACCAGCTTTCCAGTGAAAAGAAGTGCGGGCACCTGGGTGGTAAGGTGCTGATCCCCACCTCGCAGCATATCCGCACCCTGAATGCGGCCCGGCTGGCGGCCGATGTGATGGGGGTGCCCACCCTTATCATCGCACGCACCGACGCTGAGGCCGCCACCCTGCTCACCAGCGACATTGACGAGCGCGACAAGCCCTTTGTCAAAGAAGGCGAGCGCACCCCCGAGGGCTTCTACCGGGTTCGCAATGGCCTCGAGCCCTGCATCGCCCGCGCCCTGGCCTACGCCCCCTACGCTGACCTTTTGTGGATGGAGACCAGTACCCCCGACCTGGAGGTTGCCCGCAAGTTTGCCGAGGCGGTGCATGCCGAGTATCCGGACAAGATGCTGGCCTACAACTGCTCGCCCAGCTTCAACTGGAAGAAAAACCTCGACGACGAGACCATCGCCAAGTTCCAGCGGGAGCTGGGGGCCATGGGCTACAAGTTTCAGTTCATCACCCTGGCTGGCTGGCATAACCTCAACTACCGCACCTTCGAGCTGGCCAAAGGCTACAAGGAGCGCGGCATGAGCGCCTTCGTGGAGTTGCAGCAGCTCGAGTTCGCCGCCGAGAAAGAAGGCTTTACCGCGGTCAAACACCAGCGCGAGGTGGGCGCGGGCTACTTCGACGAGGTGCTGATGGCCATCACCGCCGGACAGGCCTCCACCGCGGCCCTGGCGGGTTCGACCGAGGAAGCCCAGTTCCACTGATATGAACCCCACCCGAAGCGTTCTGCCAAGTCTCGCAACANCTCATACCGGATTCAAAAAGATAATCTTCAAACAAAAAGCGCTAAGAGGCTATCTT
>JGI24185J35167_1000533_pt1 | contig 17160 bp, 18 predicted proteins | sample YNPBryunderm2012_FD_35167 | JGI IMG/M metagenome (IMG submission 35167) | reverse complement strand
CCGTCGTGGTGGAGGCGTGCCAGCGCTACATTGCGGATGTGAAGGGGCGAGATTTTCCGTCGCTGGAGGAGAGCTACTGAAGAGGGTGTGGGCATAAGGCTGTTGGGAAGGGGTCTTCCATAGGCCCCTTAGAGAGGGCTCTGCAGCCGATAGGGTAACCCCACCCTGAGCCCCAACCACTTTCGTTCATTTTGATTTGAAAAAAAAGTTCGTACCTTTATCCCAAAAGGAGGTGCGTATGGAACCGACCAAACCCGCAGAAACCAGAACCGAGCTCTCTGCGGAGAGCTTCGTACCGTGGGGCAGCCTGGCCTTTTTNNGGCCGTGCGTGATCGTCCTCGCCATCATAGTATGGCTGTCTGTTTACTTTCTCATGCTAAACCGTGGCTAAAAACGGGAGGTGCTTATGGACCGTGCAGAAAAAATCATTTTGGGCTTTTCGGTCGGGCTGATGGGGGCCTTTTTTGTGGCGCTGATGCTGGCGGCCCGCCTTGCTGCCATTGATGTGCCGCCCTGCTTGCCGCCCGAAATCAAACCCTTCACGGAAGGCCGCGTAGATACCCTCCCCGATGGCAGCCGACGAATCTTCTACGTAGCCCGCATGTGGCGCTTTGAACCCGAAATCGTAGAGGTACCCGCCGGCAAACCCACCGAAATCTTCCTCAGCGCCGCCGACGTCACCCACGGCCTGTATGTAAGCTGGACCAACACCAACCTCATGGCTATCCCCGGCGCCGTCAATGCCTATACCCTCCGCATAGACAAGCCCGGCCTCTACCCCGTCATCTGCCACGAATACTGCGGCTCTGCCCACCAGAACATGGTCGCCTACATCGTCGCCAAATGAAACCTAAATCCGTAAGACTATGGCTACGCTAAAAGAAGCTTCTGGGGCGGCGTTACCGCCTTTTGCGGTGCCACGCCTGTCTCGCATCCTGATGACGATTGAGGTCGTTTTGCCCCTGGTGCTCCTGATTTTGGGCATCTATCACGGCTTTATGCAGGCCCTCTATCGGGCTGGCATCATCCAAAGNGCAGACTTTTTAGGGCTNGGCTACTATCAGGGGCTGACCCTTCATGGTGTCGTCAATGCGGTGGTGCTGACTACCTTTTTCGGGGTGGCTTTTGGGAATGCCATCATGCAGTACTACCTCCAGCGGCCGCTTATCTCGTGGGTGCATGGGCTCTCCACCGGCCTAATGGTCGTGGGCACGCTCATCGCCGCGCTGCCGATGCTACTGGGGGCTGCGGATGTGCTCTACACCTTCTATCCACCGCTCAAAGCGCATCCCGCCTTCTACATCGGGGCGGCTATGTTAGTGGTAGGCTCCTGGGTGGCCTTCTTTGGCTGGCTCCCACTCCTCACCGCCTGGCGAAAAGCGAACCCCGGCCAGGCCCTCCCCCTTGCCGTGCTCGGCATGCTCGTCACCTTCCTCATCTGGTTTATCTGCACCATCCCCCTCGCCATTGAAGTGCTCTTCATGCTCATCCCCTGGAGCCTCGGCTGGGTAGACACCATCAACATCCCCTTAGCCCGAACCCTCTTCTGGTTTTTTGGGCATCCGCTGGTGTATTTCTGGCTTTTGCCGGCGTATGTGGTGTATTATGTGATGCTCCCTAAGGTCGCCGGCGGAAAACTTTACTCAGACAAAGCAGCCCGACTCGCTTTCCTCCTATTCTTGATTTTTAGCATCCCTGTAGGTCTCCACCATCAGTACACGGAGCCCGGCTTTGATCGCTTCTGGAAGGCCGTACACGCCCTTTTGACTTTTGCAGTGGCCATACCGAGTTTTATGACGGCCTTTACGGTGGCGGCCTCGCTGGAATATGCGGGGGTTCGCCGGGGCGGAAAGGGCCTCTTTGGCTGGATGTGGCGGCTTCCCTGGTTTGATGCGGACCGGCCGCTCTTTGCGTATAGCATTGCCGGCCTGCTCATCTTTATCTATGGGGGGCTGACGGGTATTGTCAATGCCTCATACAATATCAACCAGACCATTCACAATACCGGCTTTATCTCGGGGCACTTTCACATGACGGTAGGTGGGCCGGTCTTCCTAATAATCTTGGGGATGAGTCTAGAGCTGATTCGCCAGCTGACGGGCAAGCCCATTCGTCTCAAAGGCTGGAATATAGCTGTGCCCTATTTGTGGATTTTAGGGCTGATGGTATTTTCTACGGCGATGATGTACGGCGGGCTTATGGGGCAGCCGCGCCGCACAAATATGGGCCTGTCGTACTTAGACCCTTCCTCGCCGCACTTCCGGGCAGACTGGGTGCCTACCGCTTCTTGACGGGGATAGGTGCCACTATCCTCACCATGGCCTTTGTGATTTATCTGGCGGTGCTTTTTAGTACCCTACTGGGGAAAGCCGAAACGTCCGCTGGTGTGCTGAGCTTCCCCACAGCGGAAAGCCTCCACGAAGAGGCCCTTGAGACCGACCTGGTCGCCCGTCTGCGACCTTGGCTGGTCGTGGCGGTGATTCTGATTATCGTCTCGTACTGGGTGCCCCTCAGACAGGCCCTTGGCACTCCGCAAGGCGCCCCGCCCTACAACCCGGACAACCCTGTGCCCGTCGTCAAAGTCAAAAATTAACGCTCATGCGTAGGTCGGCGGCTTGGCTGTATGGGGTTCTGGCGGGAGCGGCGCTGCTGGTAGGCGGGTTCTCCTGGTATGAACGGGAGCACCTGCCAGAGCCGGCTTCGCCGCAGCCCCTCTGGCCCCGTCTCGCTGCCTATCCGCTTACCGATGAAGAAGGTCGTCCTTTTGCGCTGGAGAGTCTGCGCCGGAACGTGGTCATTCTGGCCTTCATCTACACGCGCTGCCCCTCCGTCTGTCCCCGACTTAGTGGCGTGATGCAGGAGCTTCTTTCCGGGGTAGAAGTAGGGGCGCCGGTGGCGGCGCTTTCTATCTCGTTGGACCCAGAACGGGACACGGGTGCGGTGCTCACCACCTATGCGTCAGCTTATGCTGTGGCTGGGCGAACGTGGCGGTATGTGCGCCCACAAAGCCAACCGTACGCCTTCCTCATGGCGCGGGAGGTTTTTGGCGTAACGGCTACTACCCTTCCCGGCCAGGCGGAGATTCTCCACAATGACGCCTTCTTCCTAATAGGCTGCGAGGGCCAGGTCTACGGGCCGTACGCCAGCACCGACCTTGAAAAAGCCCGAAAACACCTTCAAAAACTGATAAGCTTATGCGAACGCTCGTCATCTGGATAAGCTTAGGCCTTATTGGCCTGGCACTTGCCCAAAGCGAAGACAAGGGAAAGACCCTATTTCAGCAGCGGTGTGCTGCCTGCCATAAACTGGAGCAGAAGCTCATTGGGCCGCCCTTGGCTGGGATTAGCCAGCGCCGGGAGAAAAGCTGGTTTGCCCAGTTTGTCCTGAACTCGCAGGCGCTCATTCAGGCCGGCGATAAGGCAGCCGTAGAAGTCTACGAAGCCTACAATAAGCAGGTGATGCCCCCGAATCCAGACCTCTCGCAGGAAGACATAGAGGCGCTCTGGGCTTACCTGAATGTCAGTACGTCGGCGTCGACGAGTGGGCCAATAGCTTCGGCGGCCGCCTCCCCCCCTTCTGCCGAAGAGAAGGCCATCAAGTACCCCGGCGAAGTCCGTCCTCTCTCCCAGGAGGATGCGGGCTTTTTGCGGCAGACATTCTGGCTGCTGGTGGCGATGACGGTGGGGGTAACGCTCCTTTTAGGGTTGGCGATTCATGTCGTGAGCACGCGGCGGCGCTCTTCTTCCTGAAAGAGCCCCTCGTACACAGCCTGGTAGCGGTCCAGCCCGACTTCTAAGCTCAGGGTAGGCCGCGTGAGCACGGAGAGTGGAGCAGGCAGCGTGAATCTCTCCTGTCGGAGAAACTGAAACACCCGCTCCACCACGCTGGGGATTTCCTCCCGAGACTGATAAGGGAAAAGGCCGGGTAACTGCCCGGCCAGTTTTTTTACGTCGCCGATGGCCGTAGCGATGACGGGGAGGTCTGCTGCGAGGTATTCGGCTACCTTAGTGAAGGAAGAGCCTACCTTGGCAAAGGTGGGCAGAACCGTAGCCATGCCCACGTCCGCAGCGGATAAGTAGGAGGGCATTTCCATACGGGAGGCGAAAGCCGCCCGATATTGCGAAAGCGGAAGCCCTCGCTGCTGAATGAGCCTTTCCAGGGAGGAAGTCTCATTCGGCGTCAGCACCAGCAGAAAAACTTTGGGGTCTATTCTGTAAGCAGCCTCAAATATATCCACGATGTCCTCAGGCGCATAGTGAGAGGCGAGGGAGCCGCTATATAGAAGAAGGGTTTCATCGGCTGGGATGTTGAGGGTTTCTCGGATAGATTGACGAGCCTGCTGGCGCTGAGCCGGCGCTAAATGAAAGAACTCATAGTCGGCTACACAGGGGATGACGGTGATTTTTTGGGGGGGAATACCCCACGAAAGGAGCACTTCCTTAGCAGCTTCGGTCAGGACAATGATGGCGGTAGCGGCCCTTAGCATAGTCTGCTCGCGCTTTTTCCACAGGTGATAGAGGTAGTTGTAAAGGGGATGGCCTTGAGGCCAGAAGCCGTAATCCCGCCGCTCATCCGCCCAGAAGCCCCGCATATCAAAAATCCACGGCCGCCCGGTTCGGGCACTGAGCCGATGCGCTACCCATCCCGCTACATAACTACGGGCATGGTAGACATCGTAGCTTCTTTCCCTTGTTAGCTTCCAAGCTACTTGAAAAAAACGCCACTCGTCGTAAGCTTTGGAGAGCAAGGGCGGCTTTGTGTGAAATTTNTGNGGGTACCAGCCAATACCCTCTGTGGATAGCATCCCCCGAAGCTTTTCGCCCGAAGCCGCGTAACGTTCTGTCTTTTCAAAGCTCACGATGTCCGGTGCGAAGACTTCCCCTATGCGCCGCCGAAGCCCCACTATGTAAGGCAAAATCTGCGACCGCCCTAAGGGGTCCGTTAGTCCATCATACGTCAAGTAGAGCACCCGCACCTAGCAAAGGTACACGCCGTGCCTGGCCGGACGGAGACGTTACATTTCAAATTGTTTCTGTACCTTTGTAGCGCTATGATGCGCGTGACGATAGCAGCAAGATGGCTCCTGCTGGGAGCCCTGAGCGCCGCTTACCTTCTGAGCGGCTGTAAGAAGAAAGAGAAAGACCACTCTCATGGAAATTCCCAAAACCCTTCCGATTCTGCATGGGTGGAGATTGCCCATGAGCACTCGCCGCGGGGTGCGCACGTCCATGTGTATGCCCGCCTGCATCAGAGTCAAAATAAACAGGTGTATGAGGGCTACAACCGCTTCCGCATCAAGGTAGAGGGCTATAACGGCCCGAATGTAAAGCTCGTGCCCATCATGTACATGCGGGACCATAGTCATAGCTGTCCTACCCGGCAGCCCGATGGCAGGGCGACCGACGACTATTTCTATGCAGAGGCCTTCTTCCAAATGCCGACGACGGTCGAAAATGGCACTGTTACCGAGCCGTGGAAACTCCATGTGATATTGGGCGAAAACGACACGGCCACAGCAGAAGTACGCGTCAATCCCCATCCCAACGGCTGGGTGCGCGGAAAGAGGTTCGATACCAGCATGGGGCGGGTGAGACTGTTGTATGAATTCCGGCCTGAGGGGGCTTTCAAGGTGGGCACCGTGCCCGTGCGCATGTATGTCTATCGGCGGGATACGACCATATCGCGTGAGAATCCTGACGGCTTTCCGCCGGCCTCGGATATGGTCCGGGTCGTCCAGCTAAAAACGTGGATGCCCAGTATGGAGCACGGCGCCGAAGGGAACCAACCGGCCCAGCCCGTCCCTAATAGCTTTGGTCTCTATAAAGGGCAGGTTGGTTTCAATATGACTGGCGACTGGGATATTTATCTGGCTTTCGTGCGTCCACAAGGCGATACCCTCGGCCTGGACACGGTCAAGGTGCGCTTCTAAGGCGCTCTACCAAGTAAGCGTGGGCCCTGCTTCCCCAGGACGGTGGAGTAGGGCCCCTTCTCTATTGGAGCTCTAACCGCACCAGGATAAACCGCCGCTTTCGCCAGCGCTCGTAGGCTATTACGCCTTCGGTGTCGGAAAGCTGCTGCGTATAGCGCCGATAAAATACATCTGATGAGCGAAACCCCTGGATGAGAGGCCGGGGTGAACTTATGTCGCCATTATCACGGAGGGAAACAACAAAGATTTGACTCCCCACCCCCCGTTCGCGCGAGCGGTATATAAAGTAAATGGCCTCAGGGCCTACTAAAAGGCCATAGGAGAGCTGGAGCGGGAACGAACTGCGCTGGGCCTTAGGGATCACGCGCACCCACTTAAGTCTTCCTAAAGAGTCTAGCGCAAAAACCAAAATATCACGGTAGTGATAGGTTTCTCTGATTTGCCAGATGCCCAACACATCAACGCTAACAGGGGGGGTGGTGATGAAAAACTGCTCACCAATCAGGAGGATGCCGCCCTCTCGCCGAGGGATAAGATGATCTAAGTAGAGGTCGGGGATACCGTGGCCGTGAGCAATTTGCCTTTCGGAAAGGTAACGTTGGAGGATTTCTGGGGGGACAGGCGTTTTTTGATTGATGGTCAAGAAGAACCCCGGAATGCGCACTTCGGCAAAGACTAAGCCCCGCACATCTATGTCGCGCCGCTCCGAGTAAAATGCCGCTATGCGGATGCGCTGCTGCTCAATCTGAAAAGTCGGCTTAATCAGATCCAGCTCGCCCACTTCCAGGGGCAGCTGAAGGGTGAGGTTATACGAGGGGACATAACGAAAAAGCACATAAGTCGGATACGGGGATGAGCGCTGGTGGACTTTCCCCAGCGCATAAGGGGATGAGTGCTGGTGGACTTTCCCCAGCGCATAAAGGGTGCCATCATAGCCGGGCTGAAGGGGGCGCAGGATTTCCAGGTCACGCTCCGTATAGGGGGCTGTCCACACCCCGCCGAACGTCGTATCCACGCCCACCACGAAATAGCCAATCTGGTCTAAGCTATCCGCCGGCCGCCGTATGGAAAAGCTCAAGCAGGCCCACTGCCGGTTGGGACTGTACGTGAGTTTTATCTCCTCCTCTGCATCAGCGAGAGGGAGGCGCAGCACTTCCCGAGCCCCGGCTATGACTTTTCCGCCAAGGGTGATTTGATAGGCTAAAAGGGTCAGCTGCTTTTTGCGTAAAAGCTGAGTAAATACCCAGATGATCGTATCTACGACGGCAAATTGGGTGAGCTCTTCGTCCTTGTACTGGTTAGGAAGGTCTAAGCTCCACTCGTGAATCCAATCCGCATTGTACTTGTGAAGGGTGAGGCCACGGGTAGAATTGACGGAGCGGTAGGAAATGAATACCATTCCCCCATCGGCGGCCGTGTATTCCAAGCGTAGGGGCTTAGGCTGCCGCCGACCCAGAATAAGCTGACCCGAGATCGTCTGGGCCTGCCCCAGCAGAAATAAACCGCTAATACCGATCAGGCTGGTAATTCTCCTGTCTCGTGCCATATCTTAGGAAGTTGATAGTGCGATGCAGAAAGGTGCGGCTGCCAATCCTGAAGGGCCCGCAGAAAGTGCAAAACAGAATAAGTGGGATAGGGTAGGTCCTGCCTTTGAGGCAAGGCATAATCCCACAAGAACGCAATCGCTGCCAGGGTGAAGCCGTCCCTTTGCAGGTGGGCGGCAGAAGTCAGCGTGCTCTGACCCCGTGGAAAGGACATCTTCTATTAGGAGGACTGGGCTATGCTGAGGGAGCAGGGCCTCTACGATTTGACTCGTGCTATGAGCCTTGGGCGTATTTCGCACATACCCCATAGGGAGATCTAACCTTTCAGCTATCCAGGCAGCCCAACTGATGCCTCCCGTAGCTACCCCGGCCACCGCTCGAAAGAAAGGATTTCCCTCCCGTAGGTGGGCTAAGAGCCCTTCTATTAGCACCCGGCGCAACGTAGGATACGCTAAGCACCGCCGAAAGTCCAAGTATATCGAACTCAAACGACTCGAAGCCCACCGAAAAAAGGGCGCCTCCCCCCGAGGCTGAACTATACCTTCCCTGAGCAAGGCCTCGTAAAGGGCTCCCACCCTGCGAAGGTACAGAGGAAGTCCCATGAGGTCGGACGAGCTTCCCACCAAGCTACAAAGGGTATTTTCCCCCGGACTATCAGGTGAAAATCCGGTTAGCAAAAGCACCCATCGGCTGGGGTCGCTAAGCCGTCCTTTCGTCGGAGATGGGGGCGCGCAGCTGCCCGAGCGACGACTTTTCCACCGAGGGTGATTTATGGGCTATGAGGGTTATATAAGGCGCTCTACCAAGCAAGCGTGGGCCCTGTTTCCCCCAGGATGGTGGAGTAGGGCCTTTTCTTTATTGGAGCTCTAACCGCACCAGGATAAACTGCCCCGTCCGTTGACGGTAATAGGCTATGAGCCCCTCAGTGTTGCTCAGCTGCTTCGTATAGCGTCGGTAAAAGACATCACTGGGCCGAAAGCCCTGAATCAGCGGTCGCGGGGAGCTTATTTCCCCATGCTCGTTTATCGACACGATAAAAATCTGACTTCCCACCCCGCGCTCGTAAGCGCGGTATATCAAATACACGGCCTCTGGCCCCACCAGCAGGCCATAGGATAGCTCGGTGCTATTAGCACTGCTTTGCGACTTGGGCAGGATCCGTACCCACTGCAATTCCCCTATCGAGTCCACCGAAAAAATCAGCACATCATCATAGTGATAGACATCCTGCGTCTGCCAGAAGCCATAAAAGTCCCGAAAAGTCATCGTCGTGATGTAAAACTGTTCGCCAATCAGGATGGCGCCGCCTTCGCGCTGGGGGATGAGGTAGTCTAAGTAGAGGTCTGGGATACCGCGTCCCCGGGCGATTTGCCGCTCGGAGAGGTAGCGCTGAAGGATGTCTTGGGTAAGGGGCGTTTTTTGTGTAATAGTGAGAAAGAAGCCAGGCAACCTCACGTCAGCAAAGACGAGGCCCCGCACCTGCATGCCGCGCCGCTCCGAGTAAAATGCCGCTACGCGGATGCTCTGCCGCTCAATCCGAAAAGTCGGCTCAATCAGATACACCTCACCCACTTCCAGAGGCAGCTGAAGGGTGAGGTTCTGCCAGGGGACATAACGAAAAAGCACATAAGTCGGATACGGGGATGAGCGCTCGCGGACTTTCCCCAGCGCGTAGAGGGTGCCATCATAGCCGGGCTGAAGGGGACGCCGGATTTCCAGATCACGCTCCGTATAGGGGGCTGTCCACACCCCNCCGAACGTCGTATCCACGCCTACCACGAAATAGCCAATCTGGTCTAAGCTATCCGCCGGCCGCCGTATGGAAAAGCTCAAGCAGGCCCACTGCCGGTTGGGACTGTACGTGAGTTCTATCCGCTTTTCGTCAGCGAGAGGGAGACGCAGCACTTCCCGGGCTCGGGCTATGACTTTTCCGCCAAGGGTGATTTCATAGGCTAAAAGGCTCAGCTGCTTTTCGCGTAGAAGCTGGGTGAAAACCCAGATAGTCGTATCTACCACCGCCAGCTGCGTCAGCTCTTCGCCCGTATCCTGATCATACAGGTCGAGACTCCATTCATGAACCCAGTCGGCGTTGTACTTATGCAGGGTAAGCGTACGGCTGGAAGTTACACTGCGATAAGAAATGAAGACCAGGCCCTCATCGGCGGGGCTGTGCTCTAAGAGAAGGGGCCGTGGCTGGCGCTTGTCTAAGATAAGCTGGCCCGTAATCTGCTGAGCCTGCAAAAGTCCGCTTGTCAGGAGGAGACCACAAAGGCCCCTTAGATAGGCAGTTCGCCGGTTTTGTGCCATTGCTGAAGCAGGGTATATTGGGCAGAGGGAAGGTGCGGCTGCCAGGCAGCGAGCGCCTGGGGAAAACGCAAAACGCTTAGGTGGGGATAGGGGAGCTTTTCCTGGCTCGGCAGGGCATAGTCCCACAGAGCGGCAATCCCCGCCAGGTGGAAGCCTTCCTCTATCAGATGCGCTGCGGCTGTGGCTACACTTTGCCCTGTAGAGAGCACATCTTCGATGAGGAGGACGGGGCTGTGGGCGGGTAGGAGGCCCTCGACGGTCCGGCTGGTGCCATGTGCCTTGGGTGCGCTGCGCACATAGCCCATGGGTAGCCCGAGTCTATCTGCAAGCCAAGCCGCCCAGCTAATCCCCCCCGTAGCCACACCAGCTACACCCTGGAAGGTAAGCCCCTTCTCCTCTAATCGCCGCCTAAGCGCCTCCACAAGCGCTTGCCGCAGGGCTGGATACGCCAGACACCGCCGGAAATCCAGATACACAGGACTTAGCCGGCCCGACGCCCACCGAAAAAAAGGGGCCTCCTCCCGTAGCTGTACAATCCCCTCCTGCAAGAGGGCTTCGTACAAGGCCTCCACACTGCGAAGATACAGGAGAAGCCCATCAGGTCGGACAAGCTTCCTACCAGGCTACAAAGGGCATTTCCCCCCGGCCTATCAGGAACTGTAAGCGTAAGAGTCTTGTTAGCAAAAGCACCCATCGGCTGGGGTCGCTAAGCCGTTAGCCATCGTGGTATAGTTTGGCTCAGCCTGTCAGGAGCCGTCGGAGTAGGAGCTTCACCGGATAATGCCATCGCACGCGCCCCTTGTCTTTCTCGAGGTAGAAGAGCCAGAGGCTGCTGGACAGGCGCTCTGTCAGGTAGGGCATGAGACGTTCTAAGTGCGGGTAGCGCTGGGCTTTTCGATAAGGCGAGTTCCTTGGAGCCGGTACAAAAAACGGTCCTGGGCCAGTAGATGCGTCCCCTCTATATAAAAAGCTGCTACCCGCGTGACCACGAGGGCGGGCGGGAGACGAAGATAACCATCTACGATGTGGAGTTCGGCCACCCGGGCCAGAAAGTCCATGGAGTCCCGATAGGCGGCTACGTAAAAGGGCCGTAGCCACCGCATAAAGGGTGGCGTGTAAAAAAGGCCATTGGTGATACGACCGGAGGCGAGAAGGGAGCTATTTTCTCGCCAGGTGAGGTTAGGTGCAAAGCGAATGGCGGCTTGCACGTCGCCGCTGAAGGTCCCTTTTAGTCCCAGAGCCCTGAGGGCAGGAACGTTGGTAAGGCCGCTTTCTGTAAGCACGTCCTGTATAGGTAGGCCTTCTGTGCGGGCCTGCCAGGCAGCCATGAAACAGCTGGTATCCCGCGCATCTAGCATACCCCACCCCCATACCTCTCCACCCCGGTAGAGGGCTTTCAAGTCACTTACTCGGATACTCTGGTCAAAAAGCTCACCCTGTACTTGAACCTTGTCAAAGCGAAAGCCCAGAATGTCTACGTTGTAACCGACGACTTGGGCTTGGAGGTGCATTTTTTCCGGAAGGAGCAGGCGAGGAAGATAAGTTTTGTCTTTGCGGATGCGCCATACGTCAGAGAGGCGAAAGTTTTCTACATAGGGTGGCATGGCCTTGTAGGGTGCGCCAGTCTTCGTAGAGGTAGCCGAGGGTTCCACCCACTTCGGCGGCGCCGGTCAAGGCGATGTCGCCTACCTGGGCGATGAGGCCTTCTATACGGGTGGTATCTCGGCTGAAAACCACCTGCACCTGTCGTAGCGAAAGCGGCAAGTCTGGTCTGATGAAGCGACCTTGGACGGCTTCCAGACGGGTCCAGCCCTCAGCCTGATTATCCCAGGACAGAAGCGTCTGCCAAGGCTCCTGAAAGCATACCTCGGCCGAAAGTACACCCTGCTGGACTTCCAGCCCTTTGAGAGGGAGATAGGTAAGCATTTCGGGCAGAAGCACTTCTCCCCGGGCGCTCCCATCTGCGACACTATCCGAAAATACGCCGCCCACTTCCACGTAACTCCCCGTAGCCGACTGCAATCGTCCCGTAGTTAGCCATAGGCGCTGCGTAGACAGCTCCCCCCAGCCAGCTACTTGCGCATAATAGCCCTCTCGCAGAAGCCCTGCCACNGATAGNCGCACGGTATCCCCCTGCCATTCTGCTTCGCCGTACAGGTTATCTGCGGGGGCTTTTCCCCACAGGTGGCCCTGGCGCCCGCCCTGGCTGAGTGTAGCCCACAGATGGAGAGAAAAATCCCCCGGTAGGTACCGGAGGCGCCCCCTTGCCGCAAACCCAGTCAGTCCGGGCTGCAAGGCCACTTCTTCTCCCACCCAGCTGCTACTTAGCCTGAGCTGCCTCACCATGACCTGCCACGGCCGNGAGCCNCTTCTTCCCCGTAGAAGAGGCCCATACGCCCGCCAAAAATCTGATAGCGCTATCCACGTCGCCGTGTCTATCTCCAGGCGAAGCCCATCCNNCACATCCCACTCTCCCCTGGCCTGAAGACCTTTCCACCAGAGCTTGCCTATCCCCTTCTGGAGCGAACCTCCATATTGCCCCGACACCTCCCCCAGCTGAAAATGGGCTTCCCCTGTCAGGGGGATGGCAGAGGAAGCTCCTAAAGCCGGAGCAGTCCCCTCGGTGTGCAAAGTCCTGCCCTTTTTCCCGGTTGGTTGGCGAGGAGGGGCCTCCACGCTATCAAGCGCATACCGAAGATGAGCCCATCCTCGCCAGGGGTAACCCCGATACCAGCCGTGCGCCCGCAGATGCCACGCTTTCCCATCCGGACTGCGCGCCGTAAGATGATACAGAAAGGGCTGATGNAGTTTGCCCGCAATGTCCGATAGCTCGCNTNCNGTCCAGCGGGCACATAGGTCGTAGCTTCCCCAGGGGCCCTCTCCCCAGGTGTGGAAGTCTATCCGTTCGCCGGCAAAGAAAGCACTGAGGTAGAGCGACTTGTCCATGCCTGCTCGCAGAAAGGATGGTATTGCTACCCAGCGCTCCAAAAGGGTCGTATCCACCTGCATGTGCAAGCCCCCCTCCAGCTGGGCCCAGCGGACGATCTTTCCCGTATAATCCAGCTTTAGCCCGGCGAAGTCCAGTCCGAGGGCGCTTTGAAGCCAGGTATCTGTGGCTTTCTCGTATTGCCCTGTGAAGGTAAAGGTGCCTTGCCTAAGACCCTCGTAGGCTTTTCCCTGGTAGCACACGCTAAGCTGGTCTACCGCAATCCGACCTTCCTGGATGGACAGCCAGAGGGAATCTACGGATAGCGTGCCTTGCGCTTCTACCACTTCGGCGTGCACCTCGAGCGCTGCTGGCTCATTGTAGAGGTAGAAGTGCACTTGGCTGGCTGCGATCGCTATGGAGAGCGGCCGTCCTCGGCCCCGCCGGGGAAAGAGCCGCTGGTAGTTTCGCACAGCGAGGGGGCCCATTTTCTGCCGCAGGAGCACTACGGAGGCACCTTCCACGTGTACGCTGCGCAGCCGCAGCCCTTCAAAGGTGAGCTTTACACGACCAGCTTTCAGGGGCGAGAAAGGGAGAGTCGGCTCCGTAGAAGCCACCTGCACCCCCCTTAGCTGAGCCTGCCACTTCCCGCCTCCTATGGCTATGAGAGAGACTTCCGCTACCGCCACAGGAGCCCCCACATAATATCCCAGCACCTGAGCAGCCCAGTAGCGCCGCCCAACCACCCCAGAGAGAAGCACCACCCCAAGTGCCCCAAACACCCCTCGCCAGACCCACTTCATGAAAACGACTTACATTTGCCACCTATGAAGCCCGAAGACAACCGCCCCGAAGACCCCATGCTCAATGTGGAAATCACCGACGACGTAGCCGCAGGCATCTACTCAAACTTAGCGATTATCTCGCACACGGCGGCAGAGTTCATCGTAGACTTTGTGCAGGTATTTCCGGGGGTGCCCAAGGCCCGGGTGCGTAGTCGGGTCATTCTTTCGCCCAGTCACTTCAAGCGGCTGCTCCTCGCTATGCAGGACAACCTCCACAAATACGAAAGCCGCTTCGGGTCAATCGAGATTCGGGATGAGAATCTTCCGCCTGTGGCTTTTGGGGGGCCTGGTCTGGCTTAGCTGGGCCCAGACGCCCCCTCGAAAAGACACCCTGCCCCCCATAGATTCTGCCATCACCCCCTTTGAAGCCCACCAGGAAGCCATCCTAAAGCTCGTCGCCTACCACGAGCCCCATCTCCGCCGCTTGGATACCCTGCTCACTGCTTACCGGGACACCCTCAATAGCATGATCGCTATAGCCCAGTACCCCAACCGTCTGCCCTTCTATGTGGATTCCTTTCGGGTGGTGACCAGCCGCATCCGTGCTAATACCGAGCATATCTACCATCAGCTTAAGGATTTCCACTACGAGTGGCTACCCCACCAGTACGCGCTCATGGCCGTGTGGACTCGCTACGGCGAACTCAAAGTCGTAAACCGTCTCACCCCCTCCGTCCGCGAAACCCTTGTCCAGTACGCCGCTACCTCGACCTCATGATGAAACTCAACAAAAAAATCGCTGATATATGGACCGACTGCGACTACCTGCTTCTCTCCAAGCTAAAATAGGGGCGCTTCTACTGGGCTTGATTGCCTTTGCCCAGACGGGCGTGCTCAAAAAGCCAAATACCTTTACGCTTCTGAGTTTGAGTCGGCAGGGGGGGGATACAGTGGCCGTGATAAACTATGAAATCCCTTTTGATGGGGTGGTGGAACTGCGCATCTTAGAGGCGCGCGATTCGGTGGTGTATTTTTTTCAGTGGCCGAGCCTACAAGGGAAGCGACAGCGGCGTTTGCCCGGCACCGGCCAGCTAAAAGGCACCTACCGCTACCGCATCACCTATAAGGGACGGGATTACGAGGGGGAGGTAACCTTCTGAATCTCTCCTAATGCGCTCGCTGTAAGGAGGGCAAAGTCGTAGCGCAGGGGGTCGTTGGGCGTTATCTCCCGAAAGGCTTCGGTGAGCTGGACCACCGCTCGCCAGCTCGGCGCGGAATCGCCTACAATCCCAGTTTGGCGGGCCCATGCCAGTAGGTGCACATCGAGCGGAATGTGGAGCTGGGCAGCGGAAAAGGCATCGGCCCACGGACCAGGGTCAATGGCGTCTTTGCGGATCATCCAGCGCAGCCAAAGCCACAGGCGCTTGGAGGCGCTCCCGGCACGCAGGTCTCCCAGATGCCGCCGCAGCTCCGGCGCGCCTTTCGTCATTTCCGCCTGAAAGGCCGCTACCCCCTCCCAGAGGCTTTCTCGGTACGGCCGGAAAAACCCCGCTAAGCTGCCGCAGCGGCCATAGAGCTCCCGGAGCTTTTCCCAGAGCCGGGTGATCGTCTCAGGCTTCCAGGTGCGATGCCTCAGCGAAATGCGCAGCACTTGCCCGGTTCGGAGATAGGCATAGGGGGAGGGCGCAAGGGCCTGCAGCAGGGCGTGGGTTTTTTGGATAGCGACGCTGCGCCGTCCCCACGCAAATAGCGCCGCCCATAAACCCGCTATGGCTTGGTCTTCGGGATGGGTATAGCCCCATACTATCTCCACCGGGTCCAGAGACCGGTAGAGCGGCTGGTGGTAGCGGGCATAAAGCGCTTCTAACAGGGGCTTGTAGGGCCGCAGGGAGGACACCTTACTTATCGCTAAAGCGAGACAAGACCCATTGGCGAAATTCTTCTCGCACCGATGGGTCGGTTTTATCGGTGAGCCACCGGCTCAGATAGGCCTGGGCTTCAGCCGGTGAGTGAAGGTTATTCAGCTCTTCTATCGCTTGGTGGAAAGCATCCACATCCCCCTCAAAGATACGCTGAATGAAGAGAAACTGCTTATGGGCTGGGATCATGTTTACTTCAAATCGTCGTAGCACATCGGCTCGGCGGGGCCGTTCTTGAAACCGGGCGGCTAAGATAGAACGCGGGTCGTACTCCACAGCCGAGAGGAGCGGGTTACGGTGAGAGGAGGCGGCTGGTGTGCTGCCTGCTGCCCCCGAGCCAGTCCCAAAGAGATTTTTTAGGATTTCCTTGTCCTCGTCGGCGGAAGAGATGATACTCCCGCCCAATACATCCTCCTCTGCGCCAGAAAGGGCCTGCCACCGCTCCTGAATGCTTTCCCAACGCTGGCGCGTCAGCTCTTCAAGCAAACGCCGCTGATACGAGGCTATGGGCTCCTGTGTTTCTTCCTCGTAGGCTTTGAGCACCCGCTGGGCTTTTTCTCGCCAGAGCGCTTCATCTATTACCTGAAGCCCCTGTCGCTGCGCATAGGACAGAATTGCCGCAGGAATAAAGTCAAAATACACAATATATCGGGCGTAAAAGGCGAACTCCTGCAAGTTCAGCGCCTTTCGGTGCTGGAAAAAGTAGTTTCTCAAGCTATCATCCGGCCGCAAAATCAAAAGCAGACTCTGATACAACGCCTGATATAGAAAGTTGCTAATCTGCGTATGCGGGATGGCGATCTTTTCGTGTGCTTGAAAGAGAAATTCTCCCAGACGCTCTAAGACAAGGCCATCTTGCACATCCCATAAGCGGGCTTCATAGAGGGCGCGAATGAGATGCGTATCCACCTGAAAAAAAATGAGTTTATGTACCTGGGCAGAAGGGAGTGCGTCGCAGATGGTCTTGAAGTCCCAGAGGGGGTAGATTTTGCCGGTGAGCCAGGCCTGCTGAAGCTCCCGGACGTACTTTTCCAGAGTGGAGAGGGCAGGGATGGGACTGAGCATCACCCAAAGATAAGCAGAATTTGGGGGTCGTCCGGCCTGACAAAATCTTTACTTTGGCTCGTGTGGCGCCTATATCTGGCGTGGAGCATGGTGCTGGCGCAGTCGGAGGCTACCTGGCTCGATAGCCGAAAACGGCTGCCGCCCTTTGAGGCCGCCCGAAAAAAACCCGGCTGGGTCTGGACTGCCTACCCTAGTATGGGCTATGACCCCAATCGCGGCTTCGGCGCCGCCATCCAGGCAAACATCTCCTATAACGGCCCCCGGGAAGATAGTCTCTTTTTGAGCCTGCCCTATCGGCACTTTGGAAGTGTGCAGGTAGGCTTTTTTCAGCGGGAGGTATGGTACGGACGCTTAGGGTATGAATGGCTCTGGCCAGGGGGACGCCCCTACCGCCTCATGATGCGCACAGAGGCTCGCCAGGATGGTCAAATCCAGCTTTGGGGTAAGGATGCCAGCACGCTCACCTACGCGCTGCGCCCCTACGCCGCCGACGGACGTTTCTCAACCTACTACCAAGCCCTCAAAAATCCCACTGTGGATACCAGTGGGGTGCTCCGCACCCGAGAAGCCTATCATCGGGTTCAAATGACCCGGGTGCAGGTCTGGCTCCTCGGCGAAAGGCTCTTTGCCCATGGCCTTTTGCGGCTGAGTATGGGCCTGCGCTACCTGTACGAAAAGCCCACCT
>JGI24185J35167_1000518_pt1 | contig 17276 bp, 11 predicted proteins | sample YNPBryunderm2012_FD_35167 | JGI IMG/M metagenome (IMG submission 35167) | reverse complement strand
TATCGGCATCGATACCGGGGCCGGCACAGGGATGTCCGGCGGCATCTGCAACCGGGCGGGCGTATTGACAGCGGCGGCGGAGGGGAATATACTGTGCGAGGGAATCGAACATTTGTTCTATTACCGCAGGGCGCGGCGCCGCACCGGCGCCGCAGAGGACGACCGATGAACACCGTAGGCTACTTCTACATCCGAAACCTGTTCTTCGTGCAGGCGCTCCGGCTGTACCCGGAGCTCACCGGCCGCCCGTTCTGGATCGAGAGGAACGGCAGGGTGCTGGCGCACTCCCCCTGCCTGCGGCAGGAGGGGTTCCGTCCCGGCCTTCCAGCGCGGCGCGCCCGGCGCATCGCCCCGCAGGCCGAGCGGCTGGCATACAGGACGGAGGACTACACGGAGATCCACGCACTGTTCTGTCACATCGCCACGCGGTTCACCCCGCTGGTGGAACCGCTGCACCCGGGGGAGATCTTCCTGGGACTGCGGGGGCCGGATGTGGACGCGGCGCGGGCGCTGGCGGCGGAGGCGCGGGACCTGGGCTTCGAGGCGGCCGTGGCGATCGCGGGCTCACGGCTGACGGCGCGGCTGCTGGGACGGCTCAGCGGTCCGGGATGCTCCGTGCTGCCCCCTCAGGAGGACGCGGCCTTCCTGGCCAACCGCCCCGTGGACTGTCTGTGGACCGTGCCGAAGAAGACGCGTGAGCGGCTGGAACGGCTGGGCATCCACCGCGTGGCGGACCTGCAGCGCATCCCCCGGCAGATGCTTCTGGCGCGCTTCGGCCCACGGGAGGGGCTGCTGCTGTTCGAGTCCGCGCGCGGGCGCGACCTGCAGCCAGTGCGGGCGGCATGGCCTCCCGAGACACTGGAGGCGCAGATGCGCTTCGACGCCCTGGACAACAGGGAACTGCTGGACCAGCATCTCCGCACGCTGGCGCGGCGGCTTGCGTCGGAGCTGGCGGAGGGCGGGCGACGGTGCGGGCGGCTGCGGCTGGAGGCTCTGGAGGAGGGCTCGTACCTGCCCCTTTCGGAGACCGCGACGNTGGGGACTCCCNCCGCGGGAGANGCCCGCATCGCGCTGGCGGGGCTGCGCCTGGCGGAGCGGATGAAGTTCAGGCGTCCGGTGGANCGGCTCCGGCTGGTGGCGGAAGAGCTGAGCGCGGCCCCCGCCCGGCAGCTGGAGCTGTTCGCCCCCCTGCGGGCGATAGGTCAGGGCAAGGAGGAGCTTCTGGCCCATCTGGCGCTGCGGTTCGGCAGCGGCACGCTGCGCTTCTGTTCGGAGCTGGCCGAAACCTGGCGGGAGCAGATGCTGGAGTTTTACCGGGGGCAGAGCCGGCACCCGTCGCCGGCCGGCGACCCTGTTTCCGGCAAGGCCGGACGGGACGGGGCCGGCATCGCGGCATCCGGCGGCGGACGCTGAGCCCCGCCCGGCCCTGTCAGGAACCGCCTCCGGACACTCTTTTCCATTGATCGATGGCTCGCAGGGTGCTGACGGAAGTGAGTGTGCAATGCGACCCGGACGGGACACCGCGCCAGTTCGTCTGGAACGGCAGATGCTACCGCGGACTGCAGACGATCGAGACCTGGCGGGAGTCCGGGCGCTGGTGGGACGGGGAGCCGGCGCGGACGGTGGTCCGGATGCGGGACCGTGAGGGCCGGGTTTTCGAGCTGCACCGGCTGCAGGCCCCGCTGGTCCCCATGGAGGGCGGCGGACGGGCGCAGGGCTGGCTGCTTTACCGGGTGGAAGACTAGAGGTCCCGCGGCGCTCTGAAATGTGCGTCCACCTGCACGTCCACAGCGCGTTCTCGTTCCTGGACGGCTGCCACTATCCGGAAGAGCTGGCGGAGCGGGCAGCGGAGCTGGGTTACCCTGCGCTGGCGCTGACCGACCACGACAACGTGAGCGGCATGATCCGTTTCGTGCGCGCCTGCCGCAGCGCCGGGATCAGGCCGGTCATCGGAGCCGAGCTGACGGTGATGGGGGAGCGGGAGGAGGCGCCCGGGCAGGCGGAACGGTTCCATCTGACCCTGCTTGCAGCCACGCGCGAGGGCTACGCTAACATCTGCCGCCTCATCACGCTGGGGTATGAGCACGGAGGGCGCCGGACGCCCGCCGTTCCGCGGCGGCTGCTGCCGGAGCACAGCGGCGGCATCATCGCGCTCTCGGGGTGCAGGCGCGGAGAGGTGCCGCGGCGGATGCTGCAGGGGCGGTTCGAAGAGGCCCGGGATGCGGCGCGATGGCACCGGGAGGTGTTCGCGGACGGCTATTTCATCGAGATGCAGCGGCTGCATCTGCCGGGAGAGCAGCGCCTGCTGGGAATGCTCGCCGCGCTCGGCCGGGAACTGGGCATCGGCCTGGCCGCCACGGGCAACGTCCACCACCTGCGCCGCGCCGATCTTCCAACGCACGACATCCTCACCTGCGTGCGCACCCTGACCACGGTGGACCGGCCCCACCCGGAACGTCCGCTCAACGCCGAACGGTATCTGGCAGGGCCTGAAGAGATGCGGCGGCGATTCGCGGCGTGGCCGGAGGCGCTGGAGCGGACGGAGGCCATTGCCGCACGCTGCGACGATGACGTCCTGGACCTCTCCCGCCCCCGCATGCCCCGCCCGGCGGTGGTGGAGGGAGACGCGGGAGAATTCCTGCGCCGGCTCGTGTTCCAGGGGGCGCGGCGCCGGTACGGGACGGTGACGGAGAAGGTGCGTTCGCGCCTGGAGCACGAGCTGGCCATCATCGCCGCACTGGGCTGCGATGCATACTTCCTGACGCTGTGGGACATCGTGCGAGAGGCGAGGTCGCGCGGCATCCGGACGTCGGGGCGGGGGTCGGTGGTAGACTCCGCGGTGGGACACTGCCTGGGCATCTCCGACATCGACCCGATCGGAGCGAACCTTCCGTTCGAGCGTTTCATGTCCCTGGAACGCTCTCAGCTGCCCGACATCGACGTGGACTTTCCGCGGGAGGAGAGAGACGAACTGGTGCGCTGGGTGCAGGAGCGCTACGGGCGGGAGCACGTGGCCGGAGTCTGCACCTTCCCGACCTTCCGGGCCCGTTCCGCGCTGAGGGAGATCGGCAAGGCGATGGGCCTGCCGGAGGAGGAGATCTCGCTGCTGGCCAGACGGCTGCGCGGCGCGGAAGCGGACCGGATCGAGGAAGCGATGCGCGCTCAGCCGCAGGCCGTTCACCAGAAGACGCCGGCGAAGCGCTACACGCATCTGTTCAGAATGTGCGCGCGCGTGGCGGGGCTGCCCCGGATGATCTCCACGCATCTCGCCGGTATAGTCATTACCGATATTCCTGTACTTTCATATACACCCCTTCAGCCCACCGCTAAAGGCGTGGTGCGGGTCGCACACTTCGACAAGGACGACATCGAGGCCATCGGACCGAAGATCGACCTGCTCTCCCTGCCCATCCTGGGAGCGGTGGAGCAGGCGCGCGATGTCTGCCCCTACGAGTCCATCCCGGACAACGACGAAGCGACGTTCCGCACCATCCGCTCCGGCCAGGCGATCGGAGCGTTCGAGCTGCAGAGCCCCGCCCAGCGCGCCCTTCACACCCGCGTACAGACCGCGAGCAAGAAGGATATCATCGACAGCATCGCCCTCATCCGGCCCGGGCCGGGGATGGGAGGGATGACGGAAAACTACATCCGGCGGCGGCTGGGACTNGAGCCGGTGAGCTACATCCACCCTTCTCTGGAAGAGCCGCTCAGGCACACTTACGGGATCATCATCTTTCAGGAGCAGGTCATCGAGGTGGCGTGCGCGGCAGCGAAGTTCACGCCGGGCGAGGCGGACATCCTGCGCAAGATGATCACGCACGCGCGCTCCCGGGAGTCCATGGAGAAGCTGCGGGCGGGGTTCATGGAGAAGGCGNTGGCGAACGGACTCAGCGCGGATCAGGCGGAGAAGGTCTTCCGCTGCATTGCGGGATTCGCGGGCTACGGGTTCGCGGAGGGGCATGCGCGGGCGTTCGGGGAGATCGCATACCGGAGCTCGTATCTGCTGCGGCACCATCCGGCGCACTACTTTGCCGGACTGCTGAACAATCAGCCGATGGGATTTTACCCGCCGAACACGCTGGCGACGCAGGCGCGAACGCGAGGCGTGCGGATTCTGCCGGTGGACATCAACCTCAGCGAAGTCAGGACCACCTCCACGGACGATTCCATCCGTCTGGGCTTCCATCTCGTGAAGGGTGTCTCAGATAACCTGAAAAAAGTTATACAGAACTGTGCTCCTTTTGCGGACATCCGCGACTTCTGCCGCCGCTGCCGCCCCTCCGTCCGGGAACTGGAATCCCTGATCCTGGCGGGAGCCTTCGACGGACTGCACCCCAACCGCCGCGCCCTGCTGTGGCAGGCGGAGATGGCGGCAAGGGATGCGGCAAGGAAGGATGGCAGCATTCAGGGAAGACTGATGGACTTCTGGCCGGACCCTCCGGACATTCCCGACTTCAGCGAATCCCAGCTCCTGAGCCTGGAGTTCGGAGCGACGGGCATCACCGCCGCCTGTCATCTGGTCTCCCTGCTGCGCCCGAGGCTCGATGCGCTGCGCCTGCTGACCACCGGCGACCTGACCTGGATGCCCGGCGGGCAAAAGGTGCGGGTGGGAGGTCTGACCGTCGGGCCGCACACCCCGCCCACGCGCAGCGGGAAGCGGGTGCTTTTCTTCTGTCTGGAAGACGAATTCGGACTGGTGGATGTCACCTGCTTCGAGGAGGTGTTCCGCGCCAGCGGATATCTGGCCTTCTCCGAGCCGCTGCTGATGGTGGAAGGGACTCTTCAGAGGCGCGGGCTCGGGCACTCCATTCTGGCGGACCGCGTGCGCCCGCTCCCCGGATCCCTCTCCTCCGGCCGCGCGGTGAAGGAGGCGCTCAGCCTGCCGGAACCCCACATCAACGCCTCCGCGCGATAGCTCCGGCCGGGCGAGCTCAGGGGTTCAGCTGCTTCGACATCCGCCAGAACACCCGGCTGACCACCGCGCCCGAGACGCGCGAATAGAACGGAAGCGGGCCAACCGCGTTGATCACCGCGACCCGGTAGCCCAGAGCTTTCATATCCTGCAGGCACCGGAGGTACACGAGAGTCCCGATGCCGCCGCCGCGCAGCCCGGCGGCCGTGGCCATCGGGCCGAACCACCCCGGCCGGACGCCATCGAAGGCCGCGAACGCCACGACCTCCCCCGCCCGCTCCGCGATGAACACCCGCGCAGGCTCCAGAGACGCCGCCCGCTGGATCTGATAGCGCCATCCCGCCGAAGTGCCCTCGCGGTCGAAGCATTCCTGGAGGGCGCGCCGATCGCCCGGCTCCAGCCTGCGGCACACGATGCCCCGCGCCGCGAGGCTCTCCTCCAGTTCCGGCGACCGCCAGTCCGACGCGGACAGATCCACATCCATATTGAAGGTCTCCCCGCCGCGCTCGAATCCCCGCCGCATCAGAAACGCAACCGCTGGAGTGTAGCGGGGGTCTATGCCGGCCGTCAGGTAGTTCGGGCGGGTGAACCCCACCTCAAGGGAGCGTGCCCCCCGGGCCAGGCACCCGGTCTCCACCTCCCGCAGCAGACGGTCCGCAAGACCCCTGCCCCGCCACTCCGGCAACACCCCGAACATCTTGATGCCCGCCCGGACCCGCTCTTCCTCCCGCCGGCACACCGCCAGCATCCAGGCCACCGGACGCCCCCCCTCCAGCAGGACGGGAGCAAGCCCGGAATCGAAGTCCGGGTCTTCCAGCGTCTTGTGGCGGAAGGTGGCAGGGTCGAGAGGATCGTAAACGCAGACTTCGTTATGCAGCTGCCGGACGCCCTCCAGAAGTCCTTCGCTCAGCCGCTCGAAAACGGGCTCCATTCAGCTCTTCCGCCTCCAGCGCAGGGCATCGCGGACGACGGCTTCCGCGGTCCCGGGGGAGTCCACCCAGATCGCAATGTCCAGCCCTTCCGGCCCGAGCTCCTCCACGAGGGCGCGCGCCTCCTCCGGCGTCCCTCCGCGCACCATGACAGACTTCCCCGCCTCCCGGATGCGGCGGTACATCGGAATGTATCCCTCCCAGCACGCGGACGGCTGTCCCGCGCCGGGCGTCCACTGGATGGCATCCAGCGAGGGGATCTCCAGAAGCAGGTCCAGATGCTGGAGGCAGCACGGCCCGTCCAGATGGTAGACCGCATAATCCAGCCGCGCGCACTGCTCGTCCAGATAAGGGACGGCAAACTCGGCGAACATCTCCGGGGAGATCATGGCGCTGAAGTCGCACTGGACCTTGGCCATCGGCCCGGGCGCGTAGGTCTGGAACGCGGAGAAGCAGCAGCCCCCGTGCCGGTCGCGGATGATGTTGTAGAGCGGGTCGTGGAAGTCGAAGTAGATGTCGGTCAGGGCATCCTGGAAACGGTGGACGTCGTCCGGCGCTTCGATCAGGGCAAGAAGCAGGGCTTCATTGCCCATCAGGCTCGCGAGCGTGTCCAGCCCCTCGATGAGGTCCGGAAAGCTCACCAGCGCCTTCCCCCTCAGACGCTCCACCCCCTGGCGCGCGAACTCGCGGCTGAACCGCCAGTAGGGGTTGTCCGGATCGGGCTCCGGGACTTGTGCCTCACGGATGTCGCCGATGCACGGGTGATACCAGACCGTGCCCTCCCCGAACTCCGGCCGGGCCCCCAGATACAGCGACATCGTGCCCGGGCCGATGTGCGTGTCGAGGTACGGGAAGGCGTCCCCGCCGTAGAAGGTACGGCTCATCTCCCACTCGAAGCGGCGGATGCGCCAGTCCGCATCCAGCCAGCGCTGCTCCAGAGACTCCGGAGCAGGCGCAGGCTCCGGCGGACACTCGCCGGAGGGCGCCAGCACCTGCAGCAGGACGCGATCCACCGCCTGCTGCTCCCACCAGGCGGCGAAACGCTCGCGCGACTTATCCCATTCGGGACTGGAAATCAATGGCATTGAACGTTGACTGCTCCTCTCCCGGCTACCGGGGTCCGGGCCCGCCCGGCAAATGGCCGGTGCGCGGACGGACCTCAGGCCTCGCGCCTGGCACGCACTGGCCCCGCCGCGCGATCCGCTCCATCACTGCCACCCGTATTCGTAGCCGGTCTCATACATCGCAACCACGTTCTCCGGCGGGCCCACCGCCTGGATGTTGTGGCACGGGGCCAGGATGTAGCCTCCGCCCTCTCCGAGGATACGCAGATTGTCCAGCACCTCCTGCCGCACATCTTCCACAGTCCCGAACGGCAGGGTCTGCTGGTTGTCCACCGCGCCGTGGAAGACGAGCCTGTCCCCGAAATCGCGCTTCAGCCCCTCCCGGTCCATGCCGCGGCAGCGCCACTGCACCGGGTTCAGCACCTGGATACCCGCTTCGATGAGATCCGGCAGGATCTCCCTGATGGCCCCGTCGGAGTGATGGAACACGAACGACCCGTGCTCCCGGGTCAGGTCCATCATCCGTTTCATCCGCGGCAGCAGGAACTCCCGGATCTGTCCGGGGGAATACATCAGACCCTCCTGACCGCCCAGGTCCTCCGCCACATAGGTGATCAGGACGGCTCCCGGAATGGTCTCGAAGATCCGGAGAGTGGTCTGGTACGCCAGATCGAAAAGACGATCCAGACAGTAATGGACGATGTCCGGATTCTCGACGAGGTCGATGAACGCCTGTTCTTCGCCGCGCAGAAGCTTGTACTGCAGAAACGGCTCCGAGCCGCCTCCCTGCACCGGCAGATGCTCCCGGCCCTTGACCTGCTCCGGCAGCACCGAGAAGTCCCAGTCGTCCACCCGGGGCCAGCGGTAGTTGGCCTCGATCTCCTCCGGCGAGGAGAACCGGGCCAGCGGCGGCACAACCTCGCTGTAGACTCCCGTCCCGTAGTCCACCGCACGGCGGCGCAGCCCCCAGATATCCGTCCCTTCCTCCGGCGGAGGGCCGGCATACCGCGGCGCGACGATGACGGGGCGGTCAATGTGAAGACGCTCGAGCATCTCCTCGTACGAGCACCCGATGTGAGCGCAGAGTTTGTCCGTCGCCTCGGGCGTCGCCCAGTAGTCCATAGGGACCCGGTCGGGCTTCCGGCGCGTCAGCACGGCGGGCCAGCGCTCGCGCGGTGTCATCGTCTCTCGCGGCATTGGCGATCGTCCGTCATCGTCCGGCTGAGCGGCCCCGCAGCGGCCTACCGCACCAGCTTGAACGTCTTGATCTCGAACGGTCTGATGGGGAAAGTGAACGAGCTGCCGGCGCAGGGCACCTCTTCCAGATTGTCCTCCATCAGATCACACTCGTAGACCCGGCTGAACGGCAGGTCCACCGTGACGGTCACCGTTCCCCGGCGGTTGTGACATTCGTAGCAACGCAGGATGACGGTTTCCTCCCGCTCAGCCTTCTTGACCGTCTCCAGGATGACGTGTTCGCTGTCCACCCTCAGGAACGATCTGACCGGAGGGAGCGGACCTTCCGAAGCCTCCACCGGCAGGACGCGCATTGGGACGTTCAGTCCGTAGGCCTCCCGGACCGTTCCGGCTTCGATATAGTCCCCGGCGTGCGGCATGATGGAGTAGGTGAACACGTGCTCGCCCATATCCGCCTCGGGGTCCGGCTCCTTCGGCGCCCGCAGCAGGGTGAGGCGCATCTCGCTGCCCTTCGTGTGATGCCCGTACTTGCAGTCGTTCATCAGGCTCATCCCGAACCCCTCTTCCGAGATGTCCGCCCATCGATGGGCGCACACCTCGAAGCGCGCGAAGTCCCAGCTTGTGTTCGTGTGCGTGGGCCGGGTGACATTGCCGAACTGAATCTCGTAGCGCGCTTCGCTCGCGTTGACGTCCACCGGAAACAGCGCCTTCAGCACACGGTCCTTCTCGTGCCAGTCCACCCAGGTCTCGAAGTCGATGCGGGGAGAGTCCGCGTAGATGACGATGCGCTGCGACAGACGCGAACGGCTGAACGAGCGGCGCACCTCCACAACCGCACGGACGGGCCCCTCCTCCACCAGCTCCAGGGAGTCGGTCTGCGTGACATCCTCCCATTTATCCTCGTAGAAGAAGTCGATGTCCCAGGCCGGCCAGTCGATCGGCTTGTCCTCGTAGAGCCTCAGCAGGTTGGCCCGCTCGCCGGGCCTGACCAGCTCGCGCCCTGTGGGCCTGTGAACCAGAGAGACGATGGCGCCCTTCGAGTCCAGCCGCACGCGGAACCAGCGGTTCTCCAGGACGGTGCGGCTGGCTTTCAGCGGGCTGCGAAAGCCGGACGGCTGACGCGGCACCAGACGGTAGACAGCGTAGCCGGCGGACGGCGCAGACGCCGCGAACAGCAGACGCTCCCCGGAGCGCTGGACCGGGACCTCCTCTCCATCCGGCCCCACCACGGCGCAGGGAGCATCACCGGGAACGTCGACGCTCACCACTGCCGAGCGGTCCCAGGGCAGGGTGTTGAACACCAGGACGGGCCGGCCCTCGCCCCGCGTATCCACATTCCGGGCGATCCTCTCCAGCGCCCGTCCGGCCGCCTCCTCACCGACCCGGAAGATCTCGGGATACATCCGGTCCGTGTCTTCGTACACCAGGCGGATGGAGCTGCCCGGGATGACGTCGTGGAACTGGTTGCACAGGATGTCCTCCCACTTCTCCCGGAGCTCGGCGGCGGGGTATTCGAGACCGAACGGCATCGCCAGACACGAAAGCAGCTCGGCATCGCGATACAGGAACTCCGCCTTGCGGTTGTAGCGCTTGTTGCGGGCCTGAGTGGTGTAGGTGCCCCTGTGCAGCTCCAGATACAGCTCGCCCACCCACTCCGGATAGTCGATCCGGGGGTCGTCGATGGAGTGGAAGAAGTCCGTCACCTTCTTCTGAACGCAGCGCGGCAGCCCTTCGAGGTCCTTCGAGCGCTGCAGGAACTCGAGGTGCCGCCGGTCGGGGCCCCCGCCGCCGTCTCCCCATCCGTAGCTCAGCAGGGACTCGTCGCAGCGGTCCTTCTCCTTGAACTCGCGCACCTGCTGCAGCAGCTTGCCCGGCTCAGGATAGGCGTTGTAGTCCGTGGTGGGCGGGAAATGCGCCAGAACCGACGAGCCGTCGATCCCCTTCCAGCGGAACGTGTTGTACGGGAACGTGTTGAACTGGCTCCAGTTGATCTTGATGGTGGAAAAATACGGCACCCGGGCCTTCCGGAGGATCTGCGGCAGCGCCGCGGAGTAGCCGAACACATCCGGCAGCCAGAGGACGTCGGTCTCGATGCCGAACTCGTCCAGGTAGAAGTTCTTGCCGAACAGCACCTGCCGGATGAGGGACTCCCCGGAGCTGAGGTTGCAGTCCGCCTCAACCCACATGCTGCCCGTCACATCCCACCGCCCCTCCCGGACGCGCTTCCGGATCTCCTCGTACAGCGCCGGATACTGCTCTTTAGTGAACTTGTAGAGCTGCGCCTGGCTCTGGCTGAAGATATACTCCGGATACTGCTCCATCAGCCGCATGACGGTGGAGAAGGTGCGGGCGCATTTGCGCTTCGTCTCGCGATACGGCCAAAGCCAGGCCACGTCGATGTGCGAATGGCCGTGCACGGCCACCGTGGTGGCGCTGGCGGAAGCCGGGCACTCCAGAAGGGGCTGAAGGATCTTCTGCGCCCGGATGGCCGATGCCCGCAGTGAGGCGTCGTCCGTGTTCTGATAGTCGAACGCGTCCACGCTTTTGTTCAGCAGATAGATGATCTTCGCCCGCCGCGGACTGTCATCCGGAAGCTGCATCGCCAGGAGGTACAGCGTCTCCAGATCGAACCAGTAGCGCTGCACCTCGGGATTGCGGACGCCGATCTCGGCTCTGGCGAGGCGTCGTTTGGAGGGATCCTGCGGGGAGTGCCACAGGATGGAACTGGCATCCACCACCAGTTCGAACTCTTCCCCTCCCCTTGCCTTCCTGAGCAGGAGCAGCTCCTGGTGGTTGGCATCCACGCCCTGGAACGGTTTTCCGTCCAGGAACGCACACGCCTCCCCTCCGAAATCGAGATAGGCGGCCACCTCCCGTCCCGCAAAGGACTCAGGCACCCGGATGCGCAGGCGGAACCAGGCGTTCATCCCTCCCCCGCCCCACCAGTCCCCCACGCTGATGGGCCGGAAGTCAGTTGCCGCCATCGCGTCCTCGATGCGCTCGAACTCGGGCGTCTCCCGGTAGACGATGTCCGTGATGGGGGTGAGGCCAGAGACCATGTAGCCCATGATCTCGTCCTTGCGGCGGCGGATCTTGTTCAGGATGATGCTGTCCTTGGTGAACGTCAGCGGTCCTCTGTAAGGCATGGAAATCGCGTCTCTCCCCGTGCTGTACGTGAAAGCCGCCGTCCCCGCAGGGACGGCCTGCTCCGCAGTCAGGTTACACGGCGAGCCGCGTCATTCCTGCCCCGTTGCGCCGCTGCGCTCCTTCTCAGGCCAGAGCTCCTCCCGCTCTCCGGCGCTCAACAGGCAGCCGGAACGGCAGCGGGGTCTGCAGTCACCGTTGCAGGGCTCTACATGGATCGTGACGCTGGAGAACGGGAAGCGCTGCTCGATGTCGCACTGCATCACATCGCAGATCCGGTGCGCGTCCTCCACGCTCATGTCCGACTCCACCAGCAGGTGGAACTCGATGAACCTGCGTCCTCCGGCCTTGCGGGTGCGGAGACGATGGAACCCGCGCACCGTGGGAGTGAGACGGGCGATGTAGTCCCGGATCCAGGTCTCCTCTTCGGCAGGGAGGCTGGCATCCATGAGGTCGCGGGCGGACTCGGCCGTCAGCCGCCAGGCCGCGCGGACGATGAGCAGGGCCACCGCAATGGCCGCCACCGGGTCGAACCAGTGGAAATGCGCGCCGGGGACCAGCCACTCGCCCAGCCAGATGGCTTCAAGCGCGAACATCACGCCCGCCGAAGTGTAGACGTCCGTCCGCAGGTGCCAGGCATCCGCCTCCAGCGCGATGGAGTCCGTCTCCCGGGCCACCCGGAAGAGATGGGAGCTGACGGCGGTGTTCAACACGCAGGAGAGCAGCATCACAGCGGCTCCCCAGTGGGCCAGCTCGAGCGTCCCGGACTGCGCGAGCTTAAGGATGGCTTCCCGGATGATCCAGGCGGCGGCGGCAAAGATCAGCAGCGCCTCGATGGCCCCGGAGATGTTCTCCGCTTTGCCGTGCCCGAACGGGTGACCCGCATCGGCGGGCTTGCCTGAAGCGCGCACGGCGGCGAAAGCAATGAGGGCGGCGACAAGGTCCATGGCGGAGTGCACCGCCTCCGAGACCACGGCCACCGACCCGATGCTCAGCCCGACGGTCAGCTTCACGATGACCAGCACGGTGTTGGACCCGACGGACAGCATCGCGGCCCGCTGCTTGCGCAGGCTATCCATAGCCGGAGAAGACACACTCATTGCCGAATGCCCGACCGAAGCGTCCAACGCAAAAAAAGACCCCGCGAGACGTATGTGTGACAGTCCCGCGAGGTCTGAACTCTGAAACCCTCGCTGCCCCCGCTTCGGGGGGCCCGGCCCCGTCCCGCCCGGGGCGGGATGGCCTGCTCCGCCGGCAGTATACCGCCCTTGCGCCCCTGCCGTCAAGAACGTTCATTCACCGGTTCGCACAGGGGCGGAGGGGATGCCGGCCCGCCTACCGCACCGGGATCAGCCGGACCGCATCGAACACCAGGAACGGGCCGTTCTCATCCGAGACGTTGCGAACTGAAAGAACGGGACGGGACCCCTCCTCGAAGCGCCACACCCCGAGATCCAGCCAGTCGCTGCGCACCAGGGACTGATCCACCGTGAAGACCGTCGCCGCGCCGCCCCGCGAATCGTCCCTGCGAATCTCCAGCACGGCCCCTCCCCGCGCCGCCGGACTGACAGGCGAACCGTGCACAGTGTATTCCACAGCCTTAGGCCTGCCTATGGCGATGTCCGGCACGTAGGCCTGAACGCGATACTCTCCCGCCTTCGGCACGGATGCCGTGTAGCGCCCCTCGGGCCGCCAGTCCGGGCGGATGACGTGATAAGTGTAGGTGTAGCCGTAGCCGATGGGATGCACGGTGGGCGTCCACTTGGTCCCCTCGGTCATTCTCTGGAAGCCGTCGGAGGAGTCGTCCACCAGGACGACGGCCGGCTCGTCCGGGAACACCCGCAGGTATCCCCCGGCCGGCCTGCCGCGCGCCGGTTCGCCGTTCACCAGGACACGCCGGGCGTCGCCCACCCACACCACCAGCGTTGGATCCTTCTCCCTCGCGAGAACGGCCGCCGTCCCGTCCGGCCGGAACGCGACGTCCAGGTTGAGGACAGGGGAGGAACTGCGCATCAGCTCCCGCCCGCCGAACACCGCCCGCCGGGCCCGGAAGGCGGAGTAGCCGAGAATCTGCCGCCCGTTCCGCGTCCTGACGGCCAGCATGTCCCCGTGCAGCCGGTGCTGTCCCCACGGAAGCTCACCTCGCCGGAGGAAGCGTCGCCGAAGACGGCGAAATCCACCATCGCGCCGCCCGACACGCGCATCGCCCGCACTCTGCCGTCCGCCCCGCCATCGGCCGGCACAATCTGAACGTCCAGATCCGGGCGCTTGCCTTTGTAAGGATACAGCAGCGTGGTGAAACGCACCTCGCGGCCGGAGCGCCGGAACGACGCGATGGTCGTGTCGGTGAGACCATCCTCCGAGAGCGGGACGTAACCACGCCTCTTCTCGATGGACGCCGGCCCGGGATCGACCCTCCGGATGATCAGATTTCCGCGCCCGTCCTCGAACGCTGTCTCGATGACCCCCGCGCCAGAGTCGGTTTTAACGTCAGGGGCCAGGATGTTCCAGTTCTGGTCCCACTGGACATCCCGGTCCGCAGACGCGGAATCGTCCACCAGGAAGTAGTCCGGGCGCATGAACAGGATGCGCCTGCGAACCTCGGGGATCCCCTGGCGCGCGTACCCGAAATGGACCCCGTCGAGGTAGTCCACCGCCTCCCCGGCCATCCACCACGTGGGACCGGGGTCCCGGGTGACATCCTGCCCGTCCGCCACCAGCATGCTGTGCACACGGCTCTGCCAGTATGCGTCCGGGTGTCCCTCGGGAGCCTGCCACATCCCTCCCGGGTCGATCAGCAGAGTGCGCCCGTAGGCATACAGCGCCACGGACAGAAGGTCCCAGTGCCCGTGGCCGCCCACCCAGCCGCCGTTGTGCACGTAAAGCTGGCGCGCATCCTCGAACGGACGTCCGGCGCCCCCGAAGTCGCTTCGCATTATGAAGTAGCCGCCGTCCGGGAAGCTTTTGCTCGTCTCCGAGGGCGGCTTCCCCTCTTTGCCCTTTGTGGCGATCCACACGAAATCGGGACGGCCGACCTTGCGGCCGACATCCGCGAGCTCTTCGCGGTAGTCCTCGTGCCACGAATCCCCGCACATCACCACGAAACCGTCGGGCTGCAGGGTGTGCGCCATCCACTCGTACATTCCGGCCAGGTTNCGCTTCAGACGCGGGACCACCGTGTCATCCAGCTTCGTTTCGCCGCGCGTATAGTCGTCCATCAGGGATTTGAGGCGGCGGGCCACCATCGCGTGATACTTGACGGCGGCCTCGTGCTGGGTCCCGTCGGGCCGCACGGTCTCGAGCGAGACCTGAATCAGCCTGTCGGCTCCCCAGGACGCGAACTCGGAGCTTCGCCTGAACTCCGGAAACGTCTTGCCGAACTCGTAGAGACCGGTGGCAGCCTGTGCCAGCCAGTTGCCCCCGACATCCGTCCCGAGCAGATATTCCGCGTTGTCGTACCAGTGCATGAAGTAGATGAGCTGCTCGTCGTTGGAAAAGCCGGGATACTTGAACACGCGCGAAAACACGTAAGCCAGGTGCCCGGGAGCCCGTCCCGTGGCCGCAAGCTCGTTCCAGACCTCGTGCGCGGCCTCGATGCCGGTCACCTTGGGGCTCGGGCAGTTGTCCAGCACCCACTGGATCCGGAAATCCATTCCCGCCCGGGCATATTTCTCNTCTCCCGTGGCGGAGTAGGCGCCCCACAGAGTCCGCTCGATCTGCCACCCGTAGATCCACGGCTGGAACCTCTTTCCGCACTCGGCATATTCTGCGTTCCAGTAGCTCTGAAGCCTCCAGGGAAGGACTTTCAGGTTCTCTCCCTCACCGCACCAGAGCTTCTGAGAAAGGAAACGGTCCGCCGCGGTCCGGTCGAATGACGGATCGGGCTTCGGGTCCGTGATGGAGGCGTCGAACAGCTCGGTCCGGCTGCGGAAGTGGCGCACCAGAGCGGCGATGGCTTCCTCCCAGTCCGCCGCATCCACCGCCTTCTTCACCTCTGCGAGCTGCGGCAGCGTNAGGTCGAACCGGTCGAAGAACGCCCGCAGGTTNGCNTCCCGGTCCGGNACGGGCTTGATGTGGGTCTCGAACGCCAGGCTGAACGCCTGCTCCTTCCCTCCGGACCTAGCGCGCCCTCCGGCGTAGCGCTCCGCGGGCACCGTGTGGAAGCGGACCTGCCCGTCTCCACCGGTGACGGTGAGCTCGAAGTAGAGCGAGCTCAGCCCCTCCACCCTTGCCCGCAGAGGAAACAGCAGCACCCGGTCCTGTTCGTGGTTGCGCAGACCCTGAACGCGGCACATCGTGCCGTCGATGGCGAACGAAGCCAGCTGCCGGGACTTCGACGGGGAGTCGTACAGCGTCAGCGTCACCGTCTCGCCGGGCGCCCACGTCTCCGCGGAGTTGTTGACATACAACCCTATTCGGTAGATCTCCCCGGTCCCCGGCGAGACCGCGAACGTCTGGCCGAGAGGCGCCGAGGATGTGAGCATCACCTCCCCGGCGGGCGGGGCGGCCTTCTCGCCGAGCCGGGCGTAGTTGAGATAGTCGTCGAAGAGAGGCCCGCAGCTGACGCCGGCGGGAGCGCCGGAGACGGCGGCGGCGATGGCAACCAAAAGAAGGCGGTGCAGCATAACCCTGAACTCCTGTTGTCTGCCGGCTTGCCCGCGACCTAGGGAGCCGGCTCGTTGTTGACGATGATGGCTCTTTCGCCTATCTCATTTATGACCCGCACACCCTCCACACCGTTGTTCTCGCTGATGATGGCGTGCTTCAGCCCCTCGCGAAGGGCGATGGACGGCCCGCCGGTGCTGAACGTGCAGCCCCTGACCTGGATCCTGCCGCCGCTCGCCTCGATGAGCGGCCGGCCGGAGGGCGGCTGCTTCCAGCTTCCCAGATAGCAGTCGCTCAGGGACAGGAACCCTGCCCCTTCGCCACCACATTCTGGTTCGACGGACCCCAGAAGGCGCAGTTCACCAGCCTCACGCTGCCGGCGCAGGACTCCTGGATGACCACCTGCACAGGGTCGTCGCCGGTGAACGACACGAACTGCCCGTTGGTGATGAGCAGCCCCATCGGCTGAATGGCCTCCACCACCAGGCATCGCTGGGAGGCGTCGGAGCCGATTCCGCTGAATTGCCCGTTGGCGGCGCCGTTCGCGGTGGCGATGAAGCGGTAGCCGGTGTTCACGGGAAAGACGAAGGTGTTGGTCACATACTCCCAGTCGGTCCGGCCGAAGGTGAAAGCCTCGAGATTCCGCCACATATAGTCGAATACCGGCTCCCACGACCCCTCCACCTCCGGCGCCGACCACCAGTGGCAGTGGAACTGGATGTCCTCGATGCGCCCGATATCCGTGCAGAAGTCCACGAAGATCCCCCGGCGCAGCACGCATCCGTAGACGCTCCTGATACGGTGGCGCACATTGTTGGCCGGGCCGGTTCGGATGCCGTTGTAGCTGTTGATGAGCGTGACGTTCTCGACCGTGTTGTCGTGCCCCTGCAGGCGGAACGTCCACGGGTAAGGCCGGATGTCCGAAGTCTTCTGCTCCGGATAGTAGATGGTGATGCCCCGCACTGCGCTGGAGTGACCGAGATCGAAAAGCGGCGGCGCGTCCTCGTCCCCTCTCCCGCCCGTGGCAAGAATCACGGTCCCCTTGAGCGGGGCTGACCACTGGGGAGACTCGTAAGCGCCCTGCAGTGTGACACCCGGCGGGACTCTCAGGCTTCCCGCGACGAGATACCGGCCGGACGGGAGGCGGAGCGTGCCCCCCGTCGCGGCAAGCTCATCCATTGCAGCCTGGAGCGCTTTCGTGTCATCCGTTATGCCGTCCGCCCTGACGCCGTGCTTATCGAGCAGTCCCCCGGACTCCTGCGCCCGGCATGCAGACGGCAAGCCCGTCACGAACAGGACGATGGCGGCCGCCAAAACGACAGAGAGACCCATAGCCGGCTCCTTTCGCAGCGGCATCAGAAGTATGCCGTCACATCCACCTTCCCGGACGTCACGGGAAGCGTGATCAGCTCTCTTGCAGAATCG
>JGI24185J35167_1000511_pt1 | contig 17385 bp, 12 predicted proteins | sample YNPBryunderm2012_FD_35167 | JGI IMG/M metagenome (IMG submission 35167) | reverse complement strand
GTCGCCGTCAACGCCTGGTTTCTCGATGCGCCGGAGACGCACACGACAGGCAGCGGCCAATACACGACTCAGTTGCTCAGCGCGCTGGCGGCCGTCGCGCCGGATATTCAGCTTGAGCCTGTGCTGCCCCGCCGACGCGGGGACTGGGCCAAGCTGTATTTTGAGCAGGTGGAGTTTCCGCGCGCGGCGCAGCGGATGAACGCCGACATCGCGCTTGTGCCCTACTGGGGGCCGCCGCTGGTCAGCGATGTGCCGGTGGTCGTGACGATTCACGATGTGATCCCGCTGGCGTTGCCGGCCTACCGCGGCGGGCCGCGCCAGCGCGCCTATGCCGGCTTGGTGCGGGCGGCCGCAGCCAACGCCGCAGCGGTCATCACCGACTCCGAATTCAGCAAAAGGGACATCGTGAAGCATCTCGCCTTGCCGCCTGAGCGCGTGACGGTCGTGCCGTTGGCCGCCGGCGCGCGCTTCACGCCGTATGTATCAGCGGATGACCTCGCCCGCGTCCAGGCGCGTTACCAGTTGCCGGAACGCTACGTCCTCTACCTGGGCGGCTTCGACGTGCGCAAAAACATCGAGACGCTGATGCAGGTCTATGTGTGGTGCGGGGAGTCAATCGGCGAGGAATATCCGCTGGTGATCTGCGGCGCGCCCTCGACGCCGGTGGTCAGCGACGGTGGGGAACGCCTCACGTTGGCCGAGATGGCGGCACGGTTGGAGATAGGCGACGTGGTGCGCTTCATCGGTCACGTGGAAGAAGAGGACAAGCCGGCGGTGTATGCCGGCGCGCGCTGCTTCCTCTACCCCTCCACTTACGAAGGCTTCGGCCTGCCGCCGCTGGAGGCGATGGCGTGCGGCGTGCCGGTGGTGGGCAGCAACGCCGCCAGCATCAGCGAGGTGGTGGGCAACGCCGGCATGCTGGTTGACCCCAAGGACGCGCGCCGGATGGCCGGCGCCTTGATCGCCACTTGTATCGAAGACGACTTGCACGACAAGCTCTGCCAGCGCGCCCTGTTGCGCGCGGCGCAGTTCACGTGGGAGCGCACAGCGCTTGAGACCGCAGCCGTGCTCCGCCGCGTTTATGAAGGGCGCCGCTGATATTCGGGTGCGCGTGCTGGCGGCGCTCGCCCCGGCGCTGGCCTTCGCCGGCCTTTACGCGCGCACGCTCAACGGCGATGTGCAGCCGGCTGACAGCGGCGAGTTTCAACTGGCCGCCGTGGCGCTGGGCATCCCCCATCCGCCCGGCTATCCCTTGTTCACCCTGCTGGGCTGGTTGCTGGCGCAGGTCCCGCTGGGATCGCCCTTCGCGCGCGTCTCCTTCCTCTCGGTCATTGCCGCCGCGGGGACGCTGGCGCTCGTCTCGCTCACCGCGCAGACTTTGACCGCGCACGTCGCTGACCTGCGGCTGAGCAACGCCTGGCTGCGCCGCGCGGTGACCGCGCTGGCCGGCCTGGCCGCCAGCGCAGCGCTGGCCACCAGCACCACGTTTTGGGCGCAGGCCACCACCACCAACATCCGCAGCCTGACCGCGCTCTTCACCGCGCTGATGCTCTACGCCGCAACGCGGGTCGCCATCGCCGGTCGCGCCAGCGGGCTTCCCTTCTTCGCGCTTGCGCTTGGGCTGGGCGTGGGCCATCATCTCTCGCTGGTCGTCGTGGGCGCCGTGCTGGGCGGCGCGGCGCTGTTCGCGGCCTGGCGCGGAGACCGCGCCGGCTTTTGGCGCGGGCTGGCGCGCGCGGCGCTGGTCTTCGTCGGGACGCAGGCGATTTGGCTCTACCTGCCCTTGCGCGACGCCGCCGGCGCGCGCTTCGCGCCGGGCAACCTGACCACTGTGGAAGGGCTGCTCTTTCACATCTTCGCGCGCGGCTTCGCCGGCGACATGCTGGCCTTCGCCGAGCCAACCCTGCTGGCCGATCGCTCGGCCTTGCTGTTGCCCCTGCTGACGTTTCAGTTCAGCGTGCCGCTCTTGGCGCTGATGGGCATGGCGATGCTGGGGCTGCTGCTCGTCCGTCCCGGCATCGCTCAGACGTGGCTGTTTGCCTGGGGTGGCCATCTCTTCATCACGCTGACCTACCGCGCGCCGCAGACGGTGGAATACGCCATGCCGTGTTGGGTGATCCTGTGCGCCCTGCTGGGCGCGGGCCTGGGCGGCAGCGCCGTGATGCTGCGCGGGCGGGCGTCGCCCGTTTCGCTCGCGCTGCTGCTGATGGCGCTGTTCATCGCCCTGAGCGACGGCGCTCAGCGCTGGCCCAGCTATGCTTTTTTGGCCGAACACCGCGGGACGCGCGCCGCAGCCGAGGGCGCGCTGCGCGCTGCGCCGGCCCATAGCGTCGTCCTGGCCGGCTGGCACCAGGCCACGCCGATGTGGGCGCTCCAAGAGATTGAAGGGCTGCGCCGGGACGTGAGGGTGCGCTATGTCTTCCCGCGCGGCGCGCAGCCATACGCCGAGACATTCGCCGAACAGGCCGCGCAGCTCGCGCCAAGCCATCCCACCTTGGTCACGTCGCCCTTTGCTGAGTCGCTGGCAGCGCGCGGCCTGCGTGCGCTGCCGTTGGCCGGCCAGCCGCTCTGGTTGGTCACCAAGGCGCCGCCCGCGCCGCCGGCGGCCCATCACGTGTTCGACGGGCGGCTGGCCGTCGTCGGCCCGCTCAATGGGCCGGAATGGAAGGCCGAGGTCGGCCAGGCGATGGCGGTCGATCTGGGCTGGTATGCGCCGACATCGCCGCGCGAAGGCGACTCGCTCACCGTGCGCTTGCTGCGGCCCGATGGTCGCCTGGCGGCCAACGCCGACGTGCGCCTATCCGGCGACGCGCCAGCCGGCGCCTATCACGCGCGACGATTGATCCTGGGGCTGCCGCCGGACCTACCCCCAGCCGAGTATGACTTATGGCTGGGCGCGTATGGCCTGGCCGATGGGCGCTTCGTCCCTTACCAAACGGCCGACGGCGCGACGTTCGTCGCGGTGGGCAAAGTGGATGTCCAGCCGGCGCGCTGGCCGCCGGCGACGCAGCACCCGTTGGCCAACCCTTGGGGGCCAACACCGGCGACGCCCCTGCTGATCGGCGCGGATTACGACGCCGGCCTGCCGGGCCAACTGCGCGTCTGGACGCACTGGCAATTGGGGAAGTCGCCTGCTCAGGTTGCGCTGGCCGACGCCGAGGGCGCGCAGTTCACCGAGGCCAAACTGCTGCCGGCCAACCGCGATCCACAGCAACCGCGCTACTTCTCGCTGAGCTTTGACCTCCCGCCCAGGCGCGGGATCCGGATCGCCCGATCTGGCCAGCGCCTGCCCGACTACCGCGACGGCCAGCGCTATGTGCCGTTCGCCGACCAGATGGCGCTCATTGACGCCCAGACGCACCGCGACGGCAAGGCGCTGAAAGTGGACCTCCACTGGCTGGCGGCGCGACCGCTGACCGACGATTACGTGGTCTCGGTGCGCGTGGAAGGAGAGGGTCTGTATCTCACGCACGACAGCGTGCCGGCCTTGGGCGCCATCCCCACCCTGAAGTGGATCCGCGACAGCCTCATCGTGGACCGGCATCCATTCGCGCTGGAGGGCCATCATGGCCCACTGCGCGGGAGCGTGGTGGTGTACGATAGCGTCAGCCAGTTGCCCCTGCCGCCGCTGGATGAGCGCTATCAGGGTAAGGTGACCTTCGCTATTCCTTGAGCCATGCAGTACGCCTTTCAGTCGCTTTTGCGCACCCCCGAACCGTTGAGCGTCTCGGAGGTCACCGCGCGGGTGAAGGAAGTAATCGCCTGCGACGACCTGCTGGCGGACGTGCGGGTGGCCGGCGAGGTGAGCAACCTCTCGCGCCCGGCCTCGGGCCACCTGTATTTCACGCTCAAAGATGAGGGGGCGCAGTTGCGCTGCGTGATGTGGCGCAGCTATGCCGCGCGGCTNAGCCGGCTGCCGCGCAACGGCGATGCGGTGATCGCGCGCGGGCGCATAGACGTATATGAACGCGATGGCGTCTATCAGCTCTACGTCGAAGCGCTGGTCGGCCAGGGCATCGGCGACCTAAACGCCGAATTCGAGCGCCTGAAGCAAAAGCTCCAGGCCGAAGGGCTTTTCGACGCGGCCCGCAAGCGCCCTTTGCCGCGCTTCCCGCGCGCCTTGGGGATCGTCACCTCGCCCACCGGCGCGGCGCTTCAGGACATCCTCAACGTCCTGCGCCGGCGCTACCCGCTGCTTGAGGTGTATCTCTCGCCGACGCTGGTGCAGGGCGAGGACGCGCCGGAGCAGATCGTGCGGGCCATCCAGCGGCTGAACGACGCCGGCTGCTGCGACGTGATCCTGGTGGCCCGCGGTGGCGGCAGCCTGGAGGAGCTATGGGCCTTCAACGACGAGCGCGTGGTGCGCGCGATCGCTGCCTCGCCCACGCCGGTGGTGAGCGGCATCGGCCACGAGATTGACTACACGCTGGCCGACTTCGCCGCCGACGTGCGCGCGCCCACCCCGTCGGCCGCNGCCGAGATCATCACGCCCGACATCAACGACCTGCGGCTGCAAGTGGACGCGATGAGCCTGACCTTGACCGAGACGATGCAGGCGCGGCTGACGCGGGCTAGGGCCAGCCTGAGCACCCTGCAGCGCGCGCTGCGCCTGCTCAGCCCTTTTAACCAGTTGGCCCGCCAGCGCGAACGGCTGGACGAGGCGCGCACGCGCCTGGCGGCCGCGCTCGCGCACAGGTTGGCCGTCCTGCGGCTGCGCCTGGATGGGCTGCGCGCGCGGCTGGAGGGGGTGGGGCCGNTGGCGACGCTGGCGCGCGGCTACGCGATCGTGCGCGATGCCGACGGGCGCACCGTGCGCTCGGTGCGGGCGGTGCAGCGCGGCGCGCGCTTACAAATCAAAGTGGCCGATGGCAGCTTCGACGCTCAGGCCCTGGATGGTCAGGGCGAACGGCGCACGACGGAGTAGATGAGCGCGCTGATGGCCGCGATCAGCATAGGCAGCGGCAACGCCGGCAGCGCCAGCGACACCTGGATCAAAAAGGCGCTGAGCTGCGTCAACGCGAGCAGCGCCGCGACGAGCCAGGTGGAATTGGGGAGCGTCCAAGTGAACGCATCGCCCCACTGCCAGTAGAAAGCCAGCACGATGCTCGCCTGCGCGACGGCCATCAGCCCCAGCGCGCGCAGCACGGCAGCGACGGCCTCCAGCGCGTCGCTGCGGCGACCCGTGCCGACAGCGACCACGGCGCCGGCCAGGCCCATCAGCAGCGCGGACAGGCGCTCCCAGGCGGCAAACACCCCCTCTGGGTCGCCGTCGGGGAAGAGCGAAAGCGAGAGCGGCTCGCGGCGGATGACGAAGAAGACGACCAGCCAGGCCAGCAGATAGCCCAACGTGCCGATCAGCGGGCCGCTGATCCAGTCGTTCAGCAGCAGGCCGACCACGAGGAGCAGCAACAGGCTCAGACCTAGGACGAGCGGCAGGCGCGTGGCGCGCTCGGCGCGCAGCCGGGCATGGGCAGCCTCCGCTGCGGCACGGCCCAGCTCCGCCTGCCAGATCGCGTAGGCCAGCCGCTCGCCAGCGGCGAGGCGGTCGCCGTAGCGGCGTAACAGGCCGGCTGCGAAGCGCGGTTGGCCGATCGCAGCGCTCCACTGGTCGTAGAACGTGGTCAATTGCTGGGCAGAGGCGACGAACGCCGCCGGCTCGACATCCACCACATCGGCGATGAACCCGCTTTGCGCATGAATGGGGAACGGCGCGCCGATCAGCGCGGCCAACGTCGGTGCGATCGCTGTGGCCGGCGCGACTGCGACGCTGCCCGGCAGCACGCCTGCGCCGGCCATCACCAACAGCACGCGGACCACTTCGGCCTCCCCGCCGCCATCGCGCCCATCGCGCGCAATCCCCCTCTCGGCAAGCACGGCCAGCGTCTCGGCCTGTAGGTTTATCTGCTCCGCCAGTTGTTGAACGCGAAAGTCAGTGGCCGCCGCCGCGCTGCTGTATGAGTCCGGATCTCGGCGCGCGGTCTGCGCGACCAGCGTGAGCGACACGATGAGGAGCTGAGGTTGGCCAGAGGGAGCGCGCAGCGCCTCCAGGGCGAGCGCAATCGCCTGTTGATCGCGCTGGCTTGGCTCCAGGTCGTCCACGAACGCGCCGCGCTGTGCGCCGCCGAGCCAATCATGGCGCTGCTCCGAGCCGATGAAGGTCACCTGCCAGCCGGCGGCCTGGGCCGCGCGCGGGAATGTGTCGGGGCGGCTGAGCAACGGCGATTGATTCGTCGTGACGCCGTGCACCTCCGGCCAGGCGCCAGAGAGCCATGTGAGCGTCGCCGGCAGGTCGTAGGCCGGCGGCTTCAGTTCAATCGTGACATCGGCGCCGCGCTGGCGCAGCGCGTTCAGCGTCGGCATCCTGCGCGATTCGTCCAGGCGCAGGCCATGCACGATCACGACCACGACGCGCTGGGCGCGCGGCGGGCGGGCCGCGCCCGCCGGCCAGGCATCCAGGAATGGGCTGCGATAGCCGGCGTAGCTCGCCAGAGCGATGCGCGCACCTCTCTGGCCGCTGGCCCCAGCGCGCTCAGCGCGATCAACAACGCGAGAACCGCAAACGGCGTCCACTCAGCAGTGCGGCGCATGACAAGCGTTAGGGAGCGCTGCCTCTGGGACAGCCGGAGATGTTGGCAGGGATGCCGGCACTCGGCAACCCTGCCGGCTCCGCATGAGCAGGTGAGGAACGTGAGTTCGGAGTCTAGGGCGCATACGCTTGGCGTGACCAGCATGAAGCGCACAAAAGGGACACCAGCATTCTGCCCACCCTGTCATTCTGAGCAACAGCGCAGCAGGGACAGTTCGCAAACTGCCCCCGCGCGCGCCCGACTTGCGGGCTGGCGTGGCCTTGGTCAACGCGGCCGCTTAGATGCTTCGCTTCACTAGTGTGTCACCTCGTTGCCGCCAATGCCGGTCACCTTGGAGGTGACTGAGTTAGACGAGTTATACACCTTTGCGAAAAAAAACAGATATTACTTGATTACAGCATCGGCAAATATGCCCTGAGCGCGCCTTCTTCAGGCTCGGCGCAGGACGTAGATGGCAGTGTGAGTCAGCCAATCCGGCAATGTGCGCACAGCGCGGCGGCTGTTAAACAATCGAACTGCCTCGATCTGTGCACCGACACAGCTGGCGAAAGCGACGAACTGGCCCAGCGTGATCGCGCGCGTGCGCGGCTCGCCAGAGCACAGGTCGCCGCCAACCCCCTGGCCCATCAGCATCCGCCAGCGCACGCGCCAATAGCCGGCGTTGTCAAACGAGATCACGGCGCGGCGACCGACACGCAGCATCTCTCTGACGACCGGCATCGGTTGATCGAGGTAGGCCAGGGTCTGACTGAGAATGACATAATCGAAGGCGTCGTCGGGATAGTCGGCCAAGCCTTCTTCGATGTTGCCTTGGCGCACGGACAGGCCGCGCGCGATGCACGCGCGCACGTTGGCCTCGCTCAGCTCCACGCCGCGCGCCCAGACTTGCTTTTGGGCGATCAACTGCGCCAGCAACTCGCCGTCCCCGCAGCCCAGGTCGAGCACGCGCGCGCCGCTGGGAATCAACGCGGCGATCGCCTCTAAGTCGGGCCGGTATCCTTGCTGCGCCATAGCAGAGCGCGCGTTCACCCCTGGGGTATCCCTTGGCAAGCCGCTGTCTGGTGATGGCTGATTCCAGGAGGATGGGAGAAGGCACTGCCTTCACCCATCCAGGTTTAAACACGCTCAGTGGCGGGGGAATGCGCTACAGCAGCGCAAAGCAGCGGCTGGGGCCGCCGGTGGCGCCGGCGACCTTCGGCCCGCCGACCACGGCGACTGCGCCGCGCGCCGGCAGCCTGCCCAGGTTGGCCGTGCACTCGATGCCCCAGCGGTTGCTGGGCAGCCACTTAAAGTGGACGGCGAAATCCTGAGACGGGCCGTGATCGAGGCTGAGGGTATCCACCATGATGCCCTTGACCTGGCGATTGGCCAGCAGCCACTCCACGGCATCCAGGCTAAAGCCGGGGAAATGCATCACGTTCTTCTCGTCAACGTTGCGGAACTTGGGCGTCTTGACGAACTCATCCCAGCCGCTATACATGGCCACGATCGCGCCGAACGGGATGCGACCGTAGCGGCGCTCCCAGCGGCGCAGGTCGGCTTCGGTCAATAGCGCGTCGGGATCCTTGGCCGCCTTATCACGGATGTCCACCACCACCAGCGGGCCGACCAGGTTCTCCGGCGGGATAAGGTCGGCTGTGTCCTTGTCCGAGAAGTGGAAAGGCGCATCCATGTGCGTGCCGGTGTGTTCGTTNATCTGCCACTCGTTGAGGTTGTAGCCATCCTTCTTGAGGGTGAAGACATTCCTCACCGTCAACTGCTGCTGGCCGCCGAACGTGGGAAAGTCCGGCGTCAAGGGGTGAGTCAGGTCAATGACCTGTCGCACGCGCAGCTCAAGGGGGCGAAAGAGTTCTTCCTTGGCGTTCACCGGCGTGGCCAGGAAGGCGGTGGAAGCGACGGCTGCCGCGCCACCAGCGGCCTTCAAAAAACTACGGCGGTCAAGGGCTTGCGCGAGTTTCTCTTGGCACTTAGGGACACACATGACTGTAAACCTCCTTTTTGGTTCAACCGGAGCGAGCTTTCTAGTTCCTGGCCGCAGGGGCTTCCGCAGCCCGCTCCCAGTCTCCCGCAGCTCTGTGCTCGTCTGCCGAGCTGTTCTCGACGCGCTTTAGAAAATCGCGTGTTAAGGCTGCTAGTCTATCAACTTCCAGCAAAAACGCATCGTGGCCGTAGTCGCTCTCGATCTCAACATACGTCACGTCTATGTGATTCTGCAGCAGCGCGCGCACCAGCTCCTTGGATTGCCACGAGGGGTATAGCCAGTCTGAGGTATAGCTGACCACCAAGAACTTGGCGGTCACATGGCGAAAAGCATCTGCGAGCGACGGTAGCCCGTAGGAGAGGTCGAAATAGTCCATCGCCTTGCTCAGGTAAATGAATGAGTTGGCGTCGAAGCGCTTGGTGAACGATTGGCCGCGATAGTTTAAGTAGCGCTCCACCTCGAACTCTGGGTCGAAGCACCAGGCGTAGCCGTTTTGGCCGTTGCTCAGCCGGCGGCCGAACTTCTCGCGCATCGAAGCATCGCTGAGGAAGGTGATATGGCCGATCATCCGCGCGACGGCCAGGCCGGCGTTCGGCGGCGTCTTGCCGTAGTAGTCGCCGTTGTTCCAGTTGGGATCTGCGTAGATGGCCTGGCGAGGTACGGCGTTGAGGGCGATGGTCTGCGGAGAGAGGCGAGCGGTGGCCGCCAGCACGATCGCGCTCCGGACGCGCTGGGGGTATGAGACCGTCCATTGCAGCGCTTGCATCCCGCCCATGCTGCCGCCGGCCACGCTCAGCCACTGCGGGATGCCTAAGTGATCCGTCAACAGGCGCTGCGCCTCCACCATGTCGGCGATCGTGACGATCGGAAAGCTCATCCCGTAGGGCCGGCCGGTCTTTGGGTTGATCGAGGATGGGCCGGTGCTGCCGCCGCAGCCGCCGATGACGTTGGAGCACACGATAAAGTAGCGGTCGGTATCGAACGCTTTGCCCGGCCCCACGGCGTCGTCCCACCAGCCGGGTTTGGGATCGTTGGGGGAGTGCCGGCCAGCCACGTGGGCATCGCCGCTCCACGCATGGCAGATCAGGATGGCGTTGCTGCGATCAGCGTTGAGCTGACCGTAGGTCTCATAGGCGATCGTGAGCGGCCCAAGCGTTGCGCCGCTCTGTAGTTTGATCTCGCCGTCGTAGTGGAAGTATTGCGTTTGGACCAACATCGGAGCGATTGTTTGGTGAGAGGTCGCCGGGGCCAAACCCATCGGCGACCTCTCCAACGGCATGGTTGCTACAGGCTCACTTTATGCCCATTGCTCACCACGGCAACGGCCGCTTCCAGCGCCTGGTCGAGGTCCCAGATCAGATCACGCACATCCTCTAGGCCGATGCTCAGCCGGATGAAGTCGTCGGTGACACCGGTTGCGCGCTGCTCGTCCGGCGTGAGCTGGGAGTGCGTGGTGGTGGCTGGGTGGATGGCCAGCGACTTGGCGTCGCCGATGTTGGCGACGTGTGAGAAGAGCTTCAGATGGTTGATGAACTGCCGGCCTGCCTCGCGCCCGCCCTTGATGCCGAAGCCGATTAGCGCGGTCAGCCCCTTCGGCGCCATGCGCTTGATCTTCTCGTGTTGCGGGTGGCTCGGCAGGCTGGGATGGACGACCCAGGCCACATGTGGATGCCTGGAGAGCCACTCGGCGATGATATTGGCATTGTGGATGTGGCGCTCCATGCGCACATGCAGCGTCTCCAGGCCGATGAGGTTGAGGAAGGAGTTAAACGGGCTTTGCGAGGCGCCGATGTCGCGCAGCAAAGTCAAGCGCGCCTTGAGGATGTAGGCAGCTGGACCGAGCTGGGCGTAGATCAAGCCGTGATAGCTGGGGTCGGGCGTGTTGAAGTAGGCGCGGTGGCGCGGGCTGTTGCCCCAGTCGAACTTGCCGGCGTCTATGATTGCGCCGCCGATGCTCAGCCCATGGCCGCCGATGTACTTGGTCGTTGAATGCACCACGATGTCAGCGCCCCACTCGATGGGCCGCAACAGGTAAGGTGTGGGCGTCGTGTTGTCAATGATCAGCGGTAGGCTGTGCTCGCGCGCAATCGCCGCCACTTCCTCGAACGGAAAGATGTCCAGCTTCGGGTTGCCGACCGACTCGCCATAGATCGCCTTGGTGTTCGGACGGATCGCGGCGCGAAAGTTCTCTGGGTTGCTGGGGTCGACGAACGTGACCTCAATTCCGAACTTCGGCAGCGTATAGTGAAACAGGTTGTATGTGCCGCCGTAGAGCGAGGCCGAGCTGACGATGTGATCGCCGGCCTGGGCCAGGTTGAGGATGGCGAACGTCTCTGCGGCCTGGCCAGACGACGTGACCAGCGCGCCCACGCCTCCCTCAAGCGCAGCCAGGCGCTGCTCCACCACGTCGTTGGTGGGGTTCATGATGCGGGTGTAGATGTTGCCGAACTCGCGCAAGCCGAAGAGGTTGGCAGCGTGATCGGTGTCACGAAACTGATAAGACGTGGTCTGGTAGATCGGCACGGCCCGCGCGTTTGTCGCCGGATCGGGCTGCGCCCCTGCATGCAAGAGCTGGGTATCGAGGTGAAATTGACGCTCGGACATCTGGATAGCTTCTCCTTCAGACAGATTTGTTGTGGCGCATGGTTCAACACAGCGAGCAGGCAGCGCGCCATGCGCGACGCGCACCAGCCCTGGAAAAGCAATCGCCCTCTTGCGCATTTGGACAAGAGGGCACCGAGCGTTGTACACCACTCCGCGCCATCTCTCATCTTCCAGTCTTGCGCTGCCGGAATTGGCACCATATCAGCCTGTGCAAGCGAACCTCACCTCACGCGCGCTGTGATGGTTCACTTTTGCACCGTCTGATGGTTGCCGAGGCTTCTCAGGGCCGGTCCCTCCGCCTCTCTGGATAAGAGTGCGCTATTGGGCGATATTCACTTTTCCAACGAGGCGGGAGTATAGCAGCACGTCCGCGCTTGTCAAGGGTGCATGAGCGCGCCGCTCGAGAGTGGTAAGACAACACAACAAGAAGAGGAGACATCCCACTGGGGCTTGCCTTGGCAGTTTCAGGCTCAACGGTGAGTCGAACCATTCTGAAGTTGAGTCGTGGGCGCATTCATGGTAGGGCAAAGCCTAGGGTTTTGCCCCTAGCTGTGAATGCACCCCCGAGCCGACCCAAGTGTAGAATGCTAAGCCGTGAGCGCGCTCCCTGGACGAGGACGCTTAATTAGCCTGACGCTCGCCATCGTGATCGGCTTCTTGATCGGCCTAGGCGCTGCCGCTTACTTGGTCTTCGTCTGGGTGCCGGCGGACGCGATCCTGCGCGATGCCTCGCCGCGCTACCTGCGCTTTGATACCAATGGCGACCGCCCAGACTATCGCGATGTTTACGTGGCCTACGTAGCCACCCGCTATGCCCGCGATATGGCCATCGGCCAGCCCGAAAGTGCGCTCTTGCGCGCACAGCAGGCGCTAGGCATTGCCAGCGGCGACGTGACGCCTGTGGAGGCACTGGCGATGGTGCGCAGCGCCGAGCAAGCAGCGAAGAAAGACGTTGATAGAGGCGCAGATGGCATAAACAGTGGCTGGTTTAGTCCACTTGAACTGGAATACATCAGGCAGCTCGCCGACCGCCTGGAGATGGTGAAGGATCAACCGGTCAACATCCCAGAAACGGTGGTCACGGCGCGCCGCAACCTGGTCGTCACCGGCACATTGCTCTTGCTCTTGTGGATCGGCGCGCTCACCGCTCTAGCCTTGCTGGCGATAAGGCTGCTGAGGCTAGACGCAGAAGTGACCATCGCTCAACCTGCCGCCGGCGGCTGGGGGAGCGCGCCGGCCCCGTTTAGTGGAGAAGCCGTCGTAGATGGCACCTTTGCCCCAATGCCAGCATCCGCAGCGGCGCCAACCGAGGTTGGCTATGCTCCGTCACCGACCAGCCGCAGACCCGCAGGTGCGCCCGTAGCAACGGTGAGCGAGAAGCTCGTCGGCACCTTTCAAGCCGTTTACGACCACGGCGATGAGCAATTCGAGGAAAGCTTTGACCTCTCTACGTCGGAGGGCTTTCTAGGCGATTGCGGCGCTACCGTCGCCGAGCGCTTGAATGTGGCATCGCCGGCCCCGGTCGTGGCCCTGCTCGTCTGGGTCTTTGACAGGGAAGACCTGAACAGCGCCAATAAACTTCTGCTTTCACCCCTGGCTTTCTACGGCAACAAGGCTATGCGCGACAAACTGACGAGCCAATATGGGCAACAGGCGCTGGTTGAGGTGAAAGAAGGCACTTTCGAGATAAGAACAACCGCCCTGCGCACAGAAATAGAAGTCCGTAACCTACAGCTCGCCGAACTCGAGAACATCCCTGGCGGTTACTTTCAGCACGTTGAATTGATCTTCCGTGTCTATTACAGAGGAAGTCGGCCATAGCGCCGAGGCGGTTCTGGCCGGTGACGGCCGCGCGAGCGTCTTCAGACGGCTGAAGCACGCCCGCCGCACGTTCGATCACCTTGGCTGGTGGAGACTGGATGACTGGTCTGCGAGTCCGCTTTGGGCGTTCTGTGATAGGCGTGCTGCATTGCTCATCGTCCCCCTCGATCTCTCACCAGACGCTGCGCTTGAAGGCAGTCAATCTCGCATTGCATGGGTGCGTTGGGTGGGTATAGCCGATGGCGCTTCGGCGACGCCTTGCGTGCAGACGATGTTTGCTGAGGCTGAAGCGCGCTTGGCCGCGCAGGGCATACGCGAGCTGTGGTGCGTCGTGCGCGCCTCGGACTGGCTGGAGCCTTACCTCTCCGATCACGCTTACTTAGTCGCAGATCGGCTGTTCACCTACGAGGTGCGTCTCCAGGCACGTCCGCAGACGCAGGAGCGCCGGCTGGGCGACGCCTTCATTCGACGGGCAGCGGCGGAGGACTTGACGGCGCTCTGTGCGCTGGACGAGATGTGTTTTGAAGGGCCATGGCACTATCCACCGGCGCTGATGCGTGTGATGTTTGAACGGGCCTTCTGGATGACCGTTGTCATCTGCGCCGGCCAGATCATCGGCTACGCCTGCTCGCAGATCCATAGCTGGACGGGCCACGTGGTACGCCTGGCGGTGCATCCCGAAGCGCGCCGGCATGGCATCGGGACAGCGCTGTTGTGCGAGCAATTAGACCGACTGGCCCAGGCCGGCGCACGCACCGTCTCGCTAAATACCCAGGGCGGCAATCAGGTTGCTCAGCGGCTTTATCAACGGCTGGGGTTTCGGCGGCTGAGCGAAGAGGCGCGCGTCCTGCGCAAATCCCTCGACCAGGGCACGTGAAACGGCGAAAAAAACAGCCCGCGCTTGGCCACTACAAGCGCACTGCGAAGCGCAGCGCGCGCCTGGCTCAGGAGGTCGTAAGCCAGAGAGAGGCGTTCAAGGAACGCCTGGCCGCGCGGATGACGCGCGGGCTGATCGTCCTGATCTTCGCCCTTGCCATCGGCGGTCTCGTCGTGACCGCCGCCCGCGATCTTGAGCTGCCCTGGGGGGGTGCCGGCCTTTCCTCGCCTGCGGATGAGCTGGCAGGGCGGCGCATCGGCATCATCAGCGGGCATCGTGGTTACGACAGCGGCGCGATATGTGAAGATGGGTTGACGGAAGCCGAGGTGAATTTCTTACACGCGACGCGCGTCGCCGATCTGCTGCGCGCCAACGGCTACCTGGTAGACGTGCTTGACGAATACGACGCGCGCTTGAGAGGCTATCGCGCCAGCGCCGTGGTCAGCATTCATGCTGACTCGTGCGTTCGCCTGAACGCACAGGCGACCGGCTTCAAAGTGGTTTATCCGATGACCTCACAACCGAGCAAACATCTGGCGGGCTGTCTGACGGCGCGCTATGCACGACGCACGGGCCTGGGCTTCCACGCTCGCAGCATCACGCGCGATATGACCGCATATCACGCATTCGCCAAGGTAGCGCCGCAGACGCCCATCGTGATCATCGAAACGGGCTTCCTCTTCCTGGATCGCCAATTGCTCGTCCGCTACCCGGAGATCGTGGCCCAGGGCATCGCGGAAGGGATACTATGCTTTTTGCGCGATGAATCGCCAGAGACCTGATGTGCTCCGCCTGCTCGTGCGGTTTCCCGCGTCGCGCGTCGCGGTTGCGCTGGCCAGCAGCCTGGCGATAGCCGCGCTGTTGTTCTCGTTGATCAGCCCGACTGCGTCAGCCGAGGAACGCTGGCAGGCGATCCGCGCGCGCGGTCTGTGGAGAGTGGGCATTGACCCCGGCGTGTATCCTTTCTCTTTCTATGGACGGCAGGGCTGGGATGGCTTCGATGCCGAGTTGATGCGCGAGCTTTCTCGGCGCGTTGGGCTGGACGTGCACGCTGTGCCTGTGGGCTACGACGGTTTCTACGACGCGATCATCGCCGGCCACGTTGACTTGGCGATGTCGGCGCTGGTGGCGGATCCGGCGCGCACAGCCGACTTCCGCTACAGTCGGCCTTACGTGGACGTTGGGCTGCGCGTGATCTCGCCGGCAGCCGTGCCTGTGCGCGATGTCGGCGACCTGCGCGGACGGTGCGTCGCTGCTGCGCTGGGCAGTGAGGGCGATCGCGCCGCGCGCCGGCTGGAAAGGCGCGTTCCCAGGATGACGCGGCAGGTCGCTATGAACGAAGACGATGCGATTGCCCAAATGCTCGCCGGCAGGTGCGACGCAGCCATCGTCAGCGGCCCACGTGCGCTGAACGAGGGATGCCCGTTATTTGACCATCGCCCGCTTCGCAGTCGTATCCACTGTTTTATATTGCAATCCAAGCCATACGTGGTTGCTTTCTCGTCGCAGGATCAACGTGCAGTTGAGGTTTTCAATGCCTTGCTGGGCGAGATGATGGCCGATGGCACGCTTGAGCGCATCGCGCAGCGATGGTTCAACGGGCGTTGACCTAGGTTAAGCCAAGCCCCTGACTCAGGACAAACGTCACCCTTGCTTATGACAGAACGTCACTGACCGATCGGCCAGGACGTGCTATATTGCCCATCGCAACCAGAACGCCAATCGTCTGTTCAGCACGTCTCTCAGAAGCAATTCAGCCAATCTGCTTATTCTCAGGTCAGGTCAGGAGAATCAATGACAGAAGCAATGGAACCAAACGTGCCTAAGGAGCAACCGATGGCAGGGTCGCCAGCAGAGGCGACGCCGTCGGTATCGCAAGCGCAACAGCCGCCTGTGCCCAAAGCGTCACCCGCGGCTTCGGCTGAAGGCGGGGCAGCAAAGCCGGCCGCGCCGAAGGCTGCCGGTGCATCGGCTGAAGGTGGAGCAGCCAAGCCGGCTGCGCCAAAACCCGCCGCCACAGCCGCTGCCGCCAAGCCCGCCCCAGCCGCTGCGCCAAAAGCAGCCCCGAAGGAGAAAGAAGTTGAAGCTGTGCCTGAACCACCGAAGGGCATCACGCGGCGTGAGTTCTTGAACTACGTGTGGGGCGCTTCGATGGCGCTGTTCCTCTTGCAATTCGGCGGCATTACGTTTCTGTTCGCCATGCCGCGCTTCCGCGCCGGCGAATTCGGTGGCTTGATCACCGTGGCGGCCAGCGAGGTGCCACAAGTGAACGCTGCGCCAGTGGCCAATAACATCGGCAAGTTCTGGCTGGTGCATACCGATGCGGGCATCAACGCAATCTACCGTGTCTGCACCCACCTGGGCTGCCTATACTTTTGGAGCGAAGCGGCGGGCATCTTTGCTTGCCCGTGTCACGGCTCGCAGTTCAAACTGGATGGGGCTTACATCGCCGGCCCAGCGCCGCGCGATCTCGACCGCTTCACCTTCCAGGTGCTCGACGCCAACGGCAACGTCCTGGCGGCCTCCACGGATGGTCAGCCGGTCCCGTTGCCGCCTGGTGCTGACCGCGTCGTGGTCAACACAGGACAGAAGATACTCGGCAAATCAATCTTCTGATGCTGTGAAAGATGGCTTCTCTGTGCTCGTCAAAACGATAGTGAGGTGTTGTGTTGGAGATAGGAGTAGTGAAGATATTGAGGAGGTAAATCTGCCATGGCCTTTGTTGGACAAAAACTCGTAAAGCAAATACAGACCACCGGCTTGAAGGCGACGGTGGCCCAGCGTTTGGACGATGCCTTCACGCGCTTCACCGCCGGCTTGTCATGGAGTGACGTGCGCGGCATCTTGCGCGGCGACCCGCCGCCCAAGCCCAACCCGCGCGTCAAGCCGCACACGGAAGGCTTCTGGTTTCACATCCGCCCCACGTTCTATCACGAAGCAGTCACCACGCTATATCCAACCTTCCGTTTGGGTTTGCTGTCTGCGCTGTTCTTCACGTTTGAGATCATCACGGGCATCTTCCTGATGATCTTCTACACGCCATCGCCCACTTACGCCTACGGCAACATGCTGGACATCCTCACCAACGTGCCGTTTGGCAAGTTCATGCGCGACCTGCACCGTCTGGGCGCCGAGGCGATGGTGATCGTCGTCACGCTTCACATGGTGCGCACCTTCGTCACCGGCTCGTATAAGAAGCCGCGGCAGTTCACATGGTTCACCGGCGTGGTCCTGCTTATCGTCACGCTCTTCCTCTCATTCAGTGGTTACCTGCTGCCCTGGGACCAGCTGGCTTTCTGGGCGGTGACGATCGGCACCTCGATGGCTGATGCGGTGCCGCTGATTGGTCCAGAGCTGAACCTGCTGCTGCGCGGCGCGCCGGACATCGGCGCGGGCGGCTTGCTGCGCTTCTACCTGTTCCACGTCGTGCTCTTCCCGCTGATCGGCGTGATCTTCGTCGCGGTGCACTACTACAAGGTGGTGCGCTTCGGCATCAGCCTGCCGCCGGAGATGGA
>JGI24185J35167_1000498_pt1 | contig 17574 bp, 10 predicted proteins | sample YNPBryunderm2012_FD_35167 | JGI IMG/M metagenome (IMG submission 35167) | reverse complement strand
GCGCGCCGGGGAATCGCCCTCATCGAAGATGCGGCCCAGGCCATCGGCGCCGAATACAAGGGGCGACGGGCCGGCGCGCTGGCCGATGTCGGCTGCTTCTCCTTTTATCCCAGCAAGAATCTTGGAGGCTACGGCGATGGCGGCCTGCTGACCACCAACGACCCGGCGCTCGCCGAACGCCTCCGGGCCCTGCGCGTGCACGGCAGCCGGGAGCGGTACGTGCACGAATGGGTCGGGTTCAACTCGCGGCTCGATGCGCTGCAAGCGGCCGTGCTCAGAGTCAAGCTGCGACATCTGGACGAGTGGACGGAGGCCCGCCGCCGCCACGCCGACTACTACCGCCGCCGCTTCGCCGAGCTGGACTTGCCCGTGGTCGCACCCTCCGCGCCCCCGTACGCGACGCGCCACGTCTGGAACCAGTTCGTGATCCGCGCCCCGGAGCGGGACCGNCTGCGCGAGCACCTCAGCCGCATGGGCATCGGCACCGAGATCTACTATCCCGTCCCGCTGCACTTGCAACCCTGCTTCCGCGATCTCGGCTACCGCCCGGGAGACTTCCCTGTCAGCGAGCAACTGACTCGCGAGGTGCTGGCTTTGCCCATTTATCCCGAACTGACGGAGGAGCAACTGGAAACCGTCATCGAGGCAGTGCGGTCTTTCTACCGCCAGTGAGGGACCAGACCCACCGCGATGAGGGTGCTATAATCGCGTGTTTCGTCACTCCCCTGAGGGTACGATCTTGTCGCTGGAAGCTGCATGCCTGCGAGCGCGTGAAGCCGCCGCGCGATGGTTTCTCGAGTCGGGAATCCAGGAACCTTCAGGCGGCGTGGCCCGGTACTATCGCACCGACTTTGGTCGCAATCATCGCATCTCGACGGAGATCACGGGTTATGCCGCCAGTTTCCTGGCCTGGCTCTTCCGTCTGACCGGCGAGCCGCAGTTGCTGGAAGGAGCCACCCGGGCCGGCGATTTCCTCGTGCGGCAGGCCTGGGACTCCCAGGCCGCGCTGTTCCCCTTCGAGTACGCCACAGATGGCGACAGCGCCGAGCCGCTCGCCTACTTTTTCGACAACGCCATCGTGGTCAGGGGCCTCCTGGCTCTCTGGCGCGTCACGGGCCGTAGCGAGTGGCTGGAGACCGCCGCGCGCTGCGGCCAGGTCATCGCCCATGAGTTCGACACGACGAACGGCTTTTCCGCCGCTCTCTGGCTGCCCGCAAAGGTCCCCGCTCCGCGGGACGAGCGCTGGTCGCGCAATCCCGGCTGCTACCACCTGAAAGCAGCACTCGCATGGCGCGAGCTGGCGCTGGCAGGAGTCCAGGGTAATTTCGAAGAATCTTACCGGCGGGCGTTGCGCTACGCTGTGGCCACGCACGAGCAGTTCCTGCCCCCCACAGCCGAGCCGGCCGTGATGGATCGGCTGCACGCTTACTGCTACTTCCTCGAGGGCCTGCTGGCGTGCGCGGACGAGCCGGAATGCCGGCAGACCTTGCGCCATGGGATCGAGCGCACCCGGGAACGCCTGGAACAAATCGCTCCGCTTTTCGAGCGCGGCGACGTGCGGGCGCAACTGCTGCGCGTGCGATTGTTCGCGGACGCGCTGGGCGCCGCGCCCATGGGCGAAGACGAGGCCGAGCGAGAGGTCGCGCGCATCCTGGAGTTCCAAGTGCAGGACCGCGACCCGCGCGTCTACGGGGGGTTTTACTTCGGGCGAACGCCAACCGGCTGGTTGCCCTTCATCAACCCGTACACCACGGCCTTCGCCGTGCAGGCGCTCGAGATGTGGCGCCAGCGGCGCACAGGCCAGTTCCAGCCGCTGTGGCAGGAACTGATTTGAAGCCTGCCATCAAGGTCGTCTTCGCAACCGGTACCGATCCGCTCAATCTGGCTCTTATCGAGCGACTGAAGGCGCTGGATCCCGAGTCGGCGCTTTACGTGGTCTCGGAATTCCCGCCGCCCGAAGGGCGCTGGATCCCCTACCATCCACTGCAAGGCTTCTGGATCAACTGGCGCCGATGCCGGGCTGCCTGTCGCGGCACGCGCATCCGGTACGCGGCCGTCATGCTGGTGCCGAACGTCCCCTACCGGCGGCTGCGGCTGATCGCTTTCCTGCTGGCGCCGCTCCGGCTGCTGGCGTACAACGAAAACCTCGATCACTGGATGCTGCGGCCACGATGCATTCCGCTGATGCTGCGGCACCTGGCCTGGCGCCTGCGCAATCTGGTCGTCTTCGAGACCCATCCGGGCGGGGGCTTGTATACGTTTTTGTGGCGCCTGGTGCGGCCCTCTCAGTGGCGGCGGCCGCTGCTGCTGCTGGCGGGTCGCCTGAGCGGTCTCGCGATCGCGGCTTTGAAAGTCCTGCTCACGTGCCGCGCTGACCCGCCCCCCGGCCCCACGGCTCCCGACGGCATTTCCGCCATCATCCCCTCGCGCAATGGCAAGGAGTTGTTGGCCGCCATCCTGCCTCACGTTCTCGCCGACTTGCGCGATTGGCCCTCTGAAGTGATCGTGGTGGATAACGGCTCCGACGACGGAACCGCGGCATACCTGGCCGATCGTTTCCCTGAAGTCATCGTGGAGACGCACCCCCGCCCGCTGGCTTTCTCGGAAGCCGTCAACTGCGGGTTGCGGCGCGCGCAATACTCTCACGTTTGCCTGCTCAACAACGACATGACGATCCAGCCGGGCTTCTTTCGGGCCCTGCGCGATGCCTTCGACCGGGTCCCCGCCCTGTTCTGCGCCACCGCGCAGATTCTGTTCCCCAAAGACCGGCGCCGCGAGGAAACCGGGAAAGCCGTCATGCCCCCGCGCGCGCGGCGCGCCGCGTTGGACTTCCCCGTCCGCTGCGATTTGCCCCTGCCCGGCGAAGACTTCAGCTACGTGCTCTACGGCAGCGGCGGCTGTTCCATGTACGAAGCAGCCAAACTGCGGCAGCTCGGCGGGCTGGACGAGATCTACCGCCCGGCGTACGTCGAGGATCTGGACCTGGGCTACCGAGCGTGGCTGCGCGGCTGGCCGACCGTTTACGTTGCCTCGGCGCGCGTGTTGCACCGCCATCGCTCGACCACCTCGCGCTACTTCACCGAGCGCGAGCTGGCCTCGTTTCTGGAGACCAACTACTTGCGTTTCCTCGCGCGCGCCGTGGTGTCGCCCTGCGTGTTCCGCCGGTTGTGGAACGAGACCCTTGCGCGCCTCAACACCCAGGCCGCCTACGGCAACCAGGCAGCGCTCGAAGCGCTGGGCGAAGCCTGGCAGGCACCGCGACGGGTGCGCCGCCCGCCGCCGGCGCCGGTCTTCCCGGACGAGCTGGTGTTGGGAATCGGCAGCGGCGAGGTGGCGGTCTTTGTCGGCAGGGCGCCGCAAGGCCGTCCGACCGTCCTCATCGCGAGCCCCTACCTGCCCTTTCCGCTCTCGCACGGCGGCGCCGTCCGCATGTACAACCTCATGCGGCGCGCCGCTCAAGACTTCGACCTGATTCTGGTGGCGTTCGTGGATCAGCTCGCGGAGCCGGCGACCGAGCTGGCGTCCCTCTGCTGCGAGGTCGTCGAAGTTCGGAGGCCCGGCACGCACCTGCGTCCCCGCAGCGCGCTCCCGGACATGGTGGTCGAGCACGCCACGCCCGCCTTTCGCGCGGCGCTGCGCCAGACGGTGCGCAAATGGCGCCCCGCGCTCCTGCAACTGGAGTTCACCCACATGGCGCAATACGCCGACGAGGCGGCGGGAGCGCCCGTCATCCTCGTCGAGCACGACATCACGTTCGACCTGCATCGCCAGTTGGCTGAGAGCACCGGGGATTTCGACGCCCGGCGCCAATACCCCCGCTGGCGCCGGTTCGAAACGCAGGCGTGGAAGCGCGTGGACTGCGTGGTGGTGATGTCGGAACGGGATCGCCGGTTCGTGGAGCGCGCCCGGCGTGTCGCCTGCCTGCCGAACGGCGTGGATCTGGAGCGCTTCCGTCCCGCGCCGGCCGAACCCGAGCCGCGCCGCCTCCTCTTCATCGGTTCGTTCGCCCACCTGCCCAACTTGCTGGCCGCGGACTTCTTCCTTCGCGACGTCTGGCCGCGGCTGGATGACTTGCATCCTGTCCTCCACATCATCGCGGGCCACAACCACCGGCTCTATCTCGAGCGCTACCGCGAGCATGCCGAGATCCCACTGCACCTGCCGCGGGTGGAAACCGAGGACTTCGTGGCCGATCCGCGCCCCGCTTACGCTCGCGCCACGCTGGTCATCGCTCCTCTCATCGCCTCGGCCGGAACCAACATCAAGATCCTGGAAGCGATGGCCATGGGCAAAGCGATTGTCTCGACGCCCGCCGCCATCCACGGCCTGGATCTCGAGCCGGGCCGTGACGTCGTGGTAGCAGCGTCCGCCGGGGAATTCGCCGCCGCCGTCCGCAGCCTGTTGCTGGATCCCGAGCGTCGCAAGGTGCTGGAGCGACAGGCGCGCGCGACCGTCGAGCACCTTTACGGCTGGGACGCCGTCGCGCAGCGTCAGGCGGAACTTTACCGCGAGCTGATCGGGCATTAACATGATCGGTATGAAAACCTTACCCTGCCTGATGGCTGTCGCCTCGCTCGCTGCCGGCCAGTGGATTGCACAGCCCCAACCCGTGGACCCCAAACAGTTCGCCATCATGGCCTGGGGCAGCTCGCCTTCGGACCCCGAACAACTCCGCCTCATGAAAGAGGCGGGCCTCAATATTACGGGCTTCTGCCGCGTCGCGGATCTGGACAAAGTCCGCGCCGCCGGCTTGTGGTGCTTCGTCTCCGACAAGCGAGCCAACGGCTACGACTGGGAAAAACTGCCGCCGGAATCCGAGATTCGCCGCAACGTGCAGGAGCTGGCTNGGGAGATCGGCGATAACCCGGCCGTGCTCGGTTTTTACCTGCGCGACGAGCCCCACGCCTCGCTGATGCCCGGGCTGGGCCGGGTGGCCGCCATTCTGGCCGAAGCCATGCCGGGCCGCTGGCCCTATGTGAACCTGTTTCCTCACCGCGTCAGCCCGGAACGGCTGGGGACGCCCACCTACGAAGGCTACGTGCGCATGTTAGTGGACGTCATCAAGCAGCCATTCATCAGTTACGACAATTACTCGCTCGTAGGCGGCGAAATGCTCGATTCCTTCTACACGAACCTGGAAATCATACGGCGAATTTCGCTCGAAACGGGCAAGCCGTTCTGGAATTGCGTCCTGGCCAACGCTCACTTCAATTACATGGAGCCGTCCGACGCTACTTTCAACATCCAGGCTTACGCCACGCTGGCTTACGGGGGCCGGGGAATCCAGTATTTCACTTACTTCACGCCGCACATCGGCAATTACCGTCTGGGCGCGGTGGACTGGTTCGGCAACCGCACCGCCACCTGGGACATGCTGCGGCGCATCAACTGGCAGCTTCACGCGCTGGCGCCCACCATCACGCGCTTGCGCAGCCTGGGCGTTTATCACTACCCGGACGCGCCCGACCAGTGCCATTACCTGGCCGAAAGCCGCTTCCTGACCGGCGTCGAGATGACCCAGCGTTTCGTTCGCCCGCCTGTCATGGGGCGCTTCCTGGTAGGCGAGTTCGAGGATCCGGAGGGACGCCCTTACATTCTGCTGGTCAACAAAGACCTCAACAACTCGTTCCAGTTCCGCATCCGCACGAAACCCGAAGGGCGCAAGCTGTTCCGCGTGTCACCTTACTCGGGTCGCGAGGAACCGTTCGGGCGCGAAATGGACTGGCTGGCGCCCGGCGCGGGCGTTCTGCTCAGGCTCGAGTAGGGCAGTCCTTCAGATCCGTCGGAAAGCCTTCAGGATCTCGCGCATCGGATAACGCAGCACGGTGGGCCGCCCGTGCGGGCAACTCATCGGGTAGTCGGTGGCGGCCAGCGCGCGGAGCAGCCACTCCATCCGGTTGGCGTCCAGGGGCGTGTTGACCTTGATGGCCGCCCGGCAGGCGAGCGAGGCTGCGATCCAGCGCCGGATCTCGTCCATGGACATCCGCCGCAATTCGCGTTCCGGTACCTCCAGAATTTCCAGCAACGCCTTTTCCAGCTCCGACGGCGGGATCCCGGCCGGCGCGGCCTTGACAGCGACGGTCCGAGGACCGAACGATTCGATCTCGAAACCGGCGGAGGCCAGCTCCTGCGCGATGCGCTCGTAGTCAGCCTGCTGGGCGGGACTCAGTGAGAGGATCAACGGAGTCAGCAGCGGCTGGACTTCGACTCGCCCGCTTTGCAGACGCTTCAGGTACTTCTCGAACAAGATCCGCTCATGGGCCACGTGCTGGTCCACCAGCCACAGTCCATCGCGCCCCGCCGCCACGATAAAGCTGTCATGCAACTGGCCCAGCGGTCGGAGGTCAGCCAGGGCGCTCATCGAGAGGGAGGCCTCTTCTGCCCCTTCCACAGGGAAGGCGCCGTGCGTGTCCGGCAGCGGCAGCTTGACGGTCTCCGCCGGGCCCGGGCCAATGGCCAGATCGCTGCCCGCGAAATCCAGACGCGGCTCCGATCCGGGCGGCGGTTCGAGTACGAACGGGACTGAGCTGTCGCCGAGCTGCCAGGATCGTTCTTCGAGGCGCTGGGAAAACTCCGAATACGGCAGACCGGCGGCAGGTTGCGCTGCTGCGGGCAGAGGGATCGAAGAGACCGGCCTCGCTTCCATGAGCGCTTCGCGCACGGCGTCACGCACGAAGTCGTGAACGAACTGGGCATGGCGGAAGCGCACCTCGGTCTTGGCCGGGTGCACGTTGACGTCCACCTCCCCGCAGTCACATTCCAGAAAGAGCAGAGCGAAGGGAAAGGCGTCCGGCGGCATCAGGTTGCGGTAGGCGGACAGCAAGGCGTGCAACAGCAGCCGGTCCCGGATCAGCCGGCGATTCACGAACAGGAAAATCGAGTTGCGGTTCGATCGCTGGTAGTGCGGCTGGGAGATAAAGCCCCGCAAGCGGAACAGGGAGCCGCGAGCGGCTTCGCCGGGCGCAGCGGGTTGGGAGATTCCTTCGGCGACGGGCCGGCCCGGCTCCAGCACCCGTTCCCGCACGCCCAGATCCACCAGCTCCTCCAGAAGCTCGCTACCGAAGACCTGATAGACGCGATCGCGCAGTTTCTCGACCGGGGTGACTTCGAGCAAGGAGCGCGCTTCATGGCGCAGGGAAAAGCTCTTCTCCGGGTAGGCGAGGCTGTAGTGCGTAACCAGCGAAGCGATGTGGACCAGCTCGGTTTGCTCGGAGCGGAGGAACTTGCGGCGCGCCGGCATGTTGAAGAACAGGTCGCGCACCACGACACTGGTGCCGGGCGGCAAGGCCACCTCATCCACCTTGAGGATCCTGCCTCCGGCGATTTCGATCCGGGTCCCCGTGGCTTCTTCGGCGGCGCGTGTTTCCAGCGTCAGCCGGGAAACGGCGGCAAGGGAAGGCAAGGCCTCGCCGCGAAAGCCCAGCGTGCTGATGGCCAGCAGGTCGCGAGCGTCGCGAAGCTTGCTGGTGGCGTGACGCTCGAAAGCCAGCAGCGCATCATCGTGCATCATCCCGCAACCGTCGTCGGCGACGCGGATCAGCCGGCGCCCGCCGGCGGCCACCTCGACGCGCACATCGGCGGCGCCGGCGTCCAGAGAGTTCTCGAGCAGTTCCTTGACGACGGAAGCGGGTCGCTCAACGACTTCGCCCGCGGCGATCTTGTTCGCCACCTCGTCCGGCAGGATGCGGATGCGGCCCATCCTCCTTTATTGGACCACGGTGTGCCGCTCCCGCCGGCGCAGGGGTCAGGATCAGGAGCCGTTTACGACCACCCCGCGCTCGTCGAGCAACTGACCAGTGACGCGCAGCAGGTTGAGCAGGGCACGCCGGTAGGCGATGGTCTGCGTGACCAGGGTCGCCTGCGCGTTGGTCAAGCGGGTCTGGGCTTCCAGCACGAAGTAAAGAATGCTGACGCCCAGATCGTAGCGTTTCTGCTCAGCTTCGAAGTCCTTCTGGGCGAATTCGAGCGCCACGCGCGCCTGCTGCACGCCGGCTTTGGCGGACTCGACCTGATTGATCGCGTTCAGCACCTCGAGGCGGATCTGCTGCTCGAGGCTGCGAGCGCGCAGGGTGTCGGCCTTCTTGCGCACCAAGGCGTCGGCCAGATCCGCCTGCGCCGCACGATCGCGCAGCGGCAGGGTAAGGGTCAAGCCGAAACGGTACGTCGGCAGGCTGAAGCTGAACAACTGGTCCAGAGCATCGCCGAAGCCGCCGGGCACAGTGCGGATGAGCTGCGACTGGCCGAACACATTNGCCCGCTCGTAGAACCAGCCGCCGCGCCCGCGGGCGCTGTATTCGCCCGTGAGGCGCAGGTCGGGCTTCAGGCGATTGGAGGCGGAGCGGATGTTCAAATCGTCAATGTCGAGCGATTGCAACGTCGCCTTGAGATCGGGGCGGCCGGCCAGCGCGCGCTCGACCAATTCTTCGCGGTCCAGCGGGCGGTCGTCCATGACCGGCGACACGGTTTCGGTCAACACGATGGGCAGCCTGCGAATTTGCGGATCCAGGTCGGCGCCCATCTGGCGCCGCAAGGCGTCCTCTCGCTGCGCCAACTGATAGCGGAACTGCGTCACCTGAATCTCCGCAGTGGCGTACTCTTGCTGCGGGCGGTAAATTTCCAGCGGCGACAAAGCCCCCAGTTCGAGCTCCCGCTGGGATCGCTTCAAAGCCGCCTCGCGCAGCTTGAGGAACTCCTCCTGCACGCGCAGGCGCTCACGGGATTCGATCACGGCCCAGTAGGCCAGCTCGGCCTGCTCGATGAGCCTCATCAACTGGTCGCGGAGTTCGTACTCGCTGCGCCGCAGCTGGCTGCGGGCGACCATCAGCGGCAGCCGGACCAGCGACGGGCTGCGATCCCGCAGCAAGGGCTGGCTGAAGCCGAAACTCAACGAGGCGTTCAACGCCGGGTTGAAGGTCGAAAACTGATCGTTGGAAGCGCTCTTGTTGCCGCTGAAGCCGACGTTGAAAATGGTGCCCGTCTCCAGCCGCTGCTGGTAGCGGAAATCGGCCACCTGGGTGAGCTGGCTGAGCAGGTTGGCGCCCTGGAGCACGCTGGTGGTGGGACTGCGGGTGCGCGTGCTGTTGAAGCTGGCGCTGAGCGAGGGATCGAAGCTGCCCAGCGCGCGCAGAATGGCGTTGCGCGGGGTCTCCAGGGTCAGACGCTGGATCTGAATGTCGGTGTTGTTGGCCAGCACCAGTTCGAGGTAGTTCCTCAGTGACAGCTCCAACGCGCCGTTGACGATGAAATCCTCGAATCGGACCGGAGGCTGCAACTCCACGCGTCCTTTGGGCGTGGAAAAATGCTCCCGGAAGTACGAGGGTGTGGGAAACACCGGCGCCACCACGTTTTGCGCCGGCAGCACGGAAACGCACAGCAAGGCTGCCAGAATCGCTTTCCTTCTCATAGAACTGCTCCGCAACCGGGCCTGGCCCGGTTTGTCACTCATAACGGATCGCCTCGATGGGATCCAGCTTGGCGGCTTGCACCGCGGGGTATATGCCGAAGAGCAGTCCGATGGCCACGGACACGCCGAAGGCCACCGCGATCGAGATGAAGGTGACCACGGTGGACCAGCCGGCCGCCGCCGCGATGACCCGTGACAAGGCGAACCCGAAGCCGATTCCGATCAGACCCCCGACGATCGAAATCAGCACCGCCTCGGTCAGAAACTGACGGATGATATCGGCCTGCCGGGCGCCGATCGCCCGGCGAATGCCGATCTCGCGCGTGCGCTCCAGCACCGTGGCCAGCATGATGTTCATGATGCCGATACCGCCCACCAGCAGCGAAATGCCCGCAATGCAGATCATGACCACGTTGAAGATGAACTGCGTGCGGCGGCGCTGCTCGAGCAGGTGTGCCGGGACCACCACCGTGAAGTCCCCTGCGTCCTTGTGGGTGGCCGTAAGAATGGCGCGCACCACGTTAGCCGTCTCGATCGAATCCACGCCCGGGGCGACCTTGATGTAGACGCCGTCAATCTCGTCCTTGAGATAACTGTTGCTGTCCTCGAAGCGGCGCATCACCGTGTTCAGGGGCGCGATCACCAGGTTGTTGCGATTGACGACCTCCAGGCCCTCGACGTCGGCATCGGCCACCGCCTGCTGCGACAGCACGCCGATGACTTGCAACCATACGTCGTTGATCTTCACGTACTTGCCGACCGCCTCCTCATAGCCGAGCAGGTTGACCTTGGCCGACTCGCCCAGCACGCACACCGGCGCCGAGTGCAGGTTCTCCTCCTCGGTGAAGAACCGCCCCGAGACGATCTTGAGGCTGCCGATCTGCTCATAGTTGGGCAGAACGCCGATCAGCAGCGGCATCTCCTGGCTGGTCTTGGGCAGCACCCGCGTGGGCTTGAAGCGCTTGCGCGGCGTGGCCGCCTCCAGCCCCTGGACGTTCTCCAGAATGGCGCGATAGTCGCGGAAGGTCAACCCGGGCGAGATCGCGCGCCGGGCCTGAAGCTCGTTGCGATCCACCGCCTCCTTGGCCTCGATGATGATGTTATTGACGCCCAGCAGGTCAATGTAGCTCATCATCTCTTGCTGCGCCCCTGCGGTAATGGACAGCATGGCCACCACCGCTCCTACGCCGAAGATCATGCCCAACATGGTGAGCAGGGTGCGCAGCTTGTGCACCAGGAGGCTGGAAAGCCCCATGTAGAGATCGGGCAGATACGCGGCCAGCACCGACATCGCTTACAAACCTCCTCCGGGACCGCCGCCGACCGGCAAAGCGCCCGATTTCGCGCCCTTCTTTTCTTCCTTCTTCCTGTCGGTCCCGCGCGCCGTCGGATCGGACAGGGCTACGACCTCGCCCGGCTTGAGACCCTCGCTGATCACCATCACCGATTCGCTGCGCTTGAGCGGTTTGATCACCCGCGGCTCGAAGGTGTTCTCTTGCTTGACGTACACCACCGGCTTGCCGTCCTTCTCGAAAACCGCCTGCACCGGCACATAAATGGCGTTGGGAATTTTCTCCACGATGATCTCGACATCGGCCAGCAAGCCGGGACGCAGCAAAATCTCCAACTGGCTGTTCGCCTCGGGCGGAGGCGGCAGTTGCGCGCTTTCCAAATCTTTCTCCGTAAACTGCTGGGACGAACCGAGGCCGAAGCCGGCAGGCAGGCCGGGGAAACCAGGCGGCCCGCCAGGACCGCCGCGCTCGCCTCGCGCCCCTTCGCGGCCCTCGCGCGGCGCGCCCTCGCCGGCAGGCTGGCCCATTGCCTGGCGCACCTTCTCCATGATCTTGCGCCGCTCCTCAGGCGAAAGCTCCTCCATCTTCCGGCCGCCCAGCTCTTTGTCGAGCAAGGCGCGGAATTTCTTCTGATCCTCGGGGGACATCGCGCCCGCCGGGCCAGCCAAGGCGCCGCCCATCGCCGAGCGAATCTTCTCGAAGATTTTCTGCCGCTCCTCCTGGCTCAGGTCGCGCATCGAGCGCCCGCCCAGCTCCCTCTCGAGCAGCGCGCGCATCTTCTGCATGTCCTCGGGCGAGATCTGCCCGCCACCCATCATGCCCCCCATCATGAAGCCGCGGCGCGGCTGACCCTCTCCGCCCTCTTGCTGACCCATCGCAAACCCCGCAGCCGGCGGACCGCCGAACAGCAGCGGCATGCCTGCCGGCGCGCCGCCGCCCGGCGCAGCAAACGCCGCGGCCGCCATGGCCGGCGAGGGACCTGAAGCCGTGACGGGCTTGGAGCGATTGCGCTCCGCGGTTTCCAGAATGATCCGGATCTGTTCCGGCCGGGCGCCCAGCCCGCTCAGCAACTCCTTCATGTCCACTGCAAACACCACGTCGAAACGCTTGGTAGGATCCCCCGCCCACACGTTGGCGCTCGCCGTTCCGCTCATGGATTTGATGCGGGCCTGGAAGACCTTGTCGGGAACGGCGTCGAGGCGAACCAAAGCCTCCTGACCTTCTAGCAGGTTGGCGCGATCCAGCTCGTTGACCTTGGCCACCAGTTCCATTTCGGAAAGGTCAAGCACGTCGGCCACCGGCGTGCCCGGGAAAACCTGATCGCCCTCACGGTAATCAGGAAGCTGCATGCCCGGGAAGTACATCCCCATAGGCCGGCTTTGGCGGATGGCCACCAGACCGCTCATGGGGGCCAGGAGTTTGACCTGCATCAGCCGCTGGCGCTCGCGCCTGACCTCGAGCATGGCGCGATTGCGCCGCTCGCGCAGAACCGCGATTTCGGCTTCCGCCTGTTCCAGACGGGACTTGATGTCGCTTTCCAGTTGCTTGAGGCGCCGCCGGGCCTCTTCCAGCGTGAGCAAATCTTTCTTGGCATCAATGGCCGACTTGAGCTCGGCGCGGCGCACCTCCAACTCGGCCAGCCGGACGGAGTAGCGCGCCTTGAGCAGATCCACCTGGTCCTGGTTGTTGCGGATCGCCAGATCGGCCTGCGCCTTCTTGATCTGCTCCTCAATCTGTTGCAGCTCGAGCTCGCGTTCCTCCAGGCGCGAACGAACTTCGGAATCGTCAAACTCGACGATGAGATCTTTCTCCCTGGCGAAAGCACCCAAGGGGGCCAGGCGCGTGATCTGCACCGTGCCGAACAGGTTGGGCGCCACCAGCGTGGCCTGGCGCACCGGCCGCAGCTCTCCGCGCGCGTAGGTGCGGATCACCACGTCGCCCTGCCGCACCCGCGTGGTAGGAACCTGGATCTGACGTTCGGGCATCTGCCGGGACAACCGCCACAGGCCGTAGCCCGACCCGGCCACCACGCCCACCAGAATCAAACGCAACAGTATCTTCTTCATGGCACGATCTTCTTGGCGCTCAGCGCGACCGCCGCGGGCGAACTCCTTGCCCGACCCTCATAGTTTCTTGCGCGCCCGTTTGGCCGCCTCGATCGGGTTTTCGAGCGCGACCACCTCGCCCTCGCGCAATCCGCTCAGCACAACGATATCGTTCTCGTTGCGCAAGCCCACCTCGATGGTGCGGATCTGGAACTGCTGCCCCCGCTGCACCCACACCGCGGGCTTGCCCTGGTGAAGGAAACTCGCCCGCGCGGGAATCAGCAGCACGTTCGGATGGCTCTCGATGACAATCTCGGCCGTGGCGCTCATGCCGGGTCGCAGTCGCGGATCCACGTTCTTCAGCGTGGCGTAGGCCGGGAAGTTTTTCTCCGACATGCCCGGCCCCCGGAAAGTCAGCGCCGCAATGGGACTGATCCAATCCAGCTCGGCCAGGAATTCCTTGTCCGCGACCGCATCCACCCGAACGCGAACTTGCTGCCCCAGCTTGATCCGGCCCCGATCCACTTCCTCCAGCTTCATCTCGACACGCATGCTGGAAAGATCAGGAATTTCAGCGATGGCGGCCCCGGTCCAGGCCCGGTCACCTTCCTTGAAGGGCGGCGGCATGGAGCCGAAGGACCCCCCCGCGCGGAAGTTGGGCAGGATATTCACGATGCCGTCAATGGGGGCCGTGATCACCATTTGGCTCAGGTAACTCTTGGCCCGCTCCATGTCACGCACCGCCTTGTTCTTGCTTTGCTGGAGCCGCTCGATATCGGCCTGCTGCGTGACCTTGTGAGACTTGATGACCGTCTTGACCTGGCTCAGGTTGCCCTCGGAGATGCCCACGTTGATCCAGTTCTTGGCTCCCTCGATCTCCGAGAGGATCTCGGCCTTGCTCGCCTCCAGCTTGGCCCGCTCCAAGTCATATTCGGCCTGCATCAGGCTCATGGCGTCCTGCTCGTCAATGATGCGGTGCGAGGCCTGAGTCTGGATGATCTGGCTGTCGGCGGTGCGCACGCTGGTGGCGCGCTCCAGATAGTACTGCTCCTGCTGGGCGGTATCGAACTCGACGACGACGTCGCCTTTTTTGACGGGCTTGCCCGATTCGGCGAGACGGACGATGCGCGGGTCAGGCACCTGGGGCGCAGTCAACACGACCGAGCGGGTCGAACGGACCTCGCCGCGCGTGCGCACGCTGATCAGGAAATCCCCGCGTCGCGCCCGTGCGGTCGGGATCTCGACTTCCGTGACGCCGGCGTAGTAATACGCAGCGTAGCCGCCGCCTCCCAAAAGCACTAGCGCGACTGTCCATCCCATGATCCTGGTGCGGCGGGACGGACCTGTTTTACCCAGTCTCGGTTTGGATTTCAGGTTCTTGGAAGCCACAGCCCACAGCTCACTTTCTCCCAGCAGGCGGCCGCTCCAGAGCGATCGTATCGCCGGGGCGCAATCCCGAGCGAACGGCCGCGAAGATACGATTCGTCACACCCAACTGCACCGGGCGCCGCTGCCAGCCGGCGGGCGTTTGCACGTAGACGTACGGGGGCCCGTCGGGGGCATCCCGGAAGATTGCGGCCAGCGGCGCCACGGCGACGGAATCCTCCTCCTCCAGCACCACATCGGCGCTCACCGAAAGGTCGGGGATGACACGCGGCTCCAGCTTGTCCAGCTTGAGCACCACGGGCACTTCCTTGACGTAAGCAGCGCGGAAGCCGCCCGAAGCGGGCATGGGCGCGATGGCGTAAACATGGGCCGGCAGTTCCAGCTCCGGGTAGGCGTCAAAACGGACCCGGGCCCGCTGGCCGATGCGGATCCGCTCCACGTCCACCTGGTTGGCCCGGGCCTGCACGAGCATCGAGCTCATGTCCACGATTCGCATGAACAGCATGCCGGGTTGCAACTGATCGCCGGCCTGGATGCGCGCCATCTCGCCGCTGCGAAAGATGCTCTCCATGACCACGATGCCGTCAATGGGAGCCCGCACCAGCAAGCGGTCGGCGTTCGCCTCGGCGCGCCGCAGCTCGTTCAATGCCTGCTGGCGTTCCAGTTCGGCGATGCGGCGATCGGCCCCGTAGGTGACCTCTTTCAGGCTGACCTCTTTGAGCAGTTGCTTGTACTTGGCCTCAGCTTGCTCGGCGAGCAGCTTCAGCCGCTCCGTCATGATGGCCGACTGCACCGGCACTGTCTTCAGGTCAATCTGTGCTTTTTCCAGATCTGCCTTGGCCAACTCGATGGTCTGCTGGTGGGCTTTGCGCTCCACTTCAAGATCCGCTTCGAGGATTCGCATCCCGGCCTCGACTTGCTCCATGGTCGCCCGGTAGTCGTCAAGCCGGTTCAGCATGTACTGGCGATCGAACTCGGCAACCACGTCGCCTTTGCGCACGAAGGTGCCCGGGGGGACTACTTTCTCCAAGGTGAGCGTGAAATCGCTGCCGCCACGGGAAAGACCAAGCATCATGAATCCGCCGCCACCGCCGCCTCCGCCCCCGCGGCCGCCTCCCGAAAAGCTACCGCCGCCACCGCCCCCACCGCCGCCTCCGACACGGGCGAACGTCATGCCGCCGACGGACCGGGCCAGCGAACTGGCGTCACGACCGCCGCCACCACCCCCACCACCGCTCGCTTGCTCGGAGCCACCGCCCTCGCCGCTCGTGGATGCCGTGCTGGTTCCGCTCGCGCTGGCGCGAGAAGCGGTCGAGGCTGTGGTCGTTGTGGATGAACTCGTGGTGGCGCTGGCGAAGGTTCCCGATATCGAGTAGGTCCGGGATGTCCGCGCGGCGATGCTTACGTTCAAGCCACCGCCCCCGCGGCTGCCGCGCAACTGCGGCGCCATCAAGCCGGCGTAACGTTCGGCGGCTGTAACACCTGTCAGGCGGATCGTGTGTGCCACCCTGCCTTGCTGAACTTTCGCCGTGCGGATGGCGGCAACGGCAGGCTTGACTGCACGGACGGGCTTCCACGCCTGCCAGCCCCATACCGCACCCAGAGCGGCCAGCAGGCCCGCTACCGCCAGCCCGATCGCTAGCCGTTTTCTTCCACGCCGCGAGGCCTTGGGATCGCTTTCTGCGTTATGGCGTTTCATGGCTGCCACTCGCTGGGTACAAATTGGACGTCGTACCCTGGACTGCTCGCCCAGAATGAAAAGACGATAGTACCGCAGTCGAGGTTATTGCTCTCGGAGTCCCAATCGTTTAGATGCGAACGCCCGGGGCCGGTTCCGACCCGTTCCCGGACCGGCGCCCCTGCCGGCTCAAAGCGATAGCGCGGGCCGCCAGGTGCCGCAGGCGGTTGAGGGAGTCAAAGATCCGCGCCTCCGGATCCCGCCCGGCTCCCGTGCGCTCACCGTACAGGCATCCCACCAGCACATCGTCCACGACGACCGGGAACAGCCCGAGGCAACTGACGCCTCGCTCCCGCAATCCCCGGGCCTCTTCTTCCGAGAGCGGATTCTCCGCGGACAGCAGGAGGGGCCGGCGGTTCAGCAGGGCCTGACCGAGCAAGCCCGCCCCCGGCCCTACCGTAAGCCGGAACCTCTCGCGAAGAACTTCCGCTCCCTCGCCGAGGCCCACCCGACCCTGCATGGTTTCGGAGGCCGGCTCCAGCAGGCAGAACAAAACGCGGTCGAAAACCTCGCTGCGGTAAATCGCCTCCAGAATCATCAGGATGACCTGGCTGAGATCCCAANCGCGTCTGGCGGAAAGGACCCACTCGATCTCCTGGGTGAGATCATCCAGGGCNGCTTGCCCGCAAGCCGGCATCCCCAGCGCCCGCGCTTCCACAGCGTGGGTCCCTTTCAGACTGTCCAGGACCGATTCCGTGTGTTGCCTGAGCCTCAGCTCATCCAACGGGACGCGNAGTATGGCGAAGGTTTCTCTGGTCTCGTGGAGGCCGGCCTCGATCACGTCGCGAAAGCTTTCAGCGTCGAGGCCGAGCGCCGGGCCGAATTCTTCGCTCAAGCGGCGCAGTCGGGCGCGACCGGCGGCCGGATCGCTCCGGTGAATCGCCGAGGTGAGGGCATGACTGCACGCCGTGACGACAGCCAACAAGCCCAAGGCGCTCTTGCCCGTCCGCCCCGCGGAAGGATCCATGGACTGGATGACCCGGTCCGGCAAGTTCCACTCGCGCGAGGCGGCCTGGGCCAGCTCCGCGTAGGTGAATCCGAGAATCCTGAGCGCCGCCTCCGCTTCGCTGCAACGGCGCTCCTTCATCAGCACAAGAATGGAGGCGTATTCCCGGGGTTTGTAACAGGCCGTCAGGACCTCGCCCAGGTTGTGAAACATACCGCAGATGTATGCCTCCTCACGACGTGGGTAACCCACGCGAGCCGCAATCTCGCGGGCCTGCGCCGCGGTGAGCAACGACAGCAGCATCAATTGCTTGAGCCCCGGCGAATGCCTGCGGTAGTGATCGAACAGGAGCAGGCTGGCGGCCAGGTTCCGGATGGCGTCGGCGCCCAGCAGGGCGACGGCGTGCGAGACGCTGACAATGGGCTTGCCGGAGCGGTTGTAGTGCGCCGAATTGGCGGTGCGCAGGATCTTCAAGGTCAGGCTGAAGTCCTTGAGGATCATCGCCGTCAGGCGGCGCAGGGAGGTTTCCTCGTCTTCGAGAGCTTGCATGACCTGCGAGATCTGGTGGGCGAAAGCGGGAAAATCAGGGCGCTGGCGAATTTCATACAAGCAGGCTGCGACGCGTTGCTCCCGGCTGGTTTCGGGCGGCTTCGCGATGGCGCCCCTCACAGAGGGTACCTCCCCTTATCCCTCATCGCCCGGACAGGCAAGGACTTGAGTCACGGCAAAAAAAGCGCCCCGGCCCGCCGGCCGGGGCGCGGAGG
>JGI24185J35167_1000484_pt1 | contig 17913 bp, 18 predicted proteins | sample YNPBryunderm2012_FD_35167 | JGI IMG/M metagenome (IMG submission 35167) | reverse complement strand
CTTTCAATTCCGTTATACGGAATTTGGTCTTGAGACGGTATCATGGTTTTTTATATCGTTACTCGAAATAGATTTTATCATTATTCTTCGTGAAGAAGATGGTAAAGGCACGATTCGCCTGCAAAGGAAAGGAAGCCCCGTACTGATCGTCCTGAAGTAATCTCCAGACCACTGCGGTTGGCTGAACAACGGTTTAGAGGAAGTCTTCGCTCACATCTTTCCACGCTGCTGTGGTAATAGAATGCGGAAGCACGTTGAAAAAGTAGTTTCGCAAAGCAAGAGACTTTAAGAGAAAATTAGAGTTTGCGGCTCTCTGTTAGAACGCTAAATAACTCGTCGTTCATTTCTGGGCGAAACAACAGGATTTCTGAGGGTCCCTATGGTCAACTTTTCCCAATCTTTAGATAGGGACACAGCAATGACTGAGTCCTTCGTCTTGTCTATAATCTTCATGAGCCTTATGAGTAGACTCAAAATGGCTTTTCTGTCCACNGNACAGTAGAAACAACTGTACTGGATTCTCACTCCGCGTTCGGAAATTATTTTCTCGACCTTGCGTCTTCTCTTGTCATCTGACACATCGTACGACACGAGATAACCTGTGGTCCCGCTCATTTCGTCACCACAAATGGTGTATATTCGTCAACTTCCCCAAGTATGCACTTTTCAAAGAGCCTCGCTTGAACCTCAATTATTCTTAAGTATTCAATCGAGGTATTGAGCACTGGATGATGATGCTTCGTCTCAAGGCGATCCTTGTAATGTTCTAAGAATTTCTTCCTGCCCCTATCTGTTAACACGAACGAACCTTGTATATTTTCGATGAAATCGGANGGCTTTATGTGCCTAAGATTTACAAGAGACAAAACCAGCTGATCAACTATGATCGGTCGGAATTCCTCCATTAAATCGAGCGCTAACGCAAATCTACCGTAATGATCAGTATGCAATACCCCAAGTAAAGGCTCAAATCCGATACCAACTAATACGCTCAAGACGGTATTGTGAAGTAAGGTGTATCCAAAGCTGAGTAGAGCGTTAATGGGATCTTTCGGTGGGCGACGATTTCTCTCGTTGAAGTTCCAGATTGGTTCAAAAGCCCTTTTGTAGATCTCGAAGTACGTGTTTGCAGAAACTCCCTCGATTCCTAAAAGTTCGTCGAAATTCCAACAATNGTTTATCGCTCGTTCCAGCTCTTTGAATTTGGCTTTTTCCTCTCCTCTTAAGAGAGATTTCTTGGTCAGGACGAACACCTGGTTCCTGACCTTTCCGAGCACAATTTTTTTGGCCAGGCACAACCTTTTCTCTTGATCTTTGTAANTTTCCAACTGTTTCAGCCTCAGAAACACGTTTTTTGGAACAGCACCAGTACACATAGCTGAAAGAGCCCCATTGAGGTCTGTGAAAACGATCGGAATAGCGTTTTGGACCAGGAGTTTCAAAGCCTGAGACGATATCTGGACGTTGCCCATCAGATAGAGTGTACCGATCTCAGAAAAATGGGCCTTCAAAAGTTCTTCACCTGAATGGGATATCACAATGCTCTCTCCCGCTCGACCAACGAATGCACCTTGTGAAGAGAGGAAAATTGGTGGTTTGTAACTGTGTGGGGTGACTTTTCTAACGAGATTTTGACCGTTTTTCTTGGCGGAGGGCATACAGATATCCAGCAATGAACAAGGAGAGCAGTGCTTCTTGTTGTATCGAGGCTGTGGCACTTCATCTGCAATTCTTCTCATCTCTCTAAGTATTTCTCTCAGCCGGGAAACCAACTCAGTATCAGCCTTAACTTCGAACTTTTTTTCAGATCCGACGTAGTGCAACCTTCCTACCACTTTTTTAATGTCTTCGTCAAACGTTTCGCAATAACAAATCAAGTAGGCGACGAGCTGTAGAACATCGTTTTTGAAAGGTTTAGTGGCGTTCCCCTTCTTGGTTTCAACTATGACAGTCTTTTCGTCTGTTTTGATAACCTCATCGACAAAACCATAAATCCCAAGCGAATTCGAGTGCACGAATATGCCTTGTCTTCTCTTGTAACCTTTTGTTTGGGCTTTCTTACTCTTCTTCTCATCGATGTATCTGCCTTCTTCCACGTGTTCGTTCGTAGAGAATTGTCCTTTCACGTATTCAATGTAGTATCTGTATGGACAGTACAAATAAGCGTTAATCGCGAAGATCGGTATTTCTTCTTCCATTTCCATTTGGATTTTCACCTCGGAAACAAATCGCATTCCCAAGGTTTTTCTTCAAGATAAGATTGTGCCTTCAAAGCTTCTGATCCTATCAAGACTTTTTGAAAATATGAATTGACTTCTGCTTTGACCGGGTGAAAATCAAGTAGGAAACATTTCTTTTCCGCATCGGGATTGACCAAATAAACTGGCACGCCCCTGAGTTTGCCAACGTGAAAAACATCGTTCATCAGTGTGAATTCGATCTCCAACGGCACGAAGAACCTCGACTTGGCCCTCGTTCGTATCCTGATGAAAGGTTTTTCGAATCTTTCCAGCGGAGCTTCCAAGCGATACGCTTCTTTCACCGAACTTCTCAAATCTTCCGGAATGTCCCAACTCGTTAAGTTTTTGACCCTGTACTGTGTTATTATCGCAAATTTTTCGTAGACGAATGAATCCGCTCCACTCAGCTTTTTCGGATCCCTCACGTAGACCTGATCACCAGAGGCTCTAAACGGGAGTATGAACCTCTCTATGAAGTGTCGGTACACTTCTAGGGCTTCCCTCAATTCATGGTCATCTTGGTAAAGCTCCTGAAGTGTTTTTTGCAGCTCTGGGTTTCTCTTCAGGATATCACCTTGAGTTTTCTCATCCGCAATGCTTAAGTAGTACATGTCCAATTCATTCCGGCACAGATTTCTCACCGCATGGGGTTCTAAACCAAAAAATTTCTCCAAAAGCTTGAAGTATTCGCTCAGAATCCCTTTTTGGTCCTTTGGAAAAAGCAAACAAAACACGTCTTCAAAGAAGGCTATGATCAATCTGAAAGGACCGAGGAACTCTCTTTTGAGACTTTCTATTCGAGACGGGACGAGTTCTCGAAGCGTCTTGGAGAACTCGAGTCTGTTCGATGACCTATTCAGGCTTTCCAAAACCCGAGAGAAGATCTTCGGAGGTACTATCACGAAGGCTTGAGATGGCATATCTGTAACCTTCTTACCAAAAACCCTGCCAACTCGCCCAAGACGTTGAACGATGTCGTCTGAATCACGGGCTTCGAAAAAGATAATGTCAATAGCTTGTCTATGTTTTTGTGGCCTTTCTATTTCGTATCCCACGTCTATCGTCGGAGTGGCCAAAATAACTCTCTTTTCCAGATTAATTTTCCTTTGTTCGTGAGCCATGGGACCGGTGACCAAACCAAAATCAAGGCGTTTTTCTCTCAAATGTTTTGCAAGTTTTATGAGCCTTCTCAGAGAATCACTAATGATTAAAATATCTTTGTCGGACTCTTTCACGATCTTCTCTTCAATAAGATCGACGTAGTCATCGATCTTGCCTTTGAGAATTTCGACTTCCAAAGGTGTTGCGGTTTTTACACTCAAGAAAGTGCATTGATCTGCTTCATAGTCGATTTTGGATACGGTAATTCCCATTTTAGCGAATACTTCTTGCATTTCTCGACTTGGGGTAGCAGTCATTAAAATGTACTTCTGTGGAATGTTGAAGTAAATTGAGGTGGCTATGAACACGAAAGCGAAGAACAACCTGCTTGGATCGTAGTAATGGAATTCGTCAAAGGCCACGAGCTCGGGAAACTTGAGAAGATCTACTATGAGCGTACGGTTCATTGGTCCTGTTCCGTATTTCTGCAGCAGAACGTAATGCACTATGTCTGGATTCGTGACAACGATGGCTTTATCTTTTTTGAGAATATCTCTGAGCGTCCGAGAGTGTGATCTGCCGTTCATCTCATCTAAGGTCTCCGACGTCACAAGGAAAACCTCGTGCTCCAAGTTGTGTTCGGCCTTGAATCGCTCAATGGAAGATTTGTACTGATGAATCAATTCGTTTATTGGTGCAATGATCAAAACCCTCTTGAAGCCTTTTTTCCTTATGGCGTTCAACAAGGCTTTGGTTTTACCGGTACCAGTTGGATAGGTGTTCAGAACGATTTGACATTTCTCGAGTTCCTCGTACGTCTTAACTTGATGGAGCGCCCAAATTTTTCCGTCTTCTTCTACAATCGGTATCGAGTAACCGTCTATTTTTTTCATGAAGTCTCCGCCTCCATACCGGAGAAATAAGCAACCTCGATGGGTATTTGAAAGATCTCGGTGGAGCCTTCCAACTGAACATCAAACTCGGTGTATTCCCCTTCGGCTCTCACGTTCTCTATCAAAGGTACAGGTTTGATGGAAACCACGTTGAAGCCCTTTAAGGTGTACCGATCTTTCGAAAGATCAACTGGATTGATAGGGTGCTTACAGAAAAATTCTCCGGCCTTTTTGTCGTAATCAAGCTTCTGCCAAATCAGCTCGCACTTCGACATGAACTTACCAAGTCTTACGAACTTTGGAAAATCAATGGGACCAGTTGACTTGACAAAGAAAATTGCCTCGCTCTCCGGTCCGATCAGTTTGAACTGGCCGATCTGGGGGGAGTTGTACGCACGAATCTGTGATTTAGTGGCTCTGTNTAACATCGCACTATCGATGACCACGTTTCGNCCCATTTTCAGGTAGTATCCCTCTCCAGTTGCATTGAAGCTACTGAGAGTCCAGTTGCAGACAATGAACTTGGCCGGGTAAACATAGATGTCTCTGCAACTAATGTCTTGTTTGTAGCTTGGTTTTTCTCTACCGAGGTATTGAACATTTGCTAAACCCAGCGCGTATGTCAATGCGTAGTTTCCAACGTACGGCATGGTTATGTACATTTGAGACACTTCTTTACTTGCAAAGAAGACACCTTCGTGAGCCACTAAACGACACAGGTAGATGTACATGAGATCAATCTCCCGTTTTTGACGCCAAAATACCCTTCAGTTTTCTGAGCGCCTCCACAAAATCCTTCGGATTTTGATAAATTTTTTTGGTCTCGTCGAGGAGCTTTTTGAGTTCGTCTCCGACGATCAGTTCTGTTCTTGATGGTGCTTTTTGGCATACGTCTTCGATGATTTTAGCCAGTTTCTCGGTCAGAACATCATCTTTCAGTGGATGAGTTCTCTCATTGACTGAAAGATTATCCCAAAGGAGTTTTGTCAGCTGAAGTGAGCTGAAAATCTCCGCTTCGGCTCCGACTATGGCAACTACAATGTTGGAAACTTTTCCAATTCGCGAGCTCATGGCTCCATACCTTGTCGTTCTGAGTATGCTTCCAAGCACATAGATGAACTCGGGTTCTCTTATGTCCCTGAGAGTTTCCACATCGACGAAATGCGCTTCTGGTTTCACGTATTCAGCGGCTCCCAAACTTTGACGCATCTCAGGTTTTCCATCTTTGAATTCGACCATGGTTTCAAGCTCGCTCAAGGCGTTGAAGGTGCGAAGTTCCGTGATCTCAGACGCCGACAAGATCGAATATCCATCCTCTGTAAGAACTCTCGATTTGAGACTCCCCTTGCTTTCTTTTCCACTTTCAGCAGCCGCGTAACCGTAGATCAAACAGTCCGGGCACTTTCCACACATGGAAGCGTTGATTGAGCAATCGTCCACCAGGATTCCATGAAATCTGAGAAATTCTCTGCCAGTTCTCCTCTCCGGTGCGACCGCCTTGCGCTTCGTGAAAACCACGCGTGGTTTTGTCTCCACGTCCTGGTAACCCATTCGAGTCATCTCTTTGGTTATTCCCTCATCGGTCCGAAGAACTAGTTCCGAATCCGACTTTCTTAAAAGCACGATGTGAATGAACCTAGCGGTTGGCGAGGAGGGAAACTCCTCAGGGTGGAAGAAATCACCGATTTTCTGCGCAGCGCTCAAAAATTTCATGCATCACACCTCCTTACTTTTCTTTGAAGTTCTATTTTCGTAAACCAAAAGCTTGATCGTGCCCAAAAACAGGTTTCTGTACTTCGCGTAGTTGAGTATGAGAGTTTCTCTGCCGTTGATCAGATTGCCCTCACCAATTCTTTTGAGGAAGCTCAAAAACGCGTCCGCAAATTCTTTCGCTTCGTTCTGTGAATCGGTTGATCTCGAGACGCTTTCGAAAATGAGTGCTTCAAGGACTTCTTCATCTTCAGTTTTGGGATCAAATTTTCTAACGCTTTTAATGGCGTCTAAAAACGGTTTCGTGTACTGGTATTCCGTTGGCTCCGATTCGCTTGATCCTCCAAGTACCCAGCGCCTTGCAAGTTCTGCCATCTTTCTGATTTCTTCCACTCTATCACCCCCAAAGATCTTGAACAGACATGGAGCGATCGTCATCGGTTTGAAATCCTCCCATCTCTTCGCGACCACCGCTGCGACATCTAAATCCGTTGGTTGGGAAAGAAACTCAAACAAGTAATCTCTAACATTTGTGTCTCGGAGGTACTCTCCGAACTGTCTCCACACTCCTGGATTGACAAGGATTTTCTTTGCAAATACACTGCCGTCCTTCACCCAGATGTTCTCATCGAACTCTATGTCGTCCTGAAGCAATTGAACATCCGTTGTGACAAGTACTCTCACAGGTATTCTGGAGCGAATTCTCAGAGCGCTTATCGCTGCCATCGCCGACAAGCTTTTCCATTTTTGAAGGTCATTACCACTCACGGGAACCGGAAGATAAACCATGTTTCCGAAGATAATCTTTAGTTGCTCTTTCTTCTTGTCCTTTTTGAAGAGTGAGACGATGACGTCGGACATAGCTCGTTGTGAACTCTCATTGCTTGTCCCGTTCAGCTCTTTTTTCACTTGTTCTTCCATCGTCCTGAGAAAACTATCCGGATAGTAGTTCTCGGGCAGCAGGACGAACACAATCTGCGAATCAGAGTAATTCAATCCTTTTGCCTTTGTCGCCAAGAATTGCAATCGGCAGTATTGGCAAATATGTCTCTTGGGATCCATCCTCTTATGCGCAGGGCCTCTGTTCGTGAACATCTGAACTTTAAGCGAGGGTGTCTCGGCGGACTCCGCTTCGACGACCTCATCCTCACCACTCGTACCGCAAATGCTGCAGGTGTCCCTGTACGGACCGTAGCGATGAAAACTCCGCACGAATTCTTTCGTATATTGCTCGGCTATGTTGTAACCACACACAGAAAGATTGATCGTCAAATACCTCTCAAGATACGTTTTCAAATTTCTTTTTGAGCACTTTTCGTACAAATCTGTCAGTTCACTCACACACCTTTTGGCAAAATCTTCCAGTGATTCACTCGAGTTGACGAATGGAGAGAATCGCGAGATGGTTTCGTACTTTTCTTGCAACACTTGGCTTTTAGATTTTTCACCAAGATTGAATCCTGCCAAGAGTTTGAACTTTTCCTTGATTGAATCTCTGTGCGGACCTCCATTCTTGTACAGTTCATCGCAGATTCTTTGAAGGCCCTCTATGAAAATCGCTTTTTCATTGTATTTGTCTTTCTTACTTATTGAAACCACCAAGAGCTTATCGATCAATCTGTTGAGCTCCATTTCAAAGGCAGAGCTGCTGAGTCTAACACCAGTGGACTCAAAGGTAACCGAATCTTGGAAAATCGCACGCGCTATACCTTCGTGGTCTAAGAATCTCCGCGATAACTCATAGATAAGGTGTTCAAGGGGTTCTTCTCTTTGATCGCCTTTTGAAAGGTAGACCAAACCGTTCGGGAATCGAGCGATGGGGAACAGATCGTGCTTTTCGGTGAGTAGATTGTTCAAGACCTCGAAGATCAGTTCGGTGAGCATTCCCCGATATTCCTTCAAAACAACGTGGAAAAGAGTCGTCCGATCGAACTTTCCATTGGAGAGTGTTTGTATTTCTCTTAAAACGCTTTCACAGGATTCTTTCAGGCGGCGATCTTTTTCCAAATCCGGGCCGGTGAAGTTGTCGAACTTGTCGGCGAACTTGATCACCCTGGTCAAGATCTTGACTTTTTTATCGAATTTTTCCTCTCTGTAGAACAGCAGTTCCATCCCAGGCAAACCGGTTTCTTGGTGCAAAGAGACGCACATTTGTATGATTTGGAGGTTTTCTTGCACAAATAAATTGCTTTCTGATACACCAAGTGAGTTCAGCACCTCTTTTATTTCTTCAAGGCTTGAACTTCGTCTCAGACTTCTCGAGAGGATTTTGTTCATGTCGTGCAAAAGGCCAGCGTAAAACGCTAAGGTGACGTGTCGATCGTCCAAAACGTTCCTTGAATACAAATATTGGGCCAACAAATAACTCGTGAAAGCCACGTTCATGAGGTGATCGGCGATGCTTCTCCCCGCTTTGGATCCACTTTCATGTTTTGCTTCTCCGAGTCTTTTCTTCAGCTCATAAATGGATTTCAACATCTGTTCCTCTTGAACGATCACGACGATCCCCCCGTTTAGTCAACCAGATTTTACATGGTTATGTACTCTGTGGTTCAAATCGACACAGATTTGTCGTTTTCGTACAGAATGACCATCTTCTCGATCTCTTTCCTCAACCTTCTTTTGATCCACTCTGGAGCCAGTATCTTCGCGTCGCTTCCCCACGATAGAACCCAGGATATGAGTTCTTTGTAACCACAGACTTTGACGTGGCACACGACGGAACCATCGTCGTTGTATTCCAACTTCTGCGAGGAATGCCTCGTAGTTTCTTCGATCTTTCTGGCGACCCTTTTGGAAAACCAGATCTTTATCTCGTACTCTCTGTCGGAAAAATGGGTTCCCCAAACCTTTGAAAGCATTGTCTCAATTTCTTGCCTCGTTGGAATGGAGAAGGACTGCTCGGTTGAAATCACGGGAGCATGGATTCTCGAAAGTCTTAAAAAGAGCTTAAAATTTCTCTCAACATCTCTGCAGAACAAGTACCAATGTTCATCGCTGAAAACGATCCTGTAGGGTTCTACCGTGTACTTTTGCCATCCTCTGTTTGGATTATGGTAATTGAATTGGATCACCACGTGGTTTGCTATGCCTTCTTCGATTGCTTCGACGACTCTGATGTCAACTTCTTCAACCTTGGGTTGCAGAAAGGAATAACACTGAACGTAATATGCGTACTTGGAGTAGAAGCTATCCAAACTGAGTGAATTTATGATCTGCGATTCTATGTTTTGCAAATCCTTTGAATACAACGATCCAAAGTAGTTCTTCGCAAGAACTACCATAAGCAGAAGAATTTTCTTTTCACGGGCGGTCAGACTGAGTGTGTAATCGTAGTCAATATCGAGCATGCTTTTTGCCATCCTGTGTCTGCCATGAGACGAAGTTATGGGGACACCGGCCATGCGCAGCTCCTCAATATACCGTTCAACAGTTCTAATGTTGACACCGAATTCTTCCGCGAGTTTACTACTCTCGACCGTCGATCCACTCATCAATCTGTAGAGCAGTCTGGAGATTCTGTTCAGCTTAGTCTCCACATCTCTTCTTTTCAAGGTTTGAAAATTTTTCGTGAAGTTCCTTGATTCTTTTCTCATTTGGGTGAACCCCCCTGACGAGGACGGAACCAAAACCACGTGCTGTTGAATAGCCCAAGCCCGTGAAATGCAGGTAAGCGAGTTCTCTCAAGGGTTCGTTGAACTTCAAGTATCCTACGAAACCTATCAAGACATGGTGCGAAAAACTGATCGCTTTCGTTCTCACACACATCTCTTCAATCGCTGGTAGAACTATCTCACGATTGAGAATTTTGGAGAGCGATTTCGCTATGCGCATTGGTTCGGGTAGTGGCAAATGCTCTGTCTTGGACACTTTGAAGGTCGTCGGGGCGATGAAGTACAGGGTATCTGTGGCCGGCTCTTCGATGCTGTATAAGTCTTCACTCAGAACTTCGCAAACTTCGAAAGCTGTGTTTCCAAGAACGACGATCGGATCAATGGTCAATTGAAGCAAGAGCCTATCTCTGATCTTGCGGTTCGTCGAAGCCAATCTGAAGAGGTATTTTTTGTTTTTCTCAAATCGTCTCACCATGTTGAGGGAAACATCGTAGATGGGCGAGAGACAGAATCTGGTTCTTTCTGGACCATGGATTTCTTCTATGTTCAGTCTTCGCGCCAGGAGCTTTACAACAGCGCCGTGCAGTCTTTCGGTTGGATTGGAAATCAAGGCATTTTCGTGTGATTTGAGAAAGACAATCACTTCTACCAAAGCGTTTCACCATTCCGCGTAAATTGTACCATGTCCTTGTTTTGTTGTTCAGCCAGTTAAAATCTTCGGGCATGCGAGCTGGGTGCAATATAATGTACCTTATATTGCAGCCGCAAAGTAGTCCGTACACGTCCACTCTCCTTTCACCTGTGTGGTCTCCTNTATGGACTCACCCCACCAGCACAGTGCTTCCAGGACGGCCCCGTTCACAGTGAGAGAGATCGCGAAGGTCCAATCATTGTTCTTCGTGAAGTAGTCAGTGTCTATGAGGAGGGGAATTCTTCCGGCTTTGCTCCCTAACAGCTGAAAGTTGCGATTGGTCGTTGAGCAGCCAGCGAAGTCACCGAAGTTCACCCGCGGACTAAGTGTTGATGATATGATAAATATGTCTGTGTGTAGAGATTATCGTTTCCACGTGAGGGAAATGTCTACAAAGACATGCAAGAATAACTTAGAGTCAAATAATGCAGCAAGCAGACTGTGTGAGCAATCATCATATCTTAAAACTCAATGCAGCTTATGATCAGGTCTTTATATTATTCCTATCCTTTTGTAATAATGATCTTTCATTATATGTCATGACCGTCCTCGATCCTCTGCTTGGTAAACACTCTGACCGTTACGCACGCTTTTCAAATTCTTGCTGCTCGCTCCCAAAGATCAAAGGCGTAGTATCTCTTGCAAGATCTGTGTCGCTCGCTTCACGTACTCGGGACACACTGTCCTGAAGATGTTTTCTTCCCTCGCCTTTTTCAACCCTTCCTCGGTACTTATGTCGCATCCGAGCAAATCAGTGCAGAGTATGGATCCATGCTGAGTCTGAAACGATCGACAAAGTTTTTTGCCATCGCGTAAAGCTGTTCTCTTGCGTCCTTATCCACGCGGTTCGCTGACAAACCAAGGACCATGAGAGTGCCCGAGACCGCACCACAGACGCTACCACACCGCGACATCCCACCACCGAAAGCCGCAGCGATCTTCAGCGCACTCGGCTCATCCAGACCAAACCTTGGCGCAAACGCGGCGAACACTGACTGTGCACAGTTGAAGCCCTGATCGAACAGTTGCAGAGCTTTATCCGTCATGATGTCATCTCCTTTCTCAGACTTTACACCTTCTGCTGTCCTGATCATCCATCGACTCCTGTGAGTTCCAAAAACACCGTGGTTCCTACGTTCAGCTTTGAGTGTATGGCCCACGTGATGTTCAACCTCCGCAGGATGTGCTTGACGATCGCAAGTCCAAGGCCTGAGCCGGAGATGCTCCTCACATTCTTGGCTCGGTAGAAGCGGGCCGTAACGTTCTTGAGTTCCTGTTCGGGTATGCCGAGGCCCTCGTCTCGGACTAACAGCAGATCCCCACGTCTTTTGATTTCCACGCGGCTTGCTTCGTTTGCATACTTCACAGCGTTGGAGATCAAGTTTCTGAGAACTATCTTCAAAGCTTCTTCATCAGCTTCGATCATCACGTTGGTTTTTTCGAGCGATAGCGAGATCCTTTTCTGAGCTATCCTTTGTTCGTACTCATGTATGACTTCTCTGAGGACCTGTTCAAGAACGATCTTGCGAACAAACGGTTGGTAGTTCTCCTGTTCTATCTTCGAAAGGAGTATGAGCTGTTCCAGAATGCGTTGCATCCTGTTCAAATGCCGTTCCATCTTCGCCAAATTCTCTTGGACACGGTCCCCCTCTTTCACGAGTTCTAACAACCCCATCACGGCACTCAAGGGGGAAAACAACTCGTGTGCTACTGCGTTGACGAAGAAAGTCTTTGAATCCGACAGCACCTGTTTCTCAGTCGACGAATCTCCCACAGACGGGTAGAAAACCAGCACATTAGGTCTGATGAGAAGGATGGGTCTGTACTCTCGAACAATTTCATCCCAACTTGTAGCCGACACCTCTTACCGTCACCAACCTCTCCTTGCCAATCTTTTTCCTTAGTGCGCTCATGTAAACGTCCACGATCCGCTCGCTCCTCTCCGAACCCCGCCACACACTGTCGAGTATCTCGGAACGGCTGAAGACTCTCTTGGGGTTTTGAAACATCAAAAGCAAAATATCGAATTCTTTGCCCGAAAGACTGATCGTTTCTTCGCCTATCTGTAGAATCCTCTCGTGCACAATGAGTTTCATGTCCTTGTAAGTCAAAACCTTTTCGAGGCTGCCCCTTCGTCTCATCACCGCCCTCACTCTCGCGACGAGTTCCCTGGGGTTGAACGGCTTGGTCACGTAGTCGTCTGCGCCGAGTTCGAGGCCCAAAATTCTGTTTCGGTCCTCGCGTAACGCCGTCAGAACGATGATGAACGTTTCTGGGCACATCACCTTGATAGAAGAGATATCATCCATGGCATCACCGTCTGGGAGTAACAAATCAAGCACGATCAGATCGACACAACCTTTTTCAAGCACTTTGTACATTTCCTCCAAACTCTTCGCGGTGAGGACCTCGTGTGAATCGAGCTTCAAGTACCTACTNACCACCTCAAGTATNTCTTCTTCATCCTCTACGATCAGCACTCGCGCCACTTTCNTGATGCCTCCCGTNCAAATCATGCCACGACTATGTTAAAAAGTTTTGATACTAGCACACACTNACTAAAAGTNGCTCATGTTCAATGAGGTTGAACGAATTCGAAGGAGGTGTAGTTATGAAGAAGTGGTTGTTCGTTTTGATGGTTGGCGCCATGACCCTCATGGTGCAGGCTCAAACTCTCGTGATCAAAGGCTCAAACACGGTTTATCCCATTGCACAACTGTGGGTCGAGGAAATGCAAAAGATGTATCCAAACCTCGTGGTTACACTCGAGGGAGCAGGTTCCACCACAGGAATCAAAGCACTGTTCAACGAAACAACGGACGTAGCCAACTCCAGTAGGTTCCTCAAACCGAGTGAGATCGAAGAGATGCAGAAAGCCGGCAGGTATTTCGTACCCATCTTGATTGCCTACGACGCGCTCTCTGTCATAGTCCATCCGAGTCTGCCACTGGAAGACATATCTATAGAGACACTGAAGAAGATCTACACCGGCGAGATCACCGAGTGGAACCAGGTTGATCCCAAGCTTCCAAAGAGACCAATCGTTGTGTACTCGAGAAACACCGCGAGCGGAACTTTCGAAACTTGGGTCGAAAAAGTCCTCGGCGGCGCCAAGTTGAGTCCGAGAGTACAGATGCTCGAATCCAGCCAAGCGGAAATCGAAAGTGTCGCGAAAAACCCCAACGCGATAGGTTACACGGGAATGGGTTACGTCACACCGCAAGTGAAGGCGCTCAAGGTCAACGGTGTCACTCCGAGCGTTGAGAACGTCATCAAAGGCACGTACCCGATAAGCAGACCCTTGTTCGTTTTCATCGATTTGAAACGCTTCAACAACACCTGGCCGATGGAAGGTATCGTTGCTGAGTACATCAGGTTCATCCTTTCACCCAAGGGACAGAGGATAGTGAGAGAAGCGGGATTCGTTCCGCCCTACGGAACAGGTGAATGATGAGAAAAACGGTTTCTTTCATATTCGTTTCGCTCACAAGTCTGGCTGCCGTCATCGTAGCGGCAGCCCTTTTTGCGATAGTGTTCTTCATCTTCACTGAATCCATCCGGGCGATCAAAGAAGTTGGGTTCGGTTTGTTCTCCCCCAATTGGTATCCAGTCTGGGAGATAGACCCGGAGTTTGGGATCGGTACGATGCTCTTGAACTCTCTGATCCTAACCGTTTGGACNAGCGTGTGGGTTTGGACCCTCGGTTTGAGTGTAGCGATCTACCTACACAAGTACGCGTTGAACAAAGAGCGTGAAGTCTTGCTCAGGATCCTCGAGTACGTCAGTGGTATTCCTTCCGTCGTTCTTGGACTTTTCGGTGTACTGATCCTCGGAAATTGGTTTTTGCGACTCGGTGCGTGGTCGGCACAGAATTTCTTGAACGCTTCGATCGTGCTCAGCGTGCTGACACTGCCCTTCATGACGAGCTTAACGTTTCAATCTCTGGAAAAGGTACCACGGCAACTCGTGGAAGGTACGATCGCCCTCGGAGCGAAAGATTTGGCTGTGATGTGGATCGAACTGAGGTATGCAGCACCTGGAATAGTCAACGCGATGCTGAGCGTTTTCAACAGGATCTTTGGAGAAACCATGATCGTTCTCATGGTGGCCGGAGGTGCAAACTTGTTGGTGAGGTCATTGTTGGATCCTGTCAGACCACTCACGGCGACGCTCGGCAGCGAGATAGGAGAAGTCGCCGTTGGAAGCTTACACTACAGCGCTTTGTTCTTCATCGCCTTTCTCGTGCTCTCTGGTTCTTTGATCTTGAATCTGCTCACCAACAGGATCACCAGAAAACTCGAACGATGGATCAAGGGGTGAAGGTATGAGATGGACTTTGAGAATCATCAGCTATGGTGTTTTTGTGGTGATGTTGTTTGTGCTCGTCAGTATCGTCGTTTCAGGAGTACCATACTTTTTCAGACCGGGTTTCTTCACGGCGTGGCCGCGACGTGCGATGAGCGAAGGAGGAATATTTCCGATGCTCATCGGTTCATTGATGCTGATGGGTTTGGTTTTCGCCATATCGGTTCCAGTGGGTCTGATTGGAACTATATTCCTGAGTGAGTTGGCACCGAGGAGAATTTCGATGTTCTTGCAATCGCTCGCCGGGACCATGAACAGCGTTCCTTCGATAGTGTACGGCGTTTTTGGTCTTGCTTTTTTCTCGGTCAAATTGGGCTTTGGCACGTCCCTGCTCTCAGCTTCCTTAGCACTGTCCACCATGTCCATACCGTTCTTCATGAACAGCGCCGTGGAGTTCTTGAGAGCCGTACCAAAGGANCTGAGAGAAGGTGTGATATCTCTCGGTGCGAACAAACTTCAAGCTACGTTGATGGTTCTCAGAGCCAGCAAGAATGGGATACTGACCAGCCTGATGCTCACCCTTGGCAGGGCTTTCAGCGAGACTGCACCGATCTTGGTGACGGGTGCGGTGTTCTACTCAACGAAACTNCCAGGAAAACTGACAGATCCAGTCATGACGCTTCCTACGAGCATCTATGCGATCGTTATGAACCTGGGGGAGCGATCACAGTGGATGGCGAAGGCCATGGCAAGCCTAATGGTGCTGATCATGATAGNTGTATACTCTCTCGTTCAGATAACAAGGAGGAATAAGCGTGAGTGATGTCGTTTTTGAGATAAAGGATCTTTACGCCTTTTACGACGAACACGCCGCGTTACANAGTATAAACCTCAAGATACGGGAGAAACGCATAACAGCGATCATGGGACCTTCGGGGTGTGGAAAAAGTACCCTGCTCAGATGCTTGAACAGGCTCAACGACTTGATTCCTGGNTTNTCTTTGAAGGGTCAGATCTTGTTCAGGGGACAGGATATATATCAGATAAAAGATCTCACAGAATACAGAAGAAGAGTTACCATGGTCTTTCAGAAGCCCAATCCTTTCCCAATGTCGATCTTCGATAACGTCGCTTACGGTTTGAGAATACACGGCATCACGAAGAAGAGCATCTTGAAGGATAAAGTTGAGCAAGCCTTGCGAATGGCGGCGCTGTGGGATGAGGTGAAGGACAAACTCAAAAAGCCAGCGGTGCAACTTTCAGGTGGTCAGCAGCAGAGACTGTGCATCGCCAGGGCGTTGGCTGTAGAGCCTGAAGTTTTGTTGCTGGATGAACCCACCAGCGCACTCGATCCGATAGCCACCACAAAGATCGAGAGGTTGCTCGAGGAACTCGCCCAGCAGTACACGGTGGTCATAGTAACACACAGCATGGGACAGGCACTCAGAATAAGCGACGAGGTGGTGTTCCTGTACGAGGGTCGGCTCATAGAGTACGGCGAGACGTCCACCATAGCGAAGACACCGAAACACGAGGTCACAAAGCAGTTTTTGACGGGTAAAATAGGCTGAGGAGGAAGAAAGACGTGACTGAGAGGACTTTACATTACGAGAAAGAAATGCTCTTTCTGAACAGCAAGTTGGTGGAATTCGTTGATAGCGTGGAAGACCTTTTCGAAAAAACGCTTTACGCCGTTCAGTCGGGCGATGAAAAGATCATAACAGAAATAGAACAGATGGACGACTACTTCGACGAACTCGATCTGACGATTCAGTCGACAGCATTCGATGTGATCGCCAAGTATCAACCGCTCGCGGAAGATTTGAGGTTCGTCGTCGCGATGATAGGTCTCTCGATTGATTTGGAGAGAATTGCGGACGAATGTGTCAACATAGCGCAGTTGAGCAGACATGTCCAGAGGAGTCTGGAGACTTTCTCGAGTTGGGAGACCCTGAATCAGATGATCAGAATCATCAGCGTCATGCTCCAGCAAACGGTCGATGCTGTGAAGCACAAAGATCTTGACCTTGCGATCAAGGTGTGGAAGAGGGACGATGACGTGGATAAGCTTCACAACCAAGGCCACGAGGCTCTCATCGAATTGGCCTGCCACGAAACCAATCCAAGAATGATGAGGGTTTATCTGGAAGAAGCCTTCTTGATAAGGCATCTGGAACGCATCGCAGACCATTTGACGAACATTTGCGAAAAGCTTTACTTCATGGAGACTGGAGAGCAGCTGAAGAAGATAATGAGGCCCAACCACTGAGCAAAATTCGCTCAGACGGCTCGTAAGTTCTCACCTCACCGCTTGCGGGCTTTACCAAGTCGTAACTCACACTGAAGCCAGCCTCAAACAACTGGATTTAGCATTTGGTTGATGATTGATACTTTTTTCACAAGCGGGAGGTGGATCGCATGGCAAAGTACCAGGTGAACAAGTCCATCGATGTTCGTGGAGAAGTTTGTCCGATACCGGATGTTGAGACAAAGCGTGCTCTCAAGGACATGAAGCCTGGAGAGATCCTCGAGGTATGGATCGATTATCCTCTCTCCAAGGAAAGGATTCCAGAGACGGTGAAGAAGCTCGGGCACGAAGTTCTCGAGATCGAGGAAGTCGGCAAGAGCGAATGGAAGATATACATCAAAGTGAAGGGCTGAGAGGAGGTAGAGATCGTGATCTGGACTGGACTCTTGATAGGTATCATTTTCGGCGTGATCCTTCAGAGAGGTAGAATCTGTTTCAATTCGGCCTTCAGGGATGTTCTGATCTTCAAGGACAATTACCTCATGAAACTTGCCGCCTTGGCGATAGCACTTCAATCGATCACGTTGTTGCTCTTCGCTCAGTTGGGTGTTATAAAGCTTGCACCAATGCCCCTGAACTGGGTTGCGAACATCGTGGGTGGTTACATTTTCGGACTTGGGATGGTCCTTGCAGGTGGTTGCGCCTCAGGTGTCACCTACAGGATCGGTGAGGGCATGACCACGTCTTGGTTGGCAGGATTGATCTTCGGTCTGACCGCGCAGGCTACGAGCAGTGGTTTGTTCTCGAACTGGATGAAGTGGCTCGGAAAGCTCAACGTGACAGTGAAACCCAACAGTTCCGTGTATGCCTCCAAGGTTGGGCCCACCTTGGCCACGATCTTCAACGTGAATCCTTGGATCGTAACATTGATTTTTGCTGGAATATTGATCTGGTATGCGCTTGGAACAAAAACATCCCAGCGCGAGACAAAATTGAACTGGATATGGGCCGCAGTACTGATCGCGATCCTTCAACCCATAGCTTGGTGGGCGAGTGCCGCCGCTGGTAGAAACTATGGCTTGGGCATCACAGGTGGTTGGACCAACATACT
>JGI24185J35167_1000480_pt1 | contig 17989 bp, 18 predicted proteins | sample YNPBryunderm2012_FD_35167 | JGI IMG/M metagenome (IMG submission 35167) | reverse complement strand
AACAGGTACGCTAGTGTCTCGTTGGGATCTTCGATCCTGGCGGTAGTGCCGATCTCTTGAAGGGTTTGCTCCAGCCTCTGCACAATCTGGGGCTGGGCTGGGTTCATAGCCCGGATAGTTGCAAGTAGGGCCTGCTGGAAGTTCTGCGACCCGTGGAGCAGGGAGAATGTGTGCGCCAGCTCGTGCGCAATTGCCCCTGCCATCTGGTCGGGGTTCAGGGCCGCGGCAGGCCCCACCGAGATGTGGAAGCCCTCACCATCCAGCCTTGGGTCGAGTCGCAGGACGGTGGAGGCATCTGGCCAGTCAACGCCAAGGCGGATGCCACGATACTGCTCCCTGAGCAGGCCGAATGTCTGCGGGGCGGCCTGTGCCGCGGCATCTAGGGCAAGCCGAATGGAGTCGTCAACGGCTGCGAGCCACTTCTGTAGGTTCTCGGGCAGGGAGCTGAAGCTCTCTGAGAAGCCCTCGATGGGCCGTGGGCCGCCTTCGCCCACTTGGAATACCTCAAGCGGCCTTCCGTCAGGGAGCTTCACCTCCACCTTGGGCATCTGCACATGCTCGTAGCCCATCACATTCACGAGGTCCAAGATCGCCTTGCGCTCCTTCGGGCTTCTGGACAGGGCTACAAGCCGGGACAGGATCTCGTTCGCTTGCGCAAGGCGCAGTGTTTGCTCGCGGCTTGCCTCCTGCAGCTTCTGCACGATGGGGATCATCTCAGGGCGGGTGAACGGCTCCAGCTTCGCGTCTGGCAGCTCGATGCCCATGCTCTCCTTCACTGCAAACCGAACCGTTGTAGGCAGGTCCACGGGGTTGAGATCTTCCACGTGGATGATGGGCCTCGCCCCTTCCTCGGTCTGCAACTGCAAGGAGACCTTCGGTCCGATGGCCAAGTGCGGGGGCGTCACGTCCTCAGGCAGGGCCTCCTTGATGGCCTGAGCCAAGGGCGCGGCTTGGATCGTCAGCTCGTCCAGCTTCGAGCTGGGAGTCACCATGCCGGTGTCAACGACGGAGGAGGGAACCTTGAGCCGCTCCGTGCGGCTCTGAGCGTCTATGGCCTCGATCTGGACGAGGTCCTGCACCGGTTCTGTGGGAGAGGGGGCCGAAGGCCTCGTCGCGAAGTGCTCTACCACCCCACCAGCCCCGCCGAAGAGGCCTCCGACTACAGCGGCCCCGGCTCCCGCATTGATCACTCGTTCGAGGATCTCTTCACCGGCAACTGGAATCTTGTTCATGCGCACTGCTTGAATGTCAAGCAGCTCTTGGGCGACCTCAGTGGGAACTTCTGTTGCCGTGCCCTTAAGGGCTTCTAATGCGAACTTCTTGAGAGCGGGAGAGGTAGCCTTGCTGGTGACGGCCTCCTCCAACACCTTTCGAGATATAAGCTTGGTCTTGCCCAAGAACCTAAGCGGGGTCACCACGTCCAGCCCCGCCTTGAGAGTACCGATTGGCAATGCCGTGTTTCGGGCCTGTTCGTGGGGAACCCCCCTGCTGACCAGCTCGTTGTATGTCTCGCCGGCGTTCAGCATGAAGGCTCCGATGAGGGCACCAACGGTTGCACCTACCGGCCCGCCGATCACGGCACCTGCTGCGCCCGATGCAGCGACAGCTCCCATGAAGGGAACCTGGCTCGCGGCGTTTGTGATGATCCAGTTGACAGCGTCTCCAACGTTTCTGATTTGGGTAACGCTGGGAATGGGCGTTTCCTCTGGGGGTGGGCCTGGTTTTACGATTCCAAAGGCCGTGGCAGTGCCGCGCAACATCTGGCCCACGCCTTTGACACCAGCCGCGAAGCCCTCAAGAATCCCGCTGGCCTGCTTCGGCTCCTTCGCCAAGGCCTGCACTTCAGGTGGCAGGTCCTCGAACTTCACCGGAATGGGGCCAGCGAGCGCGCGCACCTCCGGCGGCAGGTCCTCAGGTCTTACCGGGATTGGTGCCTTCACCTGGTTCTGAACCACTGTCCGTCTCTCCGCAGCTCGTACACTTCGCCGTTGGAGGTCTCGATTGCACGGACGTACTCACCACTGGAGGGCTGGACCAGCCGTGCTCCCTTCTCGCTGGGTGGCGAGGCCACGGGCTGGGCCGACTGGCCCTTCTGACTTCTTGCGTAGGTATCTACAAGCATGTCCGCGATCCGGACAAATTCCATTACATCTTTCTTAGAAGCTTCAGGAGGCAAGTGGTCCAAGATCTTCCCGTACAGGTTCGCTCTCAGCTTTTCTGGAGGCACGCCGCCAGACGCAGCCTCAAGGACCTTGGCCTGCGCCGTGAGCACGTACGCATCGGTCCTTATGCGGTCCAACTCCACTTTGGCCTGCTCCAGCTTCAACTTAGCCTTGTCTATCTCGGCCCGAGATGCTCTTTCCCGTACTAGCGATTCTATGTTCTTCTCCATAGCCGCTACCTCCCGCTCTTTCAAGGCAAGCTCCTGCTGCTTGGCGGCAGCTTGNTTAGAGACCTTAGTCTCCTCTATCTCCAGTTCCTTCCCCTTAAGCTGAAGCTGACCTTCCACCTGCTTCTCGTAGACCTTAAGTCTACCCTCCGCTACATCTGCCTGTTTGACCGTGGCTTGGGCTTTCATCCGCTCGATTTCGACCTTGGGCATTACAGCTTCAGCTTCTTGGTGGGTTTTCCTGGTCTCAGCCTGCGTGCGCCTGATGTCCTCCAAGGTCTTAAGCTCTTGGAGCTGCTGCTGTCGCTGGGCCATCTGTTGGGCGTACCGCATCCACTGCAACTGCGCAAGGGTGTTGTAGCCCTGCACAAGAGCCTGCGTAGCGGCCATCATGCCACTCTCGCCTACCTGGCGGGGCTGCGCCATTCGCTNNNCCGATCTGTGGCAGCAGCCATGGCCAGGTCCGGGAGCATGGCCCTCAGCCCCGACGGGGGCTTGGCCTCCTCCGGGCGGGGCGAAGCAATGATTGCTGGAGGCGGAGGAATCCTTGCTAGTGGCGGAGTCGTCGTGACCGCGACGGGAGGCACACCGGTCCAGTAGACGTCCTCAGGAGACGGCGTGCCCGGCGGAGGAGCTGCCTCTTTCTTCTTGCTCTTCTTCGGAGGAGGCAGTGGCACGACAACCGCAGCCGGGCCAAGGGCCTCATACCACTCAGGTGGAATGTAGAACGGATACATGCTTCACCTCCCAGCAAGGAAATAGCCAAGGTGCGGCACCAGTGCAGGGATGTACTGCGAAAGCTGCCACACGGACTCGCCAAGCGGGCTACCAACCACTGGGGCCGGAGGCCCAGGCATGGGGGCACCGGCTCCGCCGCCTCTTGGAGGTGGTGGGGGCGGAGGGGGCGTGACAACGGTGGTAGTGGTGGTGGTATCAGTAGTACCTGTCTCGGTCCTTGTGGTATCGGTGGAAGTTGTAGTGGTATCTTCCCACGTGGTTGTGAAGGTAAGCGGAGGCCAGGGCGTAAGCCCGCCCGGTATGAGTTCAGTGGGTAAGGGTGATGTGTGGTACTCCACCTCCCGTGGGGTGGTCGTGGTCGCTGTGGCTACGAAGGTGATCGGAGGGTACGGAATATAGACGTCTCGGAGCGGGTCGTAGATCCACCCAGGGGGGAATGTCACGGTTCCCCCAGTCTCGGTGACTGTGGTTGTGGTCGTCTCGGTTTGGGTTGTGGTCGTCTCGGTTTGGGTTGTGGTTTCTTGAGGAGGTGAGGTGTACGTCGTAACCGAGAAGATAATTGGGGGGTATGGAACGTAGACGCCTCGAAACGGGTCGTAGATCCATCCACTCAAGGTACTCGGAGTACGTGAAGTCCCACTTCCCGAAGGAAGAGGGGAAGTAACTGGCGTGACCTTGCTCTCGTCTGGAGGTGAAGTAACTCCAGTGACCGAGTAGACAGGAATCCACTGGCCGGTCTTGGGATTCCATATCCAATCTACGATCCCAGCTTCGGGATCTGGATCTGGCTTCTCCGCGAAGACAGGAAGCCACTCACCGATATCGGGGTCCCACCTCCAATCTACGATTCCAGCCTCGGGCCTCGGCTCCGGCTTCTCCGGAATGTTCGGCCCCCCTCCGCCGCCGAACAGATCCTGCCCCGGAGGTCTAGGTTCCCAAGGGCCTATTAGAGGCGGTCTGCCTTGTAGAGGTGGGGGAAACGACGGAGTCCAAATGGAGCCAGAGGACCCAGGGGTTGTGTCAGTAGGTCTAGGGGCTGTAGTGGTAACGGTTATGCTGAAGTCGGGGTACCTCCACTCCCCGGTTATGGGGTCGAAGTATATGCTCCTTATCAACCTGTCTAGAAGAGAACTCGACCCCCCTCCTAACAAGTTAGGAGGAACGCCTGAGGGTACGCTGGTGTACCACGAAAGGACCCAATCCCAAAACCAGTCGTTCGGCATCTCACCACCACCCAAACAGTCGCCCTAAGTAGGGCAGCAAACTGAGTCCGAAGGACGCCCACTGGGCGGCTGCGCCCGGGGCAGAGCCATGCACTTCGCTCGTGGTCTCACCGCCCAGCGGGATGCCAACCAACCGCATGTACTCCTGCAAGGCCAGTCGTGGGGCCATCTGCCCCCACTGGAACCTAGCGATGTCCTCATTAATCCGAGCCTGCTCCAAGGCCCTCTCCTGCGCCCCGACTCCGCTTAGCACTTGGCCCGGGAAGGCCAAGGTCTGCTGGATCGTAGGGATTGCTCCCACACCACTAAGGGCTGCTTGCAGCCCCGTCTCGTAGGCCCGATTGTACATCTGAGAGGAGATGTTTCCCATCTCCTGTGCGGCCCGCTGCATGGCAAGGCCTTCGGCCAGCGCCTGGCGCGTGCCCCCATAGCTCCCGGAGGCCACCGCCCCGCTCCGGATAGCTGGAAGGGCCTGCTCCCGCAATTGCTGCATCACCGGCTGGATTGCTCCCTGTACAGCAGCCCTGATGTACGGGTTCCTCTCCACGTCATAGGCCTGCATCAAGAAGTTCGCAGTCGGGATCGCGCCCTCAGCGAGCTGGGCCATCGGCCCTGCCTGCTCCTGGAGGTACTGATGCGCCAGGACCTCCGCAGGCCTGAAGTCTGCCACAGTGGACCCGGGGTAGAACTGGGGCGGCCCCTGCTCATACTGCCTCCTGGCCTCTTGGAGGCCGTGCAGCAGGTACGGCAACTGGACCGATGGTACGCTAGTGGACGATACCGTCCTTGTTGTCCCGGCGCTCTTGGACATTGCCCCCTACCTCCTTAACTACGACCGAGTATACCTCACGAAAGCCCAGACCGGCTAGCTTCCTTACCCAGCCACGTCGGCCTACCACCTCAATCCGTTGAAGACCCTGCTCCCTACAGAACTGCTCTAGAACACGCAAGAGGGCCTCCATCCACACACTCAGGTTCTTGCCTTGCAGGGTCACCACTCGCAGGATCGCAATGCGGGGGAAGTCCACGACCTGGGTCGTAGCGACCCCCACAATCCGATCATTCTCAAGGACGGCCCAGATCTGTATCCTTCCCTCCTCGAAGCCCTTCAAGAGGTCTTCAACCTCCATCTCACCGTTGGCGTACTTGAGCGCCTGGTGGGTCCAGTCGTGGAGCCACTGGAGCACTCGCTCCGTACCGACGGAGACCCACGTGACTTGGTACACGGACACTACAGCTTCACCCATGTCCCGTTGACCCTCGCATAGTAGCCTCGACCGGAGCCAGGGTTCCAGTTCGTCCCATCCGCATACACCACCATCGGCTCGTAGATCCGACGTGGCTCCCTGTGCTGCTCCTTGAGGAGCAGCTCCCTCAGCTCCTGCACCTCGGCGCGGAGCGCCTCAAGCTGCTGTTGAAGGTCACCTACAACCATCCCAGATCCTCCGCAACCTCCAAGGCGTAGCCGTGCAGGGTCCAGTCCTGTGTTCCCATGTGCTCAAACCTGATGTCGAAGAACCGCCCGGTGACGTAGAGGTCTACCTTCTTCTCGTTTGTCGAGTAGACCTTCTGGACCACAGGTCCGGTTTCATCCGACAGGTGCATCCGGCCACGAACCGTTACAAGGAACGACGTGGGTGCTGGGGCCTCAAAGCGAGGCCAGATGGACATGAGCCGCTTCACGCGCGGGGGCGGCTCAATGGAGAGCCACCTGCGCTCTAGCATGCTGTACGTCTCGCCAACCGTTCGCGAGGGCCGCTTGACAGTGCTGCCCGCACACGCAAGCACGATGCTCCCAATCACCTCCCGGCTGGCTACCGCCCCTATGTCCCACTGATCCCTTCCAGAGTTCCAGTCCCCGCTGCTGCCGCTCCACCGGTCCACAACCGACCTGGCAACCCCAACCGCAGCAGCCCCCATTACCCTGCTAAGGGACCTGATGGTCCATGTGTTGTATGCCCAGTTCCACACCAAGGCTGTGTCTAGCTCCGTTCCTCCCGTTGGAAACAGTATCCACACCTCACGTGTCAGACGGTCCGGCACCACACAGACCCGATGGCGGCTCTGAGCACGCAGGTTCCTGAAGAACCAAGACCGAACCTTGGGTGTGGCAATGCTCTGCACGCCGCCCTGCGACAGCAGGACGATGTCGTTGTCCGTCACCACGAAGTGGCCTGTGCCGATGTCGGCTACCGCCCCGAGTGCCAGGATGCCTGAGGTGTTCGACACCTGGGAGAAGGCAAACACGCTCATGCCGCCGACATAGCGCATGGCCCAGGTGGAGGTTTCACCGTAGATGATGTTCACATCACCCAGGGGGAGGCAGTCCACCAAGGCGTCCGATCCCGGCACAAGCACCACTTCTCCCGCGTCCACTGCGGGGTCCGCCTCGTTCCAACTGGCCGGTACCGTGCCAGGGTCTGCGGTGTGGGACCACTTCACCATGCGCGGGAAGGTGCCAGAACCCTTCTTGACGTTGAGCGCCACTAAGTGGTACTTGAAGGGCCGCAAGGCCCCAGCGGTGGTGCCCGCGGGCCAAGCAGGCAGGTCTACCAGCCGTACGCTGACGTCCTGATCAAGCCAGGCCTGCGGCGTGTCCACTCCGTTGTTGAAGATCGGCACGCCGTTGAAGTCCGCCAGATGCCATCTGTGCTCCAAGCTCCCGCTGTACGGACCGGAGGTCCGGGTGATGTTCCCCTCGTTTCCCTCCACATCGCGAGCGTAGATGCTCTCCCTGTCTGCATAGATGTAGTGGCTCGTAAGCGTGCCCGGGATGAACATCAACTCCAGCGGCTCGATCTGGGTATCGAAGGCCACCTCAAGGCCCCGCGCCTTCTTGGCGACCCCTTCCTCAAACACCACTCCCCGAACGTCAGTCCACACGTTGATCGGGACCTGACGGTAGGCGTCGGGAGAGAGGTCCTTTACGACCCCGTGCTCGCCCGGAGATGTTACCTCAACGAAGATCATTCGTCTTCAAACCCCTTGAACCTCGGATCCGTGCTCGCGACCGCCCGCGAGATGGTCTGGGTAGCGAGTCTCTGCAGTGCCAGCGTGAGGTCCTCTTGAAACAGCACAGCCGCCGATTGGTCACGCAGGTAGCGGGCCACTTGTCGCCCGGCGTAGGAAACCAGAACGTCCGGTGCATACGTGAGCCACCTGTTCTTGTCCACAAAGTTCAGGCTTGCGTCCTTCGCATAGTAGAGAAGGTTGATGGAGTGTGAAGTGTCGGGAATCGGACGGAGGTACATCTTGTCGCCGACCACTGCATAGTGGGTCGGAGGGCCTTGCAAGGGCAGCATGCCCTGAATGCGGTGGATTCCCACCTTCTGCAGGGGCCTCCAACCGTTACTCACCTGCAGGGTGGCGCTGCCCATGTGCCCTGACTCAGCGTGCTCCCGCAAGAAGTCCTCCGGCAGCCCCACGTACTCAACGCCGGGGGAAGTCCCCAGCGTGGCGGCTGCCACAAGGAACCAGGGAAGCGGCTCCGTAGCTTCCAACGCGGACTGGGCCATTACCAGCTCCTGCACGATATAGTCGTTCAGCCCCGTCCGGTTACCAAGCCGGGAGGAGATAAGGCCAATTGCCTCGGGCTTGCTGATGCCCGGGGCAAGAGGGGGCGGAGCCGCCACGGTGCGGTACCACGCAAGGTGGGAGTCCCCAGGCTGCGGCGCGTACACGTAGGTGATAACGTTCCCAGACAGCGTGAAGTCCGCAACCGGCCTCTGCACCACACCGTTCAAGGTGAGCAGAAGGCTCTGCGGCGGGTCCGGCGCGTACTGGAGGGTGAAGACCCTGTTGGTGCCGTCTATAGCTCCTTGCGGAACTTCACTGTCTCTGAACACCTTCTTTCTCCCCCTTCAGCGCACCCACGGCCATCTCGATAGCCAGATTGATGGCTGAGTCCGGAGCGTTCGGAAAGGCCCTTTTCAGGGCCTGAAAGGCAATCTGTCGCAGGCCCTCCTCAGGCGTCCCGTACGCAAGTAGGGGCACGCCCAGGTGGTCAGCAGCATTGATCAGCTCCTTAGGAGTCCTGTTCGGTGTAAGTGCTGCAATCACACCGCACACCTCATACGCCTTGCGGATGTACGGCACTGCCCGCTCCACGCCCTTGAGCAGCTTGTCTGCGAATTTGCCACCGAACAGGTCGCTGAGAAGCTGGCGAAGCTTCGACAGAAATGTCTTCATCTCAACACCCCCACAACAGCGACTGCCGCCGAACCAAGCAGCAACCACTTCTGCCACTTGGAGAGCTTCGTGGCTTGCTTCACATTGGCCGTGGCCTCCCGCACGTTCTCGGCAATCGCGGGGGTCTCCCGACGCCAAGTGCGCGCGGTCTGGGCCAGCTCTCCAGCCGTTACCTTGGACGCAGCAGTGAAGCCCAGAACCTGGGGAGTCACAAGCTCCACCATCCGGTTCGTAGACTGGAGGACTCGGGATGCGTCCGATCGCAGTACAGACAGCTCGCCCACGAGCTTCTCTTCCGTCGAGGTTAGCCCTCGTTCCACTTGGCGCTCCAAGCCCTCCAGCCTACGATCCAGAACGAGGCGGAACCCGCTCACCTCGCTCCGAAGGTCCTTCCTCACGGCTCTCAGCTCTGCCCGAAGCTCAGCACGGGTGGCCTGGATCTCAGCGATGGCGGCAGCCCGAGTGGCGCGGATTTCATTCACCGCGTCAGCCCGGGCTGCACGGACTTCGTCCCTGATGCCCAGGACCGCCTCTCGGACCCCCGCCGCGAGCCACGCAAAGCTGAGGGCCACGACCATGATGCCGATACTAAGAGCCTCACGCAACACCGCTCAACCCCCGAAGGAAGATGGCTCTCTCACGCTTCCTTCTGTCGTACAGGCCCCTTGAGAACCGCCCCTTCACGTTGGACCACCGCAGGAACTCATCAGCGGCCTCCTGATACTTGCCCTCCTTCAGCAGCCTCACGAGGGTGGAACCCTCCATTGCCTTCGTCCCCACGTTGTAGGTCCACAGGACCAAGGCGTCCCACTGATTCTGGTTTAGCTTGACGCCTTGCAAGGCCTTGCGCAGGGCCGGCTCGACCACCTTGCTGATGTGCTCCACCATCAGCTTCCGAGCCTCCTCCCGCGTGATGGACTTGCCCCTGTACTTCTCCGGATCCACGTGGGTCCCGAAGCCAATGGCGTGACCCCTCACATCGAACTTCAAGATCGGCGTAAAGCCCTCCAGGCTCTCTAGAATCTTCAGGGCTTCCTCGCTGACCTTCATCGCTTCTGCCTCACGACAGCGCCCTCAGAGCGACTGCCCTACTGCGCATTCGGTCCACTCCAGTACCACCGGTCCGTTTCTACGCGCTTGGCCGCACTCTCCGCGGTCCTGACACCGAACATCGGTGCCAAAGCGCCCGTCGGCACATTCGTGTCGATGGAGACTTCAGTCCCTCCATCCAGCGAGAACAGAATCGTACCCGCGGTCTGCGAACGGATACGCAGTTTGTGCCACGCTGTGTCAAACGACACGCCTGAGGACTGCCGAGTGCAGTTGGTACCGTTGCAGGCCACAAACATGAAGTCCGTGTCGCCGCGAGAGGTGTCGTACTCAACCCCGATCCGTGCTGTCGAGGCTCCAGCACCCGGCACATTGCTTCCACCTACGATGTAGCCGACAAAGAGGCCCATCCCCGTACTTGCAACGCTGTTGTTACGGAAGGAGAAGATCGAATCCCAAGATCCGTACGATCCTAACGCCCCTAGCACAGTAGCTGAACTGCCCGTAGAGCCAAGGGTAATTTGACAAATATTGCTCGAGGTAGTCCCTGTCTCCATCCTGTACGCCTTCTTGAAAGGCGAAGACCCTGTCTTCGATACCAAGCTAATGGGTCCGCTACAATTAGCCCCCCATCCATATGTGCCGATCTGGTGGGTGGAGGTGCCTATATTCGGGAAGTCCTCCCGGAACCACAGCACGGTGTCGTCCAAGGGGTTGAAGCTACCCCCACCTCCACTCACCGTGGTTGGCTTCCACTGTGACTCAGACGCATTCCACACCAGGGCCTGTCCATCGCTGGGGGCGGCGTTGGACACATTGCGGCCCTGAATCCTGGCGACTGTGGTAGAACCCACATCTCCAGTCACGTCGCCTGCCAGCGTGTGGCTGTGCTCATCAAAGCACACCCACGCACCATTGACCCGCCGAGCGAATGCGCCGGTTCCACCGGAAGCACAGGTAGCCGCGACCGTGCAATCTGTGCAGTAAACCAAAGATCCGTCAGCCCACTCTCCCAGTTGCGCGTAAGTCAAGTTCTCCTCTGTGACCCTTGTTCGCGCGTTGCCCACAAACGGTGCGCTGCCAATCCAGTAGAATCTGTTGTTCGATACGCTCACCAGTTCGCTCGTCGGTGTCACGGAAATAGCGTTCGCGCATGCTCTAACAGTGTTGCCTGAAACCGACCACACGCCATATGTGGTATCCACGGAAATTCCAACTTCCCCCGATTCGCCAAATGTGCACCAAACTTCGTTCCCCTGAATTATCCCTGTAAAATTCCCAGAGATATCCACCATCTTCCGGTTGCTTCCTGATATCGGTGTGATTTGATTGTTTACGATGGTGACGTTTCCAAATCCCCCTGAACCACTTTGCGTAAGCTTGATGCCGCTTGTACTGAAAATGTCCATGATGTTGTCCGCAATTAACAAGCCGTAGACAGTTTCGTTAGACGTGTACGTCATCTCGATCGGTATTGTTCCAGTCAGAAAATGGTTTCCGGTGATCATCACTCCGGAAATGTTGTCTATATGAATTCCGACTCCAGTGAGACCGTTCAGCCAGTTTCGCGTGATCATGATACCTGCATAGTCCGCGTTGTAGCTGTTATTCACGCGGATCGGGTACCTGGCCGCTCCCGCGAACCGGTTGCCCTCAATTGTGAGAAAAATCGCTGCATCAACGTTGATCTGATCATACCCGCCATAGAACAGGCAGTTCGTGATGCGGCTGCCTATGTTGCCATACGTAAGCGGACCTGTAATCGAGATCAGCGCTCCGGCGGTTGAGTTGGTCGGCGAGGTGAACTGTACATTGTCTATAATCACAGCGTCGAATGTGTCAATGCTCAGAATGCCGGTTGTAGTGGATTGCGTAGACAGGATACTCGTACGGTTGTTGTCGCCTGTGATCCGCACCCTGCCTGTGATTGACAGCGGCCCACTGACTACGTAGATACCGGCGGGCACGTAAACTGTCCCTCCAACCGCCTGAGCCGCATTCAGGGCAGCTTGGATTGCGGTACGATCGTCTGTCGCTCCACCACCAACCGCGCCGAACGCCTTCACATTGAACACGGCTCCACCCTGATCCCGCAGCTCAGCCTTGATTGGCTTGGTAGAGGAAACCTCCGACGTCCCTTCTGAAACCGCGGAGTCGCCCAGAGAGGAGGGACTAGTCCACACCGGCAAACGCCCTGCCGTGCCCGACCCAGAGACACCTCCACCCCCACCTCCACCCTCAGAGCACACCCACGCGCCGTTGATCCGCCGGGCAATTGCGCCAGTGCCGCCACTCGCGCAGGGCGCAGCTGCTGTGCAGTCCGAGCAGTAAACAATCGAGCCGTTCGCGGCGGCAAGGCCGGACAAGCTTGCGTAGTTCAAAGTGGCGTCGGACAGCAACAGCTTGCCTGTCGCCGTCGGACTGCCTCCCCACATCATCAAGTTTCCCGAAGCCACCACGCTGCTCGCCGTACTTACGTTCTCCATAATCGGCGTCGAGCAGGCAATTGTAACGTTCCCGGTTATCGTAACAAGACCAAGCCCTTCAACCCTGATCCCATAAGCATTTCTGGTCCAAGGACAATGAATGCTGTTGTTCGAGATCGTCCAATCGTAAACTGAGCCACTAACTTGGATCGCCGAGCTGTTCTCGACAAGGTCATTCCCGTAAATCCGGTTGTTCGCAATCGTGCCCGACCACACGTAACCCGTTCCCGTGTGCTCGACTACAATCCCTCCGTTCCGCACGATGTCCATTGTGTTGCTGGTGATCTCGAACATGTACGAGTCCACAGTCACGTTCCGGTAGTAGTAAATCGGCAGAGCCACGCCCCAGAAATCGTTGCCAGTTATCCTTACGCCGACCGCATCTCTGACGTAGATTCCGTAGGAGCTGGTTGTGTTGTGGGGCCACGCGAACCTACAATCCCGAACGGTTAGGTAACCGGTATCAGGATCGTCGTGCTCTGCCAGGATCGCCGCGTTGTTCCACTCATTGAAGCGAGCGCGGCTAACGATTGTCCGGATAGCCTTAACTAGGTGTATTCCGTTGTACCCGCCCCTAATAACAAGATCTTCAAAAGTGGAGTTGACGTTACCCCAATGACCCGGGCCAGTTACACTGATCAAAGCGCCTGAAGCCTGGCCTGTTCCAGCATAAATAGTGAGATGGGCTACACGCACAGCATAGTCCGAGTTAATCGCGATCGCTGAAGACCCAGTTGGCATCAAAGCCGTGAATCGGTGGTGAGCACCAACTAACGCAACAGCCTTGTTCACAATAGAAAGCGGAGCAGTGATCCTGTACGATCCAGCAGGAAAGAACACTACACCACCGTTCGGGCAGGCATCAATCGCATCTTGAATCGCCTGGGTATCGTCAGTGACATTATCACCCTTCGCCCCGTACGCCTTCACGTTGAACACGGCTCCGCCCTGATCCCGTAACTCAGCCTTGATTGGTTTGGAAGAAGAGACATCCGACGTGCCTTCTGTGAGTGAGGACCCGCCCAAAGTAGACCCTACAACCCACCTAACCAAGCTGCCTGCTGGACCCGTTCCAGACATGCAAGCCGCAGGCGCAACCTCCAGCTTGGAGCCGTCCGGCGCTACCTGGACGCACCTGCCGCCCACCCAACTGGCCTGACCGGTGCCGCCCCTGTTCAGTTGCAGGACACCCCTGGTCTGGCGGTTGATGTCCACTTGGGTCTGCGCGTGCCCGAAGAGGGCGCAGAGCAACAAACAGGCCAGCCAGTAGAACCTCTGCCTCGAACCGCTCCCGGATCGAAAGAGTGCCGACTTCAACTTGCCCACCTCCACTAACTTACTAAGCCTCCAAACGGCTGTCGTGTACGGAAGCCTCGTATAGGCCGCGTAGTCCGCAGCCGTGAAGGAGCCTTGGGGCGGCTCCGCTGTGGTTCCGCACCCGAGGTTCTTCAGCTCCGCCTCTAAAGCTTCAAAAGTGAAACCGGCTTCAGACTTGGTAGGGGATACAGGATCTTTCGCACCCTTACCTGCCCCGGAGCCACGTCGAGCACCACCGCTCCGATGTCCGGCACCATCCGGTACACGCTCCGACGCCGCATGAAGCGAGTCTGCAATTGCCAGCACGGAGTCACCACTGCGTGCTTGCTCGCGTGCTCCACGTGTACGAAGTAGTGCGCGTGGCTCCTCACGATCACGTCTGCCTTTGGCAGGCAGCCCACCTTTCCCGCCAGCGCGGACCATAGCGCCTCCCTGTCAATCGCTACTGCTCGGTAGAGTCCGGCTCCTGTAGAAATGCCATGAGCAAAGTTGACAACAACTCCACCACATTCCAGATCAAGGACCTCTCTCGTATAAACTCCTGCACCAAGTCCGGTGTAGGCAGTTCCAATCCGGCTCGCCACCACCTCCACCTCCCGGCCCACCTCCGAGTCGTGGAACTCGGTGCCCTGAATGAAGAACCACTTTGCGCCCCGGCAGCCGAGTGCCTGCAATACCTGTAGGCAGGCCTCGGCCTGATCCACGGGACTCTGGAGGCACAGCTCTCCTCGTCGTCCGTCCACCAAGTCGCCGTTGACCACCACAACATCTGGACGAAGCCGCTTGAGGCGGGCCGCCAGGTCCATCCAGCAGTCCCAAAGGTACTTCTGGCCGATATTCTGCCGGATCTCGTTTCCGCGACTGTCGTGGTAGCCAGGGGGAAGCAGTCCATAGACACTCCCTACGTGAAGGTCACTGACCACCAGAATCCGTACCGCCATCAGCCTTCTCTACAACCCTTTTCAGCGCGTCCGGAAGCGGCACCCCTACCTGCACGCAGTGCTTCAGGATCGAGGCCGCCTCAAGCACGCAGTAATAGCCCGCAGCCACAGTCGCAAGGTCAACCGGCAAGCCGGGAACTACCTGATAGGAATCAAGGATCCAGCCAACCCCCACCACGCACCAGATGAACATCTTGCGCGCGCCGCCCATCAACATCACACGGGACCGGAAAGACGCTGTGGCCACAGCGGACACCAACCCCACCGCCACGTCCAGCGCGTTGAGCATGATGAGTGCCCGGACAAGTGCCGGTAGGTTCACGAAGAACTGGGCAAGGCTACCCAGAACCAATGCCGGTACTACCAACCGACCGTTCACGCAGCACCTCCAGCACAATCTCCCGGACAAGGTCCCGGATGTTCTGCACAGGAGGCGGTGCAGGCGCTACCTCCACCTCCGGCTTGGCGTCATCCGGTACCTGCCGGAACTCAAGAGACGGGTGAAACTTGTCCCGAGGATCAAAGTCGAATACCTCACGGACCTTGCCATTCTGGATCAATGCCCACTTCATCACTTGTACTCCCACACAATGACTGCGCCGGGCGCGCCGTCGTAGCCGCTGCCGACCCCACCAACCCCAGCTCCACCGCCTCCCGGGAACCTGCCAAACCCGGCTGACGGGGCAGCACGGTGGTTGCTACCGCCAAGCCCGTAGGGAAAGTTTCCATCCGGTCGCCCTAGAAACCCATGGCCTCCGTACAGGTTTATGTCCCCACCGCTGCCCGAGCCGCCAGCGCCAGCGCTAACACCAGAGGCACCGGAGCCTCCTGTAGCCGAGCAGTAGTTCCCGAAGGACGAAGTCCCACCATTGCCCCCAGGCAGGTTGATAGACGTACCTCCCGCGCCCCCTGAACCTACAGTTACAGACACACTGGACACCGAGGTCACATCTATGAGCTTGATAGCAACGCCACCGGCTCCGCCACCAGAGGTGGCAACGGTGGACATGTTGTTTCCTGACCCGCCGCCACCTCCACCGTACACCTCCACCAGAACCTTCCTCACTCCAGAGGGCTTCGTCCAGTTCCCGCTGGACGTAAAGACCACAACTCGGTACAGCTCCCCTCCAGCCCCGTGGATCGAGGTGTCGTTGATGTGGGCATCAATCTGGGCATGCGTGTAGGTACCCTTGTTCAGCAGGTTATCGTGGTCTATCGGCGCTCCATCCCCACCGAAGTGGTCGTGGCTGTCGCCGTTGGTCACGCCCTTCTCAACCGGAGCGAACTCCGAGGCATGCTTCCCGTCCACGGTGTCCGCATTAAGGCCTCCGCCCGGACCCTGCGCAATGAGGTCATAGGCCGTGCCAGAGCTGTTGACCTTCAGCAACCTATTAGGTTGCACCGTGGCGGGAAAGCCCAACTGCTCCAACCCGCCCGGAAAGTTCAAGAGGCTCTTCACAGCCTTCTTGATGTTCCGGATGTGGTCGTCCCCCTCATAGACGGGGTCCTGCGACCCCACCGGCCAGTTCTCGTTGAGATCAGCGAGCTTCTGAACGTTCGACTCAAGCCCCACTACTCACCTCCAAAAGACGGGGAGGGGCGGTCAAGCCCCTCCCCAGAGCGGGCAAGGAGGACCCATGCGTGGCGAGAAGCTAGAGCAAATCGTCCCATCCCCGAGATCCCTTCTTGCGACGGCGCTTGCGCGCGAACTCCTCAGGCGTGTGAGTGGCACCAGTTTCGAGGTTCTTAGCCTCGATGACCTGATTGCCCCTGAACGCCAGCCGGACTTTCTTTCCCGTCTTGGTCGTTTTGACCCTGTACCGGACTCCCGGACCCAAAGGCATCTTGTGGCTCCTTGCTGTTGATCGCGCCGAGCTTGTAGGCGGTGCGGAGAGCCTCCGTAAGCCGCCTCTCAGCCCCACAGTAGTCGTGGATGTACTCCAGGTCTCCGATGTGGCCTACCTGGAGCGAAAGACCATGGTCCACGTGGATCGGGAAGCCTGCGGCCTCCACCTTCTCACAGAAGTACCAGTCCTCTCCCATGAAGGTGTTGTTCGGCATGTACTTCATCAGGAACCACGGCTCTTCAATGGCTCGGAAGACCTGAGTGTCTATAAGGGCAACGCCCAGCCCGATACGCCAGACCTTTTCGAGACCGGGGCCGGTGGAGTAAACCACACGGCCCCGGTTGTCCAGCGGGTCTAGCGCTCGGGCGGTGGGAACCGCAGGGAAGGTCTTCACGACCACGTTGCAAGCAACAAACGGTAACTTCCAAGCAAGCAAGCGATTCAGGGTGTCCGGAGGGAACGTCTGGTCTGAGTCCACAAAGAGGATGTGGGTTGCATCCGCCTTCAGGGCGTCGCGAACCAGCTCCTCCCGCAACTGGGGGAGAATGGACCCGCGCTTGTTGTAAATGGTCAGGGATTGGGACTTGGCCCAAGGCAGGCGATTGGCAATGAAGTGCATCGCCATACCGGCAAGAGACATCCCAAACTTCGCCGACCACTCACGGCCCGATGGAACGCAGATGACAACCCTCACATCCATAGCTCACACCACGAAGTTCCCAATGTAGCCGTTCGTACTCTCGTGCTGAACCTCAAGCCCCGCTTCCGTGTACCACAGCGCTTCGCGCGCAGCCTTGCCCGGGGTCTGCACGTTGTCAACAAACTTGGTGTCGTACAGGTAGCGGTACTTGAGGCTCGTCGGGTCAAGGATGATCATGCTGTAGGTGTAGCGCGGGTGCACGTTGAACAGCGGGTGACTGCGGAACAGCAGCGTGCCCTGGGGCAGAACCCAGCGCTGCAACTGCATGCCGTACACCCTCACCACGTCGTTGAACTGAATCCGGCCCGAACCGCGGGCCAGCTTGTTCAGGCTGTTCAACGCCCCGTTACCGGCCAACACGATGCGTTCGTTCCCCGCCGCAGTGTCATAGTCGAAGACCCTGTACACTGCGTTGAGGAAAGTGTCCTCAGTCGGAGTCGTCGTGAAGATCGTCACGTTGGTCTCGATGAAGTGCCTCAGACCGCCGGTAAACCGCACAGGCTGAGGACCGGAAGTGTCCTCGTACGGCTTGCCGAAGATGAAGGCAAACTCCATCTGCACAGCGTGATCGAACATCTTCCGACGCTTCTCGTTCTTCCAAGGATCGCCCGTACGAGCGTAGGTCTTCTGGGCGGTCCAGGTAATGCCCATCGCCGTTTCGAAGATCTGGCAGTAGTTGTACTTCCTGATCGGGTTCCGGCTGGCGTAGGCAGGCTTGTCCGTGCCTTCCGGATACGCCGTGCCGAGGCAGGTCAGCCACGTATTGTTCGGGATGGGCGCTGCGCTGGTCCCTGCAACACCGCGCTTCACCACGATCTGCGTGTCACTGGCAACGGACGAGATCATGATGTGCTCGTTGTTGTAGGTGGTGGATTCGGACTTCTCCACCTGAAACACCATCCCGGGCACGCACAGCAAGCCGTTGCCCGCAATGGTCAGGGTGGTGTCGGTGGTAGAGAAGCCGGTGTTGTAGCTGATTCGAACCCGAAGCGGCTCCAGCTTCTCCTCAAACCAAGAGAACTGCGGATCGTCCACGGCCTCCTCAGCCGTCTTCGACAACAGCGCGGTCAGAGGAGCCGAGCCGTTCGGGTTCAGCCACAAAATGGCTTT
>JGI24185J35167_1000469_pt1 | contig 18238 bp, 23 predicted proteins | sample YNPBryunderm2012_FD_35167 | JGI IMG/M metagenome (IMG submission 35167) | reverse complement strand
GAGCAAACGCCCCCCATGCCGTGAAAGTACGCAAAAGTACCCCGGCTACAGACCAGCCCCCCTTACTAAGAGACGACGCGTTTCGTGCGTCCCGGCTCGAAGGGCGCATAGGTAGACTCCCGCCGGGAGGCTCTCCGCGTTGAAGACGACTTGCTGTTTTCCTGGCTCGCTCACGCCTTCCCATAGGGTGGCCACCTCCTGGCCGTGCAGGTCGTAAACTTTCAGACTGACGGGCAGGCGCTGCCCCAGCTCAAAAGTTATTATCGTTTGCGTAAGGAAGGGATTGGGGGAATTGGGATACAGCGTAGCTATCTGGGAGGGGCTGGGCTGAACTGAGGGCAAACTCGCAGCTGGCGTCATCACAGCCCGCAGGCGCTGCCAGAGAAGCTCCACGAAAATGAAAGGCACCTGCGCACTATCCGGCGATTCACCCAGCCTCACTACGACGAGACGCTCACTGGGAACAACATTCAGAATCTGCGCATTCTTGCCAAGGGCAGAGACCATATCCGCTGGGGCGCTCGGGATAAGCGGCCCCGGGAAGACCATCTGTAGTCCCGGCACCATCAAAGCTGGGCTGTCCGTTGAGCCACCACAGGTACCCATAGGCCTGATTCAGGTTTTGAGAAGGGGTGAGCATCTGGCGGTAGTAAGCGGTGTCGGTCAGGATAGGCGTCTGGTCCCACCGGCCCTTATTCAGGATGAGCAGGCCGAAACGGGCCATTGTCCGGGCATTGCTGAAAAAGATGCGATGATAGCCTGACTGGATAAAGGCGCCCTGCATGCCCGTTTGGCTGGCGACCTTCTGGTAGAAGTACTGATTGACGGTTTTGCCGGTGGCTGCTTCCAGGACGGCGTGAAGGAGCGTATAGGGGGCATTATGGTAGGCCCAGCGGGTACCTGCATCGGCCTTGTAAAGTAGGCAGGCAGGTTGGGTACAGTGGGGGTCGGCACCTCATCATCGAGGCCGGTCGTCATGGTGAGCTGGTGACGAATGGTAATACGGGCTTCCTTTTCAGGTGGTGCCTGGGTCCAGCCCGCTCCAAGCCAGCGGGCTGTGCTGTCCGTGATCCGCAAGTACCCCTCCTGCTGCGCTATCCCCACCAGAAAGGCCGTCAGTCCCTTGCCTGCTGAGGCCCAGTACCACACACTATCCCGCGTAAAGCTCCCAAAATACCACTCCAGCACGATCTTGCCGTCCTTGAGGAGCAGGAAGGCCTTCGTGCGGTTCTGGGCCAAAAAGTCGTAAAGGGAATCCACCTGAGAGCGGTTCCACCCGAGTGTGCGCGGCGAGAGCGTATCCCATGCCTGCCCCGTCAAGGGCGGAAAGTACAACGACTGCCCCCAAACAAGTCCCCATCCCACGAATCCCCTCATCACCAGGTACAAGAAGGTAAGGTATCGCATGGTCAGTTAGTGGGCCGAAAGAACGGAACGTTTAAGGGGGCCCTGAGGCGGGTTAATCAGAGGCGTTTTGCGTCTCGGCGGCGATCCACTGGAGGTAGCCAGGTAAGCCCCGCCCTAAGGGAATTTCTAAGATGGCAGGGGTCTGATAGGTGTGATGGGCCAGAATCTCTTTCTCTATGGTCGCATAGAGGTGACGGGGGGCCTTGAGGATGAGGACGGCTTCTTCGGCTTTTTCGAGGGTGCCTTGCCACCAGTAGAGGGAACGGATAGGGGCGAAGATGTTCGCACAGGCGGCCAGGTGCTTTTCCAGCACGATTTGGGCCAGACGCTCAGCCTCTTCAGCGCTGGAAGCCGTGATGTAAATCAGGCAGTAGGAGGCTTCGGCAGGCTCCATGTTCCAAAGGTAAGGTACCTTTGCGTATCTTTGAGGATGCGCCGGATTATCATTGCCATTGACGGATATGTAGCCACGGGCAAAAGCACCACGGCTCGGGGCGTGGCAGCTCGGCTAAACTATCTACATATTGATTCGGGGGCGATGTACCGGGCGCTGGCCTGGCATCTTTTGGAGAAGGGAATCCGTACGGCTGAGGAGGCAGCCATTCAGGAGGTTCTGCAAGATTTTGCCATTCATTTAGAGCGGGAGGGGCAGGAGATGGTGGTGCATGTAGGGGATCGGCGGTTAGAGGANGAGCTACGGCGACCCGATGTGGCATCGTTTGCCAGTGTGATTAGTGCGCTTCCCGCCGTACGGGAAAAGCTGGTNTCGGAGCAGCGGCGCTTAGGTAGGGGCGGCGGCATCGTCATGGATGGTCGGGATATTGGTACGGTGGTTTTTCCGGAGGCGGAGCTGAAAGTCTTTATGGTGGCGGAGCTGGAAGCGCGAGCCCGGCGGCGGTACGAGGAGCTTCGCCAGCGGGGATACGCCGTAACGTTGGAGGNGGTGAAGGCCGAAATAGCAGAGCGGGACCGNCGGGATGAGACCCGGCCTATTAGTCCCCTACGTCGGGCCCCCGACGCCCAAATCCTGGATACTACCCACCTTTCCATCCCGCAGCAGATTGAGCAGGTACTGGCTTGGGCACACGTCCGCATTTACGCGCCCCAACCCTCCTAAAAAATCCTTACTTTCGTCGAGTGCGACCCATAGTGACCATTAGCTCGCACTCGGGCTTCTGTTTCGGCGTGGTCTATGCCGTAGAAATGGCCGAGGCNTACCTTGCTGAGCACCCNTATCTCTACTGCTTAGGCGACCTCGTCCATAATGACGAGGAAGTTCAGCGCCTCAAAGCCAAAGGCCTTCGGATCATCAGTCATGCGGACCTGCCTAACCTGGCCGGGGAGACGGTGCTTTTTCGGGCGCATGGGGAGCCGCCCCAGACGTATGAAGTGGCTCGCCAGCACAACATCCGCCTCTTAGACGCCTCCTGCCCCGTCGTCCTAAAGCTCCAAAATCGCCTGCGCGAAATAGACTTTCCCCACATAGAAATCATCCTGCTGGGTTCGCCCGGTCACCCCGAGGTGATCGGCCTCATGGGNCAGATTCACCAGGCTNCCCTCCANGTCGTCAGCTCTCCCNATGAGATAGACCAGATTTCGTTCGACCCTGAGAAGACCGTCTACCTTTTCAGCCAGACGACGAAGGCACCCGCCCTTTTTGAGGCCGTGAAGAATCGCCTTTTAGCCCGGCGGCCGGATGCCATTATTGCAGATACCCTTTGCCGGCAGGTCTCCAACCGGGAACCTCACCTGGCCACCTTCGCCAAAGAGCAGGACGTAGTCCTCTTCGTCTCCGGGAAAAAAAGCTCCAATGGCAAAGCGCTCTTCTCCGTCTGTCAGGCCGCTAATCCGCGCAGTTATTTCATCTCCAGCCCGGAAGAGGTAGACTTTACCTGGCTGGAAGGAGCCCAGAAGATCGGCATTGCTGGGGCCACCTCTACGCCCCAGTGGCTCATGGAAGCAGTCAAAGCTCATATTGAGACGTACTTTGACAGGAAAGCTGCGGCTGCTACTACTCAGTAGCTCCTTGCTGGCTCAAATTGCGGGGGGGTGGAGCTATGATTTTATGCGGCTGCCGCCCTCAGCCCGCAGTGCAGCGCTGGGAGGACTGGCCTATGGTGGTCCGTGGATAGAACCCAGTGCCCCTTTCCTCAACCCTGCGCTTCTGCGCCCGACCTACCACAATCGTCTCTCCCTCTCCGTCCAGCCCTATCTGGCTGATATTACCCACACCACGCTCACATATGCCCGCTACTGGGAGGGGGTGGGGACCTTCTGGAGCGGCTTGCAGTATCTCAACTACGGCACCCTACGAGCCGCCGACGAAGTGGGCAACCCCCTCGGTACCTTCCAAGCGTATGAAGGCGTGTGGTCTATCGGCGCCATGCGGGCCTTTGGCCGCTGGCAGGTCGGCATGAACCTCAAAGTCCCCTTCTCCGCCGTCAACATAGAAAGGTATCGCCGCATCGGCCTCGGAACAGATATCGGCATCCTCTACGAAGACACTGCCCGAGGGCTATCCGCAACGTTGGTGCTCTGGAGCTTAGGGACCGAACTCTACCGGCCCAATGGACGCCCCTTTGCGCAGCCTTTTCCCACGCAGATTCAGGCTACGGTGAGCTACAAGCTCCCCCATGCCCCCTTCCGGCTGCATTTAGGAACGGTTCATTTAGAGCGCTGGCGGCTCGCCGCCAATGACCCCCTCCAGCCCATCCAGTACGACATCACAGGTAATCCCATCCCACCGCCTCCACCCCGCTGGACCGAACACCTTCTGCGCCATATCATCGGCGGTGTAGAAATAGAATTTAGCCGGGCCTTCGTTGGGCGATTTAGCTATAATTTTCAGCGGCGGCGGGAACTGTCGCCGCGCGGGTCTTCAGCACTGGGAGGCGTAAGCTTCGGCGTAGGGCTGCACCTGCGAAAATGGGGTCTGGACTACGCTTACACCCTGTTTTTCCGGCAGGCGGGGGCCCATACCTTCACGCTGTGGATGAGTCCTTTTCGCTCCGGCTCCCATGGCGCTCCATGAGGAAGAGCTGGCGCTTATCGCGCTGACGCAAATAGAGGGGGTAGGCGGCAAGGTTTGTCGGCGCCTACGGGAAAGGTGGGGAAGTTTGGCGGCTTTCTGGGAGGGGGCACCTTTGCCGGAGGCGATTCGGGCTGAAGCGTCCGACCGAACAGCTCTGCGCTATCAGTCCGAAACTATCGCCGACACCTGCGAAAAATACCGGATAGAGGTTATCCCTTTTGGAGCGAACGGCTTCCGGTTCTTTTGCGGCATATTCCGGCGGCGCCGGCGATTCTGTACCGGCGGGGCAGTCTGGAAGACCTCTCTCGTCTGTCGGTAGCGGTAGTAGGCACCCGAAAGCCCGATAATTATGGCCTGCAAGCGACAGAGGCATTTACTGAGGCGCTGGTAGAGGCCGGGGCCGTCATCGTGAGCGGTCTGGCCTATGGTATTGATGCCCGGGCCCATCAAACTGCCCTTGCCAAAGGCGGCCTGACTGTAGCCGTGCTGGCGCATGGCTTGGATATCGTATATCCCCCTCTTCATAAGTCGCTGGCTGAGAAGATTCTTTCCCAGGGGGCTCTCCTGAGCGAATACCCGCCCGGCGACCGCCTACATCCGATGCGGTTTCCCCATCGTAACCGGATTATTGCTGGGCTGAGTCATCTGACGCTGGTGGTGCAGTCGAAAGTGCCCGGTGGGGCGCTTACAACGGCGCGGGCGGCCTTTGCGGCGGACCGGCCTGTCTTTGCCGTGCCTGGCCCGATCTTCTCGCCGCTTTCCGAGGGATGCCATCAGCTTATCTACGAGCAGATAGCCCAGATTGCGTACAGCCCCGCGGTCGTCATAAACGAACTCAAGAGCCAGGCCGAGCGCTTGCCTTTCCCAGCAGGGGAGAGGGGGCCTATTGCGGGGCTATTCTCCGAGGAGAAGCCCCGTTTCAGCGACCCGGTTGACCAGGCTATCTATGAGGCGGTGGTCAGTGGGCTACACCTTTTAGATGATGTGGCAGCGCAGGTAGGAAGGCCTATTCAGGAGGTAGCGCATCGGGTAGTTTTCTTGGAGATTGAAGGTTGGCTCGTCCAAGAGCCGGGTAATAGAGTTCGTGTGGCTAAGCTTCCAGGTGCCAGACCTTAATCATGCCATCGTCCCCTGCCGAGGCTAAAACGCCCTCATCCACCCATTGGAGGGCATTGACGCTTCGCTGGTGGCCGGCGAGAGTCAGCAGCCGCTTGCCCGAACGGGCATCCCAGAGATAAATCTGTTTGTCTCGGCTGGCGGTGGCTATCAATCGGCCGGCGGGATGTAAGGCGATAGCATTGACAGCGCGAGCATGGGCCTGCCACGCGGTGCGCAGGGCCCAGTCTTCCACATTCCACGCGTACACCCGCTCTATGATGTAGGCTGTACCGTCTCTGCCGGCGCAAGCGAAAAGGCGCCGGGTCGGCAGCGGGACAAAGCCCCGCAAACCTGCCTCCGAGACCAGAACNCTATCNGCNGGTTTAGCCTGGTCTGTATCCCAGTAGAGAAAAACGCCATCTTTTCCGGTGCTCCAGCCTTCTACGTCTGTCGGGTGAGAACTAATACCCATGACGGCCGCCTGGTGGGCTTGGACCGCCCCGAGAAGCTTCTTTTCATAGGGTTTGAGGGCATAGATGACGCCGCTTGTTTGCCCGACAAAGAGCGTTTGCGTTTGGGGCACATAGCGCATTGCATAGATCGCTGTTGGGGTTCGGCTCACCGCCAGGGCTTCCTTGCCGGTTATACAAGACCAGAGNGCCACAATTCCATCCGACCCCGCAGAATAGAGNTACTTCCGCTCCTGATCGCACTCCANCGCATAAACAGGCCCGGTATGACCTACCAGGTCCCANACACCTAAAAGCTGCACGGGGAATTAAACAATATAGTCAGGCGGCTATTGTTTTTTGGCCGGGTCAGGCGCATAGGGGGCAGCCGATAGGCGAGCTGCGGTGCGCGATCAGGGGATTTCTACTACCCACAGGTTTTCGGCAAGGGAGGGGGGAATCCAGAGGAGGTGGTTCTCGTATTCCACGAGGTGGATATGATCCACGGGCAGCAGGCGAACGCGCTTGATGGGTTTATCTGCTTGCAGGCCCAGAAGGTCGGCCGCTTCGCGGAGGGGCGGGGTGTCTGGGAGGCGGCAAATGCGGGCCGGCTGATGAAGGGGCAAACGGCTGAGGGGCTTCCAGGCCTCCTCGGGCAAAAGCATGGGGATCTCATCGCCATGCGGATCGTGGGCCGGATATCCCAAATAGGCATAAAGCCGTTCGGTAAACTCATCGTCGCTGAGGTGCTCTAACTTTTCGGCGAGTTCGTGGATACGTTCGCCGGTGTAGCCGAGCACTTGGGCGATGAAGGTTTCCCAGATGCGGTGACGGCGGACGACCTTGTAGCGAGCCGCTGCCCCTGCGGGGTAAAGCGAACCCCCTTGTATGGTTTATAGGCGAGGAGGCCTTTCTCGGTGAGGCGGCGGGCCATTTCGGTTACGGAAGGGCCGCTCGTCCCCAGTGCCTGTGCTAAAACCTGCATAGGCACTTCCGCATTGCCCCCCCCGTGATGCCAAACTGCTTTGAGGTAATTTTCTTCGGCGGCACTGAGCACCCGAGGCGAAGATACGAATTTTAGTGGGAGCGTACCTTTGAGCGGTGGCGGATATTCTGGGATTAGCTGCAATTGTCCTGATGGAAGTAGTCTTGAGTGTGGATAACGTCCTGTTTTTGAGTTTGATAGGGCTGCGCTTGCCACCCCCCCAGCAAAAGCGGCTCTGGCGTCTGTGGCTAATATGGTCGCCACTTTTGCGGGTGGGGCTTTTAGCGCTTTTGCTGACGGTTTTGCGCGCAGAGGGAGTGGCATTCAGCTATGGGGGATTTGCACTCACGTGGCGGGGGCTTCTTTTGAGTGCCGGGGGCCTCTTCCTCATGTACAAGGCTGTGCGGGAAATCTACCACCATATTGAGCCCGTTCAGAAGCAAATTCGTACTTCCACGACTTTCTCAGCAGTTCTTCTTCAGGCGTTTATGGTGGATTTTGTATTTTCTGTGGATTCGGTTTTGATGGCGGTAGGTCTGGCGAGAGGTCTTCTAATCGCTGCTGGCGCAGTGGTGCTGTCTATTTTGGTGATGGCGGTAGCGGGGCAAGCGATTCAGGGATTTATCAGCCGATACCGGAGCTTTCAGATTCTGGGGTTGGTTTTTCTCCTGCTGATTGGGTTTACCCTGTTTGTAGAGGGGATTCATGTAGAAGTGCCGAGGGGGTATATTTACTTTGCGATGTTCTTCGCTTTTGGGGTAGATTTTTTGCAGCTATGGGTAGAGAAAAGGCGACCTTCTAAGGTTGATGGGTAGAGGTTAGGATTTTAGCGGAAGGCGTCTATTAGGTGGTAAATCTCTGGTGGGCGGGTAAGGCGGATGGCGAGGACATCGATGCGGCCGGGGTAGGCTTCGTATTCGGGGTGGCGCTGGTAAAAGGCGGCGATAGCCCGGCGTAGCCGCTCTTGCTTACGCCGAGTAATGGTAGCCTCGGCCTCCCACGGGATAGCTGATGAGAGGGCCCGCACCTCCACAAACACTACCTCTTCCCCATCCCGGGCTATCAGGTCAATCTCGTAAATGCCATAGCGCCAGTTGCGAAAAAGGAGGGTCCAGCCTTTTTGGCTGAGGTAAGTAGCGGCGATGTTTTCTCCTTGGGTGCCTTTATCCATTAGGGCGGAGGCGCCGCAGCTCCTCGAAGAGCGCTTTTTCTTCGGGCGAGAGTTTTTTGGGGAGGACGACTTGGACTTTCAGGTAGAGGTCGCCCGGGGGGTTAGTGGGCCAGCCTTTACCGGTGAGGCGGAGGGTGTGGCCGTTGGGGGTTTCGGGGGGGATTTGCAGGCGCAGGCGCTTGCCATCCAAGTGTGTGAATTCCACCACCCCGCCGAGGATAGCCGTATACAGGGGGACTTCTAAGTCAGCGTAGAGGTTATTGCCTTCCAAGCGGAAGCGGGGGTGCGGCTGANTCTCGAGCTGTACTACCAGTTCGCCCGTGGGGCCTTTGCCACGCAAGCGAACCTGGGTATTGGGTTTGAGGCCGGGGCTCAGCGGAACCTCTATCACGTCGGAGCCTACGCGAAGGGTCTTTTTGGCGCCGGTGTAGAGTTCTTCCAGGGTTACGGGGAGGCGTACTTCCAGGGGGCGGCTGGTGCGCCGCCGAGCCTGCCTAAGAAAATCTTCTCCAAAAAACATCCGGAAAAAGTCTGAAAATCCGCCAAAGGCATCCTCGTCAACGCCCCAGCTCTGGTAGGGATTATTCGCATATTGGCCTATATTCTCATAGGCTTTCCAGTCCGCGCCTAACTTATCGTATTTNGCGCGGGTTTCGGGGTTGCTGAGGACCTCGTAGGCCTCTTGGATTTCTTTGAATTTTTCTTCGGCTTGTTTATTGCCGGGGTTGAGGTCTGGGTGGTATTGGCGAGCCAAACGGCGATAGGCTTTCTTAATNTCATCCTGAGAGGCNGTTTTGGGCACGCCCAGGATAGCATAGTAGTCNTTAAACCCCACTGATGCCATAGCGACAGCTTGGACAGCAAAAATACCGCCAGATAGCCATTTTGGCGGACTGGGTGGTTCTTCTGGCAGACAAAATAAGACAATATGGCTTTTTAGGGGATTGGCACGACTTGTGCAGAGGTTTTAGCATGAATCCAACAATCAAAAAGGAGGTGCCTATGGCAAACGTCGTAAAACTGTTAGACTGGACGGAGACCCTTCCTGAACGGATGCGGACTCTGCAAGAAGTGGTAGAAAGAATGTTTAATGAGACGGCGAGCAACTTCACCCGAATGGAGACTTTTGTGCCGCGGGTGGACATCGTGGAAACGGACAAGGAATATGCGATTCACCTTGCCGTACCGGGGATGAAGAAGGAGGACTTCAAGATTGAGGTCTCCGAAGGGCGGCTCGTCGTCTCGGGCGAAAGGAAGTTCCAAAAGGAAGAAGGCGACAAAAAAACCTACCATCGGGTGGAAACCCAATATGGGGCTTCCTGCGGACTTTCCTGCTGCCCGAAGATGTCAAACCGGAAGGTATCACCGCTGAATATGTGGATGGTATCCTCAAGGTGAGCCTTCCGAAAGACGAGAAGAAAGCGCAGGCTGTACGAATTGAGGTCAAGTAAGCGTACCGCTGCGTTTTCTGGCGAGGCGCCTATCCGAAAGGGTAGGCGCTTTTCGCTTTTGGGGGCGGGTTCGCTCGTAGCTTTGCTGGCATGATGGCGAAATTCTGGCGGTGGTGGCGGTGGCTCTGGACCCCCTACACATTTCTCTGGATAGAGGCAGAAGGGCGCAAGCGCTGGTCTCTACGCAGCTGGGGGATCGGGTGGGTGGGGGTCTTTTTGCTAATGGGGCTTTTCTGGGGCATAGTGATAGCTGTGACGCCTTTGCGGTATTTGATTCCGGGGTATCCGGCGCACCTTCATGAAGAAGTATGAGGAGCTCGTGACGGCAGTAAATCTTTTAGAGCAGCGGGTAGAAGAGCAGGCGATTTTTGTAGAAAACCTTCGGCAATTGGCGCCAGCGGAAATGTCCATTTTGCCCTCTGCGCAAATCCTCCCTACGCTTATGGCCCGGGGTTATGCCGTGCCCTTAGAAGGCCAAGTCTCCCGCGGCTTTCGGCCCGAGGAGGGCCACTGGGGCGTGGATATTACGGCCAGCGGGGGCGAACCCGTACTGGCCATGGGCGAGGGCGTCGTCTTTCTATCCGAATACTCCTATCAGACGGGCTATGTGATTGGCATTCAACACCCCAATGGGCTGGTATCGCTCTACAAGCATAACAGCCGGCTTTTACGGCAGGTCGGGGAAAAGGTGCAGGCGGGGGATGTGATTGCTTATGCGGGGGGGCTGGGGGTTTATTCATCGGGGCCGCACTTGCATGTAGAGACCTGGATAGGCGGCCAAGCGGTGGATCCTTTGCATCTTACAGCCAAACCATGAGATTTCTTACCTTTGCATTGCGCTGGCGACGTGGCCGAGTGGTTAGGCACGGGTCTGCAAAACCCTCTACGGGAGTTCGAATCTCCCCGTCGCCTCTGCGGGGCTCCCCAGACTAAACCTCCCAAAACTAAGACACGCGGTCAGGGATTTATGCTCGCCTTATAGGGGAGTAAGGGAATTAGCGCCTGACCGTACAGCCTCGCTCGCAAAACCCCAGGAGCTAGGATGCCTGTGGGAATAGCGTTTTTGGGCGTCAGCGGATAGGGTATTTTGTGTTTCTTTGTAGTATGGCGATACGGGTCGCAAAGGCACCGGCAGATGAGCGAAAGCTATCCTTCTGGCACAAGTTATACATCCCGCCTATTTTGAGTGGACTCTCTTACACGCTTAGGAAGCTTTTTCAGAAAAAGTTTACCGTACAATATCCAGAGGAGCCGATAGAGCTGGGGCCGGAGTTTCGTGGGCGGCCGGTTTTAGTAGAAGAGAATGGACGGGAACGTTGTGTAGCGTGTGGTTTGTGTGCCCGGGTGTGTCCGCCGTTTGCGATTCACATGCAGGCCGCGGAAACCGATGATCCTAAGGAGCGGTACCCGGCCGTCTTTGAGATTAACATGCTGCGGTGCATATACTGCGGTCTGTGTGAGGAGGTTTGTCCAGAGGAGGCGATCGTGATGAGTCCTGAGTACGATTTTGTCTTCTCGTCCCGAGAGGAAGCGGTTTATACGAAGGAGCGGCTGCTGGTGCCAAAAGAGCGGTTAGAGCCTCGCCTGAAATGGCTGGCCAAAATGCGCAATCCGCAGTTTGGGAAATACTACCGCTTCAGGGTTACGAATAACATTCACAGCGTCAAAGCTCGCGAGATGGTTCGGCAGGGGCAGGAAACGGCATAATGTGGGGGGCTNTATGAGAAGGGTTTNGGATAGGGGGCGTACATGGAGGGNGTGAAAGGTTTGTGGTGTCCGGTNCGGAAGATGTACCTATCAGACCGGCCGGAAGAGCGGGTGCGACTACGCGTGATAGAGAAGCTACGGGCGTTGGGATATCCGCTTTCGGCCATGCAGGTGGAATATCAGGTGGGAGAAGTTGGACGGTTTGACTTAGCAGTTTTCACCCGGAGTGGGGAAATATGGATGCTGGTAGAGTGTAAGCAAGCCCTGTCCGGCCAGGCTGGGAATAAGATGGCGCTGGCCGCCCGGGCCCAAGTAGGACGTTATGCCCAGGCCTTAGAGAAGCGCTGGAAGGTGCATCATCTGGCGCTCGCTATCGGCGATCAGTTTTATTGTATTCACTATCCGACACGCCAATGGATACGCGAAATTCCGCCTTATCCCGCCCAGTGAAGGCAGTATTGTATCTCCTGCTGGAAAGGCCGCAGGCGATTCCGGGGACTCGAGGTGATAGATGAGCCTCTGCCGGATGAGATCGTCCGCTCAACCATAGACGTTTCGCTCTGGAGTGCGGCGGAGAAGGCAAAGCTTATGGAGCATAAGGCGTATGGGTATTATAGCTTTCGGCTGGGGGCAGACCCCGTGGGAGATTTTCTTGAGGCTTATCGGTGGCTTTCGGGTGTGGAGGGACTAATAGGGGTAGCCAATCCGAATGGGGCGACGGCGCATTCGGCGGTGTGGGTGCGGCGGCTTTTTGAGGATGGGCTGGACGAGGTAGCCCGCCGGTGTCCGCCCTTGCATTTGTGGACGGGTCTGGTACCTGTACAAGTGGAGCCCTCATGGGAAGCGCTAATCGCTGGGCAAGTGGCGTCATTGTGGCTGCGGACAGTGGGGTATGGGCAGTTTGGCCTGCCAGATTTAGCGCATCCGATGAACGACCTGCGGGAAGCAGGGTGGATACACGCCACGTTTGAGGGGCTTTTTGACTGGATGTACTATGAGAAGGTAGTTCTCACGCCGGGAATGGGCATAGAGGTGCCGGAGCGGGGGCGGTTTGTCGTGGGAGAATTTGGCGTGCCGGGCGTGTTAGCGTTGTCGCCTTATGCTGAGTCGGACTCCTTTTCATCGGCCGGCGCTCTCAGATGAGGAGCGGCGGTATGTGGAGGAGGCCCTGGAAGGGCGCTGGTGGGCGGGCGGTCCTTTTGTAGAGCGGCTGGAAAAAGCCCTGGAGGGGATATGGGGCCGGCCGGCAGTGGCGGTGAGTTCGGGAACGGCGGCCTTAGAGGTGGCCCTGCGACTCCTCCTGGGTGAAGAAGGTGGGGAGGTGATTGTGCCGGTGTGGACCTTCACGGCCAGTGCGGCGGCGGTATGGCATGCAGGCGGCGTGCCCGTGCTGGTGGATGTTGGGCCTACCCTACACATTGGCGCTTCGCACATAGAAGCGGCTTTGACCCCTCGCACCAAGGGCGTGATTGTAGTGCACTACGCTGGGATGGCCGCAGACATGGAGGCCATTCAGGCTGTCTGTGCCCAGCATGGACTCTGGCTTTTAGAAGATGCCTGTCATGCCCAGCCGGGGTATTACCAGGGGCAACTGTGTGGGAGCTTCGGCGAGGCAGCCACGCTCAGCTTTCACGTTACCAAGCCTATCGCGGCGGGACAAGGTGGTGCGATCTTACTTCGGGATAACACCCTCGCCGAAAAAGCCCGCGCCTGGCGACGCCACGGCATCAAACGGGATAGCGCTAACTATTGGGAATATGAGGTGCACTTTCTGGGGCATAACTACCAGATGCCAGAACTCTGTGCAGCCTTAGCCCTGGCCCAAGTAGAAAAAATGCACGAGCGATGGAAACGTCGCCAGGCTATAGCAGCGCAGTACACGACCCTACTGAGTGGGGTAGCGGGGTTGGAACTCTACCCGGCCGATATGGCGGCATGTAGCTGGCACTTGTATCCGGTCTTTTTGCAGGGCGGGAAGGCACGGCGAGACGAGGTCCTCCGACGCATGGGCGAGAAGGGCTTCCCCCTCAATCTCCATTATCGCCCGCTCCATCGGCACCGGGCTTATCAAGCTCTGGTGGGAGAAAAGCGCTTTCCCGTGGCAGATGCTGCCTATACACAGGTTATGACCCTTCCTATATGGCCTGAGATGACGTCAGGACAGGTAGAACAAGTAAGTCTAACGCTTTTGCAAACCATCGCCGAAGTACCCTAAAAACCACCGAGCGCGCAGAGGGCACGACGTGGCCCTAACTTCCACCGGGCATACCTTTGCCCTATGCTCTCCGAAGCGCCCATCTGGGTGCAGGACTTGGCCAGGCAGTACTATGCTGGCCGGACGTGCCTCTTCATCCTCCATGGCAATATCCATGACCGCATCTGGTACCAGGATGCGGCGCACCTGCTTCCTGCCTTCCTGCAGAAGGTGGTCTTTCGGCGGCGGCAGACGGTTTTGAGCTATAATCGGGCGGCCGGGATTACGTTTCGGGATTCGGAGGGTCAGCAGGCTTTTGTTTCCTTTTTGCGGGGAGAAGGGCCGCGTCAGCTCCCAGATGTACTTACCCAGGCCTTTCCCCTTTTGCATCGGTTTCTACTGCACGAGATTGGGCAAGGACGGCGGGTAGCCCTCATCTTGGAATATGCGGATACGATCGTACCGCAGTCTCCGGCAGGCCATTATGGGCCGGAGGAACGGGCCGCGCTCCTGTACCTTTTGCGCTGGGCGCAGGAAACCCGCTTCCTCGAGAGCGACCTGACTATCGTCCTCCTGGCCGAGAGCCTGAGCGAACTCCACCCGAAGCTCGTCCAAAACCCCCATGTCAGTACCATTCGTATTCCTTACCCCGACCTGCCTGCCCGCCAGGCTTTTATTACACATGCTTTCTCCAGCCGGCCCAACCTCTCAACCAACCTCCCCCACCACACGCCCCAAACGCTCGCCTATGCTTTGGGCGGCCTCTCCCTCGTCCAAATAGACAAAATCCTCGCCGAAGTAGCCGAAACCCCCACCCCCTGGACCGACACCCAGCTCTTAGAACGAAAGAAAGCCCTGATTGAGGCACAGGCGGGGGGGCTGGTGGAGTTTCTGAGCACGACCTTCACGCTGGATGATGTGGCGGGGCATGAGGCGGTCATCACGTATTTGCGAATGGTCGTGCAGCTCCTTAAAGCCGGCCATACCGAAGTGATCCCGATGGGGTTTCTGATCACGGGGCCAGTGGGGACGGGCAAAACCTTCCTGGTGCGCTGCCTATCCGGCGAAATCGGCATCCCCATGGTCCAGCTCAAAAACTTCCGCGCACCCTATGTGGGGCAGACCGAGGCGAACTTAGAGCGGATTCTATCGCTTCTGGAGGCCCTGGCGCCTGTGGCCGTTTTTATTGACGAGGCTGATACCCAGCTCGGGCGGCGGGGCATGGGGATGGATAGCGGCGTCTCCCAACGGGTCTTTGGCATGCTGGCCAGCTTCATGAGCCAGCCTAAAAACCGCGGTCGCATCCTGTGGTTCCTCGCCACCGCCCGCCCGGACCTTCTACCGGTAGACTTCAAGCGCCAGGGCCGCGCCGAAGAACATATCCCTCTTTTCCCGCCCACCGATCCTCATGAGAAACGGCGCTTCCTCCAACGCCTCTGCCAGCGTTTTGGCTATACGCTTGATGTCCCCGAAGAGGCCTTGGGGAATCTTCCCGATTTCTCCGGCGCTGAGTGGGAGAGCCTGCTCGTCCGAGCCCGCCAGATAGCCCTCGCCGAAAACCGCCCCACCCCCACCTGGAACGACCTCCACGCAGCCATTCAGGACTTCATCCCACCCACCTACCCCGAGGAGATCACCTACATGACGCTCCTCGCCGTCGCCGAGTGCACCCGAAAGAGCTTCCTCCCACCTAAGTACCAGAATATCCCCCGCGAAACCCTCCTGTCCCAGATAGAAACTCTCCGCCGACAGGTGCGCTGAGACGCTGTGCCCTCGGTGATCTCGGTGATTACCCCAGCCATCTGCCAAAAACTGCTTATTTTTACTCCATGCTCAGCGTAACGCCAAGGGCTGCAGACCGCATCCGGGAAATCCAGGCCGCGGAAAATCACCCCCTTCCGCGCATCCGCATCGAGGTCAAAGCCGGCGGGTGCTCTGGCCTTACCTATGACCTGTCTTTTGCGACGGACCAGCGCCCGGACGAGCTCCTCTTCACCGCCGAAGGCATAGAAATCCTCGTCCCTAAAAAAAGCCTGCTTTACCTGTCCGGCACTGAGCTGGATTACTCCGACGGCCTCGAAGGCAAAGGCTTCCACTTTCATAACCCAAACGCCGCCCGAACCTGCGCTTGTGGAATAAGCTTTGCCGTTTGATTCCGTATGGAGCGCCTGCGTCCAGGGTGGTTCCTCCACGGCCTCTGGGACGAAGAGTATCAGCGGTATCGCCTCCTCGCCTACCTAAAGCATGTACAAGTGGCTTTTTTTGCCCAGCGCCTCTATCCCCCGCTGTCTGACCTGATTGAGAGCTACGAAGAGCTGCGTAGCTTAGCACAAGCTCAACAAACTACCGCAGTTCTTGAAGACTCTACTGACACGCTTTACAGAATCATCCAGTTTTCTATCCCCAAGCTGGAAGAAAGCATACAGGAGGGCCAGCAAATCTATGATTTGATTGAGCGGCATCTTCAGGTGGAGGTTGTGGGCCTTATCCCTCTCTACAAGGCAGAGGGGTATCTTTTCCTACGGCGGGGCGGGGAAAAGGTCGTTCGGGCGTACCGGTACGAAATCCGTCCCATACAGGACAAAGAAGGCCTTGTTGGAATCCGCTTGGAGCCAGTGGAGGAGTTCGTGTTTTCTATCCTCGCGACGCCCTTCACTATCTTACGGGAAAGGCTCCTCAAAGCCCATAAAGACCTGCCCACGCCGCTCACCCTCGTCGTGGAAAGCCCTCTTGAAGTGCCTCTNCAGGAAACGCTCCTCCCTATCATCAAACGCAACCTCCCCCGCTGGATAGCCCACCTNCCCCCTCAGGGCACAGCCTGAGCCCTCGTAATCCGATTCTGTATCGCCTTCACNNTNGACGATAAAAAACCCCAGACTCCCCTCCATGCCTGTGCAAGAAAATCTCGCTTACGTGGCCAGAAGCGGTTGTGCTTCTCACTTATCAAGAATACGCCGACGCCGACTACACTCATCAGCAGAGACCAGATACCCCTATCTATTCCCCCGACCACTAATGGCCCAAGCGCTATGCCCCACCCTATCAGCAGGCGCCACAGCGGATACCACACCCACACCCGCCACAGACCGCTTACCCCCCATCCCTTAAAAACAAACCCCGTCAAAAAAAACAGCCCGCCTATCCCGCCCACCACAGGCCCCCAATAGTAATATCCCCGAGGCACCAGCCATAGCGTCCCCCCCACATGAAACAAAGCGACTATCAGCGAGTACAGGTAAAAAATCCGAAATCGCCCCTGCCCAGTAAAAAAAGGCATCAAAGGAGCCAAAAGAAATAAGAACTGCGTCGTAACAATAACCCCGCCCCACAACCGCATCTCTACAATCCCCCACGGCCTGACGAAGTAAGGAAGCCCTACACGCCCTATGCCATAAGTAAGCATGAGGAGAGGGCCTGTAAATAGCGCTACCAACCACATCGTCTGCCCCAGCCTCAGATGGCGCCGCCAAAGGCTGGCCTCCCCCCCAAATGCCGGAAGCAAACTCTCTACCCCTTTATATAAAACCTGAAAGGCCTTAGAAGAAAAGTACTGTCCTGCACTATAAAGCCCCATATAACCCAGCGATGCCCACCGCCCTATCACCGTACGTTCAAAAAAAGTCAGGAAGAGGCCATTCCACTGAGAGAGGTTTTGCCACAGGCCACGTTTCCAGAGGGCTTTCCAGGCCTGCCAGCCAAAAAGCGGCCATAAGGGCTCCCGCATCAGGGTGGAGATAGCCGCCCACATATAAACGCCCAACCCCATCCCCCCATACAAGCTCACTTCTAAGAGGCGCCGCACATCCCCTGGAAACATGAGCACAACACCCATGGGAAAAACCACTTGAACTATCGTTTGCCCGATAGGAAGTAAGACCAGCCCCCGATGCCGCCCCAATGCCAGCGGCACCCACCCCAGCAGGATAGCCACCGCATACCCTACCAGCGCTAACCCCGCTACTATCCGTACCTCCTTCAGAAGTGCTTTCCAAGAAGCATCCAGCGCGAGCAGCCATGCTATCATTTCCGGTCCACGCCACACCCATAAGGCCAATCCCACCCCCCCCGTAAAAAGGGCCGCGCCCAGCGCTTGCCGTATCCACCACTTTGCCTCCGACTGCCGATTGGCCAGATAGTACGCCAGCGCCTCCCCAAGCCCCCCCAAAAGCAAATACGACTGCGTAAGGAGCAGCACCACATAACTATACACCCCATACGCTCCCCGCCCTACGCCTTTGACTAAGACAAAAGGTAGCGCCAATGCCGCCCCCCCAGCTATCAAATAGCCAAGGAGGTTCCACACAGCCCCACGCACAGCTTCCCGATGCGCATTCACACGCCCGAAAATGCATAAGTTTGCCGATATGCAGGCCCTCTCTCACTATGATATAGACGAAAGCCGCGGCTACCTGCCCCCCGAAGACCCCCTACATGAGCTGCCCCCCGCCCTCGCTATATGGGATGAGGTGGCCTATGACCTTCCCAAGCTCTTAGTCAGTGGCCGCATCCGTACCTTCCTCCGAAAGCTCCCCCTCTTAGACCCTGCCCCACACCTGACTACGCCCGCAGCGTGGCGCCGAGCCATGCAAGCCCTCTCTTACATCGGCCACGCCTATGTGTGGGGCGAACCCGAACCGCCCTCCATCTTGCCCGCCAACATCGCTCTCCCCTGGTATACCGTTGCCCAGCACCTGGGGCGCCCCCCGGTCCTTTCGTATGCCTCCTATGCCCTTGACAACTGGCGC
>JGI24185J35167_1000463_pt1 | contig 18342 bp, 16 predicted proteins | sample YNPBryunderm2012_FD_35167 | JGI IMG/M metagenome (IMG submission 35167) | reverse complement strand
GCGCTAGTTCGGATTTACACGTGCCCGCCCACGAATCACTTACTGCGCCAGCATGTCATGCACGCACGCCTATGCCCTGCCGAGCAGCTCGGCATGCGCTCCTAGCGCGAAGCGGTCGGTCATGCCGGCGATGTAATCGCACACCACGCGGGGGAGGGGCAGTTCATCCAGTCTTTCGCGCGCGCGTTCGGGCAGCCGCTCAGGCCGGCGCAGATAGGCATCGAACAGGTCGCTGAGCACCTGCTCAGCCTGCACGGCCATCTGCTGGGTGCGCGGGTGGCTATACATGTGGGCGTGGAGGAATTGCTTCAGCGCGCGATTCATCTGCTCAGTCTCAGGGGGATAGCCGATCAACGGCATCGGCCAGCGCCGCACGTCGTCCACACCGGCCTGTCCGCCGCAGGCGCGCAGCAGCGCATCAATGCGCTGGCTGCTCTCCGTCAATAGGTCGGTGACCAGCCCGTTGATCAGCCGGCGGATGACGCGATGGCGCACGACCTCGGTCAGCGGCTCGTCGGGGCGCAGGCCGGCGGCCTGGCTGGCGCGCTGCCACCAGGCCAGTGCCTTCACGTCGTCATGGCGCACTAGACCGGCCTGTAGCCCGTCATCCAAGTCGTGGGCGTTATAGGCCAGCTCATCGGCGAAGGCAGCGATCTGCGCCTCCAGGGTAGCATGGAGCATCGGCTGGTATTCCGGGGGCAGGTTGGGGTTGGGCGCGCCGTCGTGGTGCTTCAGCAAGCCCTCGCGGAACTCGTAAGTGAGGTTGAGGCCGGGGAAGTCGGGGTAGCGCCGCTCCAGCTCGGTGACGATGCGAAAGCTTTGCGCGTTGTGGTCGAAGCCGCCGTAGGCTTGCATCAGCGCGTCTAGGGTGCGCTCGCCAGCGTGGCCAAACGGCGGATGACCCAGATCGTGGGCCAGGCAGATGCCCTCGACCAGGTCTTCGTTGGCGCCCAGCGCGCGGGCGATGGTGCGCGCGATCTGCGCCACTTCCAGGGTGTGGGTGATGCGGGTGCGGTAGTAGTCGCCCTCTGTGACGACGAAGACCTGCGTTTTGCTCTTCAGCCGGCGAAAGGCGGTGGTGTGTAAGACGCGCTCGCGGTCGCGCTGAAAGGCTGTGCGGTAGGCGGCCTCCGGCTCTGGATATTGCCGGCCGCGCGATGCCGCGCTGCGCATCGCATAGGGTGCCAAGGTGAGCGCCTCGATCTGTTCCAGCGCTTCGCGCGTGCGCATGGTGTAGATAAATGTAGCATACCGGTCTGGGAGGGCGCGTGCGTGATTTGGGGCAGGTGACCCCATACGCAGGGACGATCGCTAGCCGGTATCCTGCCTCACCCCGTCATTCTGAGCCAATCTAGACCCGCGCCTAATCAAAGAGGCTGCGCGACCTTGGCCAATAGACTGTCGTGGCGAGCAAGCAGCCTATGCCCCTATCAATGAAATCATCCTGTGAAGGGTGCATTCACCGACAGGGGCAAGTGCTGATGGGCTGCCAACTGGTGAAAGCTTGATTTTATGGAGGGTGGGTGATGACAGCGCCGTTGGCCCACCCAGTGCTCCGTCCCTATCCACAAATGCACCCCCCGTAATTCACCCGATCTCACGTCACTATAATCGCCTTTATGCGCCTGGCGACTGCGCTGGTCAGGCTGATTGTCAGCGTGCTGTTTGTCGGCGCGGGCTTGGCGAATCCGCTGTGGGCGGCCAGGTTGCCGCCGGAAGATGCGCTGCAGCGCCCTATGCCATCGCCAACGCCGGCGCGCCCGCCCAAATCGGCCCGCGTGCCGATCCTGATGTACCACTACATCTCAGCGCCGCCGCCGAACGCCACCCGCCTGCGCATTAACCTCTCAGTGACGCCGGACGCTTTCGAGCGCCAGCTTCAGTATCTCCAGGCCAACGGCTACACCACAATCCGCCTTTACGACCTGCACGCCCATCTTGCCACAGGCCGGCCCCTGCCGCGCAAGCCGATCATCCTGACCTTCGACGATGGCCACCGCGATCACTACGAACACGCCTTCCCGCTGCTCAAAAAGTATGGCATGCGCGGGACGTTCTTCATCACCACCGACTTCATCAACTTTGGCAACCCCGATCATCTGACCTGGGAGATGGTGAAGGAGATGGCCGCGGCGGGGATGGACATCGAATCCCACGCCCGCACCCACCGCGACCTGCGCAACCGGGGCTTTCAGTTCTTGGTCTGGGAGATCCTGGGGCCGATCGAGCAAATCACCGCGCACACAGGCCGCCGCCCACGCTTTTTTTGCTATCCGTCTGGCCGCTACGACGACGCGGTGATCCGCATGTTGCGATCGGTAGAGACCTGGGGGGCAGTGACCACCGAGCACGGTTACATCCATACGCTGGCGAATGCCATGACCTGGCGGCGGCTGCGCGTGCACGGGCCGGGGACGCTTGAGCAGTTCGCCCGCATGCTCGAAAGCATCAGCCTAGACCGATAGCCTAGGCGGGTTAATCTGAACTCACGCTTTTCTTAAAAGCTAGCGCACGCGCAGGCGGGTAAGCATGATCTGATCGCCGGCGAATTGTCCCTGTGCATCATAGGCCGGCAGGCGCGCGAAGTCGCTTGGCGCATACCAGATCAGCAGCAGGCGATACACGCCCGGCGGCGCATCCGGTGCAATGGCCAAAAGGTGGGTCAACGTCACCGGCTGGTTGATCGCCCACCGGCTGGGCAGGGGGCTGAGGTCCTGTTGGGCGATCTTGTTGGCCGCTTCGTCGAGTATCTGGAGCGAGATGTTCAAGTCGGCAGCGGGGCGTCGCTCAGGCAGCCAGATGGTGGTGACGGTGAGCAGCGCGCCCGGATGGAGCAACGTAGGGGTGAGCGCGTACTCTGACAAGGACAGCCCGTTGGCGTAACGCAAGAGCGGCGTGGCCTCGCCACGGGGCAGCAACCTCAGTTCGCCGAAGATCAGGCGGTCACCGCCGTCCTGGAGCGTCAGTCGCCGGCCGGTCTCATGGTCATAGAGGCCCACTGCCCAGCGCAGCCTTTGCGGGGCCGGCGCGAGCGATGGGATGCGCAAGGTGTAGCGGTCGCTCCAGCGCCGGCCAATGGGTTGCTCGGCCAGCGCCAGGTTGCCCTGGCCGGGATGCATATCGCGTTGGGCCACGATCACATCGTGCTCGTTAATCAGGTGGACGAAGACGCTGTAGTTCTCGGCCACAGTCTGGTTGAGCTGCCAGTTGGCGCGCAGCGTGGCCGATTCGCCGGGCCGCGCTTCGTCTGGCGCGATATCGGCCTCGAGGAGCTGAATTGCGTTGCCAAACTCGGCGTTGAGCGACAGCGGCAGGCGGCCGGCCCAGCCATCCGCCGGCGGCGCGTAGGCGGGGGCGATGAAGGCCAGCGGCGCGCTGACGGCCAGGACCGCCATGCCCGCGCCGGCGCTGATCAGCACAAAGCGGTGAAGCGACCACCAGCCATAGGCCAAAGCGGCTGTGATGGCGGCGATGCACGGGAACATCAGCCGGCCCTGCGACGCAGGCGTGAGCGATGTCCAGCGCAGCAGGGCGACGAAGATCAAGATCACCCAGAAGGCGCACAGCAGCGCGCGGCGCAGCGCGTCGGGCGAGATTGCCTCGCCCCTGAGCAGCGCGCGCCCCGCCCGCCAAAGCAGGCCCAGGCCGGCCAGCGCCGCCAGCGCGTTCAGGCCATCGTAGATCCAGGGCGACATGATCACGTTCATCGCGCCGAACACGCCCCAGTACGCCCACACAAAGCCCTCGCGCTCGCTCCACAGTTGGGCCAGCGAAGCCGGCTGGTCGCGCCGGCCTACCACGTCCAGAAAGGCGTTCCAACCGAGCAGGTCGCCATAGAGCACCAGGTTGCGGACGAACCACCAGCCGCTGATCGCCAGCGTCACGGCGAGCATGACGACCGCGAAGCCGACCAAGCGCGTGACGAAGCAGCGCAGGTCTCGCTTGAAGGTCAGCAGCGCAGCCAGGCCGAACAGGCCGATCAATCCCAGGGCGCTGCTCTTGCTGAGCGCGCCCAGGCCGGCGATCAGGCCGGCGATGGCGGCATTGCGCGCCGTGAGCGCGCCGGTGCGCAGTAGCCGCAGCGCCCACCACAGCCCGATCGTGCTGAACAAGACGGCGGCGTTGTCGTTGTTCACCGAGCCGCTGATGAAGGCGAACATCGGCGTGCAGGCGACCAGCGCCGGCACGGCCAGCCGCAGCAGCGCCAGCGCGCCATCTGCCTGGTTGTCAGCGCGCGATGGGAACAGCTCACGGGCGAACAGATAGGCGAAGAACACCGTCGCAGTGCTCATCAAGATAGACGCCAGGCGCGCCATGCGCACAGCCAGCGCGGCCCCCTGCCAGGGCCACGCTTCCGCCGGCGTGTGCAAGACGACGTTCGCGTTGCCGTCCGGGGCCGGCACGCCCATGTCAGCATGAGGGTTCAGGCGGCGGATCTCGCGCCAGTTCGAGGCGTCAAAAGGCGCGCTCAGCGCTGCCGCGATCCAGTAATACAAGGGCGGCTGGCTGCCTTCCTGTCGCCAAGGGGCTTCGTCATCGCGCTGGCCGGCGCGCTGGATGGGCAAGCCGCCGCCGGTGGCGAAGTGCCAAACCATCGGGTAGTGCCACAGCTCATCCGAGGCTTCGAACAAGGGAGTGGCTACGCTATACAGCGCGAATAGCAAAAATGCCGCGGCAGTGATGGCGGCTGCTGCCGCGCGCTCAAGGCGAGCGCCCATCGGCTAGTTTGGCGCGACCTGCGCGTTCGTCGAGGTGACTTCGGTCGTCGGCTCTGATAATCGCTCGGCGCGATCGCGCTCCAGCTTGGCGATGCCGTTTGAGACCACGGCGAGGGTGTGGCTCAGCTCGTCGCGCAGCCGAATCAGCGTCTCCAGGGCATATGCATCGGCCTCGGCGCGCATGCGGTCTGCTTCGCGCCGCGCGCGTTCCTCGATGNCTTGGGCGCGATTTTGGGCGATGGCGATGATCGCTTCATCGTCGGCCAGCCGGCTGGCTTCCTCGCGGGCCAACTCCTTAATGCGCTCTGCTTCTTCCTTGGCTTGGGCGATGATNCGGTCGTATTCCTGCTGGATGCGCTGAGCCTTTTTTATTTCTTCGGGAATGGCCAACACCATTTGGTCAATAAGCTGGAAACAGCGCTCGGCATCTACGAGTTTCATTTTTGTGCCGGGCACGCGCCGCGCCTCTAGCAGGACCGCTTCCAGCCTTCCAAGCAGGTGTTGAATGTCCATGACGAATAGTATATGAGAAGTATAGCAATTTATTTAAGCTGCCTCAGCGCGCGGGCCACGCACGCCGGCACCAGCGCGGTGACATCGCCGCCCAACCTGGCGATTTGTCGGATCAACGTCGCGCTAAGAAAGTGATTTGGAGCGTTGGCAAATAAGCAGATCACCTCGATGTCCTCGGCCAGCCAATGATTGGTTTGCGCCTGTTGTAGCTCAAAGTTAAAGTCCACGCTGTTGCGCAGGCCGCGGATCATCACGCGCGCGCCGACTTGGCGCGCGAAGTTCACCGTCAAGCCGCTGTAGCCGACCACCGAAGCGCGCCCATCTATGCCGGCTTCCAGCAACACCTCCTGCGCCAGCGCGATCCGCGCTTCATGAGAGAAGAGGAGCTGCTTCTCCGGCTGGTCATATACCGCGATGATCAGCCTATCGAACAAGGCGAGCGCGCGCTGTGCGATGTCCAGATGCCCGTTGTGGAAGGGATCAAACGTGCCGGGGTATAGGGCGACGATCATGGCCTCGGAGATGGTATATAGAGGTGTCGCAGTGTTCGGCTTATGCTAGCTGCTCTCTCCCCCTTGGCGATGCTCCCAAAAGGCGAGGACGCGCTCGGCCAATAGCGGGTGGTTGGCCAATTCTGGGTCGCTGTCGAGCAGCCGTTCGGCCTGTTCGCGCGCCATCTCCAGTAGGTCGCGATCGCGCAGATTCACCAGCTTCAGCTCTGGGTCACCGCTCTGTCGCGTGCCGAAGAACTCGCCTGGCCCGCGGATCTCCAGGTCAATCTCGGCCAGCTTAAAGCCATCTTGCGTGTTCACGATCGCCTGTAAGCGCTGATCGCTGAGCGCTGAGCTGCTGTCGGCGATGAGCAAGCAGTATGACTTGTGCTGGCCGCGGCCCACGCGCCCGCGAAACTGATGGAGCTGCGCCAGGCCAAAGCGGTTCGCGCCCTCGATGAGGATCACCGTGGCGTTGGGCACATCAATGCCCACCTCGACGACGGCGGTTGAGACGAGGATATGCGTTTCGCCGTTGGCGAAGGCGCGCATGGCCGCCTCTTTCTCCGCCGGCTTCATCTTTCCATGTAACAGGCCGAGCTTGAGCGCCGGGAAGACCTCGCGCTGTAGTCGCTCGTATTCCTCTACGGCGGCCTTCGCTTCGATCTTCTCCGATTCCTCCACCAGTGGGCAGATGATGAACGCCTGCCGGCCCTGGTCAATCTGATGCTGGACGAAGCGATAGGCCCGTTCGCGCTCAGCCGGCGTGAACCAGTGGGTTTCGATCGGCTGGCGGCCGGGCGGCATCTCGTCCAGCACGGTGTTGTCCAGGTCGCCGTAGAGGGTGAGCGCGAGCGTGCGCGGGATGGGCGTAGCGGTCATGACCAGCGTATGCGGGCTGAGCGCGCCGCCCTTCTGGCGCAGCGCCCTGCGCTGTAATACCCCAAAGCGATGCTGTTCGTCTATCACGGCCAGGCCCAGGTTCTTGAAGGTTAGCCCTTCCTGGATCAGGGCATGCGTGCCGACGACGACCTGCACGCTGCCCTCGGCCAGGCCAGCGTAAATCGCGCGCTTTTCCCCAGCCTTTGTGCTGCCGGTGAGCAATGCAAGCTGGATAGGGGGGATCACATATTGCTCAGCGAAGGCGCTGAATAGCTTGCTGAGCGTCTTGTAGTGCTGCTCGGCCAGGATTTCGGTCGGCGCCATCATCGCTGCCTGCCAACCCTGGTCGGCCACCAGCGCCATGCTCAGGGCCGCCACGACCGTCTTGCCTGAACCAACATCGCCCTGGAGCAGGCGATGCATGGCGTTTGGCCGGGCCAGGTCTTTGAGGATTGCCTCCAGGGCGCGCTGCTGGGCGCCGGTGAGCGCGTAGGGCAGCGCGGCGATCAGCCGCTGTGCCGTCATCGTCGAGATGGGGATGACCGGCGCCGGCTCGGTGCGCCACATCTGGCGCTGGCGCAACACGGCCAGTTGGAGGGTGAACAGCTCGTCGAAGGCCAGCCGCCGGCGCGCGTTCTCCTGGTGGCGCATGGTGCGCGGGAAGTGGATCTCGCGCAGCGCGTCGCCGATCGGCATCAACTTCAGCGCGCTGCGGATCTCCTCCGGCAGGTGCTCCGGCACGCGCGACGACCAGTATTCGGCCACCCGTTTCATCACCCGCCGCACCAGCAGCGGTTGAAGCCCCTCGGTCAAGCGATAGACCGGCACGATGTTGCCGCCGATGATCCATTCGCGCTCGGCTGGCTCATAGGATGGGTTCTGGAAGGTCAGCCGGCCCAGGTATTCGCCGACCTTGCCGCTGATCACCATCTCGCGCCCGACGACGAATTGCTTGAGCAGGGTGTCGGCGTAGCGCTCGGCGGTAAACCAAGAGCATTCGATTGCGCCCGAGGCGTCTTCGATGATCACCCGCACGATCACGTGGTTGCTGCGTGTGGTGAACTTGCGGGCCGAGGCCACGCGGCCCACAATCGTGACCTGCTCGCCATAGTAAAGCTGGTTGATCGTCTTCAACGCGCTGTAGTCGTCGTAGCGCACCGGGAAGTAATAGAGTAGGTCACGGATTGTGCGAATGCCCAGGCGGGCGAATTTCTGGGCGTTGAACTCGCCGATGCCGGTGAGCTTGGTCACCGGTGCGTCCAGGCCCAGGCCGGCCTCGCGCGAATGCGGCGCCGGCGAACGCCTCGCCGGCTTGGCGGGCGCAGCGACCGCCGTCGGCTGATTTGCCTTCGGCGATGGGTGTGATGGGCTGGTCGGTCGTGCTTCTGCTTCGCTGCGGCGCGGTGCGTTCGCTGCGCCCCCGCTGCTCTGGAACACCGGCGCGCGCAGGCGGGTCGTGAGCGCCTCCAGCGCTGCGCGCCGTTGTTCGATGTCGGTCAGCGCGCTGTATGCGCGCATGGCCTGGGCCACGCCCTCGGCCCAGGCAGGGTCAATGTTGTTGCGCGCCGCGTCGCTCAGCCAAGCCGCGGTGAACGATTGCAAGCCGCGCGTCACGGCCCGGTCTTGGTAGCCGGTCTGCGCCTCGAGCTTGAGGATTTTGAGCAGCTTCTCGGTCGCTGGGTTGGGCATACTGCGTGTTTCGTATTTCGTATTGCGTATTCCGTATTGCGTATTCCGTGTTGCGTGTTGCGTAGGGTGGTCGTGCGCTATGTAGTGAGGATAGCGATGCCTAGTCCGCCGGGGCCGAAGTGCGCGCCGATCACCGGCGTGATCAGCAGCGGCTCAGCCGGCTCGATCGGCGCGAGTGGCTGTAGCGCCTGGCGCAACTTCGCCAGGTCTTCATCCGAAGACCCGGCAGTGTAGAGGAGCGTGAAGCGGCGCACGCGCCCGGCGAACTTCTGGGCCTCTTCTATCAGCCGCTGGATGCCGCGATTGCGGCTGCGCACGCGATCCACCTGCGAGATCTTGCCTTGCTTCAGCTCTATCAGCAGCCTGATCTTCAGCAATTCGCCGATGCCGGCGGTGAGCGATGACACGCGCCCACCTTTGCGCAGATACCTGAGCGTGTCGGCCATGGCCAGGATGCGAATCCGCGCTTTCATCGCCTCGACCGCCTCCGCAATTGCGTCCAGCGAAGCGCCCTCTTTTGCCATCTCGGCTGCTGCGATGGCCTGCCATCCCAGCCCGATGGTCATCGAGCCGGAGTCCACCACGCGCACGGTGATGCCCTCCTTGGCCACGTCGCTGGCCGCTAACTCAGCAGCGTTGCATACGCCGCTGACTGTGCGCGCGATGTGGATGGAGACCACCGCTTCGGCGCCGGCGTCGCGCGCAGCGCGATAGGCGTTTGCGAACACCTCCGGCGAGGCCGCGGCGGTCTTCGGGAACTTCGCATAGCTGGGCAGATGTTCGTAGAACTGCTGGCGGGTCAAGTCCACGCCGTCGCGGTATGCCCTTCCATCTACCTCGACGATCATCGGCAGGACGACGATGCCCAGGCGCTGAGCGACCGCTTCCGGCACATCGCTGGTGGAGTCGGTGACGACCTGGATCATGCCTGAGCGAAGGTGTCTATCATGAGCTTGGCATCGCTCATCGGATACAGGATGGGGCAGGTGCAGCCGCGCTTGACATATTCCAGGACTTTGGCGCGCGCCTCTTCGGGCGTGCCGGTGGCCGAGATGCGCAGCACGAACTCATCCGGCACGAACTGCATCGCCTCGTGCACTTGCTCCTTGGTGGCCGGCCAGCCGAGGATGGACTGGACCTTCTTCACGATGTCCTCGCTGACCCCGCTGGCCTTAGCGATGTGGGGCTGTTGCGCCAGATACTGGGTGAGCAGCATCTTGGCGTCTTCGATCGCCTTCTGCCGGTCATGGTTGACCGCGCAGACCACGAGCTGCGGCCGATCCAGGTCCTCTACGCGCCGGCCAGACTTCTTGGCGCCCTTGTCGAGCAGCTCCATCGCGCGGTCGTTGTACTCCGGCGGGACGCAGTAGTTCAGCACGGCCCCATCCGCGATCTCGCCGGTCAGCTCCATCATCTGGTCGCCGGTTGCGCCGATGTAGATGGGCACGTTGCGCGGCTCGCGCCTGCCGTGCACCACGTCCAGTTCGATGCCCTCGACGTGGTGGAACTCGCCGTGGAAGGTGACGCGCTCCATGCGCAGCAGCCGGCGCAGCACCTCAACAGTCTCGCGCATAGCGGTNAGNGGCTTGCGCCGTTCGATGCCGACGTTCTTCGCCAGCGGATCCCACCACGCGCCGATGCCGCAAATGATGCGGTTCGGCGCGAGATCGTCCAGCGTCAGAAACGTCGCTGCGAGCAGGCCGATGTTGCGCGTCCAGTTGTTGATCACCCCGCTGCCGATCTTGATGCGCTCGGTTACGGCGGCGAAGGCCGCCATCGGCACAATGGCATCGCGCACCAGGCGCGACTCTGCCTGCCAGACGGCCTCGAAGCCGCGTTGCTCAGCATATTGGGCCAGTTGCATGCCTTCGCGGATCGAGTGGGCGTCTTGTAGATACAGGGCTACGCGCTTTAGGGATTGCATGTTGGTGTTCCTTAGAAGGCCTCAGGGCGGCTGATGCTGACATTTTACAAGAGCCTATAATTTGGCCAGCGCTAATGGGCGCACACCTGACTTCTAAAAAGAGGAGGTTGGATGGCTAAGAAAGACCGCGATCAAAAGCAAAAGGAAGACGTCATCTCGGTTGACGGCGAAGTTGTCGAGGCCCTGCCGGGCACGATGTTTCGCGTCCGTCTGGATAACGGGCACGAAGTCCTGGCCGCCCTCTCCGGCAGGATGCGCAAGAATTACATCCGCATCTTCCTGGGCGACCGTGTGCAAGTTGAGCTTTCCCCCTATGACTTGACGCGCGGGCGCATCGTCTATCGCCTGCGCACCAACGAGAACAGCCCAGTCTGACCCCGCTGCATTGCCACCTACAACTCCTTCTTCCTCTCAAAGATTAGGCATACCCAATCGTTCGACGTTCGCACTTCTCTTACATATAGCCCAGCCTGTTCGGCTGCTCGGGTCACCTGCTCGCGCTGGCTGTCCAGAATGCCGGAGAAGATAAAGCGCGCCCCGCGCGCGCCCAGTCCCTCGGCCAGCATCTGCGCGATCACGCCGGCAAGGATGTTGGCGACGATGAGGTCATAGTGGCCTGTGGCCGCGTCGTGTGCGCCGTGAATGATCCGCACGCGATCGCTGACTGCGTTGCGCGCTGCGTTCTCTTGCCCGGCTCGCACAGCCTCTGGATCGGTGTCCACCCCCACGACTTCGCTTGCGCCCAGCTTGGCGGCCAGTATGGAGAGGATGCCTGACCCGCTGCCCACGTCGAGCACGCGCATGCCGGCTTCTACGTAATCTTCCAGTGCAGCGGCGCATAGTTGGGTCGTAGGGTGCAGGCCGGTGCCGAAGGCCATGCCCGGATCAAGCGTGATCAACAGGTCGCGTTCAGGGTCGTAGTCCGGCGCGCGCAGCCAGGAAGGGGTGATCAATATGCACCGGCCGATGCGCAGCGGCTGGAAGCCCGCCTTCCAGGCGTCGGCCCAGTCCGACTGGGCGACGATCCGATAGGCAGGTGTTGGCACGGGCCGGATCAGGTTCAAGCAGGCCAGGGCCTGTTCCACGCGCTGCCGGCGCGCTTCCAGCGCCTCGTCAACCGGCAAGTAGGCGCGGACGATGATCGGGCCGTCAGCGGGTTCGTCCTCCCAGCGGTCGGCGGTTGCTTGATCGTCCAGCCGGCGGTTGCGCTGTTCCAGCGCGACGCCGCCTTCAACGAGCGGGAAGAGCGCCTCGCTGATCGCCTCGGCCAGCTCGCCGTCGGTCTCGATGCTTAGCTCTAGCCAATATTTGTCGTCGCTCATCGTTGCCGGTTGGAGCTGCGTCACACTGGTTACGTGAGCGCATGCTCCGCGTTATCGCACGAACGAGCAGCGCAATCAATCAGGAAAGCGATGTATGGATGCTCCTTTTGCGCATGCTGAGCAGCAGCGGCGCTGCCAGAACCGACAGCGGCAGGATGATGAGAATAATAAACCACGCGACACCGCCTGGCTCACCGAGCCAGAAGTTCATGATATCACCCAGCGTAAACAACAGGTTGGTCAACCTGTGCTCCAGCACGCCGTACCAAAAACCCAGCCGGATGCGCAGATAACCGAAAGCCAAGCCGCTAATGAGTTGGGGGAAGATCAGAAAGATAACCGCCCACCAGGGTGGTTGCTGGGCGTAGTTGCCGAGGTGTGCCAGCGCGAAGAAGAGCGCGCCCAGGTAATAGTACCAACCTACCCGGCGCTTGAAGTGGGCGATGGCACTGCTGTTGCCCACCCAGGTTCTGCTCCTAGCTGCGAATGAACCCATGCGGGGGGAGTGCTGAACTTTGGGGTGACTTGGCTCACTGAGATTTAAACCGCCAAGGTGCAGAGAAATAACCTCCGCGTCCTCGACGTCTCCGCGGCGCGTGCTTCTTGTATCATCATCTTCAAGTGGGGCACTCCCAAAACGCAAACTCCAGAGAACGTGAACAATAGACATACATGTACAAAAACCTCAACCTCCATGCCCTGGGGCACAGTTTGCCCTTCGATCAAGCCTGTGCATTGGCCGGTCAACATGGCTTCGCCGGTGTTGACCTAGACCTGGGCTTTCTCCGTCGCATGGCTGAGGCGCAGTCTCTGGAAGCAGCCCAGGCCTGGTTCGCCCAGACCGGCTTGCGCGCCGGCGCGTTTGGGCTGAGCGCGCGATGGCACGCGGATCACGATGACGGGACGTTCGAGCAGAGCTTGGCCCAACTGACCAATGATGTGCGTTTGGCCGCTGCGCTGGGCTGCTCGCGTTGCGTCACCTGGGTGATGCCTGGTTCGGACGCGCTGGACTTTCGCCAACACTGGGCGCTGGCCACGGCGCGGTTGCGGCGCGTCGCGGCGATCTTGGCCGAGCATGGCGTGCGGCTGGGACTGGAGTTCGTCGGGCCGTTGACCTTTCGCGCGCGCTTCAAGTATGACTTTGTGCACACCTTGGATGGCGCGCGTGCGCTCGCTGCGGCAGCCGGCGCGAACGTCGGCCTATTGGTGGATAGCTTTCACTGGCATACCGCGCATGGCTCGCTGCGCGACCTATCCACCCTCTCCGCGGATGAGGTCGTCTACGTCCACGTCAACGATGCAGTGGTCGGCCGCACGCCCGATGAGCAGATAGACGGCGAACGCGAGATGGTCGGGAGCACCGGCGTCATTGACATTCAGGGCTTCTTGGGCGCGCTGCGGCGCATTGGCTATGATGGGCCGGTCACAGTTGAGCCGTTTAATCAGGCCGTGCGCGCCATGTCGGTTGAAGACGCCGTGCGGTTCACCGGCGAGTCGCTTGACTGCGTCTTCGGCGCGCTGGGATGAGCCTGGTGCGGCCCTCGCCCCCTTCTCTTGGCCCATAGGCGCGCGACCAGTAGGCCGGCGACCGCCGCGCCGAACAGTAAAGGCTCCGGACGGCTGCCCAGCGACTTGACCGCCAGTGCAAAGTGCAACACGGCCAGCGGCACCGCCAGGTACACCAGCCGGTGCAGGGCTTTCCAGCGCTGGCCGAGCCGGCGCATCCAGCCGCGCGTGGAGGTGAGCGCCAGGGGGATCAGGATGAGAAAGGCGGAGAGGCCGGCGATGATGTAGTACTTCTCGGCGATCACCTGCGCAATCTGGCCCAGGTCTATCCCGTAATCGAGCACCACGAACACGCCCACATGCAGCGCGGCATACAGAAAGCCATACAGCCCCAGCGCGCGTCGGACGCGCAGCGCCGGGCGAAAGCGGAGCAGGCTACTGGCCGGCGTGCAAGCCAGGGAGAGCACCAACAGCACCAGCGCCGCCTGTCCTGTGCGGATCGTCAGCTCCTGGATTGGGTTGGCGGTCAGGTTGTACTGGTAGCTATCCCAGAGGATCGCGCCTAGTGGAATCAGCGCGCCGACGTGGACGATGATGCGCAACCAGTCCATCAGTAGTTGGCCATCAGGTCCATGCCGGCGTATAGGCTGGCCACCTGCTCGGCGTAACCGTTGAACATGAGGGTGGGGCGGCGCCCTGGTTCGCCGATGCGTCGCTCGGTGGCCTGCGACCAGCGNGGATGCGGCCGGTTGGGGTTGACGTTGGAATAGAAGCCATACTCATGCGGGGCCATCGTGTTCCACAGCGTCTTGGGCTGCTCGGCCACCAGCTCGATCTTGACGATCGCCTTGATGCTCTTGAAGCCATACTTCCACGGCACGGCCAAGCGCAGCGGCGCGCCGTTGGAATTGGGCAGCGGCTTGCCGTAGAGGCCNGTGACCAGCAGCGTCAGATCGTGCATGGCCTCGTCAATCCGCAGCCCCTCGGTGTAGGGCCAGGGGTAAAACGTCATCCCGCGCTGGTTGGGATACTGATCAGGGTCATAGAGCGAGACGAAGCGCACGTAGCGCGCCTCCGATGTCGGCTCGACCTCGCGCAGCAGCTTGGCCAGCGGGAAGCCCAGCCAGGGGATGACCATGGACCAGCCCTCGACGCAGCGCAGGCGATAGATGCGCTCCTCTTGATCGAACTTGCGCCGCAGGTCGTCCAGGTCGTAGGTGCGCGGGTTGCGCACCAGGCCATCCACAGTGACCTTCCATGGTTCGGCCTTGAAGTTGGCGGCCAAGCGCGCTACTGCCTCTTTATCCAGGGTGAACTCGTAATAGTTGTTGTAGTTGGAGATCACCCTGAACGAATTGGCTGGGTCGCCCAGCTCGTCGCGCTTGTCGGGCGAGAACATCTCAGAAGACCCCCCCGCTTCCCTACTTGCGCCCGTCAGCACCTCTCCAACTTGGCCGCCGCATGCCGTCAGGGCGAGGCCGGCTGCGCCGAGCAGGCCGAAGCGCAACAGCCGGCGGCGCGAGAGATACACGTGCTCTGGGGTGATCTCCGATGAGCGGATCCTTTCCATGGTTTTCATCTAGGCAGATCGTATCGCGCGAGCTTACACCTAACTGAATGCGGGTGTTCACATCTCATCCTCCCGCACGCAGGGGAATGCCCTTCATCCGCTCCGCGCGTGTGGAGGGCGACTTTGCCGCCCGATTGTCCCCAACCGTGAATGCGCCCTACTGGCGAGCAAATGCTAAACTCCACACAGTGCTTGATCCCGCCGGCGCATTTGGACAGCGCAGCCCAGATTCGCTGCTTTCGCAATTTGGCCTGAGCCACTTTCGCGCGGGCCAGCGCGAGGCCATCATGCACGTGTTGGCCGGCAGGGACACGCTGGTGGTCATGCCCACCGGCAGCGGCAAGTCGTTAATCTACCAGTTGTGCGCGCTGGCCATGCCCGGCACGACGATGGTGATCTCCCCCCTCATCGCCCTCATGAAAGATCAAGTAGATCGGCTACAACGCCTGGGCATACCGGCGACGTTCATCAACAGCGCGCTGAGCGCTCAAGAGCAGCAGCGGCGCATTGAAGCGCTGGCGCGCGGCGATTGGCGGTTGGTATATGTCGCGCCGGAGCGCCTGCGCAGCGCGTCGTTCGTGGAGGCGCTGAAGCAAGCGCGCATCGGCCTGCTGGCCGTGGACGAGGCGCACTGCATCTCGCATTGGGGACATGACTTTCGCCCTGACTATCTGCGGATCGGCAAGGTTCGGCAGATGCTGGGCAATCCCGTCACCCTGGCGCTTACCGCTACGGCCACGCCAGAGGTACAACAGGACATCCTCGAACAGCTCCAGATTCCCGATGCTGCGCGCGTGATCACCGGCTTCGCCCGGCCCAACCTGGTGTTTCACGTTCAGTTCACGCCCGACTTGCCGGCCAAACAACGCGCCGTGCACAAAGTGCTCGACGCCGTGCGCGGCGCCGGCATCATCTACGTCGGCACGCGCCATGAGGCCGAGGCGCTGGCCGCCGAGCTGGAGGCGACGCGCCGCGTGCCGATCTTCTTCTATCACGGCGGCATGGAGCGCAGCCGGCGCACGCTGGCCCAGGAGGCGTTTATCCATCGGCCAGATGCGATCATGGTGGCGACCAACGCTTTCGGCATGGGCGTGGACCGGCCGGATGTGCGCTTCGTGCTGCACTACCACATGCCAGGCTCCCTAGAGGCATACTACCAAGAGGCCGGCCGCGCCGGGCGCGACGGCAAGCGCGCGCAGTGCATCCTGCTCTATGCGCCCCAGGACCGCGCCCTCCAGGAATGGTTCATTCAAAACGATGCGCCTTCGCGCCACGAGATCGCGCGCTTGTTCGAGGCCATCGCTGCCTGTGCAAAGGATGGCCTGGCTCGCCTGACGCTCGATGAGTTGTTCCGCGCCACGCGGCTCTCTGAGGTGAAGCTGCGCGTTGGCCTGGCCCAGCTTGAGCGGGTGGAGGCGCTGACGCGCGTCTATGAGGATGGCCAGGTTGTGCACTTTGCCCTGGGCGCGCTGACCGAGGCGGCACAACAGAGCATCCAAGCGCAGGTGGAGGCGTGGCGGCGTTACAAGCGGGCGCAGCTTGACCAAATGGTGAAGTATGCCGAGACCACGACGCGCTGCCGGCAGGAGATGTTGCTGGAGTACTTCGGCGCGCACGAGTTGGTGAATGCCTGGCCGTGTTGCGATTTCCACGTGCGTCAGGCGCGCGGCGAGCCGCATCCCTCGTTTGCTGTTCAAGAACCTGTGCACGGTCGCCGCGCCATCCCCCAAGGCCAAACCTCGCTCGACGTGACGGCCCAGTTGTTCCTCGCCGGCCTGACCGTTCATGAGATCGCCGCCAAGCGCGGCTTGAGCTTGACCACGGTATATAGCCAGGCGGCGCAACTGATCGCCCTGGGTCGGCTGGCGCTGCGTTGCGTCGTCAGCGAGGCCGTCGAGGCGCAGATTCGCCAAGCGCTGGCCGCGGCAGGCGCCTACGAGAGCCTGGCGCAGGTCAAAGCCTCTTTGCCGGCGAATGTTGATTACGGCGAGATCCGCTGCGTGCTGGCCCAAATCAAGCGCGAAGGCTAGGCCGGCAGCGCCCGCGCCATGAGTTCGATGGTGTGCATGACCGGCAACGGCTGACCGGCCCGACGTAGATGGGTGCGAATCTGCACCAGGCAACCGATGTTGCCGGTGACCACTGCCTGCGCGCCGGTGGCGAGGATATGGCGCGCCTTGCGCTGCCCTAGCCGATCGGCGATATCGGGGTGCTCGATGTTGTAGCTGCCGGCTGAGCCGCAACACAGGTCCCCTTCGGGGATCTCGACCAACTTGAGGTTGGGGATGGCCGAGAGCAGGCGGCGTGGCGCGCCCCAGATGCCCTGCGCATGGCCCAGGTGACAAGCATCGTGATAGGCGGCCGTCAGCGGCTGGGGAAGTGGCTGAAAGGGCTGCGCTAAGCCTAAGTCGTCCAGAAACTCGCTGATGTCTTTGACCTTGCGCGCAAAGGCGCAGCCCTTGGCTTCTAGGGGCGTGCCGCGAAACAGCAACGGATATTCCTTCATCGCTGATCCACAGCCGGCGGCGTTGGAGATGATCGCGTCTACGTCTTGGGGAAAGGCGCTCAGGTTGCGCTCGGCCAGCGCGCGCGCGCCGGCCAGATCGCCGGTGTGCATGCCCAGCGCGCCGCAGCAGCCCTGGCCGCGCGGCACGATCACCTCGACGCCCTGCGCCGCCAACAAGCGCAACGTCGCCCGGTTGATCTCCGGCGCGAGCACCTGCTGGACACAGCCGGTCAACAGCGCGACGCGCGCGCGCCGCTGCCCGATGGCGGGCTGCACGGCGGGCAGGCGAGGCCCAGGTGGTGGAAGGTCGGCGGGCAACAGGCCGAGCATGGCCGAAAGCGAGCCGGGCAGCAACTGCTTAAACGGCATGGCCAGCCGGCCCAGTTGTGCGGCCAGCCGAAAGCGCGCCGGATAAGGCAGCGTCTGGCGCACCAGCCAGCGCGTCGCGCGCGCCATCCGAGGTCGCTGGCGGGCCGGCTCGGCGTGAGCGCGGTAGGCTGTGAGTAACTCGCCATACGCCACCCCTGAAGGGCAGGCCGTCACACACCCCAGGCAGCCCAGGCAGCGGTCAATGTAGGGCGCAGCGTCCTGGGGCGTCAGCATCCCCTGGAGCACGTCGCGCATCAGCACGATGCGCCCGCGCGGCGAGTCCATCTCCTCGCCCAAGACCTTGTAGGTTGGGCAGGCTGCCAAGCAGAACCCGCAGTGCACGCAGGCCGCCACGGCCCCTGCCATCGTCTCTCCGTGCGGCCCTAGCCGCTCCGTCGGTATCTGGTGTTGCATGGCTTACAGTCGGAACTTCCCTTCGGGGTCTAGCGCGCGCGCCACGCGCTCGGCAAAAGGGTTGGTTCTGTGCCAGCCGATGCGCGGGTCGCCTTGAGCGTTGACCAATACCAGGCCGGCCAGCGCCAGCGACTTCAGGATGGCATCCAGCCTGGAGAGGTCGTCGGTGGCGATCCAGGCCACGTTGCCGCCGACGCTGTAGCGGCGTTGAAGGCCGCGCAGGTGGGCGTCCAGCGCCGGGATGCGCGCCGGCGTGAGCGGCACCTTGACCGCGCTCTCCCCGGCGTGTAGCCAAGTGAACGCGTGCGCCGCGCGCCAGAATGCGGCTTCGTCTGCCTCGTCCATCAGCTCGCCGGCGCCGCACAGCGCGCGCACGCGCGCCATGCGCTGCGGCAGGCCGGCGGCCAGCCCGCCGACGCGGATGAACAAGTCGGCCCG
>JGI24185J35167_1000461_pt1 | contig 18367 bp, 10 predicted proteins | sample YNPBryunderm2012_FD_35167 | JGI IMG/M metagenome (IMG submission 35167) | reverse complement strand
ATGGGCCAGTTGGCGCGGCGAGAGATTAACCGTTACCCACAGTTTCTCGGCCTCAGGAATGGTTTGCCGCCAGATCTTCATCTGGCGGCAGGCCTCGCGCAGCACCCACCAGCCAATCGGCACGATCAGTCCTGTGTCCTCGGCAATGGTAATAAACTCCGAGGGGAAGATCAATCCACGCTGGGGATGTTGCCAGCGCAACAGCGCCTCAAATCCCTGGATCTTCTGAGTCTCCAGATGAACGATAGGCTGGTAATGCAGGCGGAGTTCATTGCGCTCGATGGCCCCGCGCAGGGCCGTTTCGAGTTGCAGTTGTTCTATCGCCGCCGCGTGCATGGTCGGGTTGAACAGCACGGCGCGGGCCTTGCCTTGCATCTTGGCGTGGTACATGGCCGTATCGGCGTCGCGGATCATATCCGCAGCCGAGGCGTAGTCGGCCTGATAGAGCGTAATGCCAATACTGGTCGTCGTATAGACTTCCCGGTCGTTCAGGCGCAGCGGGGCCGCGATCACCTCTTGCAACCGCTCGCTGATCGCCAGCGCCGTCTCGCCATCGCTGATATCTTCCAATAGAATGGCGAATTCATCTCCCCCCAGCCGCGCCGCGGTGTCGCTCGGGCGCAGGCTTTGCTCCAGGCGGCGCGCGATAGCTTGCAGCAACGCATCGCCGGCGCTATGTCCCAGACTGTCGTTGATGATCTTGAAACGATCAAGATCGAGAAACAGCACCGCGAAGGGGCGTTCTTGAGTGCGCTGGTTGCGCTTGAGCGCCTGCTCCAGCCGGTCGAGAAACAGCATCCGGTTCGGCAGCCCTGTGAGACCATCGTGAAAGGCGTCGTGCAGCAAGCGCTCTTCGGCGCGCTTGCGGTCGGTGATGTCGGTCTGCGAGCCGACGATGCGCGTCGCCACGCCGTTCTCGTCCCATACGGCGAGGCCGCGGCAGAGCATCCAGCGGTAGCTGTGGTCGCTGGCCCTGATGCGGTACTCGTGCTGAAAATGGGTGATCAGCCGGCGGAAGTGGGCTTGCAGGTGGAGCTCCAGCCGCTCCCGATCATCGGGATGCACGCGCTCGAACCACTCGGCAGGGTCGGTTCCCAGGTCCTGCTCGTCGTAGCCGAGCATGCTTTTCCAGCGCGGCGAATAGTAAATCTGATTGCTGCGCAGATCCCAGTCCCACAGCCCATCGTTGGCGCCGCGGGCTGCCAGAGCGTAGCGTTCCTCACTCTCGCGCAGTGCCAGCTCGGCGCGCTTGCCGGCGCTGATGTCGTGCGCCACCAGCACCCCGCCGATGATTGCTCCGCTGTCGCTGCGGAGCGGCCGCGCCGATACGTTCAGCCACTGACCATCTGTAGTGTTCGGCAGGCACAGTTCGTAACCGTCTATCGTTTCGCCCTGGAGCGCCCGTGACAGGAGCGAACGCAGCGCCTCTTCGCGCCGGTCTTCTGGTGCGACAGCCTTGACCGGTCGGGCCAACCCATCGAGCCGGGCTCCGAGAATCCTCCGCGCGGCGGGATTGTAGTAGGTTAGCGCGCCATGCCTGTCAACTACCACCACTGCCTCGCCGAGACTCACAAACACCGAGCGCAGGATGGCCGTCTGGCGCCGGAGCGCCGCGTCGGAGCGGGCGCGGGCCTGGGCGTGCTGCGCTGCCAGCGCCGAGTGGACCTCCACCTGGCGTTCGAGTTGCGCCTGATAGGCCCGTTGCTGGATTCGCCACTGCCGGCGTTCCAGGCAGGCGCCAACCCGCGCGCTGAGAATGGTCGCATGGAAGGGCTTCGAAACGTAGTCCTCCGCGCCGAGCTTCAAACAGGTGGCAATTTGTTCCACGTCCACATCCGATGACACCACAACCACTGGCACCTCCCGGCTGGCCGGATCGTCCTTGAGCCGTTGTAATACCTCGATGCCGCTCATCACCGGCATGTTCAGGTCGAGCAACACCAGATCAGGTTGCAGCTCGGAGACCATGGCGATGGCCTCCGCGCCGTTTTCGGCGCTGACGACATCGTAGTGTTCAAGCCGCAGCAAGCGCGTCAACAGGGCACGTACTGGGGCTTCGTCGTCTACGACCAGGATCCTCGGGGCTAGCACATTGCGCATCGGTCTGCTCCCCAACCCTCCAGGCAGCGAACAGGGCTGCTTATCATGGAAAGGAAAACGGCTCGCGCCAGACTGGTTGCCTCCAGCGAAGAGCCGCTTCCTTGCGCATCCGGTATGTGGGTATGTTACAGGACTCAGGCGGTGGAGATATGCGGGGAGGCGAAGCCTCCCCGCATACCCCCCCGTTCCCGCCCGCGGCGGCCAGGCAAGCCTGGCGAAACGCCCACGGCGCTCTCGCCGCGTGCGGTCAATAACCGGGTTTGTACATGAATCGGGTATGCCAGCCTAACCGTGGGTCTACAGCCCTCGGCTATGCAATGCGAAGCCCGCCTGCGCGGGCGAGAGCGGATTGATTTCTCAAAGACCATTACAGCCGTCCATGCGGCTCCGCCGCACAACGCCGCACTGAACATACGGTTGTTCNTGGGAGGGCGCAGCCCTCCCANACCCTCCCNCCGNGNGNGGGCNTGGGGNAACCCGGTTTCCCCNNNCCCCTCGCCNAGGGCGTATGTTCACGTGAGAGGTCATGCGCATGGCGCACAACGCCCAATGACCATGACCTGGGGGCGCGGGCGTCTCGCCCGCGCCACGGCTCCGCGGGCACGGTGACCGCCCCCTTCCCTGACCCTCCCCCGCTGGGGGCGGGCACCTGGCTCCTCCCCCCAGCGGGGGGNCTGGCTGGGAGGGGGGCTGAACCCTGCGAACGATGGTCACCTCAGTAAGTCTCCACGCACGCAATAGGCGTAAGTGGCGTTATGACGCGCCACTTGCGCCATACAAGTATGCGCTATCAGTATTACCAATATGAGTAGTGGCGTGACGCGCCGATCACTACGGAAGCGGCAGGAGGTGGCGTGGTGCCGGGGACGGGTGATGGGTGCGCAGGCCGCTGGCCCGAGCGCGGGAGAGTTTGGGGGGCGCAGCCCGCCCGCAGGGGATGGGGAAACCCGGTTGCCCCATTCTCTCACCTGCCGGGAGGGTTGGTGGGGGGCGCAGCCCTCGAGCAGGGGCACGGGGCAACCGGGTTTCCCCATTTCCCCGCCCGGTGGGAGGGTTTGGGCGGGCCAGGCCCGCCCGCAGGGGGATGGGGCAACCGGGTTTCCCCATTTCCCCGCCCGGTGGGAGGGTTTGGGCGGGCACAGCCCTCCCAGGAAGTATGTTCGTCCGGTCGGTCAGGCCGTGGCCATATCCGCAGCCGGGGCCTCGAGCTGCGGGCGCAGCAGNTTCCCATCGAGGCGCAGCATCGCGACGATCCCCAGNNCCTGCGCCAGNGCGAAGGGCGCCATCGCCAGGTAGTGCGCCAGCGANTACTTCTCGATCAGCCCGTTCTGCACCAGGCCCGGATGCACGAAGAACATTCCGAACACGAACAGCGCCACCGCCGGGCAGATCAGCCCGTAGCTCCCCGGGCTGCGCGCCTCGCCCCACAGGTACGTGCGCAGGTAGCCCACCTGCCGCAGCACGGCGTAGCCGATCGCTCCCGTCAGCAGTTGCAGGGCCAGAATAGAACCAACCAGGACGAACGTGCTGCCCGGCTCNATGTGCACCTCGAAGCCGTGGTGCAGGCCGTGGCGAATGCGGATCAGGGCGATGCCCACCAGGGTAAGGATGGGAATGGGCATCCACAGGCTCGGGGCGGCTTCAACCGCCAGCCCGTGGGCCAGCATACCGCGGAAGCCCAGCACCAGCATAATCACCCCTACCAGGGCCGTTGCGCCCAGGAAGAAGATCGNNAGCAGGATGCTCACGGCGATCGTGACCCGGTTGTCGCTCATCGCCGCGGGCGCCGCCAGGCCTACCGCCANCATCGCGAAGGTGAAGGCGGCCTGCAACTGGGTCAGGTTGTTGTTGCGCGTGCAGTCGAAGTGCCCGCCGGCCAGGGCGCGCCCGAACAGGTCGAGGAAGATCCGCATCCCTATCACGCCGATGATCGTCAGGACGCTCAACGAGATCGGGAAGAGATACTCGACCACGTTCCACAGGCCAGGCACGAACACCGCGCCAAGCGCGAAGAAGACGTTCACCGTCATCGCCAGCGTCAGTGGCAGGCTCATCAAGGTAATGGCGCCGTTTGTCTCCCGGAGCGCCGCATAAGCCGGGGTTCGCCGGTACTGCGCGTATTCGCGCAGGTTCCATACCACCAGCCGCAGGTGGCGCAGCGCGAAGATGACGATCCCTGCCATCGCGCCGATGGTGAGCGCGTACGCGAGTGTGTCTGCCTTGTTCAGGAAAGCGGCAATGCTGTCGAAGGTGACAATCGGGGTCTTGGGGTGTGGGATCAGGAAGTTTAACCAGATGAAGAACGTGATGGCCATANCCCCATTGCCCAGGGCGGCGAGGAAGAAGAGCGGCGAGTACCGCTCCCTCAGGTTCCGGCGTAGACCGAACCAGCGTGTCGCTACCTGCTGCATACGGCACATCCTCCTGGTCTGCAAAGGATCCTTCAACCTTTCGCCAGTATGATGCACCGTATGGGCGCGAGGTTACAGGCGCCAGGGGCGGCATGCTATGTCAGCCGTCCACGTGGCTCCGCCGCACACCGACGGGATGAACATAGTTCTTGGGAGGGCGCAGCCCTCCCAAACCCTCCCACCGGGTGAGGGGATGGGGAAACCCGGTTTCCCCATCCCCCTGCGTGCGGGCTGCGCCCTCCCACACCCTCTCGCGGGCGGGGGGACGGGGAAACCCGGTTTCCCCGTCCCCCTGCGGGCGGGCTGCGCCCTCACCTTCCCGGGGGCGGGGGCGTGGGGAAACCCGGTTTCCCCCTACCCCTGCTCGAGGGCTTTGTCCTCCCAAACCCTCCCGCCGGGTGAGAGAATGGGGCAACCCGGTTGCCCCATCCCCCTGCGGGCGGGCCTGGCCCGCCCCCACCCTCCTGCGGGCGGGGTGTGGGGCAACCCCCTTACCCCACACCCCCGCTCCAGAGGACGATGTGCAGCCGAGTAAGTGCTCAGGCGACCTGGTAGCGCAGCGGCGGCGCGGCGTCCAGGCCGCAGCGCCCGGCGCGCGCGCCCCGCGCTTCGTAGAACACCAGCACTGACCAGCCGGCGCTTCGCGCCGTTGCTCCTGAGACCTGCACGGCGTGGACATGCACCGAACTCAAGAAGGCATTGAGGCGCGCCTCGTCTTCACGGGCGTGTTCCGGCGCGGGACGGATGGTGAAATGACGGCACTGCATGGTGCTTGCTCCTGCTGCGATGAAGCTGCGTTGGTGTTCATATACCGCTCTGACCGCGCCAGGGTTACGCTTCGACATCCTGCTCGGCCCGTTCGCGGGCGCTGCCGATGCTGAAGTATTTAGCTTCGGGGTGGTGCACCACGATCGCCGCCGTGCTCTGCTCCGGCACCAGTTGGAACGCCTCGGTAAGGGTGACGCCGATCTGCTCGGTAGGCAGTATCTGGAACAGTTTGCCGTGCTCCTCCAGGTCAGGGCAGGCCGGGTAACCCCAGGAGTAGCGTTTGCCGCGGCTCTCGCCGATGCCGAGGCTCTGCCGGATCAGCCGGTTGGTGTACTCGGCCAGGGCCTCGGCCAGGCTCACCCCCAGACCGTGCACGTAGTAGCTGCGACTGTAGTCGCCCTGGCGTTGCAGTTCCTCGGTCAGTTCGTCAACCCGTTCGCCCATGGTCACGATCTGGAACGCGGCCACGTCATATTCGCCGCTCTCGACGTCGCGGAAGTAGTCGCTGATACACAGGCGCTCCCGCTCCGGCTGCCGCGGAAAGACGAAGCGCGTCAACTCGCGCCCCCGATCGGCCGGGTCGTAGACGATCAGGTCGTTGCCATCGCTCTGCGCGGGGAAGTAGCCGTAGACCACCTTTGGTTCGAGCCAGCCCTCGCGTTCGGCCTCGCGCACGAGATCGCGCACCTTCTGGTCGAACTCGGCCTTGAGCCGCTCCCACTCGGCGCCTTTGGCGTTCTTAGCGCCCCACTGGAGCCGGTAGAGGGCGTTGCGGTCGAGACAGGCCACCACGTCGGCCAGGCGGATGCGCGTGGTGGCGCGGGCGCCCCAGAAGGGCGGCGTTGGCACCGGCACGTCGCGGCGCACGTTGGAGCGCGCCTGCGGGCCGCGCTGGCTGGCCTTGCCCAGGTCCGCCAGGGCCACCCGCCCCCGCTGGCGCTCATGCAGCACCGTGGCCGCCTCGGCGATGGTTGCGCGCACGAAGTGCTCCCGCTGTGCCGGATCGCTCAGGCGGTCCATCGTCTCCAGCCCTTCGAAGGCGTCCTTGCAGTAGAAGACGCCGGCTTCATACGGCTCTTCGTCGCCCACGAAGCTGATGCGCAGCCCGTACTGCCGGTTGATGGCCGCTCCGCCCACCAGCACCGGGAAGCTCAACCCGCGCTTGTGCAACTCTTGCACGATCAGCGGCATCTGCTTTGAGGTGCTCACCAGCAGCGCCGAGAGACCGATGGCGTCGGCGTTGACCTCCATGGCCTTCTCGATAATCGTATTCGCCGGCACCTGCTTGCCCAGGTCGTAGACGGTGTAGCCGTTGTTGGAGAGGATCGTATTGACCAGGTTCTTGCCAATATCGTGGACATCGCCGTACACGGTGGCCAGCACCACCTTGCCTTTGCTGGCCCCTTCGAGCTTGTCGAGGTAGCCTTCGAGCCGCGCCACGGCCTTCTTCATCACCTCCGCCGACTGGAGCACGAAGGGCAGGATGAGCTGGCCCGCGCCGAAGAGGTCGCCCACTTCCTTCATCGCCGGCAGCAACACGTTGTTGAGCACGTCCACCGCGGCGCGACCCTGGGGCGTGCCCTCGCTGGTGACCGTCTGCGCCGGGTGGTCGGCGCCCATACGCTGCGCCACCGCGGTGTCAATGTCCTCCTCGATCCCTTCTTTCTTCCGGTGGAGGATCTTCCAGTGCAGGCGCTGGTCCACGCTCATCGCCGCGGTCGGGTCGGCCCGTTCGCCCTCCTGCGCGGCCTGGTTCTGCTCGTAGTAGGCGATAAAGCGCGCCAGGGCATCCTCGCGGCGGTTGAAGATCAGGTCCTCGCAGACNGCGCGCTCCTCGGCGGGGATTTCGGCGTAGGGGGTCACGTGGGCCGGGTTGATGATCGCCGTATCNAGCCCCGCGGCGACNGCGTGGTAGAGGAACACCGAGTTGAGCGCGGCGCGGGCGTGGGGCGCTACGCCGAAGCTCAGATTGCTGACGCCCAGGGTGGTGAAACAGCCCGGGATCTGCTCCTTGACCAGGCGAATGCCCTCGATGGTTTCCACGGCGGCGTTNCGCAACTCCTCCTGGCCCGTGGTGATCGGAAAGGTGAGCACGTCGAAGATCAGCGCCTCGGCGGGAAGGCCATACTCCTCCTCGGCGATGCGGGCGATGCGCCGGGCGATGGCCACCTTGCGCTCGCGGGTGTGGGCCATGCCCTCTTCGTCAATCGTCATCACCACCGTCGCGGCGCCGTAGCGGGCGACGAGGGGCAGCACCCGGTCGAGTTTCTCGCCCCGTCCGCCCTCCAGCGAGACCGAGTTCACCACTGCGCGACCGGGGTACATCGCCAGCGCCGCCTCCAGCACATCGGCCTCGGTGGTGTCAATCACCAGCGGCAGTTCGATGTTCATGGTCAGCTTCTTGAGCAGCGTGACCATCATCTCCTTCTCGTCGGCGCGCTCGGTCATCGCCACGCAGACATCGAGCATGTGCGCGCCGCTGTCAACCTGCTCGCGGGCCACCTCCAGCACCCCGTCGTAGTCGTTGTTGAGCAACAGCCGCTTGACCTTGCGCGATCCCAGGGTGTTCACCCGCTCGCCGATCATGGTGAGGGTCGCATCCTGCTTCAGAGCGGCGGCGCGGATGCCCGAGGAGACGCTGGGGATGTATTCGATCTGCCGGGGCGCGGGGGGGCGGTCGTAACCGACCTCGGCCCGCAGGCGCGCGATGTGGGCCGGGGTGGTGCCGCAGCATCCCCCCACCACGCCCACGCCGTACTCGCTCACGAACTCTCCCAGGATGCGCGCGAACGGCTCCGGCTCCATCGGATAGACCGTCTGGCCGTCAACTTCCAGCGGCAGGCCGGCGTTGGGGATGCAGGAGATCGGCTTGCGCGAATGGGCGGTGAGGTACTGGATCGCCGCGCGCATATGCTCGGGGCCGGTGGAGCAGTTCAGTCCGATCACGTCCACCGGCATGGCCTCCAGGGTGGCGATCAGCGCCGGCACGTCGGTGCCGAGGAGCATACGCCCGGACAGGTCGAGAAAGACCTGGGCCTGCACGGCCACGTCGGGGCGGTTCAACTGGGCTTTGGCGCGGCGGATGCCGTCGAGGGCCGCTTTGACCTCCAGAATATCCACGCTGGTCTCCACCAGCAGCACGTCGACTCCGCCTTCGATCAGGCCAATGGCCTGCTCGCGAAAGATGTCGCTCAGTTCCTCGAAGCTGATGTCGGAGAGCGCCGGATCGTCGGACGAAGGCAGTTTGCCGGTCGGCCCCATCGAGCCGGCGACATAGCGTGGGCGGCCATCGCGGGCCTCGAAGCGATCGGCGACGGCGCGGGCAAGCCGGGCCGCGGCGCGGTTGATCTCCAGGGTGCGCTCGCCCAGCCCCCACTCCTCCAGGCGCAGNCGCGTGGACTGGAAGGTGCAGGTTTCCAGCACGTCCGCCCCGGCCTCCATGAACGACTCGTGGATGCGGGTGATGACGTCGGGCCGGGTGATCACCAGGTAATCACGGTTGCCGAAGGTGCGTTCGCCGCCGTAGTCCTCAACGGTCAGGTCAAAGGTGTCGATGCTGGTGCCCATCGCGCCGTCGTAGATCAAGACGCGCTCGCGCAGGGCTTCAAGGTAGCCTGGTTTTAGCTTCGTCACTGCGGTGATGCTCCTGGCGCAAAAAACCTTCACACGCTGGTGTGAAGGCTTCGATGACCTCATCTTCCCAGCTTTCGCTGCCGGAATTAGCACCCTTCCAGGCGGCGCGACGCCGGTCTGGGGGGTTGCTGGGGCTTCGTCGGGCCGGTCCCTCCACCCCTCTTGATGAGCGCTATGCACATGTGCGGTGGAGTATAGCACGCCGGGCGAACGGGAGTCAATCCGCCAGTGCCGCATCGCCCCGGGGGGCGTTGCGGCCCGCTTCAAGCCTCGCCGTACATCAGCGCGCCAAGCTCCGTGTGCGCCTCCTCGGGGGTCAGGCCGCCGTGCATCCCCAGGTGGCGCTGCTTGAAGCGCCCGTCATCCCACCAGACCGCCTCACCGGCGTAGGGCAGCACCACCAGGTCACCGGCGCGGGCGGTGAAAACGGGTGAAAGGTGGGGGCCAAAGAAGCCTGCGTCCGCCAGGTCGGCCACGCGATGCACCTCGGCGCGCCCGTTGAGGCGCTCGCTCAGCGTGGCGCGTATCTCCTCCACCCGATCCGGGTTGAGGTAGAGGAACAGATCGCGGTTGGAGCCTCCCGGCGCCAGCGGGCGCCCATCGGCGCCGGTGGGGGTGGCGGCCGCCAGTTCGGGGACGATCCGGTTGACCATGAGGCTGGTGGCGGGGTTGACCCCGATATGGCCATGGTCAGCGGTGAACAACAGCAGCACGGGCCGCCCCAGCCGCGCCAGGGCGGGGTGCAGCAGCCGGTCGAGGGTGGTCAGCACGGTGTCAATCTCGGCCGCGACGTGGGGCGCCGCGGGGCCGTAGGTGTGGCACAGGGCGTCAATGGTATCTATGTAGAGCAGGTAGTATGCCGGGCCGCGCCGCGCCTCCAGGCGCTGGCTGAGCAGCGTGACGGCCTCGGCCAGGGTGTGGTAGGCCACCGTGTCGGCGCCCGCGCAGAGGACGCGGCTGTAGGAGGAGTTGGCGTAGGCGCTGTGCATGAACACGGTCGCGTGCACCCCGGCCGCCGCCAGACGCTGGTACAGCGTCGCCGTGGGGAACAGCGCCGNCGGGTCCACCCTGGCGGCGGCGAGGGTCTCACGCTCGCGCTCGCCGGCGTAGGAGAAGAGCAACGGCGCGATAACCCGGCCCAGGGTCGGCTCGTGGAAGAACCACTCGAAGATCCCCGACTGGCCCGGCGGCAGGCCCGTGTGGATGGTCGTCACGTGGGCCGCGGTGGTCGAAGGGAACATGGTCGTCAAGCGGGAGACCACGCCATGGTCGAGCGCGCGTTGCAGGAANGGGTATCGGTCCACGTGCGTGGCGAAGAACTGCCAGCCGAGCGAGTCCAGGAAGAGCAGGATCACCGTTTCGCGCCGCTCCAGACCGCCGGGGATGGCCGCGGGGGGCAGGGCTTCGACGCTTGCGCCGGTGAGCAGGCGCTCGATGGTACCGGGAAGCGCCGCGAACCCGTAGCCGCTGTAGAGCGGGCGCACGAACCGCTCACCGAACCGGGCCGCTTCGACCGCCGCAACCGACTCAGGGTTCAACATCTATGACCTGCCACTCCAGCGTTTGACCATGATAAAAGGGCACCACATCGCCGTAACGCTCCGGCGCCTGCCAGGGGCGCCGGGCCAGACGGACGCGCCGCGCCGGCGGGGTGACGCCATAGACCCGCCGGGCGTTGTCGGAAACGAACGCCTGCAGGTTCGCCAGCGCCTCGTGGCGGGCGAACAGTTCCGCGAGCAGCGCCAGCGCTACCGGCGCGCTGAAGACCCCCGCGGCGCACGCGGCGGCCTCTTTGCGCTCACGGGGGTGCGGCGCCGAATCGCTGCCAAACATCAGGCGCGGATGGGCGCGCAGCGCCGCCGCCTGCAGCGCCGCGCGATCCTCGGGTCGCTTCGGAATGGGCTTGCAGAACAGGTGTGGCTGGAGCAATCCCCCGGCCACATCGTCGAGGGTGGTCAGCAAATGGTGCACCGTCACCGTCGCCGCGAGATTAGGGTAGCGATCAAGCAGATCGAGCGCGGCAGCGGTGGTGATGTGCTCCATCACGATCGTCAGACGGGGGAAGCGTTCGGCCCAGCGGGCGTAGATGGGCAGAAACTCGGCCTCCCGGTCGAGCACGAAGCCGTGCGTCTCGCCGTGGACCAGGAGCGGAATGCCCAGGCGCTCCATGCGCGCCAGGGTCTCCTCTACCGCTTCGAGGTCGCGCACGCCGCCGGCGCTGTTCGTGGTCACGCCCTCGGGGTACAGCTTGACGCCGATGATCTCGCGCCGCGCGGCCGCCAGCACCTCTTCCGGGTAGGGACGGAAGAACAGCGTCATCCAGGGCATGAAGGTCAAGGGGGCGACGGCCTCGAGTATCGCCGCGCGGTAGGCCCGCAGCCGTTCCAGGCTATCCACCGGCGGCACAAGATTGGGCATCACCACCGCCCCCGCGAAGTGGCGGGCGCTCAACGGGGCGACCTGGCGCAGCATGGCCCCCTCGCGCAGGTGGAGGTGCATATCGAGGGGCGAGTCGAGAGTGATCTCCATGGAGTTCTATCAATTCTGGTTGAACAGCGCGCAGGCGCGCCCTTGCCAGGTCCGATTGGGAGGCCATATACGGCAATCTCCAATCCAAAATCTACAATCCAAAATGGTATGACCGGCCCCTTTTCCGTTTCACGCGCTTCTATGCTATCATACACCCGCTGGAAAAGGAGACAACCATGGGTGACGCGGAGAAGCGGCGGGGGCAGACCCAACGGCTTCCCGACCGAGACGCACCAGAGCCAACCGGCCGGTCCGGCCAGACGCGGCGCTACGACCCCGACGACGACGAGTGGGTCGAGCGGTCCCCGGCCGATCCCCACTGGCGCCGGGAACGCTCATCTGGCCGGCGGCGCGCGGCGCGCGGCCCGCTGCCGGCTTCACCCCAGGAGTTCCAGTTGTGGTTGCAGGCGGGCGGCTGGCGCTACCTGGCAGGGATCATGCTGCTGGGCATTGTGCTCCTGATCGCCCTGCTCGCCTTTGCCCGCACCGAACAGCGCGAAAGCGGCCTGGGCTTCCGCGAACCGACCACCGCGCCCGTTACGACCCCTCTGCCCGGCAGCGGGCTGTCAAGCGAACCGTACCCCGCACTGACGCCCGAAGGGCCCACAGCGGCCCCGGTTGGCGGGCGTTTCTACATCGTCAGCGGCACAGGAAACCAGGGCCTCTTCCTGCGGCCCGATCCCTCGACCGCCGGCGCGCCGATCACCACGCTGCCCGAAGGCACCCGGGTGGAAGCGCTCGGCGAGGAGGTGCCGGGCGGCGACTACCTCTGGCGCAAGGTGCGCGCCCCCGATGGGCGCGAAGGCTATGTGGCCGCGGATTTCCTGGTTGACGCGCCCCCTCCNTAGGGCCTCATAAGNGCGGANGGACCATCTGACCCTACGGGGCGGCGATCACCCCTCGCGTGAGCGGGTGATCACGGCGCGGGCGCTGCGCTTCTCAGGCTTTGGCGGCGGCGGACCGAGGACCAGGGCGATAACCTCGTCAATATGGCCAACCAGGCGCACGTTCAACTTTGAGCGCACCACGGCGGGAATGTCGATCAGGTCGCGACCGTTCTTTTTCGGCAGCACCACTTCGCGGATGCCGGCGCGGTAGGCCCCCAGCACCTTCTCCTTGATCCCCCCCACGGGCAGAATGCGCCCGCGGAGGGTCAGTTCTCCGGTCAGCGCCACGTCGCGGCGCACGGTGCGAGCGCTGAGGGCGGAGATCAGCGCGATGGCGATCGTCAGACCGGCGGAGGGGCCGTCCTTGGGGGTGGCGCCTTCCGGCACATGCACGTGGATGTCGGTCTTCTCAAAGCGCCGGGCATCGATCCCCAGGGCCGCGGCATTGGCCCGCGCATACGACAGCGCGGCGTGGGCCGACTCCTGCATCACCTCGCCGAGTTGCCCGGTGAGGGTCAAGGTGCCCTTCCCTTCCATCAACGAGACCTCAACCGGCAGGGTATCGCCGCCCGCGCCGGTGTAGGCCATCCCCGTAGCGACGCCAATCTGGTCGTGCTCCTCCATGCTGCTCACCTCGTAGCGCGGCGGCCCGAGGAGTTTCTCCGCCAGGCGCGGGGTAATCACGCGGGGGGCGCTCCGGCCCTCGGCGATACGCCGGGCGACCTTGCGGCAGATCGCGGCGATCTCGCGCTCGAGGCCGCGCACGCCGGCCTCATAGGTGTAGCCGCGAATAATGGCGCGCAGCGTCGTCTCGCCGAAGCGCAGCGAGGCGGGCGGCAGGCCGCAGGCGGCGATCTGCCGGGGCACGAGGAAGCGCCGGGCGATCTGCAACTTCTCCTCCTCGGTGTAGCCGGGCAGTTCGATCACCTCCATGCGGTCGAGCAGCGGCTCGGGAATCTCATCGAGATAGTTGGCGCTGGTAATGAAGAACACCTTCGAGAGATCAAAGGGCAGATCGAGGTAATGATCGGCGAAGGTATTATTCAGCTCCGGGTCGAGCACCTCGAGCAGCGCGTCGGCGGGATCGCCGCGGAAATCCACCCCGATCTTATCCACCTCATCGAGCATCAACACCGGGTTCAGCGCCCCGGCCTCTTTCATGCGCTGAATAATGCGCCCGGGCATGGCCCCGATATAGGTGCGGCGATGGCCGCGGATCTCGGCCTCATCGCGCACGCCGCCCAGGCTGAGGCGCACGAAGCTGCGTCCGAGCGCCTCGGCGACACTGCGGCCCAGGCTGGTCTTGCCCACGCCGGGCGGGCCGACCAGACAGAGGATGGGGGAGTGCTGGTGGGGGCCGGCCAGTTGCCGCACGGCAATGAACTCCAGAATGCGGTCCTTCACCTTTGCCAGCCCGTAGTGGTTCTTATCGAGCACGCGGGCCGCCGCGCGCAGATCGGTGCGATCATCGCTCATTGCGCCCCAGGGCAGGGCCAGCACCCAGTCGAGGTAAGTGCGCACCACCGCATGTTCGGGACTATGGGGCGGAATGGTCTCCAGGCGGGCNATCTCCTCGGTGACGCGGGCGCGGGCGCGTTCGGGCAGCGGGATGGCGGCGGCCCGTTCACGCAGCGCGAGCGCCTCGCGCTGCGCCGGGTCCTCCTGGCCCAGTTCGCGCTGGATGATCTTCAACTGCTCGCGCAAGTAGAGTTCGCGCTGGCTGCGGTCAACTTCCTTCTGCACCTGCGACTGAATGCGGCTTTCCAGTTCAAGCACATCCAGCTCGCGCGAGAGCAGGGCGCTGACGCGGTGCAGGCGTTCTTCCGGATCGAGGGTTTCCAGCACTTCCTGGCGCGTGGCGCGGGAGAGGGGCAGGGTGGCGGCGATCAGGTCGGCGAGGCCGCCGGCCTGGTTCACGTTCAGCGCCGTCACATAGGCGTCATCGGGCAGGGAGCGCGACAGGCGCACCACGCGCTCGAAGAGCGCCAGCACCCCGCGCATCAGCGCCTCGACGGCGATGCTGTGCTCTTCGACCGGAGCCAGTGGCAGCGCCCGCACCCGCAGCGGCGGCGCTGCGCTCAACGCCTCGATAACACGCATCCGCCGCCGGCCGGTCAGCACCACCCCCGTGGAGCCATCGGGCATCTTGCGCGCCCGTTCGACCTGCGCTTCGACCCCGATGGTGTAGAGATCGTCCAGCCCGGAACATGCCCCCTGGCTGTTGCGGCAGGCCAGCGCCAGCAGGGTGTGGTCGCCGGCGCAGGCCGACTCTACCGCCTCCAGGGCCGCCGCCTCGCCGAGAAACAGTTGGACCTGCATGTACGGGAAGAGGACGGTATCGGGGAGCGGCAGCACAGCCAGATCGCGCTCCTGCAGTTCGTCGCTGGCCAGGTCAGACGCGCCGCTGGCGGGAAAATTGAACAGAACCGGTATCTCCTCGAGCACGGCTCACCTCCCCTGCGAGCGTGACAGCCTGCGCTGCCGCCAGGCTGCCAACTCCCCTGCATTATAGCATTGCGGGGCGGGGGTTGTAAGGGATTCCAGGCGCTGGAAAGCTGTGCATTCGATTGCGGAGGCGGCGCATGCGCCTTGACAGAAGAGCCGGTTTCGGCTACAATTTTTTGGTGCGGGAGGCCCGCCAATGTAGCTCAGTCGGTAGAGCAGCTGTTTCGTAAACAGCCGGTCGCCGGTTCGAGTCCGGCCATTGGCTCCACACGTTGCGGCAAGACGACGCGGAGGGCTGGGGAAGCGCCAAGCGCTGCTCCAGCCCTCGGGCTGTTTGCGGTATCTTTGACCAGGGGCGTCCGCGCGCGGCGCGGGTAACTGTTCACACGTGGGGTAACATACGCGCCTGCGAGCGAGGGCGTTTCGCCCCCCTCGCTTCTCCGCGGGCAAGATGGTCTGTGAGCAATTCATCCGCTCTGCCGGGCTGGCCGTGGGGCTCATGGTCTTTGAAGAAATAATCCGCTCTAGCCCGCGCAGGCGGGCTTCGCCTTGCCTGGCCGAGGGCTTCAGCCCGACGGCTAGCGCGGGATAGCGGATGATGTATGCAAAGACCATGATGCCCGCGCTCCCAGGAGACATGTGAACACGTACCGGCGCGGCGCCTACGCCGGGCCACGCGCCACGGCAATGGCCGCGCGGATGTTCGACTCCGGCACGGGTATCGGTGTGACGCAGCCCGCCGCCAGGATCAGTCCGCGCCCGTCCACCTGGGCGATGGCCTCGCGCGCCTCGCGCGCCACCTCCTCGGGCGTGGCGGCCAGCAGGGTGTCCCACTGCGCCAGGCCGCCAGCCACCGCGCCCCTGAAGCGCGTGGCCCCCTCGCGCAACGACGGCCCGGCCTTGCGGTCGTGCCAGTTCACCACCTGGAAGGGGTAATCGGCCACCAGGTCGATCATCAACTCCTCGCCGTGGAGGTGCAGCACGTTCAGCCAGCCTTCGCGGCTCGGCGCAGCCACCTCTAGATCGCCCGGCCGGCCCCAGCGCCGGTATTCCTCCTCGGACATCACGCTGTAGCTGGCGTCGGTGGTGGACAGGAAGATCCCCGCTGCGCCGGTGCGCATGACCGCCTCTACGAAGGCGCTCCAGGTCTCGATGATGGCCGCGAAGCCGCGCTGGAACACCTCGGGGTGGCGGCGGCGCCAGATCACCGCGCGTGGGCCGGCCAGACAGCGGGCCACGGTGAGCGGGTTGAAGATCGTCTGGATGAAGGGCGTGGCGCCGGCGCCGGCGGCGATCAGTTCCAGACAGCGCAACTGGCGACCCAGGGCGCCCGCGCTCACCGGCCAGGGGCGTAGGGCCTCCCACTGTTCCAGCGTGGTGATCGGCGGCGGCCCCTTGACCAGATCGCCCTCCGCATTGCCATCGTAGACGCCGGTGAGACCCAGGTCCTCGGCCACGAAGGTTTGCGAGGGCGTCACCTTGATGAAATCGAANTCAAAGCGGTGTTGAAACNCCAGNGTGGAGCGGGCCAGCGCCTCGGCGGAGCGATCTTCGATCGGCCAGTGGCGCCACAGNGCGATCGGGATGCGCGGGGTCTTCTGCCGGGCGATGGTCGCCTGCAACAGGTCGTGTTTATTCATGCAGGGCCTCTTCCTAACGTGAAAATAGGCTGCTGGAGCAGGGGAATGGGGAAACCGGGTTTCCCCACGCCCCCGCCCGGCAGGGGAATGGGGAAACCGGGTTTCCCCATCCCTCCATCCGGTGGGAGGGTTTGGGAGGGCTACGCCCTCCCAAGCATTATGTTCATCCCGTCGGTGTGCGGCGCGAGCCGCATGGANACCTGCGGTGAACATAGCCCGCTGGGAAGGGCCTGGGGAGACCCGGTTTCTCCAGCCCTCTGCCCGGGGACGTGGGGCGATGAAGCCCCGCTGTACCGGACAGGGGAGAAGTCGCGTTGCAATACTGGCGGGATACGCCGCAACCCCTGCGCTCCGCCGGCTCGCGGAGCGCGGGGTCTTCAGGCGTCGGGGTTGAGCAGGAACCTGATGGTATCGGCGAGTTCGGCGGCCTTCACCGGTTCCTCAACCACGGCGACGGTCCAGTCGGCAGCATAGGGCACCGACTGCAGATGCACCATCGGCAGGGCGCTGGCGATCACGATGGGGATGTTCGCCGTGGCCTCGTCGGCGCGCAGCCGCTCGATCAGTTGTTCCTCGGGAGTTTCCAACGCCGGCAGCGCGATGATGAACAGATCGGGTAACTCCTGGGGGATGCCGTCCGGCGTGTGCAGGGTTATACTGAACGAGTCGTTCGGGATCAGCGCCGCCAGCCGCTCGCGGGCCTGGGCGTCGCTTGCCACCACCGCTACTGATGTAGGCATAGCGTGACCTCAGCGATACTCGATGGGTTGTCTCGGCGTTCATCGCCGCCGCTCTGTGAGGGTGTTTCCGCACACCACCATCAACGCAAAGCAGCGGCTTTCTGTGCCGATGGTTACGCTATTGTAGCATACTCAGGGGCGGCAGGACCGGGGGTCTGGCGTGACATCGCGCGCGCTGCTCCGATTGCCTCGGTACCTATCAAGATTTGCTATCACTCCTCCTCGGCGCTCATCCCCATAATGTTAAAGCCCGCGTCCACATAGAGCACCTCGCCGGTCACGGCGCGGCTGTAATCGCTGCACAGCCAGAGGGCGGCATCACCCACATCATCAATGGTGACATTCCGGCGCAGGGGCGCCCGCGCGGCGAAGCCGCGGTGCATGCCGCGAAAGCCGGCGATGCCGCTGGCGGCCAGGGTGCGGATCGGCCCGGCGCTGATAGCATTGACCCGCACCCCGCGGGGACCCAGGTCGGCGGCCAGGTAGCGCACGCTGGCCTCGAGCGCCGCCTTGGCGACACCCATCACGTTGTAGTTGGGGATCACCTGCCGCGCGCCGTGGTAGGTCAAAGTAAGGATGGACGCCCCCGGCGCCAGCAACGGCTCGGCTGCGCGCACGAGCGCGGTAAGCGAATAGACGCTGACATCCATGGCCAGATGGAAGCCCTCGCGGGTGGTGCGAAGATAGGGGCCGTTCAGTTCGTCCTTGTTGGCGAAGGCGATGGCGTGGACCAGCACATCAATCTGGCCGAAGACCTCCCGCGCGCGCTCCATGAGCGCGGCAATCTCCTCGTCGCGGGTCACGTCGCACGGCGCGATGAGCGGCGCGCCGAGGCTCTCGGCCAGCGGGCGCACGCGCCGTTCGAACGCCTCGCCGGCGTAGGTGAAGCCCAGGGTGGCCCCCTCGCGGTGCAGCGCCCGCGCGATGCCCCAGGCAATCGAGTGGTCGTTCGCCACGCCCAGGATCAGACCCCGTTTGCCATCCATCAGACCCATGATTTATCTCCTCTGGTGGGGGTGATGGCGCAGGGGCCGCTGGCCCCCGCCCCCTCAGATGTCCATGCGGCTCCGCCGCACAAGGCCGCAATGAACATACGGTTGTTCCTGGGAGGGCGTCGCCCTCCCAAACCCTCCCACCGGGTGGGGGGATGGGGAAACCCGGTCTCCCCATCCCCGTGCGGGGCGGCGGCGTGGGGAAACCGGGTTTCCCCACCC
>JGI24185J35167_1000448_pt1 | contig 18573 bp, 15 predicted proteins | sample YNPBryunderm2012_FD_35167 | JGI IMG/M metagenome (IMG submission 35167) | reverse complement strand
GGAGATGGCCTTTTATCTGCGCTATCGGGCCCGCTGCTATCAGGGAGGTTACTATTCCATGGCTAAGGGATTCATCGCTCGCTTTGGGGTATGCCCGACTACTAACTGAGTATAGTTTCCCAGAGCGTGCTAACTTTTGAGTGATAGTTAGGACTTTTGCAGAGATAGGTCTCTAATCCAAGCGTGCTCCAAATGTGAAAGTGAGGACCTTGTCAAAAAAGGTAGCGATAAAAACTTAAAGTATGCGATCACACCTTTACGGTGAGCAAACTGGGCCAAGTCAAGCCGCCAGAGGTTCTGCGAATAGTCTTACAGCTTACTTGGAGGGTCTGAGTTTTCGGGGGATAGAGCGGATATGGAAGGAAAGTCGTGTGACGGTCATGAGGTGGGTTCGTCGGTGGCGGAAAGCGATAGAGGCTATGCGAAAGGAGGCGGTATAAGGTGGAGCGGTTTTATAAGCTTATCAGGCTATTTTGCCTTGTTATTCGCATAAGGCCTTTGAAAGCTGAGAGGCATGGGGTGGAGCGTGTGCATAGTCTGATGCGACCCTATTTAGCTTGGCTTTGTAGGCGAAGACGGTGTTTTAGCAGGTCGGTGGAAAGGATGGTGTATTCCTTACAGCTACGTTTTTTTCTGAAGGTCAATGGCGGCTCATGGGTATCTTACTAAGTTAGCAGTCTCAGGCGGAGTAGGGTCCTACTTTCTCTTCTGCGAGGCGCGGGCAGGCCGCTTGGGAGCCTTCTCGTCCTGCCGTCGGGACAGAACCGCCTCACACAGCTCCAGCGTCACCTCCTCTGGTCGGACCCCCTTGGGCAGCGAGTAGTTTTTCCCCTCATGCGTGAAAAAGAGACCATACCGCCCCATCCGCACCTCAATGCCTTTTTCGGGAAACTGCTTGATGACACCCGAGCCTTTTGGCACCTGGCCCGAAATAATCTCTACGGCCTCCTCCACAGACAGGCTAAATGGACTAAAAGCCGGCGGAATCTTGTGGTTTTTGCCGTTGTATTTGAGGTAGTAGCCGTAAGGGCCGTGATGCACCTCGATCGGCAGGCCCTCGTATGTGCCGATCGTGCGAGGAAAACTGAGAAGGGTCAAGGCCTCCTCCAGCGAGAGGGTCTCCAAGCGCTTATCAGGGGGGAGGTTGGCCCGGCGCTTCTGGGGGTCGCTGTCCTCTCCCAGCTGGAGGTAAGGGCCATAACGACCATAGCGGCCATACACAGGCTTTTGGGAGACGGGGTCGTAGCCTAAAAGACGCTGCTTGAGGTCAGGGTCAGTCGGAAGCTTTTCTACTTTCGGCGCAAATTGCTCGTAAAAATTCCGAATGACGTCCTGCCAATCCGCCTCATTGGAAGCGGTTTGGTCAAGCTGCTCTTCCATTTCCCGGGTAAAGTCATAATCCACGATCTCCGGAAAATGCTTGACGAGGAAGCGTGTCACGAGGAAGCCGAGGTCGGTGGGGACGAGTTTGTTTTTTTCTTCCCGCGGCGGGGGGGTAATAGTAGCTTCTTCGAGGTTCCCAGAAGCAGAAAGGTGAATTTCCCGGTAGGCAGGGAGGGGGGTAGAAACGTTTTCGCGGCGGATATAGTCACGCCTGAAGAGGGTTTCAATAGTGGGTACATAGGTGGAGGGTCGGCCGATGCCGCGCTCTTCCAGCTCTTTGACGAGGGTGCCTTCGGTGAAGCGGCTGGGGGGGGGATTCCACTTTTCGCGCACAATCAGCTCTTTCCAGGGGTAGAGCTGGTCCTTAGCTAAGGCGGGGAAAGGCGTTTCGTCGGTGTCTTCGCGGGGGGTCTGATACAGGCGCCGAAAGCCATCAAAGACGAGCCGTGCCCCTTCGGCTGAGAAGACGAAGAGCGGCGTAGTGGGCGGTTCCGGCTCTAAGAGGATGCGAGTTTTTTCGTAGCGGGCGGCTTTCATCTGGCTGGCGAGCGTGCGGCTCCAGATGAGCTGGTAAAGGCGCTTTTCATCGGGGGTGTCACCGATTTCGGACTGCGTGGGGTCCGTCGGACGAATCGCCTCATGGGCTTCCTGCGCAAAAGCTTGTTTTTTCCTGCTGTGGTCCCTTGGCTGCAGGTAGCTCTCCCCAAAAGTCTGGCGAATTACCTCATGAATGACTTTGAGGGCTTCGGGCGCCAGGTGCGTGGAATCTGTTCGCATGTAGGTAATGTGGCCCTTCTCATAGAGCGCTTGTGCGGTGGCCATCGTTCGGCGAATAGAAAAGCCCAGTTTTCGCTGGGCCTCCTGCTGGAGGGTAGAGGTGGTGAAAGGCGCTGGGGGATGTTCCAGGCTCTCCTTCTGCTGGATGTCGGTAATGCGTAGCTGACGGCCTACCAGGGTCGGGAGGGCGGCCCGGGCCTCTGCAAGCTGGGTAAAGGTGGGTTTGACGAGTTTGGCCCAGAAGGGCTGGGCAGCCTCTACGAGGATACGCCCCTCTATGGAGAGCGTGGGCTGGTGGTTGTGAATGGCCTCTTCCCGCTCTACGACCAAGCGAAGAGCGGCCGACTGGACGCGCCCCGCTGACAGCGCCGAGGGCTTCCGGGCCTTGTTAGAAGAACTGCCCTTAGCCTGGGGAAAGGCCCGCCACAAAAGGGGAGAGAGCTTATACCCCACCAGCCGGTCTAAAATCCGCCGGGCCTGCTGCGCATTGACTAAACTCATGCTGATGGGACGGGGCTTCTTGAGCGCATTTTGCAAAGCCCGCTCTGTAATCTCGTGAAAAGTAATCCGAATCGGCTTAGCGGGGTCAAGCCCCAACGCCTGACAAAGATGCCACGCAATCGCCTCTCCCTCCCGGTCCTCGTCCGTAGCCAGCCAGACCGCCTCCGCCTTAGAAACAGCCGATTTGAGGTTGTCTACGATGGTTTTTTTCTGAGGCAAAAGGGTATATACGGGTATGAACTGCTTGTCCGGCGTGATTTCTACGGCCAGGCCTTTTTCAGGTAGGTCGCGCACATGCCCCTGCGAGGCCAGCACCTCATACTTGCCTTTGAGAAGGCGCCTGATTGTCTGCGCTTTGGTAGGGGACTCTACGATTAGAAGAGGCTTTGCCATAGCGCAAAGTAAAACCGTTTTAAGCCGTACCTTTGCGCGGTGAAGCCCACCCTCTGGCTCATCGAGGACGACCCCGTCTGGGCCGAGCTCGTCCAAGCTCGCCTCGGAAATAAATACGCGATTCGGCACTTTCCCTCCGCCGACGAAGCCATCAGGGCTATCCAGACAGAAAAGCTCCCCAAAATCATCCTTTTAGACTACCACCTGGGTGCGCAGCAGACAGGCCTCACCGTCCTTAAAGCTCTGCATAAGTCCGAAAGCCCCGATAAGCCCCCTTACGTCATCATGCTCTCTGCCCAAGAAGACGTCCAGACGGCAGCAGATACTTTTACCTATGGGGCGTACGACTACGTGGTAAAGGGCGACCGGGTGTGGGACAGACTCAAAATAGCCCTCCGCAATATCGAGCAAGCTGAGAAACTTGCCAGCGAAGTTTTTGAGCTTCGGATTCGGCTGCGTCGCGCCCAAATTCTGGTGGGGGGTATTGTGGCCCTNGCGATGNTTATNTCNTTGGCGGTTTATGTTCAGTTGTGTCCGGAGCAGCGCTTATGGAAGTGGGATCCCTTAGGAGTAGGCCAAAAGCCACCCTGTGCCTTCTCCTCGCCGGCCCCCTGATTTGGGCCCAATCTCCCTCCCTGCCGCTTCCTTACCGGCCCGCCTATCGTCATACCGCCTTAGAAGCGCTCCACGCCTTCTACAATGTGGAGTTTCACCGGGGATTTGCGCTTCTGGATTCCTTAGAGCGGCGGTTTGGACCGTATGCCGGTACGGCCTATTTACGGGCCTTAGGCTACTCCTGGCAGATAGAGTTAGACCCCGCCACCACGTGGTTTGATACCCCCTGGGAAAAGGCTATCGCCCGCACAGACTCCCTTCTTCGCTGCTGCAATCCTGAGCCTCTGGAGACGTACTTCATTGGCTTTGCGAATCGGGCCCTCTATGTACGGCGACTCTACATCCGGGGCCACCTCCTGCGCTCAGTCTGGGAAGCCCGCAGCCTTATTAGCCTCCTCAGTGGTATCCGTCAGTATGCCCCCACCTATCCCGAAATGCAGTTTGAACTCGGCCTCTACGAGTATTACATCGCTTACTTTTCCGCCAACTACCCCATCATGCGGCCGATTCTGAGCGTGTTTCCCCCCGGAAACAAAGAACGGGGCCTATCTCGCCTTAGCCAGTGCGCCCGGGATAGCCTGAACTACACCCAGACCGAAGCCGCCTACTTCCTGGGCTACATTTACCTCTACCAGGAGAAGAAACCCGATAGCGCGCTCTACTGGCTCGCCTATCTCGTGCAGCGCTATCCGCAAAATAGCCTCTTTCGCCGCATGAAGGCAGAAGCCCTCTGCGAAAAAGGACGATACGCCGAAGCTCGGAGTACTATCGCCAGCTGGTTAGACGCCTACGAGAAAAACTGCTTCCGGCCCCCATGCTATCTTTTCTTCTCTCCGTATCCCACAGCCGAAGCGGTGCAGGCTTATGGGCTGATGGGCTTGTGCTATCGGGAAGAGGGAAACTATGAGGCAGCTGGGAAAGCGTTTGAGCGGATGGATAGTTTGCTAAAGAGTTTGCGACTTTTTCCGGCGCCGACGTGGGGAAGGTTGCAGCGTGAGGTGGCGATTTACTATAAGCGTATCGGGCGATCTGATTTGGCGCAGGAGCGACTGCGGCAGATTGCGGCTCGAGACGACGTGCCAGGGTATTTGAAAAAGCCTTTGCCGTAAAATGGGATAGGGGTGGGTGCGCCCTCTCCGCATTATTCATGCCTTCGACGCAAGCTACCATCAGCCTAACTAAACAGGAAAAAATAGCTCCGTACAACGCTATAAAGCATATCAGCGGCTTCGAGTATTGTACGACCCTCAGTGCTCTCGATGGTATCGCCCTTGGGGGCCCCTGCCACCGAAAAGCATGATTTAGCTCATCCCACCATCTGCNCCAGTCTCTCCTGAAGCGCCCGGAAATACCCCGCTGCCTCTACCATGCGCACCCCATACCACGCAAAGTAGTCCCCCCGAACCACCTCCACATAAGCACGCGGCCAGAGCGCCTGCACCTCCGGAATATGCGCCGCTTTATACGGGTAAGGTTCGCTACACAAAAGCACCACCGCCGGGTCTAAGGCCGACGGATCTTCTATGGTAGGGTAGCGACCCGGCAGCTTAGCAGCGACGTTTGCCCAACCGAGGCGGCGCATGAGCGCACCAATAAAGGTCGGCTCTCCAGCAGCCATGTAGGGTTTGCGCCAAATGAGGTAAAGAACCTGTGGCGCGCCTTTGGAGCGGGGTACCTGGGCCCATGCCGCTTCTATCGCTTGCACAAGCTGCCCAGCCTCAGCTGCCTTACCTGTNATAGTACCCATGCGGTGAATAGTTTCCAGTGCCTCCTCGTAGCTTTCGTTTTTGGTTACATAGACGGGAGCGATGGCACAAAGTTTTTCTACATCTTCCCGGGTGTTTTCTTCTTTTTCGGCGATGATGAGGTCGGGGCTGAGGGCGGCGACAGCATCTATGTCTACTTTTTTGGTGCCGCCGACGACGGGGATAGTAGCTACTTTATCGGCAGGGTGGATGCAGTAACGGGTTCGACCTACGATGCGCCCTTCCAGCCCAAGGGCTAAGAGCGTCTCAGTCTGGGAAGGGCAGAGGGAGACAATACGGGTGGGGTTATCAGGAATGGTGACTGGTCGGCCCAGACTGTCGTTTAGCTGCATCTTCTTCGTAGAGACGGATGATCTCTTGCACGAGGGGGTGGCGAAGGATGTCATTCTCATCCAGACGTACGACGGCGATGTCGGGCACGCGTTCGAGCAGGGTTACGGCGTGTAGGAGGCCAGAGGTCTCCGGGCGGGGAAGGTCTATCTGGGTAAGGTCGCCCGTGATGACGACTTTGGAGTTGTGGCCAAAGCGGGTGAGAAACATTTTCATTTGTAAGCGGGTGGCATTNTGGGCCTCGTCCAGGATGATGAANGCGTCGTTGAGGGTTCGGCCCCGCATGTAGGCGAGGGGGGCGATCTCAATGATGTTTTGGGCGAGGTACTGCTCTAACTTCTCGTTGGAGAGCATTTCTTCTAAGGAGTCGTAGAGGGGTCTGAGGTAGGGGGCGATTTTTTCTTTGAGGTCGCCAGGGAGGAAGCCGAGGCTTTCGCCGGCTTCAACGGCGGGACGGGTCAGGATGATTTTGCGGATAGTACGTTCTTTGAGGGCCTTGACGGCGAAGGCGACNGCCGTGTAAGTTTTACCGGTGCCGGCAGGGCCAATAGCGAAGGTGATAGGGTATTTAGCAATCGCTTCGGCCAAGCGACGTTGGCCCTGCGTTTTGGCGACGATGACATTGCCGCTTACTGTGCGCAAGATGGGGATGAAAGCGGGGGGAGAGCCAGAAGAAACCGGATTCTCTTCGGCGGTAGGTGGCGTGTAACGGTGTTGGGCGATGATTTCAGCTACCCGCCGAGTGGGAAGAGCCCCCCTCTGCTGGATTTCAGCAATCAGGCTTTGAATGAGCCGCCGCACCGCCTGAAGGGCTACCGGATCACCATACGCCTTGATGCTGCTACCTCGAGCGACCAGCTTGACCTCAGGGTAGGCTTCTTTCAGACGTGCTAAGTTTTCGTTGCCAATGCCGTAAAAGGCCTGCAAGTCAATGTTTTCCAGGATGATCTCCTGCATCTCGGTTGTTTCGGCCATCTGTCAGCAAATATAGGGTTTTGCGGCTACTTTTCACGGAAGAGAAGAAGATGGAAGAGCTCTGTAAGTGGGACCCGGCTGGGATGTGGGAGTTTTTGAGCGAGGGTAGCAGCCTGGGCATAGAGGGCTTGTAGGGTGCTCTCGGCATGCTGGAAGGCGCCCATTTCAGAAAGGAGGGCTCGGGCTTCTGCAAAGGAGCCGGAGAGGAGGCGTTTTCGTTCGCGGGTGCTGGCGCGGGGGATAGCCCAAAGGAGGGGTAGGGTAAAGCGCTTTTGCTGGCGGTCGGCATCGGTGGGTTTGCCAGCGGTCTTAGCATCTGTCCAGTCCAAGAGGTCATCCCGAATTTGAAAACCCCGGCCAATCAGGAGGCCGATTTCGCCGGCAAGGGCTATGACTTCCGGTGGGGCCTCTGCACTATAAGCGCCCATCTTCGCCGTGGCTTGAAAGAGCGCAGCGGTCTTTTTGTCAATCACCTCGTAGTAGGCTTCGGGGGTGAGGCTGGCTTCCCGCATGCGCTTCAGCTGAAGGAGTTCGCCTTCGGCGAGGGCTTCGACCGCTTCGGAGGTATAGGTAAGGAGCTGGGGCTGCTGGTGGCGCAGGGCTATTAGCAGCCCCCGGGCCAAAAGCCAGTCGCCCCACAACACAGCTATACGATTCCCCCATAGCGCCCGAAAAGAGAAAAACCCCCGGCGATAATCCGCATCATCCACCACATCGTCATGCGCTAAGGTGGCGTTATGCAGGATTTCCACCATGGTGGCACCGACGAAGGTGGCTTCTGTCACCTCCCCACAGGCTTTGGCAAAGTAGAGCAGGGTAAGAGGACGTATTTGCTTACCTTTCTGGTGAAAGAGAAACCGGATGAGCTGTTTTAGGAGCCAGTTTTGGCGATATACATCGCGGTAGAGCGTCTCCTGGTAGAATTTTTCATAAGCAGGCCACTCGGGTAGTGCCTGACGAAGGGCACTTAAAGAGGGCCGAGTGGCGGCGAGGGTGAGGGTCATACACTACCTTTCAGAAACAAATTATTGAGCACGCGGAAGAAAAGCAGCAGCCATAGGGCGACTCCCATGAGGAGGAGGACGAGGAGGTTGTAGTAAGGGGTGTAGAGGAGGGTTTGGCCGAGGGGCTTTTGGAGGACGCCGAGCGGGGTGTAGTAGGGGTCCGGGTTCGTGATAAAGATGGGTTCGTAAAGGCGGATAGGACGGTCACGTACCCAAAGGAGTTTGGTGGTGGTATGGGTAGCGAGGAGGAGGTCTTCCAGGGCGGCGTTATGGTATTTTTGGCGAAGGGCTTCGGGGAGCTGGTTTTCTACGGCGAGGAGTTTAGTTTGGAGGCGCTGGAGGCGGGCACGGAGTTTTGTGGAGAGGGTGGTGTAGGAGGTATCGCCAGTTTGCTGGAGGAGGCTAAGGTCTTGACGGCTTTCTAAGGCAGGGATGAGGTAGAGGAGCTGGTAGCGGAGGTCGGAGATTTCACGCCGGATGGGATAGAGGGCCTGTACATAGGGGCTGCGGGTGTAATGGAGGACGAGGGCGCTTTCGTAGGCCCAGCGTGAAATAGAAATGTCCGCCAGGAGGGGAATGGGGCGTTTGCCACGCAGGGCGGGGTTGAACTTCTCATAGGGGATGACGGCGCCGCTAAGTACGAGCTGAGGGATCAGCAGGATAGGGATCAGGATGTAGATGGGGACGGGCTGTGTAAAGGTATCAGAGAGGTTGAGGGCGATGAGGTTGCTNAGCAGGGCTACNACAAAGAGAAGCAGCCAAGTGGCNCCCCAAGCGTTCGGAATCTGGAGGAGCCAGGAGACGGTGCCCCAGTAGAGGGTAGTTTGGGCAGCGGAGAAGATAGCGGCCCAGAGGAGCTTGGCATGCATGTAGCTGCCCCAGCTGAGGTGGAGGGTGTGTTCTCGCAGGCGGATTTTGCGGTCTTTCAGGATTTCTTCGGCGGGGGTAAGCAGCCCTAAGAAAAGCATAGCGAGGATATTGACGAAAAGGGCGGAGGGGAGGTTGTCATTGTCGTAGAGGGTGTAAGGGGCCTCTGGGGGATGATAGCGCAAAATGAAGCCCACGATTAGGCCTAAGACCGGGGCGGCGAGGGTGAGCGTGAGGGTGGAGAGGCCTTGGCGGATTTTTCGCAGGCCTTCCCGGCGGAGGAAAACGCCAAACTGGGCGAGGGGATGGATAGGCGGGCGCGGCTGCGGGCGATAAAGCTCTATCTGAGTTTTTGGTGAGACGAAGCGCTGCCAGAAAAGCTGATACCATCTTTCTGGGGGCGTACGGCGTTTTTCCGTAGGCTGGCCCTTTTCGTCCAGGAGGCGCTGCTGGATGATGTCAAAGAGGGATTCGGGTTCTACACGGCGGCAAGAAGGGCATTCTACACTTTCGCTGTCGGCAAAACCAGCGGCATGGCGGAAGTGCTGAAGCGCGGCAAGCGGAGAACCCCAGAAGATGGGATAGCCGCCTTCGTCCAGGAAGAGGAGGTGGTCGAGTTTTTTGTAGATGTCGGAGGAGGGCTGGTGTAAGGTGAAAAAGACGATGCGGCCTTCTCTGGCGAGGGTTTGGAGGGTTTCTACGACCTGGAGGGCGTCGGAGGAGGAGAGGCCGGAGGTGGGTTCATCCACGAAGAGGACGAGGGGTTGGCGGACAAGTTCGAGCGCGATGTTGAGGCGTTTGCGTTGGCCGCCGCTGATAGTAGGATTGAGTGGGCTGCCGACGGTGAGGTCTTTGATGGGCCACAGGCCNAGGTTTTTGAGGACTTTTTCGGTGGCGTCGGCGGCGGCGTTATTNGAGGCGTAGGAGAGGCGGGCCGCGTAAAAGACATTTTCCCAGACGGTGAGCTCTTCTATCAGAAGATCATCTTGGGGCACATACCCAATCAGGCCGCGGATGGCGCGGGGCTGTCGATGGATGTTGATGCCGTTGAGGTAGACTTTGCCGGTGGTGGGCTGGAGCTGGCCACTTAGCAGACGGATGAGGGTGCTTTTGCCGGCGCCGCTTGGGCCCATAATACCGACGAGGCGCCCTTGCCACACTTCAAAGGAGAGAGGATGGATGGCGGTCTTGCCATTTTTGAAGCGATAGGAGAGCTTGTGGACTTCCCAGAGGAGACGCTCTTGGGGCGGTGGCGGGCGAAACTGATCCAGGACTTCTTTGTAAGTGAGGGTGTAGCCGTAGTTCAGGCGCAGAAGGGCACCTTCGGGGAAGGTTCGGATGACATCGCCGCGGATCCATTGGCCGTTGAGGTGGGCCTCTATGTCGCGGCCGATGAGGCGCATGAGAATGAGGTTTGCGCTTTCTAAGTAGAGGAAGGCGACGTAGCCTGGGAGATGGGGGACGGAGATGAAATGCGTGGGAGGCTGGGGTTCTTTGGAGCCCACGATCAGAAGGGTAGGCGATTGTATTTGGCGGGGGGATTGGGAGGTGGCGTAGTCGTGAATGAGGATACGTTCTTTGAGAGAGATGTCAAAGGCGTTAGCGATTTCCTCGAGGAGTTTTTCTTCGGTGGGGGTCAGATCGCGATCGCCGTGGGCGAGCTGGATGAGGTAGGCGTAGAAGAGGAAGCGTTCGGGCAGGGTGAGTTGCTGAGCGAGGTTACGGATGAGGAGGGTGGGTTCGAGGGTAGTGCCCTGGCGGAGGTAATGCTGGATGCGTTGGAGGGCTTCGTCGGGGTCTGTGCCGAGCTGTTGGAGGAGTTCTTTGAGGATGGTCTGCTCCCGGCTGGTGAAGCTACCCTGGAGGGTGAGATAAGCGAGGATGCGCAGAAGGCCGTCAAGGAGAATAGCCTGCACAGGTGCAAAGTTTAGACAATTGCTGGGGAGAGTTGGCGTTCGATTTTGAGGAGGCCGCGGACTTTTTCCAGCGCTTGGATGAGGCTGACGAGGTCGTGCTCGGTGTAGACCCAGAGTTCTACGATGCCTTGGAAGTAGGTTCCGTGGCCCTCGATGCGGATGGAGCGGATGTTTTTTCGTTTTTGGACGGAGATGACTTTGACGATATCGAGGAGCATGCCTGGGCGGTCTTCGCCTTCGAGGCGGAGGGCGGTGAGGAATTGTTTGGTGGGGGTTGGGGTCCAGCGGAGTGGGCGGACCTTTGAGCTGTCGAGGGAGAGGAGTTTTTGGAGGTGCGGGCAGATGGTGCGGTGGATGATAAGGCCGTCAGCGGAGAGGTAGCCCATGACGGCATCAAAGGGGATGGGATAGCAGCAGGTGGCGTAGTTGTAGGGTTCGTCATTATGACCGATTTCGGTGGCGCCGCTGAGGATGCCGAGCTTTTCGCGCAGTTGGTCTACGATGGAAGAGGTGCCGTGGGAGAGACGTTTGAGGCGGATGAATTCTTGGATTCTGGGGAGGTCTATCTGATGGGTGCCGAGGCGGTAATGAAGTTCTTCCAGGGAGGGCAGTTTGAGGTACCATAGGAGTTCTCGGATGATGGCGTCGTCGGGGCGAATGCCCAGGTGTCGCAAGCGCCACTCAAAGATGGCGCGGCCGCGTTCTATGGCTTCTTTGCGTTGCTGTTTGAGGTATTCGCGGATTTTTTGGCGAGCGCGGGCGGTTTTGACGATTTTGAGTTGGTCTTCGGTGGGTTGGGCGCGCTCACTGGTGATGATTTCTACCTGGTCGGCATTTTGGAGCTCGTAGCTGAGGAGGACGGGTTTGCCATTGACTTTGGCGGCGATAGCATGTCTCCCGATTTCAGAGTGGATTTCGTAAGCGAAATCCAGCGCGGTAGCGCCGTGGGGGAGGACTTTGAGTTCGCCTTTGGGCGTGAAGACGTAGACTTCATCCTGGGCGATTTCGGGGCGGAGCTCGCTAATGAGGTCGATGTTTGGGAGGTCGGGGTTTTGCAGGAGGCTGCGGATGCGGGCAAGCCATCGGTCCAGCGCTTCGTCGTAAGGGGAGGGTTGGCCGTTTTTTTGGGATTCTTTGTAGCGCCAGTGCGCGACGAGGCCGTACTCGGCGGCTTCATGCATGCGGCGGGAACGGATTTGGACCTCTACCCATTTGCCTTCGGGGCCCATGACGGTGATGTGAAGGGCTTCGTAACCGGTAGCTTTGGGCTGGCTGAGCCAGTCTCTCAGACGGTTGTGGTTGGGGCGGTAGAGCTGGGTGATGATTGAGTAGACCCGCCAGCAGTCGGCTTTTTCGGTCTCTGGCGGCGAGTCAATGATGATGCGCACTGCGAAGATGTCGTAGATCTCCTCAAAGGGAATACCCTGGCGCTGCATTTTTTGGTAGATGGAGCTGATAGCTTTGATGCGACTTTCTATCTTATAGGGAATTCCGAGCTCTTTTTTGAGCTTTTCCTCAATAGGTGTGATGAAGCGGTTGATGTAGGCGGTACGTTCTTTTGCGGTTTCCTGGAGTTTTTGTTTGATAGTTTCGTAGGTGGCGGGGTCGCGGTGGAGGAGGATGAGGTCTTCTATTTCGGTGCGGATGTTGTAGAGGCCGAGGCGGTGTGCGATAGGGACGTAGAGGAATTCGGTTTCTGCGAGGATTTTGGCCTGTTTTTCTGGACGGAGGCTGGAGAGGGTACGGAGGTTGTGGAGGCGGTCTGCGAGTTTGATGAGGGCGACGCGGATGTCGTCGGCCATGGTGAGGAGGATTTTTCGGAAGGTTTCGGCCTGGGAGGAATCCAGGGGACTTTCTACGCGGGAGATTTTGGTGAGGCCCTCCACGAGACGGGCGACGGTAGAGCCGAATTGCGTTTCTATGACCTCTATTTCAGTGCTGGTGTCTTCTACCACATCGTGGAGGAGTGCGGCGGCGATGGCATGGGGGTCGCGTAGGCCGATTTCTTTGACGAGAATCTGGGCAACAGCGAGTGGGTGGAGGATGTAGGGTTCGCCACTTTTTCGGCGGGCGCCCTGGTGCTGTCGGAGGGCGAAGCGGAAAGCTTTTCGGACGAGGGGGCGTTCAGTTTTGGGATCGAGGCCACAGGAGCGCAGGAGACGGCGGTATTCGCGGAGGATNAGGCGCTTTTCGTCCTCTGAGAAGGCGACCTCCCAGGTTTTTTCCATGGAGTCAAATTTAGCGCAGTTTAGGCGGGGAGGGGAGCAAACCANCGAGGGTGGCTTTGTAAGCTGGATGTTTTTTGGGAGGTGCGGTAGGGTGTTTAGCTTGTGTGGGGGGTATTGTTTTGGGCTGGTCAGCTTCGCTTACGGCGGGGCCGGCCANACCTATCTTTTCTTCAAGGANGTGGATACTTTCGTATGCTCAGTTGCGGAGCAGGTGTTTTAGCTTAGTGGGTCTTGGGATAGTTTTTTGAACCAATTTACCCATTGTGCGGCGATTTGGGCGGGGGTTGGGGGAGCGGCGTAGGGGAGCTTGCTAGTGGGCAGGTGAGCTAATAGGTCTTCTACGCGCTCGTAGGNGTGGAGGCCTGGGGCGTCCCATGGCAAAGGGCCCGGGTAAAAGACGGGTTTGCCCCACGGCAGGGCTAAGAGAAGNGGCTGCGCTGTCGGCAGGANGACTGCTTGGCAGGTATCGAGTAGACTTTCTACATCCAGCCAGGAGAGTCCCAGATAGATGGTGACGTGCCTCGGGTGATGGCTGTGCAGTCGTCGGAGAAGCGTGGTCTCGGCTGCCCAGCCCGTGAAGAGAAGGGACCACCCGGCCCCCAGAAGGTGTCTACCCAGGTCATGGGCGGTTTTGAGGTTATAGCTATTCACGGGGATGAGGAGGCGGTTCTTGCCTGCTATGGGTACCTGTGGCAAACCGCTATGTGGCCACTGCAGTCTCCCCGCCGCGGCGAGAAAGTCCACCATCACCGACTTAAAGCGTCTTTTCCAGCGCGCTGGGCATTCCGTTTTCTGGGAGGCTATATGCACTATGGCAGCGGGCACGAACTCCTCAGCCTGCCAGAAGGCTTCCACCACCTGAGAGAGCCGTGAGCTTGACCAGTTTCCCCAAAAAGTGATTTCGCGTCCCCGGCTATCCCACACTGCCATTTCGTAGGCGGGGGCTGAGTGGTGTCGGTAGAAGCGTAGAAGCCAGAGGGGAAGGTGCTCAGATAGGGCTTCGGAGAGTAGGCGCAGGGGGTCTTGCCACAGCTCGGACGCGCTCCCGAGATTGGCTTCTACCCAGAAGACCAGTCCCTTCATTCAGAAGACGCAGCGGAAGGTAGATAAGGGGCTGTATTTTTCCGCGCTGGAGGATGAGGAGGCCTTCCCAGATAGCGGCGGATAAGCTACTGATAGAACCATCTGGGGTTCCTACCTTATCGTAGGCTACGCCATGATCGGGTGCTGTCCGGATAAAGGGCAATCCCGCCGTGTACTGATACCCCTCCCACTCTTCCAGAAGCTTGAAGGGGATAAGCCCCTGATCATGGTAGAGGGCCACGACGCCATCCACCCCATAAAAATGCCGAGCCCCAAAAAAGCCATCAGCCGGATACGGCCCGCCCACCCGATGTTCCTGCGACAGCCGTGCGATAAGGGGCTTTAGCCAGGTCTCCTCCTCTGTACCAATGATCCCGCCATCACCAGCATGCGGATTAAGCGCTAAAACGGCGATCCGCGGCTTGGGGATCGCAAAGTCTATTCGAAGTGCATCTATAAACTGCAAAATTACCTGCTCGACTCGCTCTGGCGTCAGAGCCTCAGCTACCCGAGAGAGCGGGATATGCTCCGTCGCCACAGCCACCCGTAGTCTTTCGCCAACCATGACCATGAGGGTTTTACCGGGGTAGAGATGCGAGAGGTACTCGGTGTGGCCGCGATAGGGAAACCGCTCTGCATCATAGAAAGTCGCTTTGTCTACGGGTAGGGTCACCAGGAGCTTGAGAAGGCCTTTTTGGGCATCCTCCACCGCTCGGGTAAAAGAGAGACGAGCGATAGCGCCATTTTCCGGGGAGGTGGTTTTGAGGCGAACCTCACCTGTCAGCGGAAGGTCAATGAGATTGAGGATGTCCGGCCGCGCCTCGGCGGGTTGACGAATAACATGGTACCGCAGCTGGGAGAAGCCAAGAAAGCTGCGCCACTGTTCGATCACGCGACGGGGCGCATACAAGACCGGAATGAATTCATCTTTCCAGGTGTCACCCTGCAAAATCGTCAAGAGGAGCTGCGGCCCTATCCCGCCGGGTTCTCCTATGGTAAAGCCTACTATCGGTTTGTCATCCGAGGCGGTCTCCATAGCGTTCAATGAAGTCTAAGATTAGGCGCACGCCCACGCCGGTGGCGTGTTTGACCTGGTAGTGTTTAGGGAAACCCCGGTCAGGCGGAAGCGGCTTATTGTAGTAAGCGGTGCCGGCAATATCGAGATGGGCCCAAGGGTATCGCACGAAGTACTCTAAAAACTTCGCAGCGGTGATGGCCCCTCCCTCCCGGCCGGCGGAGTTCTTGATGGCGGCGATATCGCTCCGGATGAGATAGCCATACTCTGGCCAGAGGGGAAACTCCACTAGCCGCTCGTAAGTACGAAAGCCGCTTTCTAAGAAGCCATCCCGGACGAGGGAGCCAGCATTGGTGAAAAAGGCAGAGGCATAAGGGCCTACGGCCAGGGCTGCAGCGCCCGTAAGGGTAGCTACATCTATGGCGAGGGCGGGGTCATAACGTCGCGCATGGACCAGCGCATCCGCCAGAATAAGTCGCCCCTCTGCGTCTGTATTGCGAATTTCCACCGGCGTCCCGTCCGAGATGTAGATGATATCGCTGGGAGTATAAGCATTTTCGCCGGGACGGTTATCGGTGGCAGGCACCAGCGCAATAAGGTGATAAGGGAGGCCAAGCTCCGCGGCTGCTACCAGGACATTGGCCACCACAGCCCCGCCGGCCATGTCCACCTTCATGTAGTCCATGCTGTCGGGGGTGGGTTTGAGACTAAGGCCGCCCGTGTCAAAGACCAGCCCTTTCCCTACCAGGACGATGGGTTTTTTATTGCGAGCATGGGCAGGCTTGTACTCGGCGATCGTAAAAGTCGGCGGCAAGATGCTCCCCTGATTGACGGCCAGGATTCCCCCCATCTTTTCGGCTTCTATGCGGGTCTTGTCCCACACTTCTACCCGGAAGTTATGCGCCCGCCCCAGGGCCTGAATGTGCTCAGCCAGGGCTAAAGCCGTCATGACATTGGGCGGCTCATTGACCCAATCACGCGTTCTATTGACCACCCGTCCAATCGTCAGCCCTTTTTCTAAAAACTTTTCTGCTTCGCTTTCTGGAGCAAAAATGGCGATTTCTTCCACACTGGGAATCGGCTCTACCAGATACTTTGTGAAGCGATAGAGGCTCATGAGGGCTAATTCGCCTATGCTCTGGTAAGTGTAGGCGCGGTCGTGGGGATTTTGCGGTTCTATCCAGCGGATTTGGACGTTTTTCCAGCCTACCTCCTCTGCTTTGCGTAAGGCATAGTAAACCCCTCTGCGAAGGGTCTCTACGTCATCGTTCGGCAGGACGATCTGGAGCCCTTCTCGCACCCCATCGCGATAAAAAGTCAAGCGTCTATCCATAGGCAAGAGGTCGGGGGAGAGGCCCTGATTTTGGAGGATGGCTTCTCGTGCTTCGGTGGCGCTGGGCGAGGTGAGCCAGAGAATGGGCCAATCGGGCCGGAGGTTGCGCACGATGTAGGCTTTCATGGCGGCAAAGATAGGGCGGGGTGCCCTATCGCCCCGGTCGGATAAGCGCCCGTACCTTCGGTGGCCATACCAAACGACTCCCTCTTGCCCGGAGATCTCTCAGATCAATACCCTTATGTTATGCAAGAGATACATTCAATATAACTTCTAAGCTATGACATTACCATGTATCGCTGATATGTTCTATGATAAGTTCAGAACTTTTGTTGATGTGGCCGCGCTGGGCATAGATAAAGCGAACATGGGGATTTTCTGCGATGATCTGGGCAGCTTTTTAAAGGTGGTCTGGTAGCCACACATCGTCTGAGTCCAAAAAGGCAATCCACTCGGTTTGGGCAGCCTTGACCCCCACCATCCGGGCGTAGGCAGGACCACTATTTTCGGGAAGGCGAATATAGTGGACGCTGGGGTGCGCGCCATACCACTTCTCCATGAGCTGGGGCGTATCATCCATAGAAGCATCATCTACCACATACACGCCGATGGGCGGTACACTTTGGGATAACGCACTCTCAATAGCCTCTCGTAGGAAGCAGGCTCGGTTGTAAGTGGGAATAATTACAGCTACGTTTAGCCGTAGCGCGTTCATATAGCACAAAAGTATTTATCTTTTCGCCAAGCGGAATTTTACCTCCTCCTTAGGTGGGGGAGCGAATACCTGGTGTGGCCTACCTTTGCCCAGAAGCGCTGAGGGTTTTGACATGGATACCGCCCCGCCTTATAGTCGTACCAGTACGAGCTGGAATATCTTTTTCAACCTCCTCTCACAAGCGATTATTCTCGGCACAGCTTTCCTGACCACCCCTTACATCGTGAATAAACTTGGGGAAGATGCCTATGGGGTGGTCATCCTTATAGGCACTTTCTTGGGCTACTTGGGGCTGCTGGAGTTTGGGCTGAGCGACGCGCTCATCCGCTATCTCACGCAATGCATAGCTACAGAGGAAAAAGAAAAATTCCGCATTTTTTTATGGTCTCAGTAATAGTATACGTGCTTATTGGCTTTTTAGGGGGAATTTTGTTAATAATATTGACTCCACAAATCGTGTATTATTTCTTAAGCATTCCGGCCTACCTCCAGCGGGCGACTATGATCGCTTTTTTTATTGGTGCTGGCTCTTTCATGATAAACCTTCTCATTCAGCCTTTTAGGGCTATTTTATGGGCATATGGTAGGATAGACTTAGCAGCTCTGGTAGTCTTAATGACTGGTGTTATGCAGCCAGTGATGGCTATTGTAGCTATTTCGCTAAGATATGGTGTGGTTGGGGTGAGTGCGGCCACCTTCTTTACCAATCTCAGTGCCTTTTTGCTGGTTGTATGGTTGGCTACACGCCTACACCGAAGCTGGGGTAAGCCTGTCTGGGATACAACAAGCCTGAAGACCCTATTTCGCTATGGCGGTTGGCTTACCATCGCTCAGATTACTATTCAAGGGGCCTCTTCGGTGGATAAAGTTCTCATGGGGCGCTATCTTAGCGCTGCTATGGTAGGATACTATAACCTCTCACTAACAATCCCTCTCAAACTATGGATCATTCACGGTGCGTTTGCTTCCTCGGCTTTCCCGCTTTTAGTTAGTCTGCATGCCCAAAAGGCCTCTTCAGTCGAGGTATTTCGCATAATGCAGCGCTTTGCTCGGGGCGTCCAGCTTCTTTTAGCTCCACTCGTTCTTTTTCTTGTTTTTTTCGGAGGCTTACTCTTACATGTCTGGATAAATGAGAGGGTGGCTTATCATGGGCGTCTGATCATGGGTATAGCCTCGTTGAGCATGCTGCTGGNAGGGATGAACGCCATTNTCCACATGCTTGTNCGGGCATGGGAGCGGGCAGACCTCAGCGCTAAGGCCTACCTGGGCGCTGCCTTGGTGTATCTTCCCATCCTTTTTCTACTTATAAAACGACTCGGCATCCTCGGAGCTGCCCTATGTTCATTCTTATATGCCGCTACAGAGCTACTTCTCCTTCTTATTTTCACAAAAAGTCTGATTCAGGTGCCTATTTCGGCTTGGCTGACCCTCATCCTAAACCGACATTTACTCATCTTAGCCGCTGTTGGGCTGGGGACGATCTTATTGCAACCGCTACTCGCCTGGCCGCCCCTCTGGAAACTATTGATATTAGGCGGGGCTTATCTGCTTTTCAGCTGGGCGTATGTGTGGTTCATAGGCTTTTCTCGGGAAGAGCGGCAGTCTATTCTGAGAATGCTCCTTAGCCGTTTCGGTCGTGAGTCAGTGCGCTCATCGTGATAGCGAAATAAAG
>JGI24185J35167_1000441_pt1 | contig 18721 bp, 10 predicted proteins | sample YNPBryunderm2012_FD_35167 | JGI IMG/M metagenome (IMG submission 35167) | reverse complement strand
CGCAACCGCGCCAGTGCCGCCAAAAATGTCGGCAACCCCTCTACGGATGGAGCTGCCTGCCGCAATCCATCGGCTTCCCTGTTCCAGACGGCCAGAAATGCCTCGGCGGCTTCCAGGGTCTGACCTGTTCTTTTGGCGCGTCTTTCCTCCTCAATGGCGGCTTTCAGCGCTACTGCTTGCTCCTCTAGGGACTGCAAGCCAGCCGTGTAATCATCCGGCTTTAGGGTGTTCTGCTCAGTGATGCACTCGGCCTCTTTCAAGGGAATACCCAAGCTGCGGAGTTGGTTGAACACCTGCTTGAGTTCAGCGACAAGCGTTGCCCGGCCGTAAGCGGCTACTAGTTCCGCCACTAGTTCATCACCCTGGTCAATCGCGTCGGTTACGGCCTGCTGCGCCGCCTGATCGAGCATGAGGGCGGCCGTGTATTCATCGAGTGTGGTAAAGGTCGGATCAACTCCGGCGGCAATTGGAAACTCGTGCAGCAGCCGCGAACAAAAGCTGTGAATCGTCCCGATGGCAGCAGTTTCAAGCTGGCGTTTTCGCTGCCGCCACAGAAGCTCGGTGTCCTTCCCCTGGTGCCTCCTTATCAGCTCATCCATGCGCTGCCGGATACGCTCGCGCATTTCGTTTGCGGCCTTGTTGGTAAAGGTAATGGCCACGATGTGTTCGACGCCGACACCCGGCTGCTCGAGTAGGCGCAGAAACCGCTCGGTCAGCACGCGTGTCTTGCCGGCGCCCGGGCCGGCCGTAACGACCAGCGGACAATCAAGCACCTCAATCGCTCGCCGCTGGTTCTCTGTAAGTCCTGTCACAGGATCGAGCGTAACAACCATATTTCACCAAAGAGCGCCAAAATCCGGTCGCGGCTGCGCGCTAAGAACAACCTAGCGCCGGGCTAAAGTTAGGCTATAGTCCGGCATCTAACTTTATCTTGCCCAAGTTTATCTGTTGCTATGTCGTCTGGAGTTGTAGAACCGCTATCGGCTACCGCACCACATCCCTCTCTTTCCAGGGAACAACAGCACGAGCTGTACTACTACCTCAAGCTTACTCGGTTGCTTGAAGAACGGCTCGTCAACTTGTACCGCCAGACAAAGGTCATCGGCGGGCTGTACCGTTCGCTCGGCCAGGAAGCCACGGCTGTCGGGAGCGCTTATGCCTTAGACAAGTCACATAACGACATGATCGCCCCGCTTATCCGTGACCTCGGGGCAATGTTGGTTATGGGCGCTACGCCACGGGAACTGTTTTTGCAGTATATGGCCAAACGCGACAGTCCAAGCCGTGGACGCGACTTGCAGATTCACTTTGCAGATTTACGGCGCGGCTTCATCGGTCCGATTTCACACTTGGGTGACATGCTGCCGGTGATGTGTGGCGTTGCGCTAGGCTCTCGTTTGCGGCGCGAATCGCGCGTCTGCTTGGTCTACATGGGGGACGGCGCTTCCTCGACCGGCGCATTTGCCGAAGGCATGAACTTCGCCGCCGTGCTGCGGCTGCCGGTAGTCGTCATTGTCGAAAACAACGGCTACGCCTACTCAACGCCAACCAGCCGTCAGATGGCCGTTGAGCGCATTGTGGACAAAGCCGTGGGCTTTGGCGTCCGGGGCGAGCGCGTTGACGGAAATGATGTCCTTGCCGTGTACGATGTCACGCGGCGTGCCGTCGAACATGCCCGTGCTGGCGGCGGTGTGACACTCATCGAGGCCGTCACTTTTCGGATGAAAGGCCACGCCGAGCACGACGACCAACGCTACGTGCCGAAAGAACTGCTGGAGATGTGGGCCGCCAGGGACCCGCTGCAACGCTATGAGCGGTACCTGCTTGAAACAGGTCTGGCGACGCCGGACGAATTGGAAGCCATCACGGCGCGGATTTCCCGGCAACTTGATGAAGACGTAGCCTTTGCTGAAGCCAACCCGATGCCTGACCCAGCTTCGGCGCTGCTCGATGTCTATGCGTCCTAACTACTCTTTGCCGTAAAAGGTTCAGTGATGGTCAACGTTGCCCTTCGCTCGCCTTCATTCCGCTCTGCGCCGCCGGTGGTCAACCTGACCAAAGCTTTCTCAACGCCTTTCAAAAACGTCGTTGCGACGGCGCGAACATGCTATTCGGCAGGTGGTATTGTTCGCGACGAAGACATCCATGACCGCTTCGAGCCGCTTGCACGTAGCATTTATGATGCTGGACACCACACCACCTACCAGCATGCTCACTTCCAGTTTGCCCTAGCCAATGTGTCCCGGCAGTTTATCTGGAGCTTTCTGCACGCTCACCCGTTTTACAACTCCGAGCAAGTAAGCCAGCGCTACGTGCCTGTCAAACCGGGGACGTACTTCATTCCGGCGCTGTCTGGTGAAGCGCTGGCCGTGTATGAAGCCGCCATTGCGCATCAGTTTGACGCTTACCGGATGCTGACCGAACGCTTGCAGCCGGTGGTCGCAGCCGAGTACCGCAAGCTGTTTTCCAAACACGACCCACAGCACCCCAAAGTACGCCGCAGGATAGAGAAGCGCGCTATGGAAGTTGCGCGGTACGTTCTGCCCGTGGCTACCTTTGCCTACCTGTACCACACGGTTTCGGGCATTACGCTGTTGCGCTACTGGCGGCTATGTGAACAGTACGACGCCCCTGAAGAAACGCGCGCCGTGGTAGGCGCGATGGTTGCAGCGCTGCTGGCGCACGATCCGTTGTACCAGACGGTGCTGGAAGAACCCCTGCCTCTGGAAGCCACGCTGGAATTCAATTTTGCTGGGTGGGGCGCCTCCGATGGCCAGCGGCAAATCTTTCGGCAGGAATTCGATGCCAGCTTGGGTGGGCGGATTTCGCGCCTCGTGGACTGGAAACCTCAGAATGAAGCCTTGCTGGCTGCTGCCGTCCGGGAAGTTCTAGGCCTGCCAGCAGCAGCGCTGTCTGACGACGACGCGGTGGCGCTCGTTCTCGATCCGGCACGCAACCGGCTGCTCGGTGAAAAACTCAACCTGACAACGCATGCAAAGCTGACGCGAGCATTGGTTCACCCACACTACACTTTCCGCAAGAAGCTGAGCCACACGGCGGATTCCCAAGACCAGCGCCACCGGATGACTCCTGCTTCGCGTCCTCTCCTGGTTGGACATCTTGACACCGAGCCGGATTACGAGACTCCGGCGCTCATTTACCTCGACGAGCGGCTTGAACGGCTTTACCGCGAGACCATGGCCCGTACTTGGGAAGCGATTGGGCGGCTGAAGGTGCTCGGCGTTTCTGCCGTTGATGCCGCCTACCTGCTCCCGAACGCGGTCTCTATCCGTTTCACAGAGTCATCCGATCTGCTTAACCTGCACCACAAGCACCGTATGCGGCTGTGTTACCTGGCACAGGAAGAAATCTGGCGGGCTTCGGTTGAAGAAGCCCAGCAGATTCGAGAAGTCAACCCCCGGATTGGACGCTGGCTGCTACCGCCGTGTAGCCAGCGTGCTGCTGCTGGCGTGCGTCCGATCTGCCCGGAAGGCGAGCGGTTCTGTGGTGTCCGTGTGTGGAAGCTGGACCTCACCGCCTACCGGCGCACGTTTTAGGCTTGCTCCAAAGGCCACAAAGCAGATGAGAGCAGAGTCTGATTTGACCGAAGCTTCTCGGGGCCGAGCCTGACAAAGCCAAGTTACTTGACAGGTTATAGCAAGGCATCTATGTTCGGCCACTTGAGTTTCACTTCAAAAGGACTAGTTTCATGGCGATTGGTGTCAAGCTCACGACCACGCGCAACAAAGAAAAAGCCAGAGCCAAAGCTGCCCAGGCAGCCGCTGCTGCGCCGCCAATGACCCCAGAGCGGGAAGAACTGCTCCGTCCGCCGGCTTTCGATCTCTTTCTGCATCGCATCCGTCAGGCGATTGAAGATACGGAGCTCCCACTGCGAAAGATTGGACTGGCGCTGCTCATCGTACTTGTGGTCTCCGGCGGCGCCTACTGGTTTTACAGTTACAACAAGGCTAAGGGCGAGCAGGCGTTTGCTGAGGCACTGGCGATCTACAATGCTGAAATCAAAGAGCCACCCAAAGAAGGGGAAGCAGCTAGCGAAGANGACCCCCCTGNTCCGGGCAAAAAGACCTACCCGGATGAAAAAACCAAGTACACTGAAGCGGCGGCTGCTTTTGACAAAGCTGCCGGCTATGCTTCGCAGAGCTTCATCAGTCGTTACTATGCGGCCTTGTGCCGACTCAAGCTTGACCCGGCGCAAGGTCTCCAAGCGCTGCGGGAGCTTTCTGTCACACCGGGCGCTGTTGGTCAGATGGCGACGCTTGCGCTGGCCGATGCTCTAGCCGCCGAAGGCAAAGTGGATGAAGCTATTGCGCAGTACCAACAACTGCGTGAAAAGTGCGCCCAGGCAAGTGGCAACGCAGTGGTCTCAAACGAAGCCATTGCTTTTGCCCTCGGCAAGCTTTACGAAGCTAAGCAGGACCACGCCGCAGCCATCAAGGAATACACCATCGCAGCTAAATCGCGGAGCATGGCGCTACTGGGGCAACAGGCCTATCAACGCCTAGCAGCACTTGACCCGGAAATGGCCCGTCAGATTCCCGAGCCTAAACTCGGCGAAGGCGACGCCTTCTAAAGGCGCTTACCTGGCACGTAGCGCCTTGCCCGATGTCCAATCTTGCCTGGCGCACCATTACAGCACTCGTCGCGCTCCCGCTGCTGTTTTGGAGCATTTGGCTTTCAACTCCTTTTCTCTTTGTCAGCTTTGTCATTCTGGCTACGCTACTTGGCCTGCTTGAATACTTTCGTCTGGCCGAAAGACTCGGCTTTGCTCCCTTCACAGGCGTCGGCATCTGTGGATTGTTTGGCGTTCACGTTCTGTTTTACACCCGCGCCATTGAGTTTTTACCGGCACTGCTGGGTTTGCTGTTGGGCGTGACAATGGTCCAGGGAGTACTGACGGAACGCGATTTCAAAAAGTCCCTCCCTTCTCACGCAGCTACCTTGCATGGCGTCGTCTATGTGGGGGTGTTGTGTGGTTTTCTCATCGGGCTCAAACGACTTGAACCGCCGGAACTAGGCAGCCGGTTTCTCACATTCTTCTTTGTGGTTATCATGGCCGGGGATGTCACGGCGTATTTTGTCGGCCGCGCCTTTGGGCGGCACAAGTTGGCGCCGTTGGTCAGCCCCGGAAAGACTGTTGAAGGGTCTATCGGCAACCTTGTAGGTAGCCTTGCTGCAGCAGTAGTGGTGCATTTCGGGTTATTCCCGGCGCTACCCCTTTCACATGCTCTTCTTCTGGCCGTCGTCATGAACATTATCGGACAACTTGGCGATCTGTACGAATCACTTCTCAAGCGGGGTGCGGGAGCAAAGGATGCTGCGGCAGTGCTGCCCGGTCATGGTGGGCTTCTCGACCGACTTGACAGTTTGCTCTTCAACGCACCCGTGCTTTATTACTACGCCCAGTATGGCCTGCGCTAACCCAGCAGGATATGGTTGGTACTCACCGCAGAACAGTTGCCATCTGTGCCCTACACGGCAGGATAAAGCATGAAGCTCCCTACGCTGGCCATTGCTGCAACATGCCTTGTTATCGGGTTCTTCATCGGATTTGCCTACACCAACAGCCGCAACCGAGCGTTTCTTCGCGAGCAGATTGAGAAGGCGCGAGCCGAAGCCTTTGCGGCCAGCAACCGAACGCCTACCGGTGCAGCGCCGGACGATGAAATTCACCGCAACCCAAATATCGAGACAGTGCTGGCCGAGGCAGCCAGCAAACGGGGCGACTTTGACACGCAAGTCCGGCTTGGAATCTTCTTAGCCGAACACGGGCGTATCACCGAAGCGCGTGAATGTTTTGAAGCTGCTGTCAAGCTCCGCCCCGACGACTGGCAAGCGCTGGCCATTCTGGGACGCCTGTTGGCGGCTGAGTCAAAGTATCCAGAAGCGATCGCCCGCTTTGAAGCTGCGTACAAACTGCAACCAAACAACGGACAGATTGTGGTTGGGCTAGCCAACGCGCTTTTTGACGCTAAACGCTACGAAGAAGCCCAGAAGTGGTATGAAAAGGCGCTTACGTTGACGCCTAAGGATGTCAATGTCATTACAGACCTGGGCTTGACTTACTACTTCCGCCGCCCGCAGCAGTTGGAAAAGGCAATGGAGTACTTTAGGCAGTCCCTGAGCATTGACCCAAACCACACGCTTACGCTTCAGAACTACGCCGTTGCCCTGCTTGACGCCAATCGTCCTGAAGAAGCTAAGCCAATTGTGGAGAAACTCGCACAACTGGCGCCCCAAAACGAGATGTTGCCGGTACTCAGGCAGCGGCTGGCACAGGCAAACACCACGGGCAACATTCCACCCCACTAGCTTACCGGGGGACAGCAACGCGCTGCAGAATATCTGCAATGACTACGTCCGGCGTAAGACCGTCAATCTCGGCTTCCGAACGCAGCACAACTCGATGTCGTAAGACAGGCAAAGCCACGGCCTTGACATCATCTGGAGTAACAAATGTCCGTCCTTCTAAAGCGGCATGGACTTTTGCAGTAAGTAGCAATGCTACGGCTGCGCGGGGACTTGCCCCCCACGCCAGATTGAGCGCCGCCGGGGGGCGGGTTGCACGAACAATGTTGACAATATAGCGCTGGACGCTTTCCTCAACGACGATCCCCCGAACAGAGGCCTGGCACTGAAGCAGGATGCTTGAATCCGGCAGACATTCCAACGGAATACCTTCAAGCCGACGGGCATTGAAACCGCCGCTCCAGTTAGCAACAATCTGAATTTCCTCCTCTGGCGAAGGATACTCTACAAGGATTTTCAGCAGAAAACGGTCGAGCTGAGCTTCAGGTAGCGGATAAGTTCCTTCGTACTCAATCGGATTCTGCGTTGCTAAAACCATAAACAGCGGCGACATGCGGTGGGTTTCGCCATCTACCGTCACCTGCCGCTCTTCCATGGCTTCAAGCAAGGCCGCCTGGGTTTTGGGTGGTGTGCGGTTGATTTCATCCGCCAGCAGCAAATCGGTAAAAATCGGCCCCCGGCGAAACGTAAACAGACCGGTTGCTGTGTTGTAGACATTTGTTCCGGTTATGTCGGCCGGCATCATGTCGGGGGTAAACTGGATACGGTTGAAACCGGCTCCAATGATCCGCGCCAAGGTTCTGACCAGCAGGGTCTTGGCTGTACCTGGCGGCCCCTCCAGCAAAACATGCCCTTCCGCCAGCAGGGCAATAAGAACTTGGTCAATGACAGACTGTTGACCAACAATGACAAGACGCAGTTGGCGCCGGATGAACTCAGCAACCTCTTGCACCGACACGTCCATACTTCTGCACCGAGTCCCCTACACAGGTTTCCTTTGCACCGCGCGCTGCGCCAAACAGCCCTGGTAGGTCACTGCCCTTTTGCCTGCGGCGCAAGGTATTCCTAGGTTTTCTCGCGCTGTTCTCGGTGATGTCGAATCCATGCCAGCACACAGGTGGCAGTTAGGTATTTTCAACAGGCTATAAGCTTTTTCTGCGCGCCGATCTTTGGACTCATGCTTATTGGCTTACCGACGCTTGGGCACCACATGTTGCCGCCTGGCCTCAACACGCTGCTCTGCCGCAGCTGGCTTTCCGGGCAGCTTGTCATCATTAGCTGTAGTTTTTCTACACGGTAGCTGTCCACGCGGGGGGTAGCAACTCTGCATTACACCGTATGCAGCAGCAGCGCATCATCGCGGTCGAAAGGTTGATTATGGGCGGCACAGACACAGAAATACCGTCCCATGCATCGGCTCATAACGTGCTGGGTCTTATCAAAGCGCATGTACTGAAGCTCCGGTACGCGACGGTCGGGGGCTGACAGTGTACGTCACATTCTCCGCACAAGATACTCTCCACCCTGCTTTACGGTAAGGTTTGCCGGCTACAGACCCTCACTCACCACCTCGGCGAAATCTAGCTCACTGGTTGGCGTCAACCCAAACAAGTTCTTGCGCACGGGTTGCCGTTCGAGACGCTGGCGAACCTCGGCCAAAAGCTGCCTGGCTTCCTCTGTGGCAGTCGGCGAACTAGACAGCAAAGCCTCGGCAAATTGGACTGCGAGTTCTCTTTCTTGCTGCGCCAATGCAGCCATTGCCAGTTTTGACAGCAACTGCTGCCGGTCAGCAAGCCGCCGATCAGCCACCTCCCGGCTGGCAGACGTGTACGCTGTAGCCGGCCAGGAAACAATTGGCTGCTCGTAGACAAACCCGGCAGTTGGGGGTAACGTCGAATGCTCCTGTGAACCGAGCTGCACCTTGCGCGCCAGTGCCAGTGCCAGTGCGGTTTGGTTAGCAGCCAGAGCAACCCGAATGACCTCTTCTAGATTAGATGAGTATCCCTCACGAATAGCCTGCACATAGGCCAGAACAGCCTGTCCCGGACGGTTCATCCGCTCTAGAAACTGTCCGTAGGCAACTCGCGCGCCTATGGCATAGGGCATCTGTGTCGCTTGCTCAAAGGTCCTCTGCGCTTCGGCGACTTGTCCCAACGCCTCATGCAACCGAGCTAGACATGTCAAACCTTCTGCATCGGATGCCCCGCGTGCTTTGTTTAGCAGGGCTTCCCCTAACCCTGGCTGCTGACGCACCAAAGCAACCAGTTGTTCAAGTCCGCGCTGCCGTTCCTCGGCCTTCAGCCGGCGGTCTTGCACCAGTTCATAGAGTTGGGCGGCAGCGGTTTCCAGATTACCGGTGCGCGCCAGCAGACGTGCCAGTTCAATCCGGTTTTCAGCGTCGTCAGGAAATTGCCTGGCTAGCCGCCTACGCCACGCTACGGCCGGCTCAAAAGCGCCGTACTTTGCGGCTAGTGCTGCCGCCTCGGCCATAACTTGCGGTTCGGGGTGACGCTCGACAAGCCGGGTCAACTGTTGCAGCGCCATCTCTGTCTGTTGACGCATCAACTGGGCTTCAATGTAGCCCAGAGCTGTCCCCACGCTATCTTCCCGGACCACCTGCAAGCGGTAGTAAGTTTCTAGAAATGCGATGGCCTCGTCGGTTTTGCCTTCATTGAGCAAGAGATAACAAGCATGCTGCGCCCGCCGGACAGCTGCTGTGTCGTCCGGCTCATTCGTACCGACTGAAGTTGAAGTAGCAACAAAGGCTTGCAAGCGCTCAACGGCGGCTGCGGTGCGGCCGCTGCGCAAGGCAGTTACGGCCTGCGCCATCACCAACCACTCCGGCTCGACTGCAATGGCTTCTGGATCGGGAATGTAAAGGTCAGGGGGCGCTTCTTCCCGGAGTCGGCCAAACAGCATCTGCCGCGTGGTGGCTATCTCTTTCAGTTCTCGCTCGGCTTCGGCATAAGCTTTTGAAGCAATCAATGCTGCTGCCCACGCCTGCTGCAATTTTGACAAAGCAACCGCAAGATTTCCGCCGTTGGGAACTTCGTCGCTATAAAGCTCATAGTCACCACGCGTGTAGGCAGTGACAATCCGGCTCACCAGGTGCTCACTGGCAGGACGGTAAAACGGCAATCGCATCCGCTCTGGTAGGGTCTCAGTCAAGGTCAACTGCAGTCCAAGGCGGATGTCATCCGGAGTCGCGGCCAGAACCCGTACCAATGCTGGTACGATAAGCCTCTCGTGGGCAGGCTGGTTGCAGGCCAGTGTGCAGAGCAAGGTCACCAAAGGTTCGTACGCTTCTTTGGGAGCGCCCTCTCGCAACCGCTCCACAAGATAAGCCTCCACAACCGGCAGAGCCTCGCTTAGCAGGTTGTATGTTGCCAGCGCTGACAGAAATGCCACATGGGCGTTTAGCTTGTCGCGCCGGTTGTCAAGCATTTTCCGCCATGTCTCCAGTGCGGCTGTTCGGCTGCCCATTTCGTAAAGCGCGGTGCCTTCAATGGCCAGCGCTTCTGGGTCTTCCGGCGCCAGCTCACGTGCCAGCCGTGCGTGCTCAAGGGCTTCGGCATAACGTTTGCGTGCGTGCAAAAAATGCGCCAGGCTCTTTTGCGCTGCTGCCGAGCGGGGAGAAGCTTCTGTTTCGGCTACAAGAAAGCGCAGGGCATCGGCTGCCCGCGACTCATCCAAAGCAAGCCAGACGCCGTAGTTCCGCGCCGTGCGAAACCAATCCTCTCCAGTAAGCTCACGTGTAGTGTCGGGTTTTTGGTTTGCCCGCTCCCCTATCGGCCGGATACCCAACACCTGCCGATAGAGTGCTTCAACTTCTGGCGATTGGTTTCGGAAGTAAAGTTCAAGCTGCGCCAGCCGCGCCTGCCGCCAGGCAACCGGTTGTCCGGCATGCTCGATGGCTAGCCGCGCTAACTCCTTTTCACGTACATAAACCAGAAAGTTGATAAGCTGAAGCTGGTAAGGTGAAGTACCAGTAGCCAGCCTTCGCAAGCCTTCTCGATTACCCTGCTGGTAAAGCAACTGCAAAAGGCGCGCCACAAGCGGATTTTCTTCTGTGACAAGCGCACCGGTGTGTTGCCAGTAGTACTGCTCTAGCACCGCTTGCTCAGCAGCCACCTCCCCAACGTTGCGGCAGAATTCAGCTTTTGCAGCCGTGAAGTCAAATGCGCCGGGAAAGCGCGCACGGGCTTCTTCGGCCGTCAACAACGCAATCGCTGCTTTGGTGTCTAAGTGTGCTTCGTAGAAGGACAACAGTGCCCGCAGGGCGTCGCTATAGCTTTCGTCTTCTGCTGACTGTTGCGCGGCGTAGGCGGCGTCTTTGCGGCGCAGTAGGGCCTGTTCCGTCGCCCGGTAAAGGCCTAGCTCGGCGGCAAGGCTACTCATGCGCTCAAACTCAGCCGACCTGATACCGGCTAACTTCAGGCGCTGCGTCAGGGCTTCGTCGAGTTGGGCAAGCTGGGCTGCTGTGGCGTAGCTACGGATGATCTCCGGCAAACGAGATGGATAAACGACATCCTCAAGCAGGTTGCGTTGACGTTGGACGACTGCATTTTGTGGAGCCTTGGCCAGTGCCGCTTTCAGAGTTTCTAGCCGGCCAAGCGCTGCTACGGCCGACTCACGGTACAACACAGACCGCAACCACATGAGCACATCTTCTGCGTCGAAGGTCTCTGTTATCGGAGCCTTCATGACGCGCGCAAAGCCTTCGTCATAAAAGCTACCGCCCTCGGCAATGGCTCCGGCTTTCATCAAGGTTTCGCCGGCTGCAAAATACACCTTTGCAGACAACTGCTTCCGCTTGGCAAATGATTCCCGTAGGGCGCTCACAGCACGCTCGGTTTGTCCCTGTTCAAGATAAATTTGTGCTACTGCGGCTGCCCAATCTGGGTTCTGTGGCTCCAGCTCAGCAGCACGCTTCAGGGTAGCGAGCGCTTCGTCATAACGTCCGGCCTGGCGGTAAAGGCCTGCCAGCGTACTTCTGAAGTCACTCCGTTGCGGCTCGTTGACAATTGCTTTGCTATATTGCTGCACCGCGCCATCTAAGTTTCCCTGAAAGCGGTAGATTTCAGCGAGGACAACATTCCAGCGGTAGTTGCGGTCAGCCTTTGCAGCCAAGTCTGCATAATAGCGCGTTATTCGATCGAGCATGTTGTGCTGCTCGGCATAACGCAGCGCCACACGCAGCCTTGACATGTCCTCTGGCTTGCGGTTGATGAGCTCGATATGCTGGTCAACAGCTTCCTGATGGCGGCCCAGGCGCGTCAAAACCCCGATGTAACCTTTCCGCAGCTCGTACTCACTGGCTCCGGCGGCCAAGCTGGCCAGACCTTGGCGGTACAACGCTGCCAAATCGGCATCGCGCCTGGCCTCTCCTAAAAGCCGGGCCAGTTCAGTAAAAGCTTCTGTATCGGTTGGATTGGCAGCGTACCACTCGCGTAGGGTTGTTTCGGCGGCTGCCATCTGTCCGGCCGCACGTTGTTGCCGCGCCAACTGAAGGGTGAGTTTACGCCGGTAATCGCCGGTAGCGATTTGACGTGATTCCTGAGTGAGCGCCACTGCCTGGTCAATTGCACCGAGCCGTTCGTAAAAACGCCCCACTTCCTGTATAACACCCAGGTTGTTGGGAAATTCGCGGGCAAGGCTCTTGAGCGTCTGGAGCGCCGCTGGCTTCTGATTGTGTTGTTCAAAGAAAGCGGCCAGTTGGAGCCGATACTTGATATTCTCACGTTCGTCCCGTGCGACGGCCACAAGGCGCTCTAGGACTTTCTGTTCGTCGGCATGGCGCCCGGCAGCGCGAAACTCGTCCCGAACCGCTTCAAGAAATGGAATCTCCCGCCGCTGCCCTGCCTCGCGGGCCAACAGATTGAGACTAGCATTCCGTTGTTCGGCGCGCTTGAGATACTCGGCGTAGCCGAGAATCAGCTCAGGAGTGTTTTGTTTCGCCAATCGCGCCTGAAAGGCGGCTTCTATGGCGGCCGCCCCACCTTTGCGACGGGACAGAACAACCAGCCGTTCGGTTGCCTGCTCACGTCCCGGCCCATCACTAAGTAGCGCCGTCATATATTCTGCCAGCGCCTGATCATGCTGCTGCCGCTCTTCGTATAGGGCCCCAAGCTGATAGGCATAGAGCGTATCGTCGCCAAACCGTCGGCGCAGGGTTTGTAGCGTCCGAATGGCATCGTCGTAACGGTAGTAGTCCCAGTACAACGTTGCCAGTTCCAAGTAAGCTTCAGGATCACCCGGTGCGCGTCGGACAATGTTTTCCCACTGCGCAGCAGCGCCTTCCCAGTCTCCGGCTTCGGCCCGCAGTTCTCCTGCCAGGATTAGAAAGCGGTTTTCTGCTGGATAGACCCTGGCAAGCGCCGCCCAGTACTGTGCGGCTTCCTCGCGGGCGCCGGGTTCGGTTGCTGCCAGCGAGCGTAGCAGGGTGGCAAGTCGCTCGGTGTAGTACACGTCGCCTGGATACCGCGCTACGAGCTCGCGGTACACTTCAACGGCTTCTTCATGGCGCGAGAGCCAGCATGCTGCGTCAGCGGCAAACTGCCGGTGGCTGGCGTCACGGCGCGCCTTGGCTATGGTGTAACTTTCCTTTAGAAGGCCTTTTTCAGACAGGTATGCTAGATAGGCCTGGCGCAAACTAGGGTCGGCAAAGTAGTACTGTTTGGACAAGCGCTCCCATTCGGACATGCGATTTGTTGCCCGGTAGTAGGTTAGCAATCCACGAACAAAAAACAGGTTTGTGGGAAACCGCTCGTGTGCCATGCGGAAAAGCTGCAAGTATAACCGGGCGTCATTGTTGCCCTCTTCAAGCTGAACATCTTCAAAAAACGCCTGCAAATAGGCAGTCAGGTCTTCATCCTGGAGTGTTGCAGCAAGCTGTTTCGAGTACTGGGCAAAGGCTTCCTGGCGATTCTGGCGGATAAACCACCGCGCCAGACGATGCCGCCAAGTATTGTCCCCGAAGCGCCGGACTGCCTCCTGATAGGCGCGCAGTTGTTCATCTACCAAGCTCTGCTGCCCTAACCAGCGCAGCAATCGCTCGTATAGTCCTTCCTCGCGTGGGTGCTTTTTGATCTCGCCGTACAGAAAAGCCAGGGTTGGATTGAGAGTCGGCGTTCTCTCGGCTGTGTCGTTTGCCGCTTCGGTTGCAAAGCTGGCAATGACTCGCTCTAAGACGGAGGCGTAGGTGATCGTTTCTTTTGGTTCAACCGGCTGCCCTAGGTAGTTGGTTTGATAGTCATAGTCCTGAAAGCTTTCTGTGTCATCTGAATCATCTGGGTCGGCTAAATCGTGGATGCGATAGTCCAGGCGAGAAACATCACCCTCTGAGCCTGGCATATCGGTTGGGACAAACACCCATCGGCGCGAAGAAACCGGCATTAGTGGTTGCTGTTTGGGTTGTCGTGCGGCAAGCCAGTCCAGCAGGGCAATCAGCCGTTTCCGCTCGGCATCACGCCGGCCAAGCCGGGCTTCAGCTTCAGCGACCCGCAGGGTCACCTCGGCAAACGTCGGCGCTTCTGGAAAGGTGCGCAAGAAGTCTTCACCAAGCCGCACGACAGTTTCATGTTCTCCCAGGGCAGCAAAAGCCTCGAGGAGCTTGACGTAAAGCCGGGGCAACTGCTCAGACCGTGGATATTCGGCTTGGAGCGCTGCAAAGAACCGGTATGCCAGTGCCCGGTTGAAGTAGGCTGTTGCAGCGCGGTTTGCTTGCGCATATTCGCGTGGGATGTTGTTTCCGGCCAAAATCAGCGATAAGACGCCGTTGAGAAAGCCAGCCCCCTGGTCAATCTGGGCAATCTCAGCATATATGGACAAGTCGCCTGCGCTTAGGGTTGTTCCCACTTCGTTTGCGTCAAGCAAGGCAGCAACCAGCTTAGCAAGCGTGGCTTCGCGTTCCGGCGACCCAGGACGAGTACTACCCATGGCGTACAGGGAATAAAGAAAACGCGCTGCTAGGTCATACTGTCCAATGCTGAGACACATTGCTGCTGCCTGGTCGAGCTCTTCCCGTGACCAACCAACCTGGGCGCGTCGCTTTTCAAGATTGAGCAATGTCTGGGCGGCGGCGGCTATGTTGCCTTCGTAAGCCAGCACATTGAACAGCCGTGCCGCCGTCCCAAATTCGGTCGCCCCCTTGCGGAAGCGCTCCTGAAGCTGACGGCGGTAGGTGCGATAGCGCCCGTACCGGCGCAAGCGTTCATACCAGTCGCTGGCAATGGCCCGCGGCCAGAGCGGGTCAAATGCACGGTCATAAACGGCAATAGCCGCTTCTCGCTGACCGCGCTTCTCGTAAAGACGTGCGCGCGTGTCAAGGAAAAAGCGAAGCTCGTCAGGATAATTTGGCTGCCACAGATCAAGCGCACGTAAAGCTTCTTCCAGCTTGTTGTCTGCCACCAACCGCTCAAGATAGCGCTTTAAGAAGACCACCTCTTGGGGCCGCTGTTCGATCAGTTCGCGATACCAAGCCGCGATGTCAACCTTGGTGAGCTCACGTTTTTGAACCAGCTTGGAGACGCGGTCAGCAACAGCCTGGCGCTCGGCAGCTGATGGTGTCAGTAGCGCCAAGCGCTGAAGTGCACGGACTTCTTCAGCATACATGCCACGTCCGTGGTAAAAGGCAGCCAGCCGCCGCAGGCTATCTGTACTGTCTGGTCGCAGATTGGCATACCGAGTCATGAGTTGAAGCGCTTTAGGAAAGTTGCCTAGCCGCTCGTTGAGGTAGGCGCCATAGCGCAGCAGCCGTATATCTGCCGGGTACTTCGCCTGCAGAGCAGCAATTGCGGCTTCCGCTTCGGCAAATGGGCGGGGCACAAGCGTCGGCACCCCTAAGAAGGTCTCTGTGATGTAGAGCGCATCCCGTAGCTCGGCAGGCGTAGCCCGAGCGGCCGTAGTCGTTGCTGGGGCCGGGGAAGACGGTTTTACCGTTGGCTTCCTAGCCGGGGCTTTCGGACGTGGCTGGCTTTGTGCTTTGACTGCCCACCTGGCGACCGGGGTCAGGGCACAACCCACCAGGACGAGCAGAAACGCAAAAATCCGCCGCTGGGAAGCAGGCAAGCCGTCCATAACACACAAATCCCTTCTCGAAGTAAACTAATCGGCACACGGTACTTTTACCGGTACGAATAGGGCACAAAGCCTCCCAGCGCAACCATCTGGTTTTTTCCAGCAGTGTGCTCGTGCAGATAAGCAGAAAAGCAGCCTGCTTTGGCAGGCTGCTTTTGGTACAGGGTCTCTTTGCGCCGGGCCGTCAATACTTAGCAGCGCCGCTAGCCGTTGGCTGGGCTTCAACTTGCCGCTTGACAACGCTATTCGGCGCCGGCGTTAGAGTCATTTGCTGGTGGCGGAAATCAATCTCAATACGACAGTGACTCAGAAAGTCGCCCCCTAAGATGCCACTTTGTTCAAAGCCTGATGACTCATTCAGGGAGTGCATGTCTATGACGGGCAGCCGGAGGTCCTGGCGTGCCAGATCGTAAATCCGCAGGGTGTTGACCCGCAGAATTGGAACATTCTCAGCCGCTCCGGCAGCACCAACAACACGCACAAACTGGCCGGGAAGAATCTTGGATTGCCAGTTGTGCCGGGCAACAACCGACTGATCCACAACCGAGGCGCTGGCCCCGGAATCGAGGATAAAGTTGAGAATGTCGCCATCGTCAAGCTGAGCTTCAATACTAATCAGCCCACTTTCCGTCAGGCGGAACGGCAGCCGGGTAGCGCCATCGCTTGGAGGGGCCGGGGGTAAAGACTTCTGAGCACCATCACGTGGGACATAACGCAACCCTAAGGTGCGCTGGGGATAGTCTAGGGTCAGGGTAAAGTCGGCAAGTGTGGATAGCCCCAGAAAGCCATCCACCTTGTGTCCGCTCAGGCTTTGAATATCCCTGAGGTAGACAGGCACGGTTTCAATCTTGACCGGCCCGATTTCAAGCGACTTCAAAACGCCATAAACAATGGGAAACATTCCATTCCCCCCCACGGCACGGGCTTGTCCTCCGGCAGCAACCGGCCGGATACCGAGCTTGGCTGCAGCTTCGTTAGAAAGCACACATGAGCTGGCGCCGGTATCGAGGACAAAGCTGAACGGCCCCTTGCCGTTGATGCGCACACTGATGTGCGGCCGCCGCTCGTGGAGTTCAAAGGGAACAACAGCATCGGCGCGTTCATGAACAACATTGACCCGCGATGTTCCAAGGTAGGTGTAGAAACGAACAACCCCTTCGATTCGCTCACGGCGCTCGGTGTCTGTGCGTGGGGCAAGCCGCAGGAAATTCCGCAAAGCATCAGCGGCGAGGTGAAATTGCTCGAGTCGGGAAGCAATCCGTGCTGCCAGCAAGTAATAGTCCGGTTCTTCCGGATTTTCAGCGATGGCTTCGTTGATGAGTTGCGATGCCATGGGCAGTTGGTTTTCGTAGTAGGCCAACTCGGCAATTCCCGCCAAGGCGATGGCATTGCTGCGCTTGAGCGCCAGTGCCTGCTTGAGGGTTTCAAAACCATCCCGAAAATACCCGGCCCGGATTAGGGCAACTCCCGAGATGGCCAACCCTTCATCGTGTTTTGAAGGTGGTGTAGCCAATGGGCGTACAAGCTCATAGGCTTCCGCATGACGCCGGTTTTTGAGTAGTAACCAGGCAAGGCCACAGCGCGCCGAAGCCAACTCGGTATCAAGGGCAAGCGCTTGGCGATAAGCTGCTTCAGCCGCCTCAAACTCCCCGTTTCGCATCAGCTTTCGTCCCTGCTTCACGAGGTTGGTTGCCTGACGGTGGACTTCGGAAGTGTTATCCCCTCCCAAAGGTGCAGCCCAGACCGCTATCCCCCACCCTGTTACAATCAGCGTCAGCCATAGCAGCCGCGCCACTAACCCTTCACAAGTTGCTGACTGCTGTGACCGGGCAACGCCAAGCCAGCCCTCCATAGGAACTAACCTCCCTAAATGAGTAGATGAAGCGAAACTAGTCCAAGTAAGAGCAGTGAGCGCGGACCTCTCGTTTTCAACAAGTTGTTGAAAAAACCGAACCGCTGCCGGGATTGGAGTCCACTCCGTTCAAATGCCGTTTGTGAAAAGGAGTAAGCCGGATCTGCTACTTGTTTTGCGTAGACCCGATTATAGGCTAACCGACGCCAGTACGCAAAAAGGACGGCCTAGTACTTCCACCAAATGCGCCAGAAGCCACAACGCCCCCCGCCACCTTGCTCCAGTTGCCGGAATTTCGATTTACCCTCACCGCCACGGCGACTAGCATAAAGGCTTACTGCCCCTGTGATGGTTTTGATGATCACCTATCCACGTAAGCTATGAAGATCATCTGTCCTGAATGTCAGACCGAAGCAGCACCGGGGATGAAGTTTTGCCGCAACTGTGGCGAAAAGCTCCCTGAGGCTCTGCCTTCTGTGCCAATCGCCACTGGGACAACCTTGCCTCCGCCAAACCAGATAAGCACAGCTTCCAGTCCATCTGTTCCCTTCCAAAAACCACCGGAAGCATTCAAAACGGTTGCCAGGCAAGCCATCACTCCGCCAAAACCACCAGGAGTTTTCAGAACTGCGGTGGAGCAGCCCGTCCCTGGGCTGCAGAATAGTACTGCTGCATCCACAAAAGCGACCGAAGTATCTCTCCAACAAGGGTCATCTGCTAATGAGCTAAGTAAGCTCCCTGACGCCGGTAATCGCTTCATTTACCTGATGCTGGCGTTGGTCGCGCTTGGCTTTTTGGCCGGGGTAGGCCTTTTTCTTGCCGTCTACGTTTTCGGTGAGAAGCCCAAGCCGGCAGTTTCGGTGGCACGCACAGACACCGAGTTGCTTGACACGTCTATCACCCGGCTAGAATTGTGCAGCTTTCGGGTACTCCCCACCGATCCGGAGGCTTTTGACGGTCAGGCAACAACGGCCGCTTTTCCGGCTGGCATCCGGGCAGTGGCCATTCGCGTCAGCGGACGCACTCGTCCTGATGGGGACTATCGTCTCATTTGGAGGCGGTTAGAGACATCTTTACCGCTTCTGGCGCAATCTATTCAGTCTTTGTCGGAGACCCAACAGGTCGTCCGCCTGCTCTACCAACCAGATGGAACACCACTTCCTAACGGGGCTTATGTTGCTGAGGTGCAGGATGGCGAACGTCCTCTAGCCCGCGCTTACTTCACGATTGGTTTACCGGCTAACCCGTAAGACAGGGTTAGTCAGGGTAAGCTGACAGGCAGGTCATGGGTTTCAAAGGTGCGACTCGTTAGCACCTCTGCGCAGTTCCGCCAGTGCCGCAGACAGTACATGCGCCGAAGAAGCCAGCAGGAAAAGCACCAACTCAGTCGCAACAACGACATCCGGCCATGCTGTCCCTGTCAGCCAAACCAGCGCAGCCGCCACTAGAACTGCCACCTTCCCC
>JGI24185J35167_1000430_pt1 | contig 19063 bp, 14 predicted proteins | sample YNPBryunderm2012_FD_35167 | JGI IMG/M metagenome (IMG submission 35167) | reverse complement strand
TACCAGACCGTGCTAGCCGGCGGCAGCGTCTGGCGCGGCCGCGCCTTCGTCGTCAACGACTGGTACATCAGCGCCTACGAGCCGCTGCGCGATTCCGCCGGCCGCGTCGTGGGCATGCTTTATGTCGGCCTGCTCGAAAAAGCCTATACTTCCATCCGCGACCGCGTCATTCTCTCTTTCTTCGGCATCGCCAGCATCGGCTTCCTGCTCATCGCCGGCATCACCTACTACATGATTGGCAGCATCACGCGCCCCATCGGCGAGCTCGTCGAAGCTACCCGCAAAATCGCCGCCGGCCGGTTCGATCAGGAAGTCACCGTGCATTCCAGCGGCGAGCTGGCCCTGCTGGCCGAGTCCTTCAACGCCATGCTCGCCAGTCTGCGCAGGATGCGCAGCGATCTGGAGGAGTGGGGCCGCACCCTCGAAGACAAAGTCCGCCAGCGAACCGAGGAACTCGTCGCCTTGCACGACCGCATCGCCCAGGCGGAACGTCTCGCCTCGCTGGGCAAGCTCTCGGCCGGCGTCGCCCACGAGATCAACAACCCGCTGGGCGCCGTGCTCGCGCTCACCGCCCTCACGCTCGAGGATCTCAAACCCGACGATCCGGCCCGTGAAAACCTCGAAGAGGTCGTCCGCCAGGCCGAACGCTGCCGCAACATCGTTCGCGGCCTGCTTGAATTCGCGCGTCAGAGCGAGCCGCATGTCGAACCCCTCGACCTCAACCGCGTGGTCGAGGAAACGCTGGCCCTGGTCGCCCGCCAGTCCATGTTCCTCAACATCAGCGTGGAAAAGAATCTGGATCCGGCACTGCCCCGCGTGCTNGGCGATCGCAGCCAGCTTCAGCAGGTCTTCATGAACCTGCTCATGAACGCCGTCCAGGCCATGGAGGAAAAAGGAACCCTCAAGTTGACCTCGCGCGCCGCCTCCGACGGCTTCGTCGAAATCGGCATCCGCGACACCGGCTGCGGCATCCCGCCCGACAAGCTAGGCCGCATCTTCGATCCCTTCTTCACCACCAAGCCCAGCGGCAAAGGTGTGGGCCTGGGTCTCTCCATCGCCTACGGCATCGTCAGCAAACACGGCGGTGACATCCGCGTGGAAAGCGAAGTCGGCAAGGGGAGCACCTTCACCGTCCGCCTGCCTGTTGCACCTGCCGCAACCGAGCCCGCCGCAACAGAGGCCGGCGAGCAAGCTTCGTGAGCGGCACCTGATCTTTCTTGCCCTGTGCCCGCGCGCGGGCCACGGGTTCAGGGCTGCCCCTCGCAAGGACGCCCGGAAGCAGGCAGGTAAGGAAGTAAGGAGATCTGCGCTATAATGCCGGCGTGGCAACCAAACGTGGCTCCCCGAAGGCAACCAGACTGGTCGCCAAGGTCACCGCAAAGGGCCAGACCACCATACCCAAAAAAGTCCGGGAAGCGTTACGAGTCCGCACGGGCGACCTCCTGCTCTGGGAGATCCAGCCCGGAGGCAAGGCCTCCGTCCGGCGCGTACAGCCTCTCGATCTGGATTACCTCCACGCGCTGGAAATGACCCTCTCCGAGTGGGCGGGACCCGCCGACGAGGAGGCTTACCGTGACCTTTGACCAATTCGCCGTAGTCCGCGTGCCGTTCCCGTTCACGGATCGCGAGGCCACGAAAAACCGACCTGCCCTCGTTCTTTCCGACCCCGTTGCTTTCAACAAGGAAGCGGGCGCCTCTGTGATGGCCATGATTACTTCCGCCGCCAACCCACCCTGGCCGCTCGATTGCCCGATCACCGACCTGCACAGCGCAGGCCTCCCGGCGCCCTCCAAAGTTCGGTTCAAGCTGTTTACTCTGGATCACCGACTGGTGCGGGGCAAGCTGGGGCGACTCGGTCCGGCCGACCGACAGCGAGTCCGAGAAGCATTAGCCAAGCTTCTCGGTCAGCCGAGCCTCGAGACTCCCGGGGCCCAGCCCCGCCGCTGAAAGCTCGTTGCGACCGGAATCTGTTCGCCGCGCGCCGAGCAGCCTCCGCACAATCTCCCCGCGCCCCTCAGCCCACCTTGTACTTGCGGATCCGCTCCGCGCTCACCTCGGTGCCCATACCCGGAGCTTCCGGCGCAAGGATTTCGCCGTTGACCAGCTTCTGCGGCCCGCTCGTCTCCATGTAAATCGCATTCGGCATCGCCAAAAGCATGTTCAGGTTCGCCGCGCCGCCCCCGTGACTGGCCACCTCCAGCCCGAACGCGTCCGCTACCGCCGCAATCTCCATCCACTCGCAAACTCCGCCCGCGCGCCGGTTGTCCGGCTGCACCACGTCGGCCCCGCGTCGCGCAATCAGATCGGCGAACTGGTACTTGGTGTAGAGATTCTCCCCCGTCGCAATGCGGATGTCGAGCGCCGCAGCCAGCTCGGCGTAGCCCTCCATCTCGTGCGGCGGCATCGGTTCTTCGTACCAGAAGCATCCCATCTGCTGGTACAGCCGCCCGCGCCGCAACGCCTCATTGCGGTTGAAAGCCTGATTGGCGTCCACCATCACGCGCCGCTCCCGGCCCGCCAGATCCAGCGCCAGCCGGATCCGCCGCTCGTCATCCTCCATCGAACCGCGCCCCACCTTGATCTTCACCGCGCGGTAGCCCTGCTCGAAGGCCTCTTCCACGGAGCGCCGGTATTGGGAAAGATCGTTGTCATCGGGATAGTACCAGCCGCACATCGAATAGACCGGCATGCGATCGCGGCACGCGCCCAGCAGCCTGTAAACCGGAACGCCCAGCGCCCTCCCCAGAATGTCCCACAGCGCAATGTCCACCGCCGCCATCGCAAACTGGACGATGCCGGTCACCCCGTGGTACTCCAGCGCCCGCCACAGCTCGGCGCGGATGCGCCGCGGAAAGGCAGGATCCTGGTCTCTCACCACGGGTTTCACTTCCTCTTCGAGGATCGCTTGCAGCGCGCCGGCCCCGCCCTCGGCCGTCCCGAACGACGAGGACGCCCAACCCGTGATGCCGGCGTCGGTGTGCAGCCGTAACACCACCGCCCCGCTGCCGGCGCCGAATTCGTGAATGGCGTCGTAGTAGCGCCTCCCGGGCGGAAAACGCAGCCGGTCCGTCTCCACACCGGTGATCTTCATCTGCTTCGCCACCGCGGCTGAGGCCCGCTCGGCCATCATCGCCATGGCGCATCCGCCGGCCAGAAATTCCCGTCGTCGCATGGCGCTATTTTACTCTCAGCCTTCGCCTCTCGCGTTACACTGGCAGCGATGCCACGCAGCCCCAATGGCCTGGCCAAACTCGATCGCATGAACAAGGCGCTCCGGCATCAGGAACCCGACCGCGTGCCGGTCAGCGACTACATCTTCCAGTCCGATCACTCGGTGCCGTCCAACGTGCCCCCGGCCGGCTACGACTTCGTGGTGCGCCTCGTGCGCCGGCGCGGCCGTTATCCTCTGGATCTCGGCCCCTGCGATCTGCCCGACGTGAGCTGAAGCAGTCGGCTCGCCGGCCGCGCTCATGCCAGTTCGGCCTTGATTTGCTCCAGCAGACGCACCGCCGCCCGGATGTCCGCCAGCCGCTGCTCGCGATCCTCCACTTCGCGCTCGATGTTCAGCGTGCCACGGTAGCCGAGCTGCTTGAGTTTCTGGATGAAGCGCCGCATCCCTACCGAACCCTGCCCCAGCGGCCGTTCCGTTCCCAGCGCTCCGGGCTGGTCTCGCGGCGGCCAGTCCCCGTCTTTGCAGTGCACCGAAATCACCAGCGGCCCCAGCAAGTCCAGCGCCTCGATCGGATCCCCCGTCCCGTACAGAATCATGTTCGCCGGGTCGAAGTTGATCCGCACGTTTGGACGCGCCACGTCTTCGATGAAGCGCAGCAGCACCCGCGCCGGCTCCTGTCCTGTCTCCAGCGCGAACGTCTGACCGTGCCGCGCCGCGTAGTCGGCCACCCGCCGCACCATTTCCCGGACCGCTTTGTAGTCGGGATGTGCGGCGTCCTCGGGTACGAAGCCGATGTGGCAGGCGATGGAAGACACGCCCAGCCCCGCTGCGAAATCGCTGATCGCGTACGTGCGCGCCTCGCGCTCCGCTCGTGTGGCTTCGGGGATGAAACCTACCGTGCGCTGCACCGTCGGTATGTCCGCGTAACTCTCTCCTTCGTAGGCTGCGAACACCGTGACCAGAGTGAACTGCTCGGCCTCCAGCGCCTGTTTCCACGCCGACGTTGCGGCTTCGTCCAGCACCATCGTGCCCGGCACGCCCAATTGCCCGCAGCGCACGCCCAGTGCCTTCACTTCCTGAAGCGTGGCCGCCGGATCGCCTCCCGCCCAGAACATCACGCCAATTTCCAGAGCCTCAGGTTGTCGCATGGAATCTTGTCTCCGTCGTGACCCGTTCGCCATTCCACGGTTCCTCGCGGCGCGCGGGTCCCGCTTCCGCGCACCCAGTTAATTATATTGAGCGCCGGAGGCCGGCGGCGCGGGCGGGGACAGCTCCGGAAGTCTCCAAGCGCAACCGTCCCCACTCAATCTGGCCGATCACAAAAAATTAATCTGGGAATCAGGCACTGCACTATACTGAAAACATTCATGCTCTTCGCGGTGGATGCGCACGCCATCGGATGCAGGTTGACGGGCAACGAGGTTTACATCCGCAGCCTGCTCACCGCCATGGCGGACCTGCCCGGAGACTGGCAACTGCTTGCCTACGTGTCGCGGCCTGAGGCCCAAAGCGTCCTGCCCGCCCGCTTCCGTCGCGCCCCCGTGTCCCGCAACCCCTTCCTGCGCCTCGGCGCGGACCTGCCCCGGCGGCTCCGGCGCGATCGCCCCTCGCTTCTTCACGTGCAATACACCGCTCCCATCGCCTGTCCCGCCCCCATCGTCGTCACCGTGCACGACGTCAGTTTTGTCGAGCACCCCGAGTTTTTCCCGCTTGGGCGCGCCCGCCAGCTCCGCCTCACCGTCCGCCGGACGGTGGCCCGAGCCGCCCGGGTGCTGACCGGCAGCGAGTTCTCGGCGCGCGCCATCGCACGGCACTACGGCAGCTTCGCCCCCGAAATTACCGTCATTCCCAACGCCGCTTCACCGCTCTTCCGGCCCCTCTCGCCCGAGGCCGCCGCGGCCTTCGTCCGCTCCCGCTTCGGCATCGGGTCGCCCTTCCTGCTCTGCGTGGGCGACTTGCAGCCGCGCAAGAACCAGCACGGCCTCGTCCGCGCCTTCGCCGCTTTGCTGCGCGTGGTGCCGAACCGCGACCTGCGATTGGTCCTGGCGGGCAAACCCACCGCTTTCGCTTCCCGCATTCACGAGGCCGTGCGCTCCTCGGGCGCCGCCGAGCGCATCCACCTGCTCGGCTTTGTCAGCGACGAGGAACTGCTCTACCTTTACAACGCCTGCGAACTCTTCGTCTTCCCTTCCTGGTACGAGGGCTTCGGACTTCCCGTGCTGGAAGCCATGGCCTGCGGCGCCCCGGTCGCCTGCTCGAACCGCTCGGCGCTGCCCGAGGTGGCCGACGCCGCCGCCGTGTTCTTCGATCCGGCTTCCTGCGAGGACATGGTCCGCGCCATGCGCGGCGTGCTGCTCGACGACGAACTGCGCGCACGCCTCAAGCGGCTCGGCCTGCAACGCGCCGCCCAGTTTTCCTGGCGCCGCACGGCCGAGCGCACCCTCGCCGTCTACCACGCCGTGTGCAACGCCGAATTCCTTCCCTGCCAGCAGGACGTGGCCTTCGCCCCACTCCGGCGCCAACGATGATGCGGACCGCCCTTTGCCTCGCTCTCGTTCACCTGGCTGCCTCCGCCCAGCCCCAGGGTGAGGAGACACTCAACTACACGATCAACTGGCCCAGCGGCTTGAGCCTCGGAGAAGCCTCCTTGCGCGCCCGCCAGGCCGATGATCGCTGGGAGTTGGAGTTCGAAATTGACGCTGCCGTTCCGGGTTTCTCCGTGCAGGACCGCTATCGCTCCCTCATCGGGCCCGGCCTGTGCGCCGTCGAGCTGGAAAAACAATTCCGGCGCGGCAACAAAAAGGGGCACGAACGCACAGGGTTCGACCTCGAGCGCGGCATCGCCGTCCGCGAGACCCTGGGCGGCGGAGGCAAAAGCGAAATCCCCCTGCCCCCTTGCCCACGGGATGCCCTCGGCTTTCTTTTCTACCTCCGTCGCGAGTTGGGCCAGGGACGACTCCCGCCCGCGCAGGAAATCTTCTTTGGGGCACGCTATCAAGTCAGCCTCGAATACCGCGGCTTCCACACCGTCCGCGTGAACGAAGTCCCCACCCAGGCCGACCGTTTTCTGGCGCGGGTGAAAGGTCCTGCCTGCGATCATTCCTTCGACGTTTACTTCGCACGCGACCCCGCCCGCACCCCCGTCCTCGTTCGCGTCTCGTTTCCGCTCGGAATCTTCTCCATGGAGCTGGTCCGCTGACGATGCGCGTGGCGATGGTCTCGCCCCTGCCCCCGTCCAAAAGCGGCATCGCCGATTATGCCGCTACCCTCGCGGAACACCTGCGCGACCTGCTCGATCTGGAGCTGATCGGCGCCGCGCCCTCCCACTTCGATCCCGCCCGCTACGACATCATCCTCTATCAAATCGGCAACAATCCCTGGCACGACTTCGCCTATGAAATGGCCCTCCGGCATCCGGGCGTCGCGGTCCTTCACGAGGCCAACCTGCACCATCTCATCGCCGAATTGACCATCCGGCGCGGCGACTGGGACGCCTACCTCCGCGAGCTGGAGTACAACGCCGGACCGGAGGCCGCGGCCCACGGCCGCAAAGTGCGCGCCGGCGAAGTCGGCCCCGATTACGACGGCGTTCCCATGCTGCGCCGGTTGCTGGAACGCGCCACCGGCCTGATCGTGCACAGCCGCTATGTAGCCGACCAGGCGCGCAAGGCCGGCTTCCAGGGACCCATCGCGCAGATCCCCCACGGCGCCTGGCTGCCCGCCGCCGACCGACTGGCTTACCGCAGCCGGCTGGGCCTGGACGAAACCACNCCCCTCATCGGCATCTTCGGCCACCTCAAGCCCTACAAGCGCGTCCCCGAATCTCTTCGCGCGTTCCGTCGCCTGGTCCGGCTCGAACCCCGCGCAAAAATGATCCTCGGCGGCGAACCCCACCCTGACCTCCCTTTGGCCTCTCTGCTGCGTTCCCTCGATCTGGAAGCTTCCGTCCGGTTGCTCGGCTTCACTCCGATGGAAGATTTCACCGGCTACATGGCTGCTTGCGATGTGGTGCTGAACTTGCGCTACCCCACCGTGGGCGAAACCTCGGGAAGCTTGCTGCGCGCCTTGGGCCTGGGCAAGCCGGTTCTGGTCTCCGACGTCGGCGCCTTCTCGGAGCTGCCCGATGAGATCTGCCTGAAAGTCGCCGTCGGACCCGGCGAGGAAGACCTGATCTTCGAGTATCTCAACCTGCTCGTCTCGCGCCCCGACCTGGCCCGCGCCCTCGGGCAACGCGCCCGTCGCTGGGTCGAGCGTGAATGCAACTGGCCTCTGGTCGCGCGTCGCTACGCCTCTTTCCTTCGAGCTGTCCTCGAAGGCCGCGACTGGGTCCCGCCCCAGCCGGCCCCGCCCCCCGAGCCTCCGCCCACGGCGCCGTCACCGCCCAAAACCGACTACGTCCTCGTCTGGACCCCCGCACCCGAAGCCCGCCAGTACGTGGAAACTCATCGCACGCGGCTGGAAATCATTCTCGCCATGACTCCGGCAGGCGGCCCGCAAGACCGCATCCTGGAAATGGGCGCTTACCTGCAAATCACGCCCGCCCTGAAAACCCGCCTCGGCTACGGCGAAGTCCGCGGTTGCTACCTGGGACCCCCGGGCCATACCGAACGCCACGAGCTGGTCTCCGAAGAGGGCGAAAGCTTCCAGTGCGCAGTGGACCTGTTCGACGCCGAGCGCGATCCCTTTCCTTACCCCGACGCCTGGTTCGCCACCGTACTGTGCTGCGAACTGCTCGAGCACCTGGCCCGCGATCCCATGCACATGATGGCCGAGATCAACCGCGTTCTCCGCCCCGAAGGTCACCTGCTGCTGACCACGCCCAACATCGCCTCCCTGCGCGCCGTCGCCGCCGTCCTGCAAGGCTACCACCCCGGCTTGTTCACGCACTTCGTGTATCCCGACAAGGCGGCCACGGAACCGCGCCACTACCGCGAATACACTCCATCGGAGATTCGCCGCCTCCTCGAGGATGCGGGCTTCACCGTGATCAAGCTGGAAACAGGCCCCTACCGCGAGCAGCCGCGTCCCGAGTGGCTCTGGGTCGTCCACTTGCTCGAACGCTACCGTCTGCCCACCGAGCTGCGCGGCGAAGCGATTTACGCCCTCGCGCGCAAGTCCGGCCCCGTTCGCCGACGATTCCCCGAGTGGCTCTACGCGGGAGGTGAATCGTGAGCGCCCGCTTTCCGGAATTCTCCGTGGCGCTGGAGGAAGGATCCCGGCTCGTCCGCGTGCAGACCGTGGTGCGCAACGAGTCCGGGCAGCTCTGGACCAGCCAGGACGGCTTTGCGCTCGGCTACCAGGTCTTCGATGCCGACTCTGACATCCTGATTCTGGACGGCGTGCGCGCCCCCTTCGATGACCCACTGGCTCCCGGTCAACAACGAGCCTTCCGGCTCGAGGCCGAGCTCCCCCCCGAACCCGGCTCGTATCGGATCATCGTGTCCTTGCTTCAGGAGGACGTCTGCTGGCACTACGATCGCGGGTGGCCCTTCCTGCTCATCGAAGCACAGGTGGCGGGCGGCGTCGCCCGACTCCGACGCAGCCTCGTCACCACGCGCGCGCGCATGCGACGCGAACGCTGCCGGCGCGCTCTGCGACGTGCCTTCACCTACCCGCTGCGGAGCATCTGGCGCAACCGCAAGCTCATCCGCGCCATGGTGCGCCGCGACATCCGCGCCCGCTATCGCGGCTCCTTCATGGGCCTGTACTGGACCGTCTTGAACCCGCTGCTGTTGATGCTCACCTATTTCTTCGTCTTCGGCATCGTGTTGCGCGCCCGGCTCGGTTCCGATCCCACCCGCTCGGGATTCGCCCTCTATTTTCTGGCCGGCATGCTGCCCTGGCTCCCTTTCAGCGAGGCGGCAGGACGCGCGCCCTGGGTCATCCTCGAGCACAGAAACTTTGTCAAGAAACTCGTCTTTCCCGTAGAAACCCTTCCCTTCAACCTCGTGGTCGCAGGCCTCGTTACCGAAGCTTTCGCCCTGCTGTTGTTCCTGATCAGCCTGTTCGTGCTCCGCGGCACAGTGCCCGCCACCGCGCTTTACTTGCCGCTCCTGCTGGCGCCCCAGTTACTTTTCACGGCCGGCCTCTGCTGGTTTCTCTCCGCCCTGGGCGTCTATCTTCGCGACCTGGGCCAGATTATCGGTTTCATCCTTACCTTATGGTTCTTCCTGACCCCCATCTGTTACCCCGTCGAGTCCTTGCCTCCCGAGGCTTTGCCCGTCCTTGCCAGGAACCCGATGTTCGTGCTCGTCGAGGGTTATCGCGCCATTCTGCTGGAAAATCAACCGCCCGCCTGGAGCCCGCTGTGGAAACTCTGGTTAGTCTCCACCCTGGCGTTCTTCGCCGGCTACGGCTGGTTTTACAAATTGCGCCGGAATTTCGCCGACGTGATTTGATCGGCCCCGACGGCTCTGGATCTCAGCCGCGCGAGGGTGCGAAGTAACCGGCAGCCAGCTCGGGTTTGGCTTCCAGCGCTTTGCTCCAGCAGGCCCGTGCTTCCTCCAGCCGCCCCAGCTCCCGCATGACGTGCCCCAGATTCAGCAGCGCCTCGGCAAAGTCCGGTTGCTCTTCCAGGGCCTCCCGGTATCGCTCGGCGGCCGCTTCCGTTTGCCCTGCCTTCTGAAGCAGCACGCCCGCGTTGTACAGGATCTCCGGCGAGCGCTCCCCCAGCGCGATCAGGCGCTCGTGATACTCCAATGCCTCGTCCGCGTTGTTCCGGTGCAGGCTGATGGCCGCCAGACCGCGCAACGCGTCCACCGACTTCGGTTCCCATTCCAGCACCTGCTCGTAGGCCGCCTGCGCCAGATCCAGCTCGCCCAGCCTCCAGTACGCCAGCGCCAGGTTCAATTGCGCTTCCACCCATTTCGGCCGCAGTTTCAGGCAGCTCTCGAAGCTTTCCGCGCTTCGCGCGTAATCGCCTCGCTCCAGTTGCATCAGGCCCAGACGGAAACAGGCTTCCTCGAATCGCGGATTGCGCTTGAGCAGTTCGGCATAGGCCTTTTCCGCCTGCGCCAGATCCCCGCCTTTTTCCAGCGAGAGGGCCAGGTTCCACAACGCCGTCGTTCCCGAAGGATCCAGCTTCGCCGCCTGCTCGTGCGCCTTTCGCGCGCCCGCCGCGTCGCCCAGCTCCTGCCGCACCACGCCCAGGTTCGTCCAGGCCTCCACCGAATCGGCCCGCAGTCGCACCGCCTCTTCGTAAGCCTCCGCCGCCTGCTCGAACCGTCCCGCTTTTTGATGCGCCAGGCCCAGGTTGTACCAGCCTTCGTAGTGCTCCGGCGCCAGCGCCGTCAGGGTGGTGCAATACTTCGCCGCCAGCTCATAGTCCTCGCAGGCGAAAGCCCATGCCGCCAGCCCTTCCACCGCCGCGACCGAATGCGGGTTGAGCCCCAGCAACCGGTCGGCGCTGTCCCGCACCAGCTCGTGATCCTTCCGCGCCAGTCCCAGCGCGATCAGGTTGGTCAGCGCTTCCTCCGACTTCGGGTTGCGCTCCAGAACCCGCCGGTACAGCCCGATCGCCTCCTCGGCGCGGCCCTCCTGATGAAGTGCCACCGCCTTGCCGAACAGCGCCGGCTCCAGATCCGGCCGGGCCTGCAACACCTTGTCGAAAGCCGCCGCCGCAGGCTTGTGCATGTTCAGATGAAGCAGGCACACGCCCAGCCCGAGCTGTGCCTCCGCCCGCTCCGGGTCCATCTCCGACGCCTTCTTGTAATGCTCCGCCGCCTCCTGCCAGCGCTCCAGCCGCTCCAGGCATACCGCCAGGTTGAACCACGCCTCCGCGTCGCCCGGGCTCAGCTTCAGCAACTCACGGAAGCTGGCCGCAGCGTCCTCAAATCGGCTCAGCTCGAACTGGATCTGCCCCATGGCCTGGAACAGTTCCGGCGTTCGCTCTCCCTTGGCTACTGCCCGCTCCAGTTCCCTGAGCGCTTCCTCCGGCTTGCCTTCCAGATGCCTCGCCACGGCCCGAGCCAGCGCTACCGAGGCCGTCGGCGCTTGCTTGCTAAACTCCACAGGATTCTGCCCCTTTCCCGCCGGGGCAGCGGCAGCGGGGTTACGTGCGTTCATAGTCCATTTTCCTCCCTTCGACTCGGCGCCAGATAAGCACAAAGTTTACCCAAAAAATCGTCCTGGTGCGTAACTTTCACCCAGAAAAGCTGCGCGCGATCGCCCCCTTCGGCGTAGAAGCCGATCGCGCCCTGCCGGAACCGATCGTTACGCCAGTAATCCGCCAGTTGATCCCCGATCCACGTCGTGAAACCATCCCCTCTCACCAATACGCGCACGCGCACCGGGGCGCTTTGCTGAATCCTCACCCGCAGCGGAACCTGCACTTTCTCCTGTTCCCGGCCTCCCACCACAACGGAACGCACCAGCGCCACCGTCGGCAGCGGCCCGGGTTTCAGCACCGTCAGTCTCATCGAATAGTAGTTTTCCAGGTCCCCGGCACGAAACACCCAGCCCAGCGTCTTCCCGGTCAACTGCGCCAAAAACTCCAGTTGGTAGTCCGACAGCTTTCTCGTCGGGCGCCACAACGCTAGCTGGCTGACTTCGACGTATCCGGCGGGCTGCCGCCTCCAACTCTCGATCCAACCCGGCGCTCCCATCCAGCCTCGTAATCCCTGCCGGAAATCTTCCTGAAGCTCGATCGCCGCGCGTTGCTCCAGCCGGGCAGTAATCGCCTGGCCGGCAGCCGCCCAGATCAACAGACTCAGACCGGTCACCAGAGCCACCGATGCCACAGCCCCCCGCAGCGCCGCCGGGAATCCCTGCCAAACGTTCAACAGTTGGATCCAAACCGGCGGCACGGGCGGCGCCGCGAACTCCGTGATCGCCAGAGATGTCGCTCCAGCCGGCCGCTTGGCCCGGGTCATCCACAGCGGCTCTGCGTCGAGCCCGACAGGATCCGCATGCCCCACCTTGGGTCCGCGTCCTGGGTTCCTTTCTCCATAACGAGGGAACGTGTACGCGGCACGGGGCGCCGCCTGGCTCTCGGGCCACGCTGGTCTGGGCGGTCTCGGCGAAAGGCACGCCTTGCCGGCCTCCGCCTCCGGTATGCGGACGGATCGAGGAGCTACGGGCCTCAACTCCGCCAGGCCGCTCATCACCCCGGCGCGTTGCCGAACCTCGACCCGCCCCGGTAACATTGCCGGTACGATGGTCGCCGGACCGCTCCATGCCCGGACAAGCGCCGTGCTGCTTGCCGGTCCCACCGCCCTCGCTGGGCGCACCTCCGCCTCCGCGGCCGGCCTCAACCCCGCGCTCTCCACACTCAAGCCCGACAATCCGACTGCCGTCCCCGCAACCCTCGAGAGCCACCCGGCGTACGTTCCGGCAGCTTCCGGTCTCACGATTCCAGGCAAAAGCTTGTCCAGCCATCCGCATTCCGTCGTCCCAAGGGCCGCCGAGGCGACCGCCGGTCTGATCGCGGGGTAGGACGCAGTCGCGGCGACAGGGCGGAACTCGGACCCCGTTGCGGCCACCCTTGGAATGACTGCCGGTTGACCGCTCCCCAAGGGATTACAGGCCGCTATCGAAAGCGCCCTCCCTCCGAGCGCCTCCGGCCCGCGAACGTCTGCCGCACAAACCGTGAATGTTCCGCTGGAAACCAACACCCCGGCCGGCGCGCCGGATTGCGGTAACGGCCCCGGTGCTTCCGCCGGCGGAGCCAACCCAAGCGCGCCCATCCCCGGCCGGAGGCCGACCTCCGGGCTGCGGGGCGCCGGTCGCCACGCCGGCATCGCCGCCCACTCCACGCGGGCGCCCCCCTCATCAACCACTGGGCGCAGCTCCGGCAAGCCCAACCCCGACGCGGCGAGAATCGAACCCGCCGCCGGGCCGGGAGTCGCGCAGGGGGTCAGCTCAGCGGCAGGAATCGCGAAGCTCGCGCCGCTCACGGCCGTGGCGGGCACATCCGACCGCAGGTCCGGGCCACGGATCGCCGCCGCCGGCGACGCTGCCAATTCCGCCAGGCCGCTCTTTGCGCTCTGCCGGACCGANGGCAGGACCACGCTCACCGCNAGCGCGCTGCCGCTGCCCACGCTCAACGAAGTCACCTCCACCGGCTTCGGAGGTCCCGCAGACCACCATGGCGATATCGCCAGTCCCTCGACTTCGCTCAGCCGCCCGCGCGGAAACGCCACCCGGGACACCAATCCCCGACCCGGCGCCGTCCTTGCCGTGTGGTCGGCACCCGCCACCCGCGGCGCCAGACTCATCGCTTCCGCCCCCGGAATCGCTGTCTTTGCGCCGGCCGCCGCCGCGCCGCTCCGCGCCCCCGTGACGGCCACCATCATCGGCAGTGGGGTGGGCAACGGGACCGTCGTCAATGTCGCGGGCGTCGGCGCCAACGCCAGGGTTCCCGCTGCGCCAACACCGGCAGTTTGCACACCTCGGGAGGTGGGCGACGCCGGCGCTGTCGCGGGCGCCGGTAACCTCGGCCTTGCCACCTGCGCCCTGCCCGTCCCGAGGCTTCGCGGCATGGGCTCAACCGCTGCCGCCGAAGCGCCTGCCGGCTTCGGCCTCGCAGCCACCGTCATCCCGGGCAATCTGAGCTGCCCAGCCGTAGCCGTTGGTCCGCCTGCTCGGGAAAAAGGGCCTCCGGCAACGGCTCCCGGTCCGCGCAACTTCACTGCGGGCGCCATGCCGATGATCGCGTTCAGGCTTGGCGCCGGAGTCCGGATCGCTGTTGAGGTGAGATCAACCGCGCGGACCAGCCTGCGTTCCCCCGGCGATTCGGACGCGGCCGCCGCCACCGGCCTCGCCTCCAGCACCTTCGATCCCGCTTCCAGCCGCGCCAAAGCTGCGCTCAAAGATGGTCCGCTCGGCACGTGGATCTTCGAGCCGCCCGGCCGCACGGTCCCCGCTCCAAGCAGACCGGCAAGCCCGGTCGCCGCACCGCCCCCCACCGCCAGCCAGGTGGACGAAAGCAATCCCGTGTTCCGCAAGACCGGCCCGCTCGTCCCGGGCAGGGCGATGGCGGCCGGGAAACTTGTTGCGCCCGGGCCGATAAAACAAGAGGCCACGTCCTTGTTCCGGCCCCAGGTGGCTTCTTTCGGCCCCGCCGGAGGAGGCATGCTCCACTCCTCCGCACCCCGCCTCGCCTCGCCGGGGCGGGCTTGCGGCTCCGCCGCCGGGGCGGGCCTCGTCGGCTCGGCTTCCTTGGGTTTCCGCGGGAGCGTCGAGGCGGACATCAACCGCTCCAGCGCAAGCCTGCTCAGCTCGTGGTAGCGCTCCCGGTGCTCGTCACAGCAAAAGTCCGGATCCGTCAGCTTTCGCAGGACGGATACCGGTTTGCCGCAATAAAAACAGGGCATGGGGCCAACGACGCTCTCGGTTAATTATAGGGTGAAAGCAACGCCTTTTCCAACAGTGATTTCCCTCAGTCCCCTCCCGGCAGCTTGCGCCAGAACCCTCCCCTGCGCCGGAGCCTCGCTCCGCCCGTCATCCCCAGCCGGGAATAGCCGCCTGCCGCCCACGCCATCCCCCAAACGGCATACCATGAGAACAGATCGGGTGATTGCCCGTCGGCGGCGGGAGGTTCACATGAACAGGCTATCCGTGCTTCGCCCCACCTGCGCGGCCCTGCTGGCTGCACTGCCCTTGGAGGCGCAACTGGACAAAGTGGGAGAGAAAATCGCCCGGCTCGGCAGCAAAGTCCCCGTCACGGAAATCCGCCTCCGCACCGATCCCCCCGGCGCCCGCGTCCGTCCCTGGGAAACCCTTGTCATCCAGGTGCTCGCCTACGGCCAGAACGGCGAGGAGAAAGTCCGGCTCCGCCGTACCGGCGCGTCCCTGCGCGTCCGCCAACCCGGGGGCGGCTGGCTCTCCAAGCCCTTCGCCTTCCAGGGCAAAGACGACGAAAAATTCTTCGAGGAAAGCCCGTCCCGGGCCTGGAATATCTTCGCCGGAGCCTCCGGCCAGTTTGTCATCAAGGACGCCGTTCTTTATACCGCGCCCGAAAAACCGGGCAAGTATGTTGTTCAGGCCGAGCTCGAGGGCAAGCAGGCAGAAATCGAAATCGAAGTAAGTGAAAACGTCCCGTCCCGCAAGAAACCGGAAAGCTTCGATTTTCCCCCTTACCCGTCACGCGACGACCCGTACCGCGCGCTGGCGGAACACTATGCTCCTTTGCTCGCCCAGGAAACCTGGTTCGACCCCAAGGCCGACATCCCCTGCCGTTTCGATTTCGACGGCGACTGGCACGGAGATAATAACTGGGACAATCTGGAAACCGGCAGCTCCCAGGCTTTTATTTATTACGCCGCCATGGAAACCGAAACCCACTGGTTTCTCGTCTACAACGTCTTTCACGCCCGCGACTACTCGGACCGCTGCGTCGTCGGCACCTGCCACGAAAACGACAACGAAGGCGTCGTCCTCGCCGTGCGCAAGGACGGCTCACCTTACGGCCGCCTCGAGGTCATGGAAACCCTGGCCCACAACAACATCTATTCCTTCACCAATAACAGAAGGATCCGCAGCGGAGTTCACAACATAGACGGAGGCATCGAACTGTACAGGGACCGTCATCCCGCCGTCTTCATCGAATCCGGCGGTCACGGCATTTACGGTACGCTCTCCCCCCAGTCCCGCTACTCCCTCGCCCGCGACGAGTTTCTCGACGGAACCGGAATTACTTTCATTTACAAAGGCGTTCCCGAACGCCCGCGCCACGCCAACGACCGGATGGTGGGTTACGATCTGCTCCCCGTCGAACGCGAATGGTGGCCCAAGGCCGAGGAAGGGAAGTGGGACGCCAGGACCTTCGACGATTACTTCCGCTATGAACCCTTCGGCGACCGCCCCGGCCTGAGCTTCCGCATCGGCGGCGCTTTCTTCGGGCGCAAAGAGGCGACCAACAAAGCACGGCCTTTCTGGGGCTGGTTTGACAGCACCACCCTCAAGCGCAAGGTCCTCGCCGTCGGGCAATGGGGCCTCGATCCCGCTTACGCCCTCAGCCGCAACCTGCGCTTCCCCGCCGACGAGCCTTTCTCGCTCGATTACGTGTACAACCCCTACCTCGGCATTGACCGTCGCCCGTCCCCCGTGCAGCCGCCCACCCCGTCTGCCTCCGGCCGGCCCGCGGCAGCGCAGATCGAAATCGAGGCCGAAGTGGACGGCACGGTGGACATCCTCATTCAGGGCGACGCCGTTCGCTTCGAGGTCCAGTCCGGCCAGCCTGTCGCCCGCCCCCAAGCCCGCTTCGGCGCCCCGCTACCCGCTCAGCCGGGCCTTGCCCTCTCTGTGCGCAAACTTGCGGGACGCGGCCGCGCCACCCTCCTCGAGCAGCCCTCCCCCGCCAATAACTTCACGGCTCGGATCCGCGTCGAGGATCCCCGCGGCGGCGCCGACTTTTACCGCCTCCGCCTGGAGTGGGGCCCGTGAGGCGGGCCCCGCCTCCTGGCCCGCTCAGTAGTAGAACTTCAACGCGAACTGCATCAGACGGGCATCACCCGCCAGCCGCGAAATCGTCCCGAAGGCGCCGCTGGCCCGGTTGTTATCCGGCAAGCCGAACTGCGGCGTGTTGAAGGCATTGAAAACTTCGCACCGGAACTCGAGGCTGCGGCCTTCGCCAAAGTACGGGAATGTCCGCGCCAGGGCGAAATCGAAGTTCACCGCTCCCGGCCCGTCCAGAATGTTACGTCCCGAGTTGCCCAGCACCCGCGGCCCCGGCGGCGGCGCGAACGCGGCCTGGTCGAACCAGCGGTCCGGCTTGCGCTGGTCGGTCGGAAGATTGCCGTCGCGCAGCCGATCCGCCAGCGCGTTGGCCAGACCGCCGGGCACGCCTACCCGCCCGTTGTTGGCGCCGTAGAAGATCGTGAAGGGACGACCCGACCGCAGCACCGTGATGCCGCTGATCCGCCAGTTCCCCAGCAACCACGCCCCCGGGCCTTGGGTCAGATGAGACCCGCCCTTGCCGAGCGGTGGTTCGTAATTGTAATGAAGCACCAGGCGGTGACGATAGTCGAAGTCGCTGCGACCGCGCTGCTCTTTGAGGTTGTGCGCGTTCTGCATGAAGCTGCTTGAGCCACCGCTGAACAGGTGCTCCATGGCGTAGTCAATGGACTTGGAGAAGGTGTACGCCAGCCCGAAGGCAACGCCTCGGCTGAATCGCTTGTCCAGCGAGGCGTCCAGGCCGTGGTAGTGAGAGTTCACGCTGTTCTCGCGGTACTCGACCGCACCAAGGGCCGGGAAGCGCACCGTCGCCGGCCCGCCCGGCGAACCGTCCGGATTGAAGCGCTGCTGGTTCAGGTTTCGCAACACCGAAAGGTGAGTTCCCTTGGTCCCCACGTAGTCCAGACTCACCACCACGTCCGCCGGAAGCCGGTGCTGCAAACCGAAGGACCACTTGTCCACCGTGGGCATCACGGAATCGGGGCTCACCGCCCGTTGCCGCACCAGTCGCAGGCGCGCGGGATCGTTCTCGATCACCGCCGGATCCAGCGACAGGTTGAAGCCCGTGCGCACCCGCATGTTGTTGACCGTCTCATTGACGCTCGCCGCCCCCACCGCGTTGTTGACCACCCACGGCAGATTCAGGCCCATCTGATCTTCGCTGCCCGCGCGCTCGAAGAGCATGTAGAAGCGCCCGTAACCTGCCCGCCATACGGTGCGCGGACCCATCTGCCAGGCCAGCCCCACCCGCGGCGCCAGGTTGTTCTTGTCCGAACGCACCAGGCTGCGACCGTACGGCGAGTTCGCCGGCGTGAACCGGTTCCCCGTCGCCGGGTCCACATTGGTCATCCGGTTTCCGCCCTCGTAAGGCCAGGTGGCGAAGTCATAGCGCAACCCGAAGTTCACGGTGAGGCGCGGGTTCAGCTTCCAGTCGTGCTGGTAAAAGTACGACATCATCCACAGCCGCAGATCCACCGGCCGCAGATTCGACAACTGCGCCGCCGAAGGATAGCCCAGCAGGAAATCCGCCACGCCAATGCCCGTCCGGTTCCCGTCGAATGTCCAGTCGCCGCGCGGCGCCGGGATGTCCACGTAAATGTTGCGCATCGGCATGCGCAGGTCCGCGCCGAACTTGAGTTGGTGTGGCCCGCGGATCAGGCTGACCACGTCCGAGGTCTGCCAAAGGTTCGTGATCTGCCACTTAGGTAGAAACACGGGCGAGCCGATGTGGTCCAGACCCCCGCCTGCCCCGCCGGGAATGGTCGGCGTGCCCCCGCGCGCCTGGATGCGCAGTGCAGGCAGGCCACCCGAAAAGGACGGATCTTCGGGAACGCCACGGATGCCGTACTCCGCCAGGGTATTCTTGCCGAACGGATCCTGAACGCCCCGCGAATTGTTCCGACCCCAGGCGAGTCGAAACTCGTTCACTAGCCGCGGGCCCAGCGCCGAGTTCATTCCCAGCACCGCACTCTGCCCGCCCATGAACAGCCGCCCGAAGGCCGAAGTGGACGTGCCGTCGAGCACGCCGCCAAATACTCCGGGCACATAGCGGAAGCGGTCCGACCAACTGTAGCGGAAGAAGAGCTGGTGGCTCGAGCTCAGCGGAAAATCCTCGCGCGTCGTGATGGCGTCCGCGTCATCCTCGATCGAGGGGCTGCGCACGAAGTTGAACGTGTTCAGCGGTCCCGCCGCCGGAACCAGATTCGGCTCGGGAAGCATGTCCAGAATGCGCTTGGCCACGGGATCGAAGCAGGTGGCCGGGATCTGGTTGCCCGGGAAGGGCATGCCGCGCCCCATGCAGTCGCCCACGCGATCCACCAGCGCATCGTAACTGATGCGATTGGCCGCGGCCGCCGCCGCCGAAAAGTCGCCACGCCGTTCGTTGGCTAACGGCACGCTGCCCAGCCGCGTCGTGCCCTTGCGGATCCGCGTGCCCTCGTAATCGAAGAAAAAGAATGCGCGGTCCCGCACGATCGGCCCGCCCAGATTGCCGCCGAA
>JGI24185J35167_1000423_pt1 | contig 19202 bp, 10 predicted proteins | sample YNPBryunderm2012_FD_35167 | JGI IMG/M metagenome (IMG submission 35167) | reverse complement strand
CGGAAGATCAGCCGCCAGTCCGGGTTCTTTCTCCTGTAGACCACGAAGGCCCGCCCGTCCGGCGCAGCCGCCACCGCCGGCACGGAACAGCCCCTTTCACTGGCCTGAGAGATGTTCACCGGCGCCTGCCAGACCGCCGCTTCCGACGGCCGGCCAGGTGTAAGAATAGTTACCGCAATCGCGAGGATGACTGCGGCAACGCTGACAACCCTTGCGTTTCTCAACACGCCTCGTTCCTCCCCTGCGCCCGCGCCACCTTTCTCACGGTCCGGCCAGAATGCTAAGGTCGGCGTAGCTGCGCAGCCGCACCAGACGCCGGTTCGTCGTCCAGCCTGTGGGCACGCTTCCCTCCATCACGCCCACGGCGCTGATCAGGTCACCGACGTTCGCCGGGATGGCAGTGTCCGGGCAGCGCACCATCACGCCGGTGCGGCCGGAAGCGTCCCGCACCCCGCTGCCGTCGTCCACGAAGAGCAGGTTGCTCACCTTCGCCGTGACCCGTCCGGATATGGCCACGAGCAGCCCGATGGTGTTGACGCCGTAGCCGTCGTTCACACCCAGCAGATACGGCGGCGCGCTTCCCCCGCCTGCCGCCAGTCCTCTGATGCGCAGGGGCCGGGCGCCGGGCGAGGTGCCGGTCACGGTGACCGTGGCCTGCGCGATCTGCCGCTCGCATTTCACTCCGCTGATCACCCGGGAATCCATCACGCCGGAGACGTTCACGACGTGCCCGATTGCCAGGCCGGCTGTTGGCGCGATCACGCGGATGCCGGACGAGCGGTCCGGATCCTGAACGTAGATGGCTCCGTCGGACGGGAACACGGCGGTCACCACCCGTCCTGTGAGGTCAACCCTGGTTCCATCCGGCAGCAGCCGCACGTTCCCGCAGGTCTGAGCGAAGGGAGTGGCGGATGCCTGAACGGGCGGGCCGGACCGGCCGAGAGCGTCGAGACAGAAGATGGAATAGTAGTGCGTTACCCCGTTTTGCAGTCCCGTATGGTCCGCGCCGCCGGGCACGCCGGGATGGACCGGGGCATCGTATACCGGAAGCCCCTGGGAGGGATTCTGCGGGAAGCCCGTCGTGCTGTAGCGGATGACGATCCGGTGCAGGTTGATGGACGAAGGGTTGAACCACCGGAGGCGTGTCAGCCCGTCGGACGCCGCCACGCTGAGGTTCTCCACCGGGGCCGGCGGACCGGCGGGGTAGGGCAGGGTGGCATAATAGGCGTGCGGAGCGTCATCGCCTGCCCAGTGTTCCCACGCGGCATACAGGGTGTTCAGCGGGTCCGCGCAAACATCCGGGCCGGAGACGAAGGCGGACGGAAGGTTGCCCGACACCACCGACGGGTTCGGCTGCCACTGCCCGTGGGCGAACCGCTTGCCCTCGAGCCGGTTGTTGTAGGAGTAGACGACGTAGAAATAGCTGTGCTCCATCGCGGCGACCGCCGGCGCCCAGCCGGGCGCCACGACCTGCACCGGGCCCCAGCCGGTCGCCGGGCTAAAGTGGCGGGCCAGAACCTGTTCGTTCTGGTCCCAGACCACCATGATCTCGCCCTGCTTGTTGATGGCGATGCCGGGGCGGGCGACGAAATCCGTTCCGGTGTTCGTGGAGACCACGATCTCCGGCCCCCAGTTCACGCCGTCGAACCGCCGCATGCAGATCTGCCACGACCCGCTGATCAGGCGGCCATAGGTGCGGTAGGCGCTGCCGTCCACGGGGTTGCGGCAGGCGCCCGAGACGGCGTAGCTGTTGTCGGTCCAGGTTCCCATCGAAGTATGGGGTGACCACCCCGACCCGTTCCACGTGCCGGAATATAACTGGTTCTGGCTGGCTCTCCAGGACACGCACAGCATTCCCGGACCATAGGCGGGGCCGAACGGGGCCAGCTGGGGTGTCTTGGCCTGACCGCCCTGACCCGGCGGGTAAGCGTACGCCGTCACCGGGAACGTGGACCAGCTGGCGCCGCCGTTCGTGGAACGGGCGGCCCAGATCTGTTGGCCTCCCTGCGCTTCGTCCGCCCAGTTTTCCCAGGCGATCCAGATGTCTCCGTTGCCCGCCACGGCGATGTCCGAGAATCCTCCCGGCCAGCCGGTGGTGGGAACCACGCTCGGCGCCGACAGAACGCCATTCTGAAGGCGGCGGTACCGGACGGACCAGGAAGGCTTGGTCGGCTTGTAGTGGATGTGCACGCCGCCTGCGGGGTCAGGATACAGGACCGGGTTCTTGACGGCCCTCTCGGTGGCGGGTGAGTTGATCAGGGCGGGCGGTGTCCACACCTGGCAGCAGGCCGGGGTGGAAAAGCCGCACAGTGCGGCGAGCGAGACGGCAATGGCAAGCCAACGCATTGTTTGGTGTCCTCCTCGGGCGCCTGAAGGCAATACGGAACCGGCGGTTCGCGGCCGTCCTCCCTCCATCCCGGGCAACCACGGGTGAGAGCAACGCCTTCGCGGGGCTTGCGCTCTCAATTAAGAGGTTACCATACGGGAAGGCGAGGGTCAACGGAATCTTTCCCGGCAGCCCTCCCCGGGGAAAGGCTGTGCTAGAATACAGGCCGTGCGGCCGGCTTCCGGCCGCCTGTGCCTCACTCGTGATATTGAAAGGTTGCCTGTCCGTGATGAATCGCGTGCGTGTTCTGTTTCCGGTTGCGGCCGCTTCGCTTCTCCTCCTTCCGGCCGCGGCTCCTGCGGGCGCCGGGCCGGTGTTCGACGACGCCCTGAACTATGCGGTCGTGGATCAGGCCTGCCCGCCGCTCGACCCTCCGCAGGAGGGCCTCATTCTGGTGTCGCAGGGGAAGGCTCAGTGGGTCCAGCTGACAAGCAAGAGTCCCGTGGGCCAGAGCTTTACGCTCAGCGACCGGGCCCGGAGGCTGTGGCGCGTGTTCGTGGGCATCAGCCACTGGCCGGACAGCTGGCAGGAGGGCGAAGAGGTCACCTTCAGCCTGTACGACTCGCCTGAGAAGCGCACCCGGCTCTACAGCCGCACGCTCGATTTTGCGCACAAGTGGAGCAAATGGGACACCGCGTTCGACGTGAACGTCGAGGCGGCGCCCGGGCAGAGCTTTTACTTCGAACTGACGCACAACGGAGGCGGGGACGACCGCATCAACGTGACGGCCGTCCCGGGCAACGTCTATCCCGCGGGAAGCGCCTACCTCGGCGGGACGCCGCAGGCGGACCTGGACCTCACCTTCGTCGCCACCGCCAAGCCGCAGCCGGACCGCCAGGCGAACCTGCGGCGCTTCATCGGCCGTTTCGACCTGGAGCATCCCCTGCTGGAGAAGGCGCGCCAGGCCTACGAGGCCGGCGAGCTGGACCGTGCCTGCGTGGAGATCCTCCGGGCGGTCGAGGGGCATCTGCGAAAGGCCGACTGGCTTCCCTGGCTGAAGCCCGGGGAAAAAGTCGACACGTCGCGAATGGAGAAGGTGGTCGTGGAGGGACGGCTTTATTCGACTCGCGACGAAGGAGAGGGGCAGTGGATCGAGATGTCGCCTCAGACCACGTGGAGGGAGGTGTGGCCGGGCTCCTCGGAGTATGTGCGCCACAACAACCTGTTCGCCGACCTTGGGCGCGCGTATGCCGCCACGAAAGACGAACGTTTCGCCCGAAAATTGAACGAACTTATGCTGGACCTCGTCCAGGATAACGCCTCGCCCTTCGAAGGAGGAATGCGCGGAGGCCGCTGGGTCGCCATGTTCCAGGCGTGGAGGCTGGGCGATGCCTGGGACGGATTCGCGCTCGCGATGGACTCCCGGGGGTTGACGGACGATGTCAGGCTGGCGTGGCTGGACTACAACGCCCGCATGGCGCACTTTGCCCTGACCGAGCCCTCCGGCGGAAACCACGCCAACGCGGTGGCCGAGGCGTTGATGAAGTTCGCCGAACGCTTCCCGATGTTCGCGGATTCCAGAGTCTGGTTTTCCCGGGGCTTCGAGCTGCTGGTCAACAACTCCCTGAAGCTCTTCAGACCGGACGGCGGATGCGTGGAGCCCGCGATGAACTATCACGGCTTCTCCCTGGCCAACCTGATGGCCGGGCTGGAAACGGCCGGGAGGTTCGGGCTGGATGCTCCGCCGGACCTGATGCGGGTAGTGGAGGCTGCGCACGCCTACACCGCATACATGCTCAAGCCCGACGGCCAGGTCCCCTCTTACGGGGACACGAACTGTGAGGAGTTCCGGCCCGGCGTTCAGAAGTGGCAGGGCTGGCGCAACGGCGAGGCCATGACCGGCGCCCGCATGTTCGGCAGAAAGGACCTGCTGTTCATTGCCACTGCCGGGCGGGAAGGCGAACGCCCGGCCGAGAACTCGTACTGCTTCCCGGATACGGGCCATTACATCTTGCGCAGCGGCTGGGGCGGCCCGGACGGCGCGGGCTTCGAGGACGAGCGCTGGCTGTTCCTGCGGGCCGGCCGGTTCGGCAGCCACGGACACGACGACCTGAACATGGTCACGCTGTACGCCTACGGCCGGCCGCTCCTGATCGATCCGGGACGGACAGAGTACGGCACGCCGCTGATGTTCGAGCTCTCCCGCAACAGGTCCCACAACGTGCTCCTGGTGGACGACCTGATGATGCAGCATCCCTCGCCGCGGCTTCACGCGTGGTCCACGTCCCGGGTGATAGACTTTGTCGACAACTCTTATACAGAGCTATATCCCGGAGTGGAGCATCGCCGGGCCGTGGTGTTCGTCCGGCCGGATTACTACGTGCTGTTCGACACGGCCACCGGTGACCGCGAGCACAGCTTCGGCCTGAACTTCTGGCTCACGCCGCCGGAGGCCGCAGTGGATCCGGCGCGGGGGACCGTCCGCTCCACCACTCCGGACGCCGCCAACGTGCTGCTGCAGTCCGCAGACGCCGGAAAGGTCCGGCTGGCCGCCCGCAAAGGGACTCTGGACCTGGGCGGCGTGCGCGACGATATCCCCGTCGTGACGTTCTGGAAGGACGGCGTGAAAGCGGCGCGCTTTGCGACCGTGCTCTATCCGTTCCCGGCGGGCCGGACAGTCGAGTCGCTGGACGTCCGCGACCTTCCGGGCGCCGAAGGGGAGCGCGTGCTTCGCATCGGAACGCCGGCCGGGGTGGATTACGTGGCTTACTCACCCGCCGGAAAGGGAGAGGGTCCATCGGCCTGGGTGGTGCGGACGGCCCGGGACGGCCGGACGGTGCGCTCCTTCGGCCTGACGGGCGCTCGCAGGCTGGCCCACAACGGAAGGCTTCTCGCATCCGCGGAGAAGGCCGTCGACGGGCTATCAGTGGAGTATGGCGCGGGCGAGCTGACCGTGACGCTCCGTCAGCCGGAGCCGTCCCTGAAGGTGGCGGCGCTCGGCCGCCGGAAGGCCTTTGTCAACGGCCGGGAAATGCGCGTCACGGGAGCCGAGTTCGCGCCCTTCGCCGGCAACTGAGACCGCGTCCCATGCGTCACCAGCTTCGCGAGAAGCTGACGGTGATCGCCCGCGGCAGCACCTGCGTCGAGACCGACCCGTCCGGCTCCAGGGTGGTGGGCGTCCGGGAGTCGAAGACGTTGTAGACGTGGATGCCCACCCGTCCGGAGGACGGATCGGACGTGAGCGGGCGGCTCAGCCCGAGCGTGACGACGAAGTTGTCCTTCACCCGGCGCGTGTTCTCCACGGTGTCCGCGGCGGCCGTCCACGGCAGCCCGCTTCCCCACTGGATCCGCGCGGAGGCCTCGGTCAGGCCGAAGCCGCGCACGACGGTGGCATCGAGAGTGTGGCGCTGATCCCAGTCCGGGTAGGTCCAGGCGGAAGGGTCGAACGCGCTCGGCACGCGCACCCGCGACCAGGTGTAGCTGAGCCACCCGCGCAGACCCGCGCCCATCCGCCGGGCGATGGAGAACTCCAGGCCCCTTGCGGTTGCCTTCGCGCGGCTGACGAACGTCAGCGGCGATCCCGGGTCGTCGGGGTCCAGCGGGACGCGGTCCAGCAGGTCGCTGTATTCCCGGTAGAAGGGCGTGATCCGCAGCACGGTGTCCGGGCGGACCTGGCGCTCCAGGCTCACTTCCCACGATGTGGCGCGCTCCGGATCCAGAATGGCGTCGGAGGCGTAGATCATCTCCCACGCCGGATTGGTGTAGACGCGGTCCAGAACGGAGGTCGGGATGAACTGGATGAACCGCCCCCAGCTGGCCCGCACCACAGTCCGCGGATCCCTCGACCACGCCACCCCCACGCGCGGCGAGAGTTGAGAGTCCGAGAAATCCGGTCCCACAGTCTTGTCGTAGCGCATCCTGTCGTAGCGGAGACCCGCATCCACCACCCACTCGTCCGAGATGCGGATCTTGTCCTGCGCGAACACCGCGAGCTGCCGCGTCCCCACGCGCGAGGTGTAGTCGAACGGGTCGAACATTGAGGCGATGTCCGGATCGCCGCTCAGCCGCAGGGCCAGGTCCGGAATGTAGCGCCGGAAGGAGTTCGATCCGCGATGTACCAGACTCCGGCGGCGAGCGCGTGCCTTCCGCCGAGGGCCTTCCGGAATTCCGCCTGGACGCCGCGCTGCAGGGAGCGGCTGATGGCGGAGTCGCCCAGTTCGGTGGCAAGCGCATTGATGCGGTTCTTGCTCATCAAGTAGTACGGCCGGATCAGGAGGTTGGCGTCACCCGGCAGATTGCGGCTCCAGGTGAGGCCCGCCAGCCCGTAGCCCTGAGTGGTCTGGTCCTGCCCGTCCGGAACGGCACCCTCCACCGGCGGGATCAGGTAGCGGGCGAAGCCTGTCGTCCAGAGCAGCGTCAAACGGTCCGCGGGACCGGCGGGGAAGACCAGCTTGACNGTCGTGTCTTCCGAGTCCGCCGCCCGGGCGATGTAGCCGCTGAAATCCGAGCGCCACGTGTAGTTGGCCACATACCAGTCCAGGCCTGAGGGCAGCACGCCGCCCGCCTCGCCCAGAGCTCCCAGGAACTGACGGGCTCCGGCCGTCACCTCCAGCGACCCGCCCATCACCTCGCTGCCGGTCTTCTTGATCTCGTTCAGGATGCCGGAGATGGCGTTCCCGTACTCCGCCTGATACCCGCCCGTGTAGACCTGCAGCCGGGACATACCCACGTTCACCAGATTGGTGCCGAACGTGTTGTCCACCGGGTTGGTGACCGGAATCCCCTCGATCATCCAGCCGATCTCGTCGTCCCGGCCGCCCCGGATATGCAGGTTTCCGAGTCCATCCTGCACCACGCCCGGCACGGTGCTGACGATGTCCGGTACCTGATTGAAGGCATGGGGCGATGTTCTCGCAAGCTGCTGGTCGCGCGAGGACCGCGTGTAGAGGGTCTGGGTGGCATCGGGGTTGGTCAGCAGGCGGTTCTGCACCACCACCACCTCCGGTTCCTCCTCCTCCACGGTGCGCCGCATCCGGATGGTGATCCGCGAGACGAGATCCATCTGAACGTCCACGCCCGTGACCTCGGCGGGGGCGTAGCCGATCAGGGCCGCGGAAACGGAGTAGTCGCCCGGAGGCAGGTTCAGAAAAGCGAACGCTCCGGAAGCATCCGACACGGTCGTGAGCGCCGTTCCTGCGAGGCTGAGGTTGACGCCCGGAAGAGCTTCTCCCGTTTCGTCGTCAACGACGATGCCGGCGAGCGAACCGGTGGTGGCCGCAAGCGCGGCGCAGGGCAGAACCGCGGCGGCCGCAGCCGCCAGCGCCAGGAGAGCGGGGAACGGCATCCGCCAGAATCTCATTCGTGCTGTTCCTTCCATCCCTCTGAGATCCGGGTTGAGAACACAGCCGGCCCTCCCACCGGCTGCAGGTATGATTATCGGCCGGGCTTGACGATTCCTTGAAGGTTTCTGTCTTCGGGAACGAAGACGCTCGTAGCTGCGCCGTTCGCGGCCGCCTTCGTGGAACAATCCCGGTGAGCGGTTGCCGGAGGGCTCCCTTCCGGTTGACAGGGCCCGGGCCGGCCGGTACAATCCCTTGTGGATATCCGTGCCGTGCCCGCCCGGGAAGCGCGGCGGGCCGGACGTTCTCCGCTCTGCCCGCTCCATCGTCGGAAAGCGCCGGGCCGGGGCCCGGCGATAAGAGGCCGGGAAGTGCTGCTCAGACAGAGCCTGAAGCAAAATCTCTCCCAGAAGATCGATCCCAAGATCATTCTGGCGAACACCATTCTGGCCTGCTCCACGCTCGAGCTCGCTCAGGCCATCGACCGGGAGCTCGAGGAAAACCCGGCCCTGGAGCGGGCGGACGAGGACGTGTGCGGCTCCTGCAACCTGCCTCCCCAGATGTGTCCCACCTGCCCCCTCAAGGCCGAACGTCCGGAGGAGTCGGAAACGGAGGAGTTCGACTGGCAGGATTATTATTCGCGGGACGGTGACTGGGTAGAGACCGTTCCCGCTTCCGATGATTCCGAGTTCGACCCCATCGGAAACGCCTGCGCCCGGAAGACCCTTCACGACCATCTCATGGATCAGCTTCGCGCCTCAGCCCGCCCGGACCAGATGGAAGCCGGAGAGTATCTGGTCGGCTGCATCAATGAGAGCGGATATCTGGAGGGGTCGCTGGAGGAGATCGCAGCGGAGCTCGGGGGCGGGGTGGATTTTCTGGAGGAGGTCCTGGCACTCATACAGACCTTCGATCCGGTCGGGGTGGGGGCGCGCAGCCTGCAGGAATGCCTTCTCATTCAGCTGAGCAATCTGGACGAGGAGACGGATGCGTCCCGGCTCGCCCGCGCGATGGTTGAGCGGCACTGGCCGGACGTGGCGGCCCGCCGCATTACCCGTCTGGCGCGGGCGCTGCGCGTGCCGGTCGAGTCCGTGGAGGAGGCGCTGCGGTTCATCACGCGAAGCCTCACCCCCCATCCGGGAGAGTGTTTCCGCGCTCCCTGGGACGACCGGCAGGAGTCGCTNGANGCGGTGAGGCCCGACGTCATCGTGCGGCGGACCATCTCGGGCTATGAGGTGGAGGTGGTCACGCACGAGTCGCAGCTGCTGTCCCTGAACGCGCGTTACCGGGAAGCCTACCAGAAGATCCGCAATGGCGCCGGGAGGTCTTTTTCGGAGGAAGAGCGCCGGCACATCGTGGAGTATGTGGACCGGGCCGAGAACTTCATCCGCAGCATCGCCCAGCGCCGCAGGACCCTGCGCACCATCACCCTTTACGTGGTGCAGTATCAGCAGGGCTACGTCGAGACCGGGCAGAAGTCTTTCCTGCGCCCGTTGACCCGCACGAAGGTGGCGCGCGCGCTGAAGATGCATGAGTCCACCGTGAGCCGTGCCACCGCCAACAAGTGGGTCCAGCTGCCGAGCGAAGAGGTGGTCAGCTTCGACCTGTTCTTCGACGGCTCGATGTCCGTGAAGGATCTCATCGCGGAGATCATCGCCTCGGAGGATCCCGCCAATCCTCTTTCGGACCAGGAGATCGCGGACATTCTCCAGCAGCGGGGGCTCGAGGTGGCCCGGCGGACCGTGGTCAAGTACCGCGAGGCGATGAACATCCTCTCCAGCCGTCAGCGCCGCCTGGCGTCCTGACCCGCCCCGCACGGGTGCCGTTCCCCCTGCCCCCGGCACTGCGGGGGAAAGGCCGTCCTTCTCGCTTCTCCCGCCTTTTGCTCCGGACGCAGGGTGGATCAGACCGCCTTCTNCCGGCTGAAGCTCCCGCCCGCAAGTCCGCTGCGGCGCCGATGCGCTGAAAGCCGATAAAATGCAGGGCGAGTCTGTATTGCGGAAAGGAGTTGCGATCAGATGGCCAGGCAGAGCAAGGCGAGCTGCATCGGCATCCTCACCTCCGGAGGCGACTGTCCCGGGTTGAACGCGGCCATCCGCGGGGTGGCAAAAGCGGCCATCGCGAACTACGGGATGCAGGTNCTGGGGATNCTGGACGGCTTCAACGGACTGGTGGAGAACCGCGTCATCCACCTGACGGACCGGGAGCTGGTGGGCCTGCTCACCCTGGGAGGCACCATCCTTGGCACCAGCCGCAACAAACCGCACCGGATGCCTCAGCCCGACGGCTCCACCCGGGACATGACCGGCGCCGCCGTGGAGACCTACCGCCGCCTGAACCTCGACTGTCTGGTCTGCATCGGCGGAGGCGGCACCGCCAAGAACGCTCTGATGCTCAAGAACCACGGGCTGAACGTCATCACGCTCCCGAAGACCATCGACAACGATGTCTGGGGCACCGACGTGACCTTCGGCTATGACTCGGCGATGAGCATCGCCACGGAGGCCATCGACCGCCTGCACACCACCGCGTCCAGCCATCAGCGCACCATCCTGGTAGATGTGATGGGGCACAACGCAGGGTGGCTCGCGCTGGGTGCCAGTCTGGCGGCCGGAGCCGACGTCTGCCTGATTCCGGAGATCCCCTTCCGCTTCGAGAAGGTGGCGGAGGCCATCGAAGAGCGCCGCCAGAAGGGCAGGCGTTTCAGCCTCGTGACGGTGGCCGAAGGCGCCCGTCCCGCCACGCCTCCCGGAAAGAAACCGGATACCCCTCCCGAGCCCGTCAACAGTGTGAAGCTCGCGGCGCAGATCGAGAAGGCTTTGCGCATCGAGACCCGGGTCACGACGCTGGGCTACATCCAGCGGGGCGGCACCCCGTCGCCCACGGACCGCGTGCTTGCGACGCAGCTCGGCGTTTCGGCGGCCGACCTCATCGCCGAAGGCACCTACGGGGTCATGGTGGCCGTCCGCAACGGCAAGATGGTCCCGGTGCCGCTGGAGGAGGTGGCCGGCAAGAAGAAAACGATCGACCCGGACCACCCGCTCATCCATACCGCCCGCCGTATCGGCCTCTGCCTGGGAGACTGACGCCCGGCACGGAGCCTTCCGTCGTTCCACGACCGCTTCGCCGTGAGACCGCGGGCGAGCGTTGCCGGGAGGCCGGCCACACTTGCGCTTTTCGCGAACATTCTGTCAACTTTAGTACGCATTCATACCTGAATTTGCCCCATTGCGTTGACGCCCTCTGGGATCCGTGATACGGGTACGTTGTGTTCCCTCACAGGGGGCAACCTTTGCGGCTGAGGGAAGGAAGGAGGGTTTCAACCAATGAGACACGGGAAAGCTTGTCTCCTCTTCGTCCTGGTGCTGGCGGCTGCGGCACTGGAGGCGGGCGAGCTGCAGGCTCAGCTCGCCTACTACGATCCCTGCTGGGCTCCACGCTGGTTCAAGCTCTGCGTCAATCCGAAGCAGTGGGCCGAGTGGGATTTCCAGCAGGGGCTGGCGCCGTCCGCCTGGCAGAAGAACTACCCGGAACCGCAGGCGGTCCCAACGCTCGGACTGAGCGGCATCATGGCCCCTGGCCCGGGATTTCTGGTGGCCGATAACTCCAACGGCATGACGCCCGCGATGGCCGACTTCTCGGTGCGGATGGACAACGTCCCGCGGCCTGACTTTTTCAAGCAGGTCTGGTTCCAGTTCGATGTCCGGGTGGCGGGCGCCGACTTCGCGGCCATCCCCGTGAGCGCGATGCTCGGCTGGCCTCCGGCCAGCAACGTGGTGCTCGTCCCCGGCAGGGACTTCACCGTCGGCACGCTGCCGCAGGGTCTGTATCAGGTCACGGCCTACTACGAGATCTGGCCTCAGCCGGACTGGGAGAAGATCGGCTGGTGGTTCACGGTCCCGCAGGGCGCCGCGCTCTACGTAGACAGCGTCAGGATGCTGACTCAGTGCAACCCCATCCCCGAGCCGGCCAGCCTGGCGCTGGCGGGAGTGGGTCTTGCCGGGATCGCGGGGCTGCGCAGGAGACGCGCGCTCTGAGCCGAACGTGCCCGCCCCTCGAGGAGGCGGTCCAGAAAAGGGACCCTGCGCCTGTTCCAGGCGCAGGGTCCATTCGCGGTCACCGTCCCGGAAGACGGCCTATTCTTCCAGGAACACCGACTCCGGGTGCAGCAGGTCCCGGTAGTCCTCCACGGAACCCCCGTCCAGACAGCATTCGATGATCCGGCGCCCCAGCGGGTCGAGGTCTGGCTCCAGGAACTTCTGCAGCTGACGGTGGAAGAAGTCAGTCAGGATTCCGGCGCCCTGGTCGTAGGCCTCCTCTCCCACCTCCGGCTGCCGGTCCACGCGCAGGAACCAGTTGGTGATGGTCTGGCCCTCGATCATCAGCGACTTCAGCGCGTATCCCAGCAGGGGGCATCGGGCGGGCGTGAGCTGGTCTGCGGTGAACCACGCGCCGCCCCGGCGGGCGAGATACTCCCGGGCCAGCCACTGCGGCATGAATCCCGACCGCCAGGCGCCGATGTGCTGGTTGGGGACCAGGATCTGCCGCATCAGGGGAGTCTCCACGAACTGCTTCAGCAGAAGGTTTGCCTGGTCCACCATCCTGCCGGTCGCGAACGGCCAGTAGGATCCCACACCCTCGCTGCTCATCCCCTCGGTCTCGACGATGCTGGGGTTATCGTGCCCCCTGGGGGCCACCAGACGCCACAGCCAGGCGAGCGCGGGAGGAAGGACGTGGAACAGCCCCAGGATGCCGTAGGTCGGCTTCTCCTTCGTGCACGGAGGGGTCCGTACGCCGAAGCTGCGGATGTCCACCTTCACCGGCCCGTCCACCACTCCCGGCACGATCCGGCGCGGGATGATGACGCGGGGGTTGGGGCAGCGCTTGCCGGGCTCGTCCTCGATGTGCTCCCAGATCAGGGCGGTGCTTCCCGGGGCGGCGTCGATGTTCAGGAACAGCAGAGGCTCGCGCGGGTGGATCGTCACCGCCTCCAGATGCGGATCGGTGCCGTAGTGCTGGATATGGTTCACGCGCACGAACCAGGCCGCTTCGGCATCCCTGACCACCAGCTTGCCGTCGCCCTTCTGGAACGAAGGATGGCACAGCGCCATGTCGTCCGTGACGGGACGCAGCGAACAGCCGCGCGGCAGGGTCAGCAGCCGTCGCTCCCCTGTGACCACATTCTCTCCGAGCAGAAGCTGACCGTCCCGTTCGCGGTGCATCTGCTCCAGCATCTCGCTCTTGCCGCCCCCGCTGGCGCCCTCGTGCATGATGGTGATCTTGTTGTCATACGGGGTGATGACCTGGACGGTCGAGCAGTGGGCGGTCACCCAGTCCTCCTGCTCGCCCAGGTTGATGAGCACCCCGTAGACCCCTTCTTGGCGCTGGGGCCGGGGTAGAGGTTGTAGCTGAACATCTCGTAGAGGTCCGGTCCCCTCCGGTGCACCACGTACTGCTTGCCGTTGAAGTGGGTGTGCCGGAAGGGAGGGGCCACGTAGATGACCGCCTCGGGCTTGAAATCGCGCGGAAGCGTCTCGGTGTTCAGGATATCCTGCAGCAGGGCGAGCCCCAGGGCGAAGAATCCGGCGTTTGCCGGAGCGACCACCACGGCGTCCGGCCCATCGGCCACGGACCCTGCCTTGAAGGTGAACAGGGCCAGTTCCTGCGTCTTCAGCCAGTCGAAGGTCTGTTGCCGGAGCTCGGCGAAATCGTACCCGAACCGCTCCGAAAAGCGCTCCTTGTTGGTGGGGAGGTCATCCGCGATGACCATGCAGTCCGGATCGCGCCGCCGCATGTAGGGCTCCGGGTAGTTGGCGCTGATGCCGTTGCGCACGCGGCAGACCCACGCCTCCACAACGCGGCCCTTCCCGGGACCTCATATGCCACCTCGTGCACGCCGTTCACGGCGTCGCGGGTGGAAAGCTCGATCAGGTCGTTCACATCCTGGGCCACCGTGAAGCCCGGACATTCCCGGAGAATGTCCAGCACCTCGGGCGGCAGCCGCAGACCTGCGATCTCGTTCACAACAGCCAAGGAATCGGTCTCTCCTCTATGCTTACTCAAGACTGGTTCGCACACGCAGAGAGGATTATACACGCCCGTCCGCCCTGTCCGCTCACCGGCCGGGCAAAGGAGCGCAGCGGACCCGGCGCCCGCTGCGCCGGACGTCGTTACAGCTACCCTTTCAGACCGGTCAGCGTGATCCCCTGGATGAANTATCGCTGCGTGAAGAAGAAGACCAGGAGCACNGGCAGCATCATCATCGTCGCCGCCGCCATCAGCAGACCCTGTTCCCCTCCGTGCATGCCCTGGAAGAGATAGAGAGCGTACGAGAGAGGCATCTTCTGCGGTGAGTTGATGTAGATCAGCGGCCCCATGAAGTTGTTCCAGCTGCCCATGAAGGCCATGATCGTCACCGCCGCCAGCGCCGGCTTCACGAGCGGCAGCATGATCCGCCAGTATGTGGTGAGCGGNTTGCAGCCGTCGATCTTGGCCGCTTCCTCCAGCTCCATCGGGATGGTCAGGAAGAACTGCCGCAGCAGGAATATGTGGAAGGCGCTTCCCAGGAAGGCCGGGGCCCACAGGGGGCGCAGGGTATCCACCCATCCCAGCCACCGGAAGATCAGAAAGACGGGAAGCATGGTCACCGCCGCGGGCAGCATCATGGTGGCCAGAAGCACCACGAAGAAGACCTCCCGTCCGGGCCAGCGCAGGCGCGAGAACGCATAGGCGGCCAGCGAGCTGCTGAGCAAAAGCCCGATGATGGAAAGGGCGGTGACGTACACGGTGTTCCAGAGCGGCACCAGCCCGCGCCGGTACTCAGGCGGCAGGAACTCCAGCGCCTCCACATAGTTCTCCCACCGGGGGCGGAAGTAGCGGACCTCTTTCAGGGCCGAGGCCGCCGCCTCGACAGCCCGGGCCGGGTCCTGGACATCCAGCGGCAGGACCCGCACGCGGTCGCCCGGCAGNTCCTCCAGGATCCGCACCCGTGTCGTGCCGTCCCCGCGGCGCAGCTCGTACACCTTGACGTCTTCCCCTTCAACCCGCACGGTCAGCGCCTTCGTGGGGATGAACGTTGGAGGAAACGCCTTCATCTGATCGTCAAACTTGAGCGACGTGGACACCAGCCACAGAAACGGCAGGATGAACACCGCCGCCCCGCTTGCCAGCGCCAGGTGGAGCCAGCTCTGCCGGTTGACCTCCGCCCACCGCTTGCGGGTCTTCCAGTCGGTGCCGGTCGCAGGCTTCAGGGNCGCGCTCGAGCGNAACCAGACCGCCCAGGCCGCCGAGACCGCCAGCAGACTGCCCGGCACCGAAAGCCAGCGCAGCAGGGCCGCCGCCGCGGCCAGCGCCGCAGCCCAGCAGACCGCAAGACGCAGCCTGGCTCCCGAGCGCCAGACCCAGCCGGTGAACGCCATCGCCCGCTGCGCGGCCAGGGCCGCAGCGGCCAGCGTGATCATCCAGAACAGGGCAAGCAGCAGCTCGTTCTTCATTTCCGTCCAGTGCCTGATTGCCGTTGGTTTGCCGCGTCGACGGCACCCGGAAAGATGATGCCAGAATCCGATGCGGCCCGGTCCGCCGGAAGGGCGAAGGCCGCCGTCCGCCCGGGAGGCCCCGGGGTGCCGTCCCCGGCCGGTCCCGCCTTGTCCGCAGAGGACGGACGGGAGGGCCTGCCAACCATTATGCCACGGGGACGGAGGGCAGCGTCTGGAAGGACTTCTCCCGGGTCCGGCCATCTTCCTTCTCGATACCGCGGCCACGGCGGCACGCTTCGGAGCGCGGCGGCGCTGACCGGCCGGCTCGACGCCGGGCGGATTCCCCTTCGGCCGTGTGCTATACTCTGCTTCAATCGCAGCGGGAGATGCGCGTCATGGCCAGGAAACGCACAACCACCCTGTTCCGGGAGCTGCTCGCCCGCCCGGGCATCGTGCGCAGCGTGGGCGCGCACGACTGCTTCACGGCCCGGATCCTGGAGCGTGAGGGCTTCGAGACCGTTTTCATCGGGGGGTTCGGAACCTCGGCCAGCAGGCTGGGAATGCCGGACCTGAACCTGCTCACCATGACAGAGATGGCCGAGGCCGTCCGCCGGATGGCCGCCTGCGTGAGCATTCCGGTCGTCGCCGACGGCGACACGGGTCACGGCGGTATCGCCAACGTTGTTCGCACGGTGCGCGAGTTCGAGTCAGCCGGGGCGGCGGGTATCCTGCTGGAGGATCAGGTGGCTCCAAAGCGCTGCGGGCATTTTGCCGGCAAGGAGGTCATCCCGGCGGAGGAGATGGTCCTGAAGCTGAAGGCCGCCCTGCAGGCGCGCAGCGACCCGGACTTCGTCATCATCGCCCGGACGGACGCCCGCGAACCCCGGGGGCTGGATGATGCCATCGCCCGCGCGAACCTGTACGGGGACGCCGGGGCGGACTGCGTTTTCATCGAAGCTCCCCGCTCGGTCGAAGAGCTGGAGGCCATCCCCCGGCGCGTCGCCCATCCGTTGCTCGTGAATATGCTGACCGGCGGAGCCACTCCCGCCTTGCCCGTTCCGGAGCTGGAGAGGATGGGTTACCGCATCGCGGTGTTTCCGATCGAGAGTCTTCTGGTCACATTGCATGCGGTGCGGGATCTGGCGCGGGCTCTGCTGCGGGACGGTTCCGTCGAGGCTGTCGGAGACCGGATGGCATCTTTCGACGAGGTGAAGGACCTGCTGGGACTGCAGGAATACCTGTCTCTGGGAGACACCCTCTCCCGGCGGTAGGGCGCCCCTGTCCGCGCCCGCAGCTCCTGGACGAAAGGAAAGACCATGCGAACTGCCGCTCAGGTTGCCGGATACGTGCTGATCGCCCTGATCCTGCTCGGGCTTCTCGCCCTGCTTCCGCTTTATGTTGACTGGCTGTGGTTTCACGACCTGGGCTACGCCGGCGTCTTCACCACCATCCTGGGGTCACGGGTGTTCCTGGGTGTGGTGACGGGGCTCGTGTTCTTCGTGCTGGTCTGGGGCAGCGCCGTGTACGCCCTGCGCAGCAATGCGGGACAGCTCGAGCTGTACACCATGGACGTCAACCTGCCCATCTTTCTGGACCGGATGGTGCGCCGTGGGGTGCAGTTCGTGGTGCTCGCGGGGTCGGTACTGGTGTCCGTCCTGGCGGGACTGGAGGCCAGCACCCACTGGGAGTCGTTCATCACGTTCCGCAACGCTGTGCCGTTCGGTCAGGCCGACCCCCTTTTCAACATAGACATCGGGTTCTACGTGTTCCGGCTGGATTTCATCCAGTTCGTATATCGCACCGTTCACTGGCGCTTGTGGCTGCGGTGGTGGCCGGGGCGGCCATCCTGTATCTCAGCCGGACGGTGGACATCCTGGCGGGCAAGCTCCGCATAACCGGCGTGGCTGCCGGGCATCTGGGTCTTCTGCTCGCGCTCATCGCCGGGCTGCAGGCGGTGGGGTTCCGCCTGAGCTCGTACGAGCTGCTGTTCTCGCAGGGAAGCGCCCTCACGGGCGCCGGCTACACCGACGTCAAGGTCCGTCTGATGGCTCTGAATCTTGCCATCGCGGCGTCGCTGGCCGGAGCCGGGCTGGTGCTGCTGGCGGCGCGGCGGCGCAGTCTGTCGCTTGCGTTGACGGGCCTGCTGCTGGGGATTGCGGTCAACTTCGCCGTCGGGCGGCTCGGAGGCGCGCTCGTGCAGAGGTTCGTCGTCCAGCCGGACGAGCTCAACAAGGAGACCCCGTATCTGGCCCGGCACATCAGGGCCACCCAGGAGGCCTACGGACTCACCAACGTCGAGCGCCGCGAGGTGGATTTCTCGGGAACCCTGACTCCGCAGGATCTCGAGAAAAACAGCGTGACGCTCCAGAGCGTCAGGCTCTGGGACTACCGGCCCCTGCAGGCCGCCTATTCCCAGCTGCAGGACATCCAGCAGTATTACAAGTTCACCGAGGTGGACATCGACCGTTACGTGATCGACGGCGTATACCGGCAGGTGATGCTGTCACCCCGCGAGATAGACCAGAGCGCCCTCCCCGAGGATGCGCAGACCTGGATCAACCTGCGCCTGAAGTACACCCACGGGTTCGGCATCGCAATGAGCCCGGTCAACGAGGTGAGCGAAGAAGGCCTGCCGCGGTTCTTCGTAAGGGACATCCCGCCGGTCAGCCCGGTGGGTATCAAGATCGACCGCCCGCAGATCTATTTCGGCGAGAATACCGACAATTACGTCATCGTCAACACGCGGGTGAAGGAGTTCGACTATCCCCGGGGGTCGGAAGGGGTCTATACCACTTACGAGGCCGAGTCCGGAGTCCCGGTGGGCGGTTATCTCCGGAAGGCGTTGCTGGCGGCGCGCTTCGGGGACATTAACATCGCCATTTCCGGGAACGTCCGTCCGGACAGCCGTCTCCTGTTCCGGCGCAACGTCTGGGAACGCGCGTCGGCGCTGGCGCCCTTCCTGGGCCTGGATTCGGACCCGTATATCGTGGTCTCTGAGGGCCGCATCTTCTGGATTCAGGATGCCTACACCCTCACCGGCCGCTATCCCTATTCGCGGATGACATTTCTCAGCCGGGACGATGGAAGCCTGCTTCCTCCTTTGGGCATCAACTACATCCGCAATTCGGTGAAGATCGTCACGGATGCCTATACCGGGGAGGTGTCCTTCTACGTCTTCGACGAGCGGGATCCCGTCCTGAAGTGCTACTCGCGCGCCTTCCCCGGGATGTTCCGTCCCGCCTCCGAGATGCCGGGGACGCTCCGCGAGCACGTGCGCTATCCCGAGGACCTGTTCCGGCTGCAGACCATCGTGTTCCAGACGTACCATATGTCCGACGTGCAGCAGTTCTACAACAAGGGAGACGTCTGGGCCATCCCGACGCTGGAGCAGCAGGATGACGGCGGAGGCGGGCGAGCGCCCATGGAGCCGTATTACGTGATCATGAAGCTCCCGGGGGCCGCGCGCGAGGAGTTCATCTTGCTGATGCCGTTCAGCCGGGCGAACAAGGACAACATGGTGGCCTGGATGGCGGCCCGCTGCGATGCGCCGAACTACGGGCGCGTGCTGCTTTACGAGTTTCCCAAGGGAGAGCAGTTCTTCGGTCCGGCGCAGATTCAGGCGCGCGCCAACCAGAACACCGAGATCTCCGAACAGATGACGCTGTGGAACCAGCAGAAGTCCAACGTCTACCGGGGGAACCTGCTGGTCATCCCGATCGAGGACGCTCTGCTTTACATCGAGCCCATCTACCTCCAGTCCGTCAACGCGAAGATCCCCGAGCTCAAGCGGGTGATCGTGGCTCTGGGCAACGAGATCACGATGCAGCCCACTCTGGCGGAAGCGCTCGAACTGCTGGTCGGCAGGCGGGGAGGCTCGCCGTCCCGGAAGGATACGGGCGGGCCGGCCCGTGCTCCCGCCGCCCCCGGGGGCGAGCCTTCGGCCGGCCGCGACCTGATCCTTCGCGCCCTGAAAGCCTACAACGAGTCGGTGGCGGCGCAGCGGCGCGGCGACTGGGCGGAGTACGGCAGGCGTCAGAAGGAGCTGGGGGAGCTGCTGAGGCA